>Ga0307935_1000082_pt1 | contig 43968 bp, 49 predicted proteins | sample OrgLakmetageno92_FD_201827 | JGI IMG/M metagenome (GOLD analysis project Ga0307935, IMG submission 201827) | Saline water microbial communities from Organic Lake, Antarctica - #92 | ecosystem: Environmental > Aquatic > Non-marine Saline and Alkaline > Saline | place: Antarctica: Organic Lake...
ATAAAGTACCTTCAGATAAATCTCTTATACTAAAACCGCTCATATCAATTTCACCAGACATCTTCCCTCCTGTTAAATCGAGTTTTTCATTTAAACACAAATCCAGCTGTCCTTTGTTCACAGCATCCGTAGATAAAGTACCTTCAGATAAATCTCTTATACTAAACCCGCTCATATCAATTTCACCAGACATCTTCCCTCCTGTTAAATCGAGTTTTTCATTTAAGCACAAATCCATCTGTCCTTTGTTCACAGCATCCGTAGATAAAGTACCTTCAGATAAATCTCTTATACTAAAACCGCTCATATCAATTTCACCAGACATCTTCCCTCCTGTTAAATCGAGTTTTTCATTTAAACACAAATCCAGCTGTCCTTTGTTCACAGCATCACTTAGGTCAGTTCCATCTAATAAATTTGTTATCTTATTACCAGACATATCAATTTCACCCGTCATTGTTCCTCCTGATAAATCAAGTTTTTCATTTAAACACAAATCCATCTGTCCTTTATTCACAGCGTCTGTTAATGAGGTACCGTTGGATAAATCTGTTATCTTATTGTCGGACATATCGAGGTTTTTATATGCTATAATTCCATCTGAATCACCGTTAAAAGAAATTATATTATTGCTTCCATCATCATTCGATATAGTAAATGTTCTATTATTATCCACCGATGTGAAAATCATATCTGATGTTCCTGCTATATTATCGTTATCAATAACGAATTTCCAAGTCCCATCACCGTTCATAAAGATCATATCTTGTTTTCCGTCAGCAATATTATTAACGCTTAAATCCCCATTTATTTGAATATCATTCGTTGTTATTGTATTTGAGCATAAATCATTAATTGAAACACTATTTACTAATAAATTATTGACACTTAAATCTCCTGTGACTTCAAGGTCTTTCGTTTTAATTTGTTCATTAATGAACAAATCGATTATTAAATTTTTCGCGATAATATCGTTTGTTTTGATGCTATTATTTCTATTGAATATATCCTTTCCGCCGAATTGTTTAAAACTCATCCGTGTATATATTACACTTCGTTATTTTATTTTCAAGATTAGATCCTTAATTCCACATTATAAAATTCCGTCCCGGTTTTTCTCTTATATTCAATATAGTTGTTGAGAGCTATTTTACGACAAATCCACGTTAATAGAAAAGCGAACATGCTGCTATATACAAAATTATACCCTTCATTATATCTAAAGAATACGATTAATATAGGCATAACAAGAGCCCCTACAATTCCTTCAATTAACTGCGAGTCATCAATAATCTGAATTTTCATGATGTTTATATTATTCCTTAACATATTTATATAAGAAATTAGTGACAAAATAAAATGTTATTCCGAAACCGATGAACATCTTTATTAGGTTCATAATAACACTTCCAAAAGCAATATTAATGCCGAATAACTGCAACTGAATATCTTCGAAATTAGTATATTTCGAATTAGGGACGAGTAGAATCATAAAAGGCAATATTACGCCATTAACAAAACTATTGAAAAAGTCCTGCAAAACTGTTCCTAAATACACTGCTAATATAAGTTGCAGTAAATCCTTTTCATAAAGAAATTTCGCGAATGTATTTTTAGGTCTTCTAATAGATTCCATATAGTATTATTAAATATATTATTAAATATATGAATACTACTATAAAAAAGAGGAAGATTAGTCGTTCAAGAACATTGAAGGTTAGAGAGATTTATAAAAGAATGTTGGACTCGGAAATTGATATAGATAAAATAAATATTAAAACTAATCCCATAATAAATAGTAAAATGGAGTCTTACAACAGTAGATTTATAGAATTGCTTGGTCAGCTTAATAAAATTATGATTTCGAAAGGAGAACAATTTAGAGCACGGGCGTATAAGAAAGCACAGAATACTATTTCCAATATAAAAGAACCAATATATAATTTAGAAATGGTTAAAGGAAAACCTGGAATAGGAGAGACTATATTAAACAAGTTAGACGAATATATGAAAACCGGAACACTTCAGATATTAGAGATAGAAAAGGATAATCCTGTTAATATATTGACAAACATATATGGTATTGGTCCTACAAAAGCAAAAGATTTAGTTGATAATCATAATATTAAGACAATTGAACAGTTACGCGAAAATACTCATCTATTGAATGATAAACAGCAAATAGGTTTGGAATATTATGAGGATATTTTACAGAGAATCCCCCGCGACGAAATAGATGAATATAAAAAAGTATTTGAAGAAATAATCTCCGATAACATTAAATCATCATTTGAAATTGTAGGAAGTTATCGACGAGGTGCATCTGATTCTGGAGATATTGATGTTATATTGACAGATAAAGAAGGTTCGGGTGAAATACTTGATTTATTTATTGAGCGTCTTGTTGATGATGGTATTATAATCGAAATTCTCTCAAAGGGTAAGACAAAATCAATGTTAATATGTCAGCTTCATGATGATTCGGTTCCAAGACGCGTTGATCTTATGTATTCCAATAGTGAGGAATATCCGTTTAGTATTCTTTATTTCACAGGAAGCGCATTATTTAATACTATGATGCGTCAGCGTGCATTAGATAAAGGTTTTACTATGAATGAACACGGTATTAGGAATAAGAGCGGTAAGGTTGAACTAAAATTTGCTAACGAACGTGAAATATTCGCCTTTTTAGAATTAGAATATAGAGAACCATCAGAGAGAATAGACGGTGATTCAATTATTACATTAGCGAAAACTGTCAAAGTGAAAAAAATAAAGGGTAGTATTAAACATAAAAAACTGAAGATTATTGATAACAGCGATATAAAAGAATTACTTAATGAGTTCAAAAAAGACGGAATAAGTATTTTAACTTCACATTCTAAGAAGGTTCTTGAACGTGCATTAGTATATGCTAATAATACATATTACAATAGTCAATCTCTCTTAAGCGACAATCAGTACGACATCTTGAAAGAGTATATTGAGCAAAAATATCCGAATTCAACCGCTCTTACACAGATTGGTGCACCGATTAAATTCGCAAAAGATAAAGTAACCTTACCATATTTCATGGGTTCAATGGATAAAATAAAGCCGGATACATCAGCGCTCGAGAAGTGGTTAAGCAAATATAAGGGTGTTTATATATTATCTGCTAAGTTGGATGGTGTGAGCGCGCTATATGTTTGCAAAGATGGAAATGAAAATCTATATACTCGCGGTGATGGTAAGATAGGGCAAGATATTACTCATATGATACCTTTTTTAAATTTACCGGAATGTAAAGCGCATGATTTCATTGCAGTAAGAGGTGAATTAATAATGAAAAAACAAACATTTAATACATATTATAAAGAAAGCAATGCTAATGCGCGAAATATGGTTTCTGGTATTGTCAATACAAAGTCTGGTAATGGGGATATGTATAAAGATGTGGATTTCGTTGCATATGAGGTTATAGAGCCATCTCTTTCTCCTAAAGAGCAGTTCGAAATTCTCTCCAAAAAAAACATATATTCATCCATACATCGAGTTGTAGATGAAGATAATATTACAAATGAAAATCTCTCTAAGTTATTGGTTGAATGGAGAGAAAAATATCTATATGAAATAGACGGTGTTATAGTTACTCACAATGAAATCTATCCACGAAGAGATGGTAATCCTCGTCATTCCATTGCATTCAAAATGGTGCTTTCTGATCAAATCGCAGAGGCAAAAGTGTTAGACGTATTATGGTCTCCAAGTAAAGACGGATATTTAAAGCCAAGAATTAGGATTGAACCAGTGGCAATATCTGGTGCTAAGATAGAGTATGCAACCGCGTTTAATGCGGCATATGTAATAGATAATAACATTGGTATTGGTGCTTTAATACAGATAATTCGTTCAGGTGATGTAATTCCGCATATACTGAAGGTTGTTCAGCCCGCGGAATTTCCCAAACTACCGGATGTTGAATATGAATGGAATGACACTCATGTGGATATAATGTTGATTGATAAAGACGGAGATGAGACAGTTAGAGAGAAAATGATAACCGCGTTCTTTGTTGGAATTGGTGTGGTTGGATTGAGTAGTGGAAATATTAAACGTATTATCGCGGCGGGGTTTGATAGTGTTTCAAAGATACTTCGTATGAGCATAGATGATTTATTAACCGTTGAGGGGTTTAAAGAAAAAATGGCTTCAAAGGTGTTCAAATCTATTCAAAAACAGGTTGAAAACGTTACCATAATTCAGTTGTTAGGAAAATCTAATATATTTGGTAGAGGAATGGGTGAGCGTCGTATTAAAAGTATTTTAACTATTTATCCGGATATATTGATATCTGATATTAGTGATAAAGAGAAGATTGCTAATATATCTATTTTGGAGGGTTTTGCTATTAAAACATCTCGCGCGTTTGTTGGTAGAATACAGGACGCATTAGCGTTTTTGAATGATATAGGATTATCATATAAATATTCTGAATTTATAGATAAACAATATCACCAAGTAGGAGAGATAAATCACCCCTTAAATAATATTCGCGTTGTCATTACTGGATTTAGATCGAAAGACCTCGAAGAGGACATTACAAAAAACGGCGGTATTGTTTCTTATTCTGTATCAAAAAATGTAGATTTTGTAATCGTTCATAATTTAAATGAGGATACAGGAAAGGCTGATAAGGCGAGAAAGTTACATGTTCCGATTGTTTTGGAGGTTAAATTCAGAGATAATTTTAGTATTTAAAACGTGAATTCATATTTAACAATGTTTTTAAGGTCGCATTTAAGATAGTTATATAGTTTAGGTTTCAACGATTTAATAATTTGGTCGTTTGTTTTATTTTCCCCTAATACGATTCTCATATTATATGTATATTCATCATACATAGAATCATCACTGTCTATTCGTTCTTGATTTTCTTTTTTCCATTTGAAAAATTCTTTAAATACTTTACCGTTTATTATATTAACCAGGATATTAAGCTCATCAATAGTCATTAATTTCCATCCCCCATCATCTACATATATATAGAATATGTTCGTTTTCTGATTAAAACATTTAATAGGGTGTTGTTGTGTATTAACCGTCGGTAAAACGCCCTCTAATATTTGATAAATCCCTTCAATATATCCGTATTTGAACATATTTAGGATATGTTTTCTCGTTAATTCTATATTCTTACACCAAACTGGATATGGTATTTCAACCTTAATATTATCATTTAGCCAATCCAAAGCATTGATTTGTTTCTTCGTAATATTCGCGTATTTTTTCAGTTTTTCCACTTCGTGTTCGAGTTTATCATTCTTTACAATTAGATTTCTTAATAGATAAAACATTTGTTCCATGGATGGTATTCTCTCTTCTTCATCTTTAAGCATTAGATTAAACTTTTTTGTATCACTTAGTTGTTCGCAAATAATAATATGACACTTGTAGTTGGTTATTAGTTTGAATGTTCGTCCACAACCGTTGCATTTTATCTTCTTAGTCGCAATTTGTTTCTTTATACGAACTTTATCATCCATTATTTAGCTGTAATTATGGTTTAATTTATAATATTTTAATTATTCAATTTTAATCGATATATTTAAGATATTATTATCTAGTGATAATATATATATTAATGCCAACATTACCTCAAAAGACAGCATATTCAAGTTCAGGTGTGTTTTCACAAATTCTGGGTTCAAATACCGTGTATACATTTAATCAATCTCTTACTACACAAGCTATTGAAGACAAAGGTCTTGGTAATAGCATGAAAAAAGGCAGTGGAGGTAATTCATATGACGCATATATAGCAAATAAAAAGGGTTCATTAATCCAATATTGTGACTGTGGTAACAATTAAAAAACAACGCTTTTAGAAATCCAGGTTTTAATATCATCCACATTATTGTATATGATTTTATTTAATGAATTAATTGTTTTATGTACTTTATCTAAGTCATTGTTTTTTATAAGTTTTTCTATTGTATGAAAAATAATATAGTATATATTATCATCGTAAATATTTGTAATCTCAATAAAAACCGTATCTATATTAGTCTGAAAATTATTATTACTGAAATTCTCTGGTTTTTCCAATAATCCTTTGAACATTTGAAGCGTATATAGCAGTGATTGTTTGCTACCACTTGTGTAAGTATCAATAAGACATTCTAATCCTATTATAGAGTAATATACCAGCATATCATAGAGGTTATCGTTTTTCATTAAAGTGGATTCTGACAGTGGATTTTTATTGTTATATGTTATTTTCGAGAGAGATTTCTTATAAAATAAAGAGAACCTTCTGATTGCATTGCATAAAAAATGTAGGTCTTCTTTAGAGTCATTTTGGTACCATCTCAATATTCCTTGTGTGACATTGGGAAATTGTAAATATACGAGATTATTCTGAATGGTTATTTTGGTCCCTTTTTCACAGAAAGACAATAATGATAGTTGTAATACACATTGAAGTGGCTCTACAATAGTATCAAATCTCTCCCTATCTTTTTTAACTAGAGATTTAAATAATGATTTTGAGGCAGTTGAAATTACTATATTAGCAGCCATATATATATAGTAATATGCAATTTAATATTTATATTACTTTTACAACACAATCTGATTATATGTCTAAAATGGATAACAAAGCCAGTGAAAATCCTACTACCGTTCCTACTAATACCTGATTTATTGTATGATAGCCAAAATATACTCTATGATATCCCGTTATGATCATTATTAATCCACCTGCTATTATAAATAAATATTTGTATAATTTTTTAAGTTCTATCGAACATAATATATATAATAATATAACTATATTAAAGGTACTAAATTGAGCATGACCGGACGGCATACCATAATAGTATCCTATTCCAAGATGCGATAAATCATTAGGGCGACTTTGTTTAGTGATATTTTTCAGAAATAGATTTATAATTCCACCGATAATAAACATATATCCATATTTTTGTAGAGAGATTCCACATGCAACACAATGTCGTTTATTATATAATAAATATGTAATTAATAACGTTGATATTATAACCATGTATGAACCTAAAAAGTCAAATATATTATTTATATTCATCCCAGATATATTTAACGTATAAAGTATTTTAATTATAAACTAATAATACCGAATATAGAGAATATTTGCATTATATTTATCAGTTTGGCGGTTTCACTAACGGGTACTATATCTCCATATCCAACTGTTGATTGTGTCACTAAACTAAAATAGAAACAGTCTAAAAATGACATTTCAATACTTTCAGGACGCGTATTATTATCGTTCTTCACGCTTACAAAGTGTCGTTTGTCTTTCAAATACAGACCAAAATACACTATTGCGAAAACCAAAATAGCTATTATGTGTTTAATAAACATAGATGAGTTAAATTTAATAAATGGTATCATATACCATATAGTTTGAAATAAATATTAATATTAATCTCTCCTCAATACTGATACAATTCATCAATTAAGAGAGAAAAACTAAAGTCTGCACTGTTCAAATTGATAATATACCCTTTATCATCATACAGTGTTACTCGAAGACGTGATACATCTACCGGACCATAATAATTTCTAAAATTATTCCTTAAATTAGACGTGGTATTGACTATCATATTAAAATTACCTGTTTTATTAATTGGAACACGCGCGAAAACATTTGAAGATATAGAACCACCATATTTCTTATCAAGCGCATTTTTTTGTTGATTATATATTTCTGTTATTGTATATGCTTGTGCTGTCGTTAATCCAGACGGGATATTAGCCCCTGTATCTGGATTAATTCGCTTTGTTAATTGTGGATTTGAGAGAGATATATCGCAGTTATAATAACTCGGCATATTTAATGACGTGAATTCGTCTGTCATTGATATAACTCCTTTATTTAATTTGTTGTTATTAAAATCCTCCACACCGAGTAATAAATATGTAGGTCCATATACATCGACTAATCCATTACCTGTAATACTGCTTGAAATCGGAATTGTATATTTGATATTATTATCAGCATCATAATCTTTAAATCCTAATAAATATCCAAGACTTGAATTTATTTTTTGATTTGAAATAAGAGGATTACTGGACGATAAATTATCTGAACTATAAAATGTAATATTATGTGGATTAGTAGTATCCGTGTTTCCAATAGTCATCTTGCCAGTTATAGAGCTATAATCAAACGTCATATACGTTATCCCTACATCTGAAAAAGCACTCGCTAGAGCAATAGCCAGTTCTGCTGGTGTATAATTTCCAGGAGAAATACTTATAATAGTTGAATCAAATATAAGTGCTGTTGTTCCGTAGGTTGTATCAAAGGTATACCAAGAATGTTTAATTTCGAAACTTAAAAGAGTCATTTTTATAACATTTGTGATATATTCGTTTAAATCCAATGTAAAATCGCTACTTGGTGACGTTATATTCTGTCTAAATTGGCTATTAATACATAAAACTCTATTATTTATATTTTGAAGATTGGGATTTAATTGTCCTTGAACAATAGGGATATTATGTGATTGTTCTATCGGTAATCTCTCGTTAGTTAATTGATAGTGTTCGCTTCTAGGATTATTTTGTATCATTTTGTTATTTATTCTACTTATCAACATTGCTTTCTGGCTTACTGGTTCTTTATTATCGTCATTTTCCACATCATCTTCCGTATTATCGACGGCGTTATCATCGCCATCGTCGACATATTCATATAATTGCAATCTTGCGCTATTAAAAAACCTCAAATACTTTTCTGTTTTCAACTTCTTATTTTTCTCCATAAAGTCGTAAATAGATTGGTCGATAACATTATGAGTTAAAACAATATCCTCTTTATAAAGTCCCAATAGTTGTAATAAGTCTTCATCAGAAAAATCTTCAATAGATAGATTACTCATATTATATAATACAACAATAATCTTTAAATTTAAAATTGAATCTAATAAGTATTTTAATATAAAGATTAGTCAAAACATATCATATAATGGAAGAACATAATATTGCGAATTATATCAAGAACCAAATGAACAAAAATATTATGCACAGGTCAATCCGGCTTGGTAAAATTGAATTTTCAATGAATATATTACTTGAAAAACTAAAAACAGGTGTAAATCTTGATGAAGCTATCAGCGTTGATAAACCTGATATTGATTTAGAACCGCACGAAATATATCTTTATCCAAATAGTCTATTTGATTATGTTATGTATATTGCTTTTACAAATGACACGCAATTTTTCATAGGAGTAAATGATACTGATTTATATATTGTCATTGTAAATAGTGAATATACATTTTCAAACCCTATTGTATATGAAGATGAAGGCGTTTATTATTAGCAATTCCTGCAATTCCGCTTGCGGTCGGGTATCAATTCCTGCAATTCCGCTTGCGGTCGGGTATCAATTCCTGCAATTCCGCTTGCGGTCGGGTATCAATTCCTGCAATTCCGCTTGCGGTCGGGTATCAATTCCTGCAATTCCGCTTGCGGTCGGGTTTTAAATGGTCATGATCCTTTCTTTAACTTCGGGCTGACGGAGGGTGTCCCGTCTTATGAATAATTCCTTTAACCATGATAAAATATTATTTTCACTAAAATCATTATTTACAATTTTTTTCATATTTTTTGGACTAATTCGGTTAAATCCATGACCGCGTTTTTGGTGGGTCGACCCTTTAAATAAAGCACATTCGATATATTTCAAATACTTAATATCATTATCTTTCATATAAGCGCGATCAACACGAAAATCACTCTTATAACAGTAACGATTATAGTCATTATTGTTATATATTTTATATTTTGTATGGTCGTGTTTATTAAACATATATCCAATACCCATTATTTTGTTTTTTTGATTATTCATCTCGAAGACAAATACCTTACCTTCATTAATTATAATAGCTGGCATTTCGCTTGGCGAACCATAAATACAACCATTAATTCCATTATTTTCACGAAATCTCTCGTTCTCTGAAAATGTTGTGTTATTAAATCTGGTTATACAAAGATAAAATTTATTATTTCTACATGTTATCATAGTAATAAATTATTATATTCTCTCTCATATTTAATATAATACTACATCAATTTTTTATATTTATTTCGTAACCCTTTCATAATGTTTCTTACTTGTTAATATATCTTTTATTTTAATAGATATATCGGGATTAACGCCTATTATTTTAAAAAGAGACATATAATTATATTTGGTATTTAATCCCGAAATTCTAAATAATTTTACTATATTTGGTAATAAAGAAAATACGTATTTTTCCAGATATTTCATTCTATATCGTGTTGCTTCATATAGCATTATGGTTAAAGGATCGTTTAAGAAGTCAATTACTAATTCTATTTCCGCATCTGTTATATCTGGAATATCCGCTCTCATTTCTGAAATAAGTATTACATAATTGTCTCTATTGCATATACCAAATTCACCTAATTTATCATAATATGGTAATCCAAACATCTTATGTGCCATTATTATTTTAGGTTCGCCATTGTATTTACACGGTTTATTGGAATCCCTCATTTCTAACACAGGAGTATTTTTACCATTTCTTTTAACTATTTTACACGTATTCACATTATGATACTTTAAAATAGAGTTATTGTCAAATATATATTTCTCTCCAAGTTGGATATATTTACCAGGCATATTGGTCTTACTAATATATTTATTTATAGAACCAACGTCTAGAACGCAATTATATAAGCAGTTAAATATATACGGAAAATCTAATGGTATTGGTGAAGGCCTTAGATTTTTATAAAGAATATAGTCATTATAGAGAGAATCAAATAAATAGAATGTATTGATACTAGATATTGAAATAGTGTTTTCCAATAAAAAATAACATGTTGGTGTCTGTGCTTGTCCTTTAAATATAGAATTTGTTTTAGTATTCGAGAAAGTTTTAATATAAAGAATATTATGACTTAAAAAATAGTTATAATTGAAAGCCTTATCTGGTTTCATCCAGATAGACGGGATTATAAACATCAATTTACCTTTATCATTCAATAAACTAATAGAATGTTTTACAAAAATATCCCATATTGTGGTTCCGTCATTCTTTTTATTACCGGTTTTAAGAGTTGGAACTTTCTTTATTCCATTAGAGTTATATGGTGGATTACCTATTATATAATCGAATTTTATTCCTTCATTGAGACCGTATGTTTCTTTATTTGTTGAGAGAAAATCTTCCTCATATAAATTTATAGTATTTTTGAATGATGAAAATGCGTCGTTAAGTATTTTAATATTGTCGCCGTTAATTTCACATACATATATCATCTTTGTTAATATATGTTTTTCACGTTTTATATCTGATTTTATTACTGATGACAAACCATTATATAGACGATTATATAACGCAAAAACATAATATCCACAACCTGATGCAGGATCTAACCATTTTAATGATGGGTTTTTGAATACATTTGGGTCGTCTTTTTCCAATAAATCTAACATTTCATTAATCAATGAATATGGGGTATTAACCTCTCCATATGTAATTTTATTTTCTTTTGGTGGAGTGAAGTTTTGCATTTTAATATCTAAATCAAAGTATTTTTTCGAAGCCATGATAATAAAATACTCTATAAATATATCATTCCATATACGCGACAATTACGGTTAAATAAAAAATTTTTTATTAGATAAATACAACCAATGTTTAAGGGGTTGTGACCTCTTCTGGTTCTGGCTCTGGCTCATAAAATTGCTCATAAAATTGCCCCACTTTTTCACAAGAAGTAATCTTATTATGATTAAACGACCTCAAATAAAGACCATCTAATGACTTAACACGAGATAATGCCACATAGGTTTGACCATGTGCAAATATATTATTTCCGATATCAATTTCCGCACATTCCAAAGTAGCACCTTGTGATTTATGAATTGTAACCGCCCACGCTAGGATTAGTGGAATTTGATATACTTTAAACCCATATACGTTCTCACTAACCCATGCAAACGGTTTAATAACCCTAATTAATCCATTACTAAATTGAACACGAGGATTACCGGTTGAATCAAAATCATTAATTATTCCCGTAGAACCATTGCATAGACCAGCCTCCATTTCCAGATTACAAATACACATTACTTGACAACCCTTCTTCAATAGAATCTCTTTTTCAAATAACGCGTTATTAACTAGGATATTTTCCTCCATATCCAACTGTTTTTGAGACGGTTTTCTATACGACTTTTTCAAAACATGTTCTCTAGTAGGTTCATATTTCGCTTTATATTTAAACGTTATTCCTTTATCTGGAAGCTTATCAAGTTGCGACTGATTAATTGTATTAACTTTAAATTTTGTTGGCAATAACATTACTGGTTTAACTCCATTATGTTTAATATCCTCCTCATCATTAATGTCCATATTCGAAATAAGTCGAGTATTCAATATATCGACATCATCTTTATATAGCTTACCCTCTCTAATTTGATGTAGAACGCTAATATAAGTTTCATCTGTTTGACGAAATACTTGGTCCATTAAGAACTGATAATCAAATGTCTCTTTCCAAAAAAGTGACTCAAAACAAAAGGCGCTATCATCCAGATTTTCTGCTTGTTTATTAACTGGTGGTAATTGATAGAAATCACCGCTGAAAATAAGTTGAATTCCTCCAAATGGTCGTGCGTTATTTCTTACGCATTTTCCAATACTATCCAATAATTCAAACATTCTTTTTGACATCATACTTACCTCATCAACAATAAGAATCTGTGTCGAAGTCCACATTCTTTTCTTATACATATTATTCATAATCCGCCCAATAATTGCATTTTCACAACCATTAGCCAAACCAATACCCGCCCATGAATGAACTGTTTTAGCATTACATTCTAGTAAAATAGCAGCACAACCAGTCATAGCACAAACACGTACGCTTTTGTTGTTTTCTTTAGCGTGATTAACAATATGTTTAATTAAATACGATTTACCGCATCCACCAGGTCCTGTTAAGAACACATTTTTTTTATTTGTGTAAGCGTTAAAAATATCTTGTTGAGTTTCCGATAGATTCATGGTTTTATTTCTATTGATTATCATTTATAGCATTTTACTTTTTCAATTTTATTATATAGAGCATAGTCTAATCTTATCTTTGCATGGTGAGGTAATATTTATTGTATTTAATGCTTTAATTTCACTATTGGATATTAAATTTATATTATTATTATTATCAAACTGTGATATATCAAACCCTAATACTTTGAAAAAATCACTGTAAGATAATCCTATATTTGTTATACCAGATATCGCCTTTATTTGAACTTTATTATCATTAGTCAGAATTAAACCTAATATTTTTGTTGGTGGTGCAAACTCAGCCGTTATTAGTGTAACGATATTATTTAATATTTCTTCTGTTGAGTTAACTAATGGATTACTGTATGATAATAATAATGTTTGACTATTACCAGGTACAGTTACATTTATTTCAAAGTCGTATATTTTAGAAATCGGAATATCTACATTATAACTTTCCATTATATGTTTCTTATGATAAGAGGTTAATGTAGTGTCTCTATTTATTAAAAAAATGTTCTTGGTTTTTCTCTCTATTATATCTTCGAATGAAGTTCCATTATTATTGTATTTATCAAAATTATGTGACATATATACTTAATTCATATTAAATATTTACTTTCATTATATTATATGAGTCTAAACCTTGATATTAATAATTATTCAATATTCGAGTTACTTGATGTAATTGGTATCAATGCTACCGATAAACAGATAACGAAAGACATTTTAAATACTTCGATTCATAATATAGTTCAAGATGTATCAAAATCTCCCAACAACGGAACACGAAGACCTCAAGCGGAATTAGACAATTTAATCGCTTTTTTAAGCAGTAGTTATGTGAAAATATGCAGCCATTTTAATATCCCTTTTTTAAAAGAGGACCTTTTATTCATTAGTGTAAATAATAAAAAGAACCATCAACTTGTTAAGCATGAAGATAATACATCATATAACACACATTCACTCCAACTAAAAAAAGGGCGAATTAATCCTATTTTAAGACAAACATATCTACAAGAGATGAACATCAATACTTTATTTAGACCAAGTTATAATACTAATTCATCATCAGATTATCATTTTACATTACCTAATCCTGTGAAAAACGTCGTATCTATGAAACTTTCATCATTTGAACAACCTGAAAGCATATATAGTATAAGTGCGTCCAATAAAAATAATGAATTTACTATTAATTATTATGAATATAATGGAACATCTAAATCAGCTAAGGCATCTAGAACTATAGTTGTACCTGACGGTAATTATACTGGACCACAACTTGTAACACAAATTAATGATAATCCGTTTAATAGTATATTAGCATCATATGATGTAAATAATAAAAAGATTTCGTTTATTATGCCAAGTACAACAGTAGCTAATGAGTCATTTGATTTAGTATTCTCTCTTTCTTCAGGAGTTAATAGACCATATCAATTGAATTTAGGATGGCAAATGGGGTTTAGACAAAGAGAATATATATATCTCGTTGCAGGAGATCCGCTTCCGTCTAGTCCTACGGCATTCACAGGAGAGAGTTCATATAATCCTTGCTATACAAAGTACTTATTACTCCATGTAGATGACTATAATAATAATCACTCCATAGTTGTTAACACTCCATTCCAACAAGGAGTGATTAGTTCTGGAGAGATTTTAGGGAAAATACGATATTGTAATACCAATAATATGGAGCTAACAACAAATAAACGACATTATTTTGGACCTGTTGATATAGAAAAACTACATATTAGACTTTATGATGAATATGGTAACGTTGTAAATACAAATAATGGCGACTATTCATTCTCGATTGAACTAGAATGTTTATATGATTTATAAATAAATTGATTATTTTTTCATATTAAATAATAATCAACTAAATATATATTTATGATGAATATGTTAATCATACCCAAGATGATTGACAAAAATAAAAATAAAAAAATGTGTTGTATGACATTACTTAACACTAAAAATGAAATCGTATGTTATTATAATTACTGTATTGATACAACTCCTTCGTCACTGGAATCATCATATCATATCTCTCTATTAATAGGTCTGAATATCGCGCGAAAGAAGTGTATGTTTGATATCATAGTGTATTTAGATAATATTAACACAGTTAGACAGATAAAAGGACAACAAACAATCGAACATTTATTCGATTATAACTGTGCTATAAAATCAGTTAAACTATTAGAACAATTTAAATTACGTGTTATTAAACACGATACATACGACGAAGAAGAAGATAATAACTAGCAATTCCGCTTGAGGTCGGGGCTTACGGGCGTCCTCCATTATATCAATTAATAAAAAAGAATTTAGAGAGTTTTTATATAGTAATATAAGACTTATTATGGAACTAAAAATCTCTCCACACCAAGAATTATATTGTTGTAAATGTGACTACACTGCTAAAAGAGTAAGTGATTTCAAGAAACATTTAAAAACAAACAAACATTTAAAAGACCCTAATGAAAAAAAGGTATTCAACTGTGTTTGTGGTAAAGAATATGGATACGCGTCATCATTATATAAACATAAAAAAAAATGTACATCCCGAGTACAACCGGACGCCGTCAAGATTATGAATTTGGATTTGGAGCAAATGAAGAATATTGGCATTCAAAAAGACAATATTCTCACTTTATTGCGTAAGGAAAATACTAATAAAAGCGATTATGAGTACGATATGGATGATCCGATTATTATGGCTCTTTATATGAAAATTAAAAATAAGATTCAACAGGAATTTGTAATTGATAATGATGTTATTATTTTTGAAAATAAGGAGTTAATGACGCAAGATGATATTGATTCAAATAATCTGAAGATAGTTAATGAGTTATTAAATATTATACATGAACAACAACAGGCTTTACATGAGTGTTTAATTGTTGAAAATATGGATATGGATAATTATGAAGATAAATATAAATATTACGTTAATGCAGTGAAGAAAATTGTATTTTTATATGGTGAAGAAATACAGAAGATAAACTTGATTTTGATTGCTGGACTGAGACTCCACGAGGGATAAATATATATTCACTCTTTAAATACAATATATTGATTGTTTCTTTAAGTTAAATAGTCAATATATATTTCATGTTTTCATGTTTTTTCTGGGTTTGTATTTGAAAATTGAAAAATGGACATTATAATGTGCAAAAACGGATTTCAGCATGTGAACCCTGTTGAAAACGTGAATTTGTGACTGACTGCTGACAACTTTATTTATAAAAATACGCGTTTGTTACCATATCAAGAAATTTCTTCCAGCTCGCTATACAACGCTATACAACCAAAAGTGAGCCAAAACGAGCTTGGATTTATCATTTATATAATATATATACATAATCAATAACAATAATATATATTTAATAATAATATTGTTACCATAATTATAAATACAACGGATACAACACTTTTGCGAGCCAAACCATAAGTTATACCATTAGTGATTTTATTGTGTATTATTTTATGTACATAATTTATGGACATTTATTTTCTTTAAATATGAACGTTTATATATTATATTATCAATTATTCAAATACTAATGAAACATCAATGAAACGCCAAGCATTTCTTTAAGTTAAATAGTCAATATATATTTCAAGTTTTCATGTTTTTTCTGGGTTTGTATTTGAAATTTGAAAAATGGACATTATAATGTGCAAAAACGGATTTCAGCCTGTGAACCCTGTTGAAAACGTGAATTTGTGACTGACTGCTCACAACTTTATTTATAAAAATATATGTTTGTTACCATATCAAGAAATTTCTTCCAGCTCGCTATACAACGCTATACAACCAAAAGTGAGCAAAAACGAGCTTGGATTTATCATTATATTTTCAATGGTCTGATTGTGATAACAATACATTATTCCATTATATAATTATTATTACCATAACCTAAAATACAACGGATACAACACTTTTGCGAGCCAAACCATAAGTTATACCATTAGTGATTTTATTGTGTATTATTTTATGTACATAATTTATGGACATTTATTTTATTTAAGTATGAACCTTTATATATTATATTATCAATTATTCAAATACTAATGAAACATCAATGAAACGTCAATCATTTCTTTAAGTTAAATAATCAATATATATTTCATGATTTCATGTTTTTTCTGGGTTTGTATTTGAAAATTGAAAAATGGACATTATAATGTGCAAAAACGGATTTCAGCATGGGAACCCTGTTGAAAACGTGAATTTGTGACTGACTGCTCACAACTTTATTTATAAAAATATATGTTTGTTACCATATCAAGAAATTTCTTCCAGCTCGCTATACAACGCTATACAACCAAAAGTGAGCCAAAACGAGCCTGGATTTATCATTATATTTTCAATGGTTTGATTGTGCTAACAAAAAATATATTTAATAATAAATATTGATACCATAATTATAAATACAACGGATACAACACTTTTGTGAGCCAAAGCATTATATAGTATGTATATATATTTTGTTCGATAAAAACGTTACGACAAAAAATGGACATTTATTTTCTTTAAGTATGAATTATAATATATGTTTACACGGTTTTAAAATTGAATAATATGTAAATAAACTTAAAATTAAATCATTATTTAATACATCTTAGAGATAATGAATATCGATAATACCATATTAAGATGTGTCTTTTGTCATTATAAAACAAATAAATTATCTAATTACAAACGACATATGAGCAGTAAAAATCATAATGTTAAACCAAAACCTAACCCACCTATTGATAAAATATATATATGTGAATGCGGTAAAGCATACCCATATAGGTCATCACTTTATAATCATAAACGCAAATGTAATATTGATACGAATGAAATAACTATATTAGAAACTGATAATAACAATAACAGAGTAAATGACAGCGTTAATAACAACGTAAATGATTTATGTGATATGGTGAAGCAGTTAATTCAAGAAAACAATAAATTTAGAAATGACATTGTTGAAATGTCGAAAAAACATACCACTAATATAGTGCAAAATATACAAAATAATAACTCTTTTAGCGTGATAAATTATCTTAATAATGAATGTAAAGACGCCATGAATCTCTCTGATTATGTCCAACAAATAAGATTGTCTATTGATGATTTATCTTATTTAATGGAAAATGATATTGTTAAAAGCTTTGAAAAATCATTTGTAAATGGTCTTCTAAAAATGGAACAAACAAAACGCCCTATACATTGTAGTGATTCTAAAAGAAACCAATTTTATATTAAATACGACGATGGGTGGTGTAAAGATAAAGAAAACCAGGATATAATTGACTCTTTAAAGAAAATAACAAATCAGCAGTGTGATGTTCTTCGACAATGGAAAAACCTGAATACAGATTGGTTAGATAACGATGATAAACAGGAATTCGCTAATGTTATTACCATGAAAATTGTTGATATTTATGGGGATAAAAATCAAAAGAAAATACTTAAATTGCTAAATAGCTTGAATATCAAGCCTTGAACTTAACGCCGACGAGTGCGTCTAGAAGACCGGCCCTTGTGACCAGATCTCCGCTTGTGTGCGGTGTGATGACGCTTAGTGCGCTTCCTGCCGTGGCTTCGTGCGCGTTTGTGCTTTCCACCGGTCTTCTTGGCGTGACGCCGGCGATGAGTGCGGGTGCGTCTACCACGTCGGCGACGCCCGCCAGTCTGTTCAGTTGTTGGTGTATGGGGAGTACCAGTCATAAGTTCTTGAAGATTACCTAACATTATATACATAATAGAGAGAAAAATATATATTTAATAAATGATTTAAATTCAAACGAATATTCCTAAATATCTTATCTTTTTCTTTTTCTAGTTCGTTTTGTAGTATTTTGTTTGAATTTTAAGAGAAACGCATTATAAACATCTTTGTGTATTCCGTATTTATTTCTCTCTAAATAACCAGAAATATATACCTTTTTGAATAGTTTATATGTGAATACCCAAATTAATTCTGTATTTTCATCGTAGAAACTCGATGGATGCCATGTATCATTATCGACTATATAGAATTTAGATTTCATATATAAATATTATTATATTGTATAAATGGCATTTAGTGAATTTGTATATGAACAAGGTATTATAGGTGTAACAATAGGAACTATAACAGGTTATGCTATAAGTAACTTTATGAGAGACTTAAATAAAGAATTTATATTAAAAGTTCTTAAATACTTTAAGGTGTCAAATGCTGGGTTACTTTCTTCACTACTCGAGTTTTTAGCGCTAATGTTAATTGTATATATTCTTTATCACACTGTGTTATACCCTATTTTTAACAAGCAAATTGAAAAAGAAAAAATTTTTAATAAAGAAGAACAAGAATGGAAGAAATCATTATTACAAGAGGTTAAAGGTGTTGATCTAAATAGTGTTTATCTATAAAATGAATACGACGCAATTATATTAGACACGTTTTAGTGCGATTTTATTATTTAGATATGAGTGTTCGAAGACTGATACCCAATCTTTTCTTGCAAACATAAACATTTTGTATTTATTACATTTTTCACGTTGTTTCACTGACATTTTAATTTTAAGACTATTTTCAATCAATACAGTATTAAAATCACACATTAAGGCGATAATCTTTTTAGATGAAAACTCACTGAAACCATGCTCTGTAACAATATAATTAATCCGGTCCATAAACCTATCCCGATTTTCATGTGGAAGATTAGGTCTCTTTGTGGGTTTAAACATTTCAGGATATGTGGATGTGAAATACTTAACAATATCTTCTACAAGCTTTTTATTGTCCAACTCCCTATGGGCAGATGAATAAATTTCAGGGACTGGAATACATTTATTAAGAGAATCGAATTTATCCCTGATTTTCGCCTCATCATACTCAGGAATAAGATGAACTAGCATAGTATGAGTGTGCGTTGAATCCATTTGATATAGTGTTTTTAGAGATTCAATGCGGTGAATACCGTCATAACAAATAAGTCCATTTCTGTCTCTACACATGTAAATAATACCATCGACATATTCTTGTGTTTTTAGTTGTTTCATAATATCTGGAACTCTTGTCTCGTCATGTGGACGATTAAGACGCCAATTTCTAATATCATATTGTGAAAGGTCATCCCAATTTGTCATGTAAAGAGTTGAACCATCACTATAAGAACGAATTGGTACTCCGGTAGGCATGTTGATTTGGTTTTTTGGCTTTCGATTGATTGATTATTTAACTTTCTTATTGTTAGGATATGGGGGTCAATTGGAAGTTTGTTATCATTTATTATGATTGTATTTTTAGTTTCAATTTTTTTTATAATCTAGCGGAGACGCTTATTTGTTCGCTTTTTAAGGTTACGTTTATTTTTCTTTGTCCCTCTTCGTCTTCTTCCTCCTTTAGAGAGATTAGCATAATTATTGTATTTTCCACTGCTTATATCGTGTAATATTGATTCACCCTTGAGGATATAATTGTATATTACCTTGTTATGTGTTTGATTCATAGTGGCGTTTTTTATTGTTTCTGGTTTGGGATTTTTTTTCATGTCGTCATTGGCTATTTTAATAAAGTTATATTTATTTAACTCTGGGTTACTTTCAAGTTGAGAAAAATCGGTTATTTTCACTATTTTAAACCCCTTTATTTGCATTGCATTAATTCTAATCATACGGTTGATTATACTCATATATAAAGTACGAAGCTTAATAAGGTTTGTAATCAATTCACAATCTTCATATGTTTTCAATAATACCATTTTAATATTATCACCTATTTTTGACCAGACATTTTTAATATCTCCCTCGATATTTGACGTATTTAATATAGTTTGTTCTGGATGCTGATTATACTGTAATCTCCCTGTAAATCCAAAAAATGTTTTTAGAAAGTCATCGAATGTATATGAAATATGAAATTTGTAAAAATCACTTTTATTAATAAGACGTCTTAACATGAATGTTCCTGACGAAAAGTTATAAATTATCGAATTAGATGTTTTACGTTTTATCTCTCCTGCAAATACTATCAATAAATCATCATGTTGTTCTCCCGATACTTCTTTATATACATCCATACCGAATTGTTCATATAATGTAAGGTTATAAATAGCGTCATGCTTCGCAAAAGATTCCAGGTATGAATATACAGGACGCGCTCTAAATAGATATGTCATTTCTCTCGTTGTTGGATGGATTAATTGAAAAATTATATATGTAAATGTATCGGTTCCTTTGAACAATAATATTTCATCAAGTGAGAGAAGTTGTTGGTTTGCTTTTTTGAAATAATATAGATTAGAGTATGAAGCTATATCTACAATATGAATGAATCCCTTATTACCGTTTATGGTTGATTCTTTACAATAATTATTGCTTATAACACGTACATTTTTTTCATCATCTTCTATAGATATTTGTGCTGCCGCCATTTATATTACAATAATATTTAAAAATATATCAAAATTGAACAACTAATTAGAAGATATAATAATTTCAAATTAAACAACAGTAACATGAATAATTACGATACAATGACTATAGTTGAATTGAAAAAAATATGTAAATATAAAGGTATAAAAGGATATAGTTTATTGAAGAGAAAAGAATTAATTAATATAATAACGAGTCATGTAGATATTATTATTATGGACGATACATCGAACGCATATTTAAAAGAACTAACACATAAAATACCGAGGGATATTAACCGCGTTGTTTGTATTCTTTGTCATAAAGTTGGTCATAAATATACATCTGATAACTGCTGTGAAAACAACAAATTGGCATTCAGAATAAAGCAATATTATATTAGAAATACAACGGGATTTAATATTAAGGAAATATCAAATAATTATGGTGTCTCCCAGTCATATTTATCGAGCATTATTAAAACAGTTGATAAATATGATATAATTTCGGGAAAACAGATATCTATTGATGATTTTATTCAGTTTGAAACCTGCGAGTTATGTAATATAAATACTTATCATATCCAAAATAATAAAACATGGAAGGATAAAAATGTTTGCGATATTTGCTGGTGCGAATATGAAGATGAGAGAAACTCTTTATGGGACGAAATATATAAGTATTTTAAACAGGAATGTAATATATGCGGTATTAAACGAACCCATATAAAACAACGGTTTCATTATGACCACATAAATATGTTTAATAAAAATAATAACATATTTATGATGGCTAATAATGGATGTTCGGTAACAGATATTAAAGCGGAATTAGATAAATGTCAACTTTTGTGTATTAAATGTCATACGGTAATTACTAATATTGAGATTAATTACGGGTTTACAGCAGTTAAAATTAAATTAACTAAAGAGTTGAATAATGATATTATTACACATGATGTATACGCACATGAATATGATAAGTATTTTGATTTATATCAAACAAAAATGTTGTCTTTATATAAAAAAATAATGAAATATAATATACCAATATAATATACAATAATGGCGGGATCTAATAAAGAAGATTGTATTTATTTAATATCTCATGGAAGTTATCCAAAATTATCATTAGAGTTTAATGTTCCAGCAAATATTAATTTAGTCCAATATAGCATACCAGGATTACCTTTATCTAAAGCAGAGGCATGGCATATTATGGAGAAAGGTTGTGTCAATGTCCCTAATTATTATCTTGTCGACAAACAGGATGGAGAGATTTATAAAAGTGAATTTTATCAATATATAACCCCTCCAGGTGGAAGTACAAAAGACCTCGAACTGGACTTTACCAAAACTGAGATGGATGGATTTAGCACAGGAATTATGACTACAACAGGTTATATTGAAACGACTATATTTTCAGAACGTATCAGGCTATCTAGAATGTTGACTAATATAAGCGAGAAATTGTTTCAAAATGGACATATAAAACCCGTGAATTTGATACAAATAAGTTGCAGAGGTGGAACATATACTGAATTATATCCAAGTAAAACAGAATTAATGAGAGCATTACAATCATGTAATAAAGAACGTAATTATTACAGTACAGTGAGAAATATACAAATGCATCATTTAGATGCAAATGCACCTAACCTTTTTTTTATAACTGAAGATAACGATGAAGCAGAGAAATTAGGGTGTTTATTAGAGAGAAATTATCCTATTAAAGTATTCCAAACAGTAGAAAAAATTCGCGAATTCTTAAGTGTTACAAATCTTAATAATTTGCCACCTCAACGAGGAGGTAGAATAAGACCACCAAGTCGGAATAAACGAAAGACTATTAAAAAGAGACGAAATAAATGAAATACTTATTTACATAACATTTCATATTCTTTAAACTCTAAATCGACACCATTGTCATTTACTATTGTCGATTTTGTAACCTGCCATTTATCTGAAATTTCCGGGAAAAATCGGTCACATTTATAATCCTTATTTATCTCGGTAATATATAAATTTGATACCAAATCGTTATCTAAAAAATGTTTATATATGGATTCTCCACCGATAACCCAAAGATTTGTGAATTCTACTATTTTACAAAAACGAATCGCTTCATTAATGTCTTCGAATGAATTAGGAATTGATTTATCTCTGGTGATAACAATATTTACCCGGTTTTTAAGAGGTTTATAAGGAAGACTATTCCACGTATTTTTGCCCATTAAAACACAGTTCTTTTCGAAATTATTGTCGCCTGTTGTCATGTTCGAGAAATATTGCAGGTCTTTCTTGAAATGAAATGGTAACGTATTATTCATACCAATACCTCTATTTTTACACATAGCAGCTATTAATTGGACTTTCATTATTATAAATATATTTATCACTATTTATTTATTATATATTTTGTTTAATCTCTCATTATTAACTTAAAAAAATGAAGAGATGGTATATAAATATGAAATTATTAGTTGTTTTAACGCAATATAAACGAAATAATTTAGAAAAACAACTTGAACAAATTAAAGAACAGACTATTAAACCAGATTATATTGTTGTATTTCAAAATGAAAATCATATTGATATTACAAATATTAAAAATAAACATGACTTTATTCATATAAAGAGTGATTATAATACAAAATATTTCGGAAGATTTGCAGCGTGTTTTACATTTCCTGTTGATATATGCTGTGTTTTAGATGACGACATTATACCAGGTGTAAATTGTATAAAAAATTATGTATCACAGTGTATTGAATTAAATTCTATTATTGGGGGTAATGGAAGAATAGCTTATAGGAATGTAAATAAAGATAAATTACATATTGTACAAGATATTGGTTCAAGACCATCGTATGTAAAAGTTGATTTTGTAGGTCATTTATGGTGTTTTAAAAAAGACTGGTTGTATTATATGTTTGGTATAAAGCCATTTTCATATGAAACAGGCGAAGACATGCATTTATGTCTATCATCAAAACTATTAGGAAATATAAATTCTTATACAGCAAAACAACTTAATAAAGATGATATGTGTGATATTTATTATAATAAACTCTCAACAGACGAGTTTTCATCTTATAAAACTACTAGTAATAAATCACGTAATGATATAATAGATTTTTTTGTTGATAAACATATGCTACAATTAATAACAGAAAATTAATATAAATATAAATATTATATATTTGTATGTATTTAATATGTTTTGGAACTAGACCTGAATTAATTAAACTAATACCATTAATAAATTCTTTTAAATATAATAATATTGCATTTAAAACACTGTTTTCAGGACAACACGAAAATTTAATAGAATTATTTTATAAATACATTGATACTCCTAGTTATATACTTCATGATATTATGACTCACGGACAGACGTTAAATAGTTTATCTTCAAAAATACTTAATAAAATGGATGAAATTATATCGTCTGATTCTTTTAAATATATAATTGTTCAAGGCGATACAACAACAGCTTATACTATAGCTCTATCTGGATTTCATAGAAATATCTCAGTTATTCATTTAGAAGCTGGACTAAGAACACATAATAAATTTAGCCCTTTCCCAGAAGAAATAAATAGAAGACTAATTTCTCAAATTTCAGATATTCATTTATGTCCAACAACTCTCTCAGTTGAAAATCTGAAAAACGAAGGAATTGTTAATAATGTATTTTTGGCGGGAAATACTATTGTGGATATTTATAAACATATTAATAAAACCACTACACCATCTAAATATATAAATCATATTATTAATACAATACCTAATTATATTGTTGTTACATTGCATCGTAGAGAGAATAGAGGTAAAAATATCGATAAAATGTGGATTCAATTAAATAAGTTATCGGAATCATATAACTTTATTTATATAAAACATCCATCATTACAACACTGTGTTAATATATTAAACGATAAAATTAAGTTATTAGAACCATTATGTTACGAGGATATGGTTCATTTAATTTCTAACTGTAATGGAATAATAACCGATAGTGGTGGACTACAAGAAGAAGCAGTTTGTGCTAATAAGAAGGTGTTAGTATGTAGAGATACGACAGAACGTCCTGAGACGATTGAATGTGGATTAGGGAGGTTGATACATACTAATATAACACAAAATATCAATTTCTTTAATGAATATAATAATGATAATATTTATAATCCTTACGGTAATAATGTATGTGAAAAAATAGCGGATATATTAAATAATATATAAATATAAAATGTTCCGATATATTTACTTATTCGGATAAGACAACATAATTTCTCTTTGTTCTGGAGTATTTTTCCATGAACCTACAGGTATATAATCAAGTAATTCTACTATATTTACATTTATGTTTTCACCCCAATTACCGCTAATATTAGATTCATCCAAGAAGTATTTTGGTATATATAAATTCTTAATATTTTTATTCATAAAGTATATCATAAGACCAAATGTCCCGAATCCAATAACTAAATTTTCGGCATTTGAAAGCGTTATTAAATCATGTATAAAAGAACCACTTTTATTAATTACATTTTTTTCAGATAGTATCATATTTACACATGGATTTACATTATCTTCAAAAACAATATTTATATTATTATATTTGTTCATTATATTTTTGTAATAATATAATGGAGGTTGAACATAACAACTATGAGGTGATTTTGAGAATATATCACCGCTTCTAATATGTATATATAACTCATTAGTATCGTTATCTATACCTGTATACATATTATTTATCGCATCTATCGGGGCCAAATATCTTTGATAGTATTCTCTCATAATATATGGTTCTGGATCATTTAATTCGTGTTTTTTTAAATTAAAAAATGTATCTTTAATAATATCATTATTTTTACTATTTCCTTCTATTAATATAGTATCTTCTTTTAATAAATAATGTTTTGGAAACCTTATTTGTATGTGATTATTTAATATGGCGTAATGTACCGCTCTTATTATTTGTAATATATTATTACCTGTTCTACCATTCCAATTAGTTATTATCAACATATATTTATATTTAAAAATATTTTAATATACATCAATCAACTTAAAAAAATGAAGAGATGGTATATATTATGAACAATATTTTTCCAACAAATAAAATACTAAACAACACCGGACTATTTTGGCAATACCCTGTGATAACAGAACAAGAATTTTTCAATCAAAACAAAGACGACCTATTATTTATCGGCTTTCCATGGGCTACTTTAATAGATAAAAACATTGCAATTAATCAGATTGCACGGCTATTAATACCCCATATTAAACATAAAAACTATTATACTTGTTGTCAGCATATAAATTTTCGAGATTATATCTCTCTATTTAAATCTTTAAATATTAATATTGTATTCACTCCACATAAAATAATCGGAGAAGATACAATAAATGGTGTTACAATTAAACCATGCCCATTATATGCTGTTAATATTGAGGATAAAGAAAGAAATATGTTGTTTCAAGATAATGATTTCATGTCTATCGAGAGAGATTTACTATATTCGTTTATTGGTGGATTTCAGTTTAACTATCTCTCTAATATTAGAAATGATATATTCAAACTCAATCACCCAGAAGATGCATTAGTTAAAAACACAGGTCAATGGCACTTTAACAACCTTGTTTACAGCAATAAACAGAATAAACAGAGAGATTTGAATGTCGATAATAATCATATTGATGCTACAAAAAACTACAATAATATATTATTAAGGTCTCGATATAGTCTATGTCCAAGCGGTTCTGGACCAAATTCTATTCGTTTTTGGGAGTCATTAGCGTGTGGTTCTATACCTGTGTTATTGGCGGATACACTTGAATTACCAGGTAATATAGAATGGTCTAATGCCATAGTATTTATTAAAGAAAAAGATATTGGAACATTGGAAGATGTATTGCGAAATATTCCTCATGATAGAGAGATTGAAATGAGAAAGAAATGTATAGATATTTATAAAGTTCTCTCTAAAAACTATAAGAACGGATATAAAAACATAGTTCATTATTGTTGTGGATCATATGAAATCGGGGATTTCGGGGGTGTCGCAAGATATGATTATCATATTAAAAAGGCGTTCCCAAATAGATTATTTTTACAGGGACCAAGACAATATGATGTTTTATTGCAAACTCTACCTTTTATAAAAGATTTATTAGTAATTACTGATAATCATTTAAGTTGCGATATACCAAACAATATCCAAACGTTGCTTGTTCATCATGGTAGTGCATTAACACACGCGGAAAGAGAACCACAATGGAGTAAATATTGGAAGGATTTGTGTTGTGATGGACAGAAAAAAATGTTGTCTTATAGAGACACAACTACAACAACCATAGTATCAATATCCAAATTTTGTACGGATGAATTTACGCGATTTTTTCACAATCAATATCTTAAATTTAATAATGAATTAATATTACATACCAGTGAATTAGATGAAAACGTTTATAAAACTTCTTTTAATGTAAAACCTATTGTATTAGGAAATTGGTCTGGATTCTTAAAGGGACAACATATTATTGATAACCTTATTAATAAAACGAATGATTTTGATTTTAAACAATTAAATATAAGGTTCAATAAAGATACCCACAAGACTTTTGATAAATATAATTTCGATAAACAAAAAATATATTGCGAAAGTGATATTTTTCTCCAATTATCAATTTGTGAGGGAAATAGTTTGGCTACATTGGATGCTTTTTTATGCGGAAATGTTGTTGTCGCAACCAATGTGGGACTTACATATAAAGATGTCCCCGATAATTGTTTTGTCAAACTCGATTATAAACGCGTAAATGATGTTAATTATGTTCTATCAAAACTTAAATACGCATGGGAACATAAAGAAGAACTCTCAAAAAATGCGAGAGAATTTTATTTGAATGAATTAAATTTTGAATTATGGAGAAATAAAATGATAAAAATAACATTATAAAATTGATGTAATTAATACAATATCATCTACCTTAATCATAGGGCATTAATGAATAAATTTCTCACAATTAAATACAGACATCAGAAATTTCTACAAATCGCTGAAACTGTCAAGATTGACATGAATAAGTATTTGAACTACAAAGAACTATCAAACGAAGATGTAATTGATATAGATTCAGCTATTGCCAAAAACATTATTTCTAATTCGGATTTCGATATTAAGGTCGATATAGTTGATTTTAACAATACATATAATCACAATTGCGGAATTGAAATATCCAAGGTTATTGACTTTCCGTTCGAGAAATATCTTACCTTTGGATATTTAAATAACGAATTAATACATGTTGCAAATAACAAATTCACACATGACACTAATATTAATTTCGTGCATTATGGAAGTATAATTGAAAAAAAACTTATTATTTCTCCGCGTAAAGATTATATTAAACGCAAAACCGAACTGTTGGAACAATATTTTAATATAAGTTCTCTTAAACAGTATTATCAATTCGAAGATGGTAAGCTAATTATTAACAAATATACATATGATGAAATTAGTTATATTACACGAAATAGTGATATAATTAATCCCAGATGATTCATCTAACTGATACATAATATGCTCCACCAATAACAGCCCATACCATCATCGATATAAAAACTGATAAATATTTATCATATTTCACTTTATTTATTAAAACCCAGTTTATGAACGTGGCTAATAAAAGAACACTCGACATTACTAACAAATTCCACGTATAACTCTGAACGCTTGCATCCTTGACAAATATAGTGCTTGGCATTCCAATCGGAATACTGGCTATAATGCCGCCTAAAAGAGGATTATTTAAACTATTAGCAAAAAATGATATTCCAGAAACTGTCAACCCACCTATTACAAATTGACCAGGCATAGACTGTAATGATTTATTTATAATACTCATTTTATTCTTTATAAAGAGATTATTTATTTTTTCTAGTTGTTTTTCGTCTTTTAGTTTTAGTTTTTCTCTTTGTATTCTTATTTTTACCGCAGAATTTTGCTCTTGATAAATGTAAATCATATATCTTATTAGATAAGATAGTTCCTGCTTTAATTCCCTTGACACTGTTACCTGTTCTATCCAATGGCGGAGATGTTATACCTATTCCTCCGACACCTTTTAAAATAATAAATACACCACCTCCAACGCCACTTTTTGCGGAAATTGACCCGACATCTGTGTTCCATTTTCCGGAGTATTCATATAATCCCTCACCTCTTAATGACCTATATACGTAATTAGCAGTTGTTTCCTTTATTATTCGTTTATTATTATTTGGATGTATACCTCCTTTTGCAAAAACACACGCCATTGTAGCTAAATTCCGTGCGGATACAAGTTTTGAGCATTGTTGTGTATAAACATCAACTGTTTCGTCAACATCGCCATAAAACCGATTGTAACTCTTTAATAAATAGGATAAAGCCATATTTTTATGATTAGTATTCATCTCTGAACGATACACATTGGTGTCTATTTTCAAATGTTTTCCTGCAAAATCGTCCAGATTATTAAGTATTTTATTTTTGAAAGCCAATGTATTTTTATCATATAACAGACTAGTTGTCGCAATAGCCCCTTGATTAACAAATGGATTAATTGTATGTGTTCGGGATAATTCCGCGGCAACTACGCTATTGAACGGTAATGAACTGCCTTCGTTTCCTATTTTCATATTTATCTCATTGATACCATGCTCTTCAACTGCTTTTGCTAATGTAAAAACTTTACTAATAGATTGAATTGATACTGTTTTTTTTGAATCGCCTATTTCATACATATCTCCATCGCAAGAAACAAACGCGATACCAAATAGATTAGGGTCGGCTTTTGCTAACTCAGGTATATAATCAGCTACTTTTCCACTATTCACTTTTTTTATACGTCTATACGTTTCATTTATATATCTTTGTATCTCTTTATTCATATAAATAAAGATATATTAAAATACTTATTAATCTCTCTTAATCAGTGATTTCATATGTTATGTTTTCGGGTAGATTTACAACTCCACTTATTATCTCTTCATTTCTTATAAACCATTTAACATGCAGCATCAACTCTTTTGACCCAATAGATTTTGATGTCCATTGGTCTAATTTAAGCACTGTAAATACGTTTTGTATTCTATTCTTTAATCCAGGACAGGATTTTAACTTACCTAATTGAGGTGACACCCACTTTTTTAGACGCCATTCAAGTTGTAATGCAAATATTTTACTCAGACCACTAATTATACAAATATGTCTCCATGGACGACACGCTTTTGTAGCCTTTGCTCCACCAGAAAGAACACCATTGTGACATCTTAGTCGTCGCTCTGGATCATTAGAAGCACCAATATATGTTCTTATATTATCATCACCAAGTATTAAATAGACATGCCAATTATTCTCTCCCATTATTATTATATATAATGGGTTATTTATCTTATTTTTTAACGACTATATATATTAATGAGTAGCAATAACATTTCAAAATCTACAAAGATTAACGGTGTTTTTTATTATTTAAAGAGAGATAATAATAAGCTTTATACATTATTGAAATCTTCAGATGATACCAACTTATTTAAGCAGACTTTATTAAAAGAAATAGATTTTTATTCTAATATTCCTACTTATTCACCCCGTAATATTTCCCAAATAATAAATAATATAGGTAAACATAAAGAAAAATATGGTGTTGATAATATAAACCAATGCATTCTATGTACAAAAAAAGGGTTCATACCATTGAATATAGAGAAAATATTATATATATGACACCTGGAAAGGCAATTAATAATTCAGTCTATTTTGTATGCCAACATTTCCTGATTGAACTGGACAACTGTTTGAAAAATACAGAGAGATTTTCAATTGTGTTTAACTTTGACGAATACACATTTGGACGTATGCTAACAGATATGAGTATAGCAATGAATTTATCAACCATATTGAAAGAGTGTTACTATGAGAGATTAGATACTATATATCTCATTGATTCTCCATCATATTTATCACCAATGCTTTTAATGATGGAAAAAATGTTTAATGATTCTATATATAATAAGATGGAACGCATCGATACCTCAGTAATTATACATAGGAATGTTAATTCCGAGTAGAATATTATCTTTTTCTAATGATTTATTATTATCATATTTGCTAAATATATGATTCCATGTTGAAATAAATATATAATGATTATTCCGAACATCTCTTAGTAGCTGGTTGATATAATATCTATGCGAACTATGAACTAGTGACTGTGTAGTATTGAATGTATAGCTATCATCTTCTGTGAAATTATGACCTTCAACTGATATAATCTCTCTATTATTGTATCTTAAATATAATGATTGAACATCTTGAACGCGTTTATATTTATATCTTCTGAATAATCTATAAAATAAATCGGCGACGCAATTAGGATGATATTCGTCATTCCAAACGAGGGTTATCTTTACTAGAATATTCTCTCCATTCATTGCTTTATTATATGCCTTTGTATCTATTAAACTAAACAATAAATTACTTCTATCGATGAATGGTTGAGAGATTATAATAGGAATAGTTATGTTTGATATGATAAGATTATCAGGATTTATTTTACTTGAATTTTTACAACAACAACTCATTTATATTAACTATATAAAATATTATCAATCATATTATTCAAAGCATTTTTTCGAGAATAACATTTCCTACAACATATATTGCTTACAATTAATTAAAAAATAAGTATTTCAAAAGGACAAATTATTATTTTTTATACAAATTATTTAATATTATATATATCACCATGAGATATCTATCCACACAAACGAACCCCACAAGCCAATAAACTTTGTAAAAAATCATAATCTAGCATATAATCTTCTTTAACCAATGTTGAATTTATCCAAAATTCACTATTGGAAGTGTTACAATTTCCATAGGAAGTTCTAACACGAATTTTTTCATTCTCTTTATTAATTATGTTAATATGTACTCTTAATTCACTATCATATGAATTACATCTATGATTCGTCAACTCAACAAAAAACCTTATATCTTTACCTTTTGCATTTTCAAGTGTAATATAATAAGTTATTATTAGATAATCTATATCTTCACTATCAACTTCACAATAATCACGATCAGAATACTTATTAAATTCAATATCCATTACTCTTGGATTTTTATAAACATAATTACTAGATCTATCCCATATATCATCTTCACCATCTTCTTCACCATCTTCTTCTTCACAATCTTTATTATCTTCTTTACCTTCTCCAAATTTTAAATATTCCACCATATCTTCATATCTTATACTTTCTACTCCACCACCACCCTTTTCAATATAGGTATAATAGCTCATATTTTTATCTTCAGCTTCTTTAAAAGTGATATGATGACCATATGTATCATGCATATCATAGACATAGTCTAACATTAATTCTGATTCAGAATTAAGTTTGAACTCAAATACACACATAGAATGAGATTTTAAGAAATGCGTATATATTTCCTCTGTAACAGATGAAATTATCATAACACTATCAATTCGTTTGTTAGAATTATAATTATTTAATAATTCAAATATTTCTTTTTCCGTGATATCAACACTTCTATCATACTTTATACACGCTTGAACATGAGGAAATTTATTTTGATAATAATACGGGTTTTTATCGATAACATTGGTAATGTGAATTAATAGATATCTTGCCATAATATATATATGTCTTAATAATTCTTTAATATTATATGGATATATATAGATATCAGGATTATTTTCTATAATATCCATTGTAACAGTTGGATTACGTGCTTTTTCTTCCATGATTGATATTTGTTAGAGAGATTATACCAATAAAAAAGTTTTTCAAATTTTTATTATCATGATATATCTATAATACCCATTGTAATATTTGATTTGTTAGAAATCCAACACCATTTTCGTTGAGAATAGGTTCGAATGTCTCTTTAAGTTCAATATATCGTAATTCCTTTTTATAATCTTGTTCGAAATTATATAAGTAATTAAACTCCAATCTGTAGTAATTTTTTTCAATATATCTATGATATCTCTCATTGCAATATATTAATTGGGATAAATATTATTTAAACAATATATATATTATATTATATGAAGTTATTAATTACACACAAAACAAATGAAATATGTACAGATGATGATATAGCATATTATTATTGTTTTACAGAATATAAAATGAATTTTGCGAATATAAAAAAATTAAAATTAAATAGCAATATAAAAAATAGTAATCAAGCATATAATAATATACTTTTAATACCAATGACGCATATAAATAATATATGGCATTTATTACACCATATTTATATTACCTATAAATACATAAGAAACAATAATATAAACTATGATATAATATATCCTATATTTTTTGATGGATTTTATAAAAGACAAGGAAATATAATAGAATGTATGTATAACGATTTAATATTTAACGGATTAGGTTTTGATTTTAATAAATATAAAATAATAAATAAAATATTTAAAGAAGATAAATACATTACCTTTAATAATATTAATTACGTCGATAAAGATATAAATTTTAATTCTGAACCACAATTTGGAGAATTTAAGAGCTTTATATTAGATAATTTTAATATAACAAATACAATAAGAAATAAAAAACGAGTAACATTTATCTTAAGAAATGAAACTAGAAACATAACAAATATTGAATATGTAAAAGATAAATTAAAGACGTATAACATAAATTATATATATTTAGAAGATTATACCGTTAAAGAGCAGATAGATATAATTTATAATACAGATATATTAATAGGCGTTCATGGTGCTGGATTATCATGGTGTGTATTTATGAAAAATAATTCAATACTATTAGAAATGTATCCTGGAAATTCAAATACAGATAATTATATTAGATGGTGTAATATAGCAAATATTAGATATAAAAGGCTAATTATTGATATTACGAAAGGTAATGTTACAAATTTTAGAACTGCTTCTGTAAATATGAATAGTAATCAAGTTCAAGCTATAGAGGAAATTATTAAAAATAATTGAAGTTTGTTAGTTTATATATATAAATAATAATAATACGATAATATATAATTATGTATAGTTTTACTTATGATAAAGAAGTAATATATTTTAATTACTCACCTGGAGATCATATTTCGGCTAATTGGAAAAGAGGTATATTTTATGAAGATAGATTATTACAAAAAATTAGGTCATTTAATTTAGGAGGTGTATATGTTGATCTTGGAGGTCATCATGGAAATCACAGTATTTATTTTGACAAATTTTGTAATTCCGATAAGGTTATTAGTGTTGAAGGTAATCCATATAATTTTAAGTTCCTTAAAGAAAACACTATAAAAAATAATTGTAAAACAGTATTGTATAATGAAATAGTTAGTGATACACAAGGAATTGAATTGACGATGGAATATGATATGATAAATACAGGTTCAAGCTATGTAGTATGTGACAATGACATCAACAAATCTATCAAAGGTAATATACAAACTACTAATATTACAAATACTTTAAACAACTTGCTTAAAAATGAGGATAATATAACGTTGATTAAAATGGATATAGAGAATTATGAATATAACGCATTATTGGGTGCACAAGATATTATCGATAAGTATCATCCTATTATTGTAATTGAACTACACAAAGTAAACCCCTATTATAACGAGATTTTAGAATTTTTTGATAAAAATAATTACAAGACAGATAATATTAATTATGCGTGCAGTCCAACATTTATATATATGTAGGAATTTGAAAAATATATTACTTTAATAAGTAGTAATATAATGTTTTTTCTTTATATTGATGTGGTAAGTGATTAATTATTTGTGTTTATATTTTCAATATTAACATCTGGGTATTTACTTTCTAACGATTTTAAATAAATTAACGTTTTAGCTGGGTCATGACCAGATATTATATTAAAAACACCCTTTTTACTTATATTATTTCCTAATAAATATTTTAATTTTGGGTTAATATTATTAATATTAAAATAATATATTTGTTCTCCTTTTTTATAGTTATCGAAACCTACTAACAAAATTTTATTATATTCATTTGTATCTAATAAATATTGTAATCCAAGTATTCCACTATTAGGGTTTAGGTCAAATTTTTTTTTAAATATATCACAATAAGTATTTACTGTAATTGATTTAATTAAGTGGTTTTTTTTTAAGTGTTTTGAATATAGAAGATTATTATTTATATTAGTATTAAATATATGTTTTATTTTTAGCATATCATTTATTTCATCTGTATACCTCGCGTCAAATGTAGAACAATTAGCAAAATGATATTTAATTTCTCTATTTAATATTAAATTTAAAAAAAAATCATCTAAAATTGGATAATTACATATAGCAATATCATCATATTGGTCAACAATATCTTTTGTGCATTTAAGAACAGATGGACCTTTTCCGAATATAATTATTGATTTCATTATATTAATATAATATTAAATTTATTCGTTATTAAAATATGTTTCACTATTAATATTTTTATCATCAATAAAAACATCATATACCGGTTTACCCATCCTCAATTCGTGAAATTTACAATTCCATTTTATTAATTGGTCATATGTTATAGAGAACCAATTATATTGTGTTAATGATCCGCGTGCCGTCCAATATATTATTATATTTCCATCATCATATAATTTATTAATTTTATTAATACGTTTATAATATGGTATTGCAAATTCATATTTTTTTTTGTTCTTATAATAACAAATAGTATCATCAATATCTACATAAATTATCATTTATATATATTTATATTTATATATATAAATATGACAAAAATTTTATGTATTATACCTGCGCGTTCAGGATCAAAGGGTATAAAAAACAAAAATATATTGAATTATAAAGGATTTCCTTTATTAACTTGGTCGATTAAACAAGCAATGAGTTGTAAATATAACATGAGAATTATAGTATCGACTGATACTAAACAATATGCAGATATTGCGTTAAAATATGGTGCAGAAGTTCCATTTTTACGACCTAACAATATAAGTGAGGATTTATCTACTGACTTTGAATTTATTAATCATTGTGTTAATTGGTTAAAAGAACACGAAAATTATAGTTGTGATATTATATTACAATTAAGGCCAACTTCTCCAACAAGAAAAATAGAAGATATAAATAAGGCGTTAGATTTATTTATTAAAAATAGATATAAATATGATAGTTTAAGGTCAGTTATTGCGTTAGAAAAATCTCCATATAAAATGTATTATATTAATAACAATACACTAAAACCATTATTCAAAAACATTAACAATATTTTTGAACCATTTAATCAACCAAGGCAAATCCTACCACAGTGTTATTTGCATAATGGATATATAGATATTTTAAATACAAGCATATTAAATAAAAAAACAATAAGTGGAGATAAAATTTTACCATTTGTTATGTGTGGTAATGATAATTTAGATATAGATGTTATAGAAGATTTACAATAAAATTATTTTCTTAAAGTGTTTTTTTTTAAATTTTCACTTTCAAATTGGATTCTGGGTCCAGGTACATATTTACATGCTTGTTCTATGTCTCTAATACCTTTAACTAAGTTAAATAATTCAACAGGTTCAATACTGGCTTTCTGATCTGAACCAAATTGATTTTTATCCATTGTTATATGACGTTCAATCCAATTGCATCCCATTGCTACTGCGGCGAATGTTGTAACCAGACCATGTTCATGACCACTATAACCAATTTCGGAATTTTTCCCATACTTTGCTTTTAAATGTTCAATATAACGCAAATTTAAATCTTCAACATCGCAAGGATATGTAGAATTCGTATGCATTATAACATCGGGTTTTCCGACTTCAATAGCTTTTTCAATTTCTAATTCTGTGCTCATTCCAGTACTCATAATTACAAAATCGAACGCATCACGTGCTGCTTTCAAAAGTTCTAAATTATTTATAACGGGTGAACCAATTTTAACAATATGTGTATATTTAGACATTATTTTTACACTATCTAAATCCCATACACTAGCGAAAAAATGTATATCAATTTCTCTCGAATAATCAAATAATTCCTTAATTTGATTTTCATCAAATTCTAAACAAAATTTGTATTCTAAATATGTAATTTCACCCCATGGTGTTTTTCGCATTACTGTTTTTTGTTTTTCAGGAACACATAAATCAGGATTTCTTTTTTGAATTTTAGCATAATCGCATCCAGATAATTTAGCTATCATTAACATTTTTTTACATTCTTCGATTGAACCATTATGATTAATACCAATTTCAGCGATAATTTTTACCATATAATATACATATATATATAAATTATATTAAGTTATCACTATTTATTGGTGTTATTATAAAAATCACACTAATTTATCAATTGTTAGTTCACACATTTTATTTATAAATTTATTTTTTAAATTATTATCGTAACCTTTTACAATATTAATTGTTGATATATTAATAATGTCTTGTTTTGTTTCAGAATTATTCCAATCAGAGTTTATAATTTTCCAGTTACTCATTGTCTTACAACTTTCATTCATTACACGCATTATACCGACGTTTATTTGTTGAGAATCTTTGTTACGATCCCATGAGTTATTGTCTTTAACGGCAAAGTTTTTTCTTTTTTTGTCAGTGCAATGTATTGGTCTTTTAGATTGGTCCATTAACATAAGTGGTTGAATACAGCATTTATTATAAATATAAAATGGGTCATTGTTATGAATATTTTCGAAATCTTCCATTGTAACCTTTATATTATTTATAAACTCACTAAAATTAATTGCATCTTTACAATCAACATTTAAAAAGGTGTTTAAGTTAAACGTAGTTGTATTATTACAATTTGTATTTGTTATTGTTGGTTTGCATGCTAGTTCAATAATTTTATCTGTTTTTTTATTATTTTCTTCTAAAATTTCGTTGTTTTGTATAAGTAAAGTTTTTATAATTTCTATTAAATTGTCATTATCATTATCATTTTTACTAGATTTTGTACATGTTTTTTTATGATTATAGAGAGAAGTTCTGTGTAGATATGATTTACCACAAGGACATATAAATTCTTCGTCGTCCCTTTTTCGGCTTTTACTCGCTTCCGCCGTAGTATTTGTAGTATTGTGTTTTTTGGTCTGTAAATGTTTGTTATAATGTAATTTATTATTACTGTTAAAGTCACATGATATACACTTGTAACAAAATACTCGCTTTTTATTCGCTTCCGCCGTAGTATTTGTAGTATTGTGTTTTTTGGTCTGTAAATGTTTGTTATAATGAGATTTATGGTTACTTTTAAAGTGACAATTTTTGCACGTATATTTAAAATTCGTAAAATCTTCGCTTTTATCAAAAATGTCCATTTTATATATATGTCCATTTTTTATTTTTAAACTGTATTTTATTTATATTTTTGATATATGGTAACAAAAAATGTTACTAGTTAAATATATTTCTTACTTGTCAGTCACAAATTAGGTTTTTGATGTTTTTTCCGGAAAGTATTTTCGATTTTCATTTTCGGACATTTATTTGTCCATTTCTTGAAATCTTGATTAGAAGTTTATAAAAAATATAATAAAATAGATAGATATGGATATCTATGTATAAGGGGGTTAAAATCAATGAAAGAAAACCTCATAATAATGTCTCATATCATCTTTTGTAAGATTATTATACCCCTTAAGTTGAAAATATTCATTTTTTTGATCTCTGGTCATACAGTTGAGTCCGATAGATTCAAAATAATTCATTTTCTCTTTTAATCCATCGACACGTTTTTTCTCGTCATCAATAATTGTTTGTTTATCATCTCTAATTTGTCTCTCTTCATCCTCACGTGTTTGTTTATCATATTGTTTTTTATCGTTTAATTTTTTCACATAAGATTTCAATAAATCTCCGCCAGGATAGAATTCATTTCTATTTGTGAATGGAGAAATGTGTAAATAATCTGCATACTCTCTATAATTTTCCATAAAATCATCATATTCTTTTTGTTCAATAACTTTTTGACTAGCTATGATTTTCTCAATCATATTTTTATTCTTGGTTTCGCGTGCTTTTTTAAGTGACTCGATTTGTTTTTGTGTTGCAATACGTTTAATCTTAGGTTCTTTTTTAATCTTGGGTTCCTTTTTAATCTTAGGTTCCTTTTTAATGACAGGTTTTTTTCCATTGACACAACTGGATGAATATTCCGCGTATTTTTCATAGAATAAACTTTTCATTTCTTCTTCATCCCCCTCAAAGTACTCACTTCCAGCAATTAATACAAATTTTTTATTGAAATCATTTTTGATAAGTTTTTCAATCTTCATTGCATTATTACATTCCATAATATGTATGTATCTACTACCAACTTTATAACCTTTTTTAACTCGTTCGAGCGTAGATTTACCCGAACATCCAATTTTATAACGTTTTGTTCCTATAAGTTCTGCTGGTTGAATCAGATAGAGAATTCCCATTATTGTTTATTTTTGCTGACTATTATCAATATATATATCCGTATCAATTTTTATTATAAATAAAATATATATATCTATAGATAAATAATTAAAAAAGTGTATTATTATAATTTATAAGTGTTAACTCGTTTATACCGCAGAGATAATAGGATATATAAGGACTGCGTCAGTTTTAGTACAACAACATAACCAAATGGATAATGCTGTGATAATAATAATAATAAAGATAATTAAAAGGACTATATTAATAGTTGTAAAACCATCGTCATTATCGAATACAATAGAGGTAGAGTTAGTGGTATAGTTCATGGTTAATAGTTGTTAGTATATATTAATGGTCCATTATTGAAATCAATTTTATTGTAAAATAATATTAAGTGTTTTTATTTAAGTTAATATAGTTCTAATAGTTCCAATAATAAATCTCTCTATTAACCTGATATTATTTGTCTTTGAAAGAGAGATTGTTGGTGTATATTAGATCATTTTTTTATTATAATAGTAACAATAATGTTATATATCATTAATATTCAAAAATGATGAAAGGATTTACCCTCCAATACAACAAAAACCACATCCCTTAAAAAAAATTGATGTGATTTTTGAGTAATAATAAATCTTAAACAAACTAAACTATCATAAGATTATCCCCCCTGTATATATACAATATGGATTTCATAAATGAACGAATTGATACCCTCATAAACACAGGTGATATTACTGGTTTAAATACCCTTATTGACACCTTATACGATAGTCCGCCGCCGCAGCCGCCTCGAAGACGTCGCATTGCAAGCACACGATGTCCCTGCGGTGGTGCTTATACTGAAAATACACTAGCGGCTCATTTAAATACAGGAATACACAGGAGGTTTATGGCAAGAGCGGCCCGTCCTGGTCGTCCAACTCCACCTCCACCTCCACCTCCACCTCCACCTCCCTTATATAATACCTTCAATTTTCCTGTGTTGGATAGTGATGATCCGTTTTATATGTATAAGCCTAAGCCTAAGCCCGTTAGACGCATTAAGCGGCGTAAATGTATATTAGTAATAGCTATGCCTAAGCCCGTTAGACGCATTAAGCGGCGTAAATATAGATTAGTAATAGTAGATAAATTAGCAGTAGTAGTAGATAAATAAATACCCCATTTTTTTTACACAAAAGCATTTAATAAGCAATTGAAAAAAAATTGATTTGATTTTTGAGTAATAATAAATCTTAAACAAACCATATAACGAACTAAACTATCATAACATAATCAAATTCTTAACCGCATACCCGTCACAATGGATACATCTGCAATTGTTAATAGCATTGTTAATAGCATTGTTAAAGCCAAAACGGTATCTATGTATTTAGATAATATGTTAGATGATTATAGTGAAAGAGATATATCAACATTAACTCCACCTGGGACTGCAGATAAGGATTATGTAAATGAAAATAGATATCTACAATGGTCTAATATGATGAAAGCCGTTTATAATAATAAAAAACAAGTTGATTATAATATAAATTATTTTATTGTTAATCACTTAATGAAGCATAGTAATGTTGATGTTTATGGTAACATTCTGGAGTTAGTTGAAAAAATGTATAATGACAAAACTAATATTTATCGTGAAGGATACAATGCGTTAGAGGAACAAGACAAAACCGGTAATATTAGATATGATTTTGAAAAAGTGATGGCGTTTTTAGCGGGGCTTATGAAGGAAGCCGACTCCGCCTGGAGTGTTTTTGCCCATAGATATTGTTACTTGTATTGATACTTTAGAATCTAACAATATTTAATATAATTTTGAATAAAATAAATAAAACCTTTTTTTTATTTCACAACCAACAAATAAGTATTTCAATATCAATATCTTTAAAAATAGATATAATAATTTTTTTAACGTTATCCCAATCTAATTCACACCCGATTCTCGGCATTACAATTTTTGTAATTCCCTCCTTAATAATGATATCCTTCATTTCTTTTAGAGACATATCTAATGTTTCATAACTAGGTTTACCCCAACATTTAGACTTTGTAATTAAATTTAAGACATTATTATGGAATACACATGATGGATAAGAATCAATGTATTTATGTTGTAAATGATATAATTTCAAATGCTTTTTATTTGAAGAATCCATTTTACAATCACATGTAATACAACAATGTGCAATAACATATTTTTCAAAATCAACTGTAAAAATATCTCTATTATTCTTCAATAAATTTCATAATAAGCTTTTACTATTAATAGTTATAGAGAGATGAGTCAATTTTATAACTTAAAATAAGGAACTATTTACATGTTATTTAAAATCACGATAAAACCATTTATTTCTGCTCAATCCCATACCACATAATACCTTTACTGCTACGTTTCTTTTTCAACCCAATATTATCTAATACATATGGTAAGATATATTTTATTTCTTTAAATTTTTCAATTGTCCATAGTTTTTCGTTATTTTTTTTAATAATATCATTAACCATATTTAAAATGTCAGTGAATTGAACCTTTTTATTAGTATTATTTGTTATTTTAAAATTATTATGTAATACATTTTTAATACTATAAATACTTGAAATATCCGTTAATTTGTCACAATATTCATTTATAGTTTCTTCAATATCGTTTAGTGAATCATATTCCTGTGATTTTATTATATCAATAATATGCTCTTTTATTGTAGAATCAGAATGTATAAACTTAATAAATTCAATGTTTAATGTTTTAAGAATGGCAGCTGATTTATTCGTACAAGAAACAAATTTAGAATACCATCCATTATTAATTTTGTTATTTTCAACTATAACAAGTTCTTTTGTTATATTATTAAAAAATACAACAAGGCTGTGTTTCCTTATATAAATACTTGTTTCAGCAGATGCATCATTTGCCATGCAGTCAATACTTTCATTAAATCCAATCAAATTATCAGAATCTAAACTTTTAATATTATTTATTAATACATTATCCATGCAGTCAATACTTTCATTAAATCCAATCAAATTATCAGAAACTAAACTTTTAATATTATTTATTAATACATTATCATGTTTAATTACAATATCATCAGTTGCAATATCTTCATTTACATTAAGCCAATTATATTTATTACAAAATTGTGTTATATCTTTAATTTCACTCATAACTCTGTTATGAAAAGTATCCTCAGTATAATCTAATTTAGATAATGACGAGTTTTCATTAACATATCCATTGTTTTGTAAATATCCTATTTTGCGAATAAAATCTATATTATGAGATATACTAGTAGATAATGAGATATCAATTTCAAAAGATTTATATTTATAATCAAATAATTGTAAAATATGTTTTATGCTTTGCAGGTCGGTTTCATTTAAATAATTAATAAATGTCAAATTGTTAATTGAATTATAGAGTTTTAGTATAAACATTTTTTTAACTTGATTATCGTAATGTATAAACATTTTACCTGAATTATCGTTCGTAATTATCATTTTTTTAACTGAAATATCATTTTTAATATAATATGGCATTATCATATTACTATTAATAATAATCGCATCTTTATCAATAGATATATCTTCTTTGTCAATTCCCACTGGGACTGTCATGTTAAAATATTTGTTATACACCTGCTTTTTAATTTGAGGTTCAATCAACTCTGAAGATAAATAGTTCTCTTGATTCTCATTTAACTCTAAATGTAGATTTGAATCAAGTTTGTTGATATCTTTTAAAATATCTTCATAGTTATCAGTTTTATTTATACTATTATGTGGTGTTTCATCCTCTAAATAAATTCTATCACTCTCCAAATAAATGGAAGTGTATACTCTATTATTTTGTGTATTATAAGCATACATTATATATTATTACTATACACATTTTATTTTTAATATCAAACGCATTATATTAATATTATCTAATTTAACCTCCTCTTATACATATTTTTTAAGACC
>Ga0307935_1000083_pt1 | contig 43924 bp, 38 predicted proteins | sample OrgLakmetageno92_FD_201827 | JGI IMG/M metagenome (GOLD analysis project Ga0307935, IMG submission 201827) | Saline water microbial communities from Organic Lake, Antarctica - #92 | ecosystem: Environmental > Aquatic > Non-marine Saline and Alkaline > Saline | place: Antarctica: Organic Lake...
CCGAATTCAAAAATAGGAATCAAGCCGATCGGATGATTAGTACTGGTAAGCTGAATACATTACTGCACTTACACTTCCAGCCTATCGACGTCGTAGTCTTCGACGATCCTTAAGGGAAAATTCATCTTGGGAGTGGCTTGGCGCTTAGATGCTTTCAGCGCTTATCCATTCCACACGTAGCTACCCAGCCATGCTCTTGACAGAACAACTGGTACACCAGAGGTGTGTCGATTCCGGTCCTCTCGTACTAGGAACCGAACCCCTCAATTTTCCTACGCCCACAGAGGATAGAGGACCGAACTGTCTCGCGACGTTCTGAACCCAGCTCGCGTGCCGCTTTAACCGGCGAACAGCCGGACCCTTGGGACCTTCTCCAGCCCCAGGATGCGACGAGCCGACATCGAGGTGCCAAACTTCATCGTCGATATGAACTCTTGGATGAAATCAGCCTGTTATCCCTAAGGTACCTTTTATCCGTTGAGCGACGGCAATTCCACATTCAACCGCCGGATCACTTAGGCCCACTTTCGTGTCTGCTCGACTTGTAGGTCTCACAGTTAGGCGGGTTTATGCCTATGCACTCGACACACGGTTACAAACCGTGCTGAACCCACCTTCGCGCTCCTCCGTTACTCTTTAGGAGGATACCGCCCCAGTAAAACTGACCGGCTGACACTGTTCCCCAGCCTGATTCAAGGCATGAGGTTAGACTCTCCAATATTCAAGGGTGGTATCTCACTGTTGACTCCATGATGTCCTAAAACACCACTTCAAAGTCTCCCACTTATGCTGAGCATGAATATCGAAAAACCAATGACAGCTTACAGTTAAGGTCTATAGGGTCTTTCCGTCCTTCTGCGGGTAGGCGGCATCTTCACCGCCATTACAATTTCACTGAGCACCTGGTTGAGACAGCGCCCAACTCGTTTCACGATTCGTGCAGGTCGGAACTTACCCGACAAGGAATTTCGCTACCTTAGGACCGTTATAGTTACGGCCGACATTCACGGGGACTTGGGTTCAAAGCTTCGCCACAAGGGCTAACATCTTGCCTTAATCTTTCCGCATTGGTCACGTGTCACATCCTATACTTGGACTTGCGTCTTGGCAGAATGCTGTGTTTTTGCTAAACAGTCGGTTGGGCCATTTCACTGCGGCCTGGATAAATCCAGGCACCTCTTCTCCCGAAGTTACGAGGCCAATTTGCCGAGTTCCTTAACCAGGGTTCACTCTTACGCCTTGGTATATTCTACCCACCCACCTGTGTCGGTTTACGGTACGGGTTCCTTAGCATACACTGGGACTTTTCTTGGCACCGGTTTTGACAATGCGGTTCAGCCGAAGCATCCCCTCGGAATTCAATCACTTAGTTGTCTCCACCAATGCGTCCTCCCAGTTTAAGGATCGGAAGTGCAGGAATATTAACCTGCTGTCCATCGCCTACGCCTATCGGCCTTGGCTTAGGTCCCGACTAACCCCGGGACGAAAATCGTAGCCCGGGAAACCTTGGGTTTACGGCGGCCGGGGATTTCACCCGGCTTATCGTTACTCATGTCTGCATCCTCTCTTCTCAACTCTCCACGGTCAGTCACCATCGCGCTTCAATGTGTTGAGAATGCTCCTCTACCGCTCCCATCCCCAAGGATGAAAGCCCAGAGCTTCGGTACTATGCTTATCGCCAATCATTTTCGGCGCAGAATCTCTCGATGAGTAAGCTATTACGCACTTTTTAAATGGTGGCTGCTTCTAAGCCAACATCCTCACTGTCTATGAAATTCCACCTCCTTTCCACTTAGCATAGTTTAGGCACCTTAGCTGCTGATCAGGGCTGTTTCCCTTTTGACGATGAAGCTTATCCCCCACCGTCTCACTGCTGCGCTCTACCCCATGGTATTCGGAGTTTGAAAGGGGTTGGTAGGCGGGTATGCCCCCTAGCCCTGTCAGTGCTCTACCCCCATGGGTCAACACGCAACGCTGCACCTCAATGCATTTCGAGGAGAACCAGCTATCACGGGGTTTGATTAGCCTTTCACTCCTACCCTCAGCTCATCCGAGAATTTTTCAACATTCACCGGTTCGGTCCTCCACTTAGTATCACCTAAGCTTCAACCTGGCCAAGGGTAGATCACCTCCGCTTCGGGTCTAGCACGTGCAACTAATGTCGCCCTATTCGGACTCGCTTTCGCTTCGCCTGCGTCCCATAAGAACTTAAGCTTGCCACACATACTAACTCGCAGACTCATTAAGCAAAAGGCACGCCATCACCGAACAAGTCGGCTCTGACACCTTGTAGGCACACGGTTTCAGGTTCTATTTCACTCCGCTCACAGCGGTTCTTTTCACCTTTCCCTCACGGTACTGGTTCACTATCGGTCGCTAACTAGTATTTAGCCTTATGCGGTGGTCCGCACAGATTCATACGGCGTTTCACGTGTGCCGTATTACTCAGGAACTCCCTAGGGTCTCTTTAGATTTCGGTTACGGGGATGTCACCCTCTATGTCGGAACTTTCCATTTCCTTCACCTATCCATCGAGATCCCACGTCGGGGTCCTACAACCCCGGAGACAAGTCTCCGGTTTGGGCTGATCCGCTTTCGCTCGCCACTACTGACGGAATCGATTCTCTTTCTTTTCCTCCGGTTACTGAGATGTTTCACTTCACCGGGTATCGCGTATCGTTTCCTAACTTCCCTTACTCCTTGCGGAGATCGGGCTTCAGAAACGAACAATAATGTATTACCACTATTAGGTTACCCCATTCGGAAATCTCCGGATCAAAGTGTATTAACCACTCCCCGAAGCTTATCGCAGCTGATCGCGTCCTTCATCGCCTGTTAGCACCAAGGCATCCACTGTGTGCCCTTTAAAGCTTGATTCCTAAATATGAAATCAGCTGTTATTAATGTAGTCCATACTGCCGCAATTCACATAAATGCTCATCGCGGCGATCTGTTCTTTCTTTTTAACGGTCAGATCAATCCACTGCCCAATCACTGTTGCCAGTAAATAAGCGGCTTTTTGTCCAACTTTGCCGTAAAAATTATGTATTTTGGTATTCGAATATACTTTCAAGTATCGCGTAAGAATGGCTCATATGAGCTTACATTACTTATACAATCAGAAAATTGTTTCTCTCCATATGGATGTCAAAGAGCGGACAATGCTGATCGGTTAAGATCAACGTTCCTTTTCATTACGTGTGACGTTTGCTTTCCTACTGAATTCCGGTAGCTATCGGAAGGAATGGTGGGCCTGGCTGGACTCGAACCAGCGACCCCACGCTTATCAAGCGTGTGCTCTAACCAACTGAGCTACAGGCCCGGTTGGTAAAATCTGAAATACTGAAACGCTGAAATAATGAAATTTCATTGTCTCTGCTTTCAGCTTTTTAGAATTTTTGCCTTTCAGCTTTCATTCTAGAAAGTGGTGGAGGTTAACGGATTCGAACCGTTGACATTCTGCTTGCAAAGCAGACGCTCTACCAACTGAGCTAAACCCCCTTCAGGGAGGTGCAAATGACGAAGAGAAAAGATTAAATTGTACGCTGCGTTACTTCAAATCACACAGATTTTTTAATTGTTGTGTTTAGGTGCGATTCTTTCGAACTCGCAACCCTTTTTTATTTCCGCTTTTCCGCTTTTCAGCGTTTCAGCTTTTATTCAAAGGGCTCGACCTATCGCAGGGATGGGTTCGTGAGAAACCATTTGCAATTTACTCCATAGAAAGGAGGTGATCCAGCCGCAGGTTCCCCTACGGCTACCTTGTTACGACTTCATCCCAGTTACCAGCTTCACCTTAGGACTGATTGAACAATACTTCGGGTGCTACCGGCTTCCATGATGTGACGGGCGGTGTGTACAAGACCCGGGAACGTATTCACGGTACCGTAGATGATGTACCATTACTAGCGATTCCAACTTCATGGAGGCGAGTTGCAGCCTCCAATCCGAACTGGGCCCAGTTTTACAGATTTCCTCCACCTCGCGGTATCGGTTCTAATTGTACTGGGCATTGTAGTACGTGTGCAGCCCTAGGCGTAAGGGCCATACTGACCTGACGTCGTCCCCACCTTCCTCCCAGTTGATCTGGGCAGTCTGACTAGAGTCCCCACCATTACGTGCTGGCAACTAATCACAAGGGTTGCGCTCGTTGCGGGACTTAACCCAACATCTCACGACACGAGCTGACGACGGCCATGCAGCACCTGTGGAAATTCCCCGAAGGGTCACACGCTTTCACGTGCTTAGAGATCCATGTCAAGCCTAGGTAAGGTTCTTCGCGTTGCATCGAATTAAGCCACATACTCCACCGCTTGTGCGGGTCCCCGTCAATTTCTTTGAGTTTTAGTCTTGCGACCGTACTTCCCAGGCGGCACGCTTAACGCGTTAGCTCCGGCACGAGGGGGGTCGAATCCCCTCACACCAAGCGTGCACCGTTTACTGCTAGGACTACAGGGGTATCTAATCCCTTTCGCTCCCCTAGCCTTCGAGCCTCAGCGTCAGTAAATGTCCAGTAGCTCGCTTTCGCCACGAGTGTTCCTCTCGATATCTACGCATTTCACTGCTACACCGAGAATTCCAGCTACCCCTCCATTACTCTAGCACGGCAGTATCAGATGCAGTTCCGGGGTTGAGCCCCGGGATTTCACATCCGACTTACCGCGCCGCCTACGCTCCCTTTACGCCCAGTGATTCCGAACAACGCTCGGGACCTTCGTATTACCGCGGCTGCTGGCACGAAGTTAGCCGTCCCTTCCTCTTCTGGTACTATCAACCCTGTTCGCTATTAACGACCAGGTCTTTCTCCCAGATGACAGGAGTTTACAATCCTAAGACCGTCATCCTCCACGCGGCGTTGCACCATCAGGGTTGCCCCCATTGTGAATTATTCTCGACTGCTGCCACCCGTAGGTGTCTGGACCGTGTCTCAGTTCCAGTGTGACTGATCGTCCTCTCAGACCAGTTACCCGTCATTGCCTTGGTGAGCCGTTACCTCTCCAACAAGCTGATAGGGCGCGAACCAATCCTGTAGCGACAGCCCCGACAAGTCGGGGCCACCTTTAATCTTGCTTCTTAGGGCAGGATACTATGGGGTATTAATCCGCCTTTCGGCGGGCTATCCCCCTCTACAGGGCATGTAATTCACGTGTTACTCACCCGTGCGCCACTGAAAACAAACAATATAAATACCGTCTGTTCTCCGTGCGACTTGCATGTCTTAAACACGCCGCCAGCGTTCGTTCTGAGCCAGAATCAAACTCTCCGTATAAAATTCGGTTGGCGTATCTTTCGAGACCTAAATCTCTAGGATATCGTATTCCAAATTGATCTTATCAGGATCTTTACCCGAAGGCATACATCCTGACGTACTGCGCGATTCTTCGCGCAGCGCACAATTTAATCTTTTTCTTCATCCCAACACAAATCTCACCGGCTTAAGGCTGCCAAAACTTGCTTTCGCTTGCTTCTGGCACGATTCGCGCTGGGCCACACTGTCAAAGAGCTTGTTTCGAGGGGACTAAAAAGCCGATCGGGTAACTGAGTGGCAGTGAACTTTCGCTCACTCCTTTCATATACCGCGACCGACTGAGAGTCTCTCGCGCCGCCTCGTTTAGCGACGGCGGGCGAAAGCTACATCAACCACCCCAATTCCGTCAATACGATTCCTTAACTTTTTTGAGGTTTTTTTACCCCTCCAAAAATCCCCGTAAACTCGGGCTTTTTGAAGCCCAATCACCCCAAAAATGACTCCCACACTCCAATAAAACACCAGTCACCCAAGCTGACCTAGGCACGTTTTTAGATTTAGGCTGCAATTTCACCTCCCAACCATCCGCTCACAACATCCAAGTAGCGCTTATTCCATACTTCCTACTATATTCGCAGTAGATTAAAAATAGAAGATCTTGCCTACCCGGCAAAATCACAAAAGAAACCGCCGATTTCTGAAGATAAAAGCCCCTGACAAAAGAAGTGGGAAAACCACTCACAGACGAACTGCGAACTTCATTATTCTCGAACTGACTAATTATGGGTAATACACTCAGCCATGCCCAAGCTTGCGCTACTCCAGTCCAAAACATTCGAGGATAAATCCATCGCATTCGACCATCACGAACAATTGATCCGTCAGGCAGCAGCCGATGGAGCTCAGATTATTGCGACCCAAGAGCTGTTCCTAACTCCTTACTTCTGCACAATTCAGGATACAGATCGTTTTGACCTCGCTGACCGTATTCCAGGACCCGTAACAGACCGACTTGGAAATTTAGCAGGAGAATTGGGCGTGGTTATTATATCATCTCTTTTTGAGCATCGTGGTCCAGGACTCTATCATAATACCGCGACGGTTCATGACGCCGATGGCAAGTTACTTGGAATCTACCGCAAGGCACATATTCCTCAGGATCCTGGATTTGAGGAAAAGTTTTATTTCACACCTGGCGATAGTGGTTGGCCGGTATGGGATACCGCCTTTGGAAGAATTGGAGTCTTAATTTGTTGGGACCAATGGTATCCGGAGGCAGCAAGATTAATGGCATTGGGAGGAGCCGAGCTACTGATCTATCCGACGGCCATCGGTTGGTTACCTGAGGAAAAAGAGCTACTGGGTAGCGCCCAGCACTGTGCGTGGGAAACCGTTCAGCGCGGCCACGCAGTGGCCAACGGATATTATGTCGCTGCGATCAACCGCTCGGGAATTCACGACGGCACGGAATTCTGGGGACAATCCTTTGTTGCGAATCCGTATGGTGAACTGATCGCCAAGGGTAGCATCGAAAATGAAGAAATTATCTATCAAGAAATTGACTTCAAACAGGTCGAGGAATTTCGCCGTATCTGGCCATTCTTTAGAGATCGCAGAATTGATACTTATGGCGATCTTACTACCCGTTGGAGGCAAGACTGAGTTCAGTCCGATGAATAACCGAAGAAGCTACGACTTTTGATTAGGTCCGCCACTTCCTTCCTCACCATAGACTCCCAATCATCTTCACCTGCGCTGATTTTCGCCAGAACATCTCTGGAAAAAATACTTAGGTGATCTGCGTTGTGATTATCTAAGTCAACGAAGCTCCCCCGATCCGCCAAATACCCGTAAAGCTTAATGAGATCGGGAGCGACCTGCATGGTATCCTTGGTGATTATCTTGCCGGTATCCGCATCTAAAAGCGGATACACGTAGAGCTTTAGGTTGTGCTTAAACAAACGTCCAAAGCTTTCCAAAATTCCTCCTGGAAGAGAAGTGTAATATTTCTCCTCGAACAGTTGGATGAGCGAAGGCACGCCCATGACAATGCCGATACGCTCTCTCGTTCTCCACGAAAGGTATGCGGCAAGCCGATAATATTCAAAGTAGTCGGAAATCAGCACCGTCATACCGCAAGCAGCAAGAAGATCGGCACGCGCTAGGAAATCTCGGCGATCCACATCCTTTCCACCTGCCAGCAAGTTGCGCATGGTAAGCTCGAATATAGGCAGGACTTCTTTCCCTTCCATGGATTTATCCGACTTAAACTTCTCAAGAGCACACTCCAGCATGTCGAAATTGACATGGGTAGGAGGCCGGAAACTGCCACGCTCAACCAACACTGCTTTCTTATAGAGCGCCTCCGATGGCTGTAATACTTCCCCATCAGCCCCGAACATTGCGGCTCCACTCAAACCCAATTGAACCAACTTCAAAGCGATCAGGCGGTTGTCGACTGAGCGGAATTCAATTCCACTGAATTTAATCATATCAATCTCGATTCGCCCTGTGGTCAGTTTATCCAACAACCTCTCAACGAGCAGTTCCGGCTCGTGATGGAGGAAAAAACCACCAAACAACAAGTTCACTCCAACAATTCCCAAGGCTTCCTGCTGCAGTGATGCTTCGGTGTCGAGCATGCGCACGTGGATCATGATCTGGCTTGGCTCATCATGCGGGCGGGATTGAAATTTCAGCCCCATCCAGCCATGGCATTCGTTTCCACCTTTAAATGAACGCGCTACCACCGTATCCGCGAATGCAAAAAACGCAGTGCTATCACCCCTCTGAGCCTTTAGGCGCTCAACGTTCAATCCAAACTCGCGATCCAGCATCGCTTGGCACCTAGAGCGAGAGACGTAGCGATCTCCGCTACCGTAGATTGCGTCACTGACCGTCATATCGTAAGCGGACATACTTTTCGCGACTGTCCCAGCAGCTCCACCGACCCTGAAAAACCATCTCACAACCTCTTGTCCGGCACCGATTTCGGCGAAGGTTCCATACCACCTTGGATCGAGATTAATCTTCAGTGCTTTCTGGTGAGTATCTAGTTCCAAATCTTCTTTCATATACGAAATCGCTTTCTTACCTGTAGGCCTAACAAATTCTCGGGCTTAGACCGCACGAAAAAAGGCGGGAATTTCTTCCCACCTTCTACAGAGCATATTCGAGACCGTTTATTTGGAAAAATCGATCGCTTTCATATTTTTCTGATATGCCTCAAATCCGAACTTTGTCGGCTTGAAGTCATCAGGAACAGGAACATCGGCCTTCTCTGGGACCTCCATTTCTAAACCCCAGTAAACCGCATTCACTACGAACCGGCGTAAATCCTCATCCGCGAGATCCGTCACAGCTCCCATCGTGGTGGTGACGACCTTATTCTTGGTTCCGGCCTCGTTCTCGATCTCACGGGACCAAGCCACAGGCATTGCCGGGTCGTTTACTTTCTGGGTGAGCTTATCCGATTTACGTTTTTTATCATGGTCCGCAAGTTTGCCTTTTGGATCCATGCCTGAGAGCACGTAACCACGCAATAGAATGGTTGCATCTTCCGGAGGGTAAACCTCGTAAACGTCGGAATCGCCGAATACCTCTCCCACTCCGTTAAGTATGGGGTTTGATTCCTGACCGACCTCGATTTTTGTGAGTGTCCCCTCGTGTCCATGATGACCCCAGTGGCTTATCCAGGTTTCTCCGATTACGGTGCGGCCGAAACCGCCGCTCTCGTGATTCCAAGCCCACTCGGCCCACTTACTATCTTTGGGAAATTTAAAAACGTGAGTGCTCGTGCGGAGAGCAATGACAGGAATGCCCCGATCTACAGCATTTTTAAATTTTGTCATGGTCGCATCATTCCACCCACGAAAGCGAAGCAACATCACAATTGCGTCCGCTGAATCTAAAGCTTCCGGTCCCATAAGACTTTTTTGGGCATTGGGATTGATTGTCCCGTCTTCATCTGCTGAAAAAAGAACCGTGGTATCAAAACCGTGTTGCTCGGTAAGAATTCTAGCCAAAAGAGGCATGACCTCTTCAGAGCGATATTCCTCATCCCCAGCGAGCAAAACCACGTGTTGGCCTCGCCCCGGGCCTTCTCCACCGGAAAACTTCAGCGTCCCTAGCCCGTCTTCCAGTTTCACCTCTGCAAAAGCAAGCCCACTAGAGAGCCAGCACAGTAACCCAAATTTCAGAAAAGTTCTCATATGCCTAGACATACTTCCGAGGTCTACCTTTTCTCTCAAGAAAAATATATCTTCGAGCAGTAACTTGCACCTCCGCAATTCCAGCCTCAACATACTTAATATGAAAACGTTTGTTCTCACGCTCTCAGCAATGCTGATTCTTACAATAGTCTGCTCTGCGAAACACGGTTCGGCTTCGTGGTTAAGCGCTAGTAGCCAAATCATAGAAAAAAATAAGCCACTTCGGAGTGCCATCGTTATGAAAATAGACAATGGGTGGCATACATACTGGAAAAATCCGGGAGCATCGGGAATTCCGCTCAAGCTAAAAACGAACCTCCCAGAAGGCTGGAGCATAGGTCAAATTCAATATCCGGCTCCAATACGATTCACAACAGCGGGCCTCCCCGGATTCGGATATGAAGGCGAAGTGATGTTTCCCGTCACCATTTTTCCTCCAAAAGAATTCACAGGTGAATTACCTAAGATCAGAGCCACTTTAACTTGGTTAACCTGCAATGACTCCAGTTGTGTCCCTGGCAATGCGGATCTGCTTTTAAAAGCTGCAGAGTCTACAGACCTCATCAAGGATAGTTATGATGCCCTCCCCCAAGCTATAAGCTCCGCAAAACTTTCTTTTACAGTCGTTGAGGAAGCAGTCCATTTAAGCCTTCACCTTCCAAACGAAGATCTGACGGATTTAATAGACAGCGAGATCTTTGTCTCGACTCCCGATGTAGTTGACGCCTCAGAAAATCACCGGTTCAAACTAAACCCAGATCAACCGAATACTTTGGTCGCTAAAATAAAGAAGAACGAGTATCTGTCCGACCTTCCGGAAAGCCTGACGGTGCTGCTCAAACATACGGATGGCAGAGCTTGGGAAGTCACTTCCGTAAAATAATTTCTCACAAAAGGTCTTCTCTAGGGCGTCAATTACTCAAAAAAACTGGGATTTTGATAAAAATTTGAGGAATTATGCTAATTTTGACGTAAGTAACATGGCGCTGATTCCACAATGATCGGCTCAAAACAGAATAGAATTACCAATATGAAATCATTAATTACATCTTCACTCGTCGGCGTCTTCGCAATCGCCTCTTCCTTTGCCGCAGAAGTCGGAAAACAAGCTCCTGCCTTCACGGCAAATAACACCAACGGACAGAAAGTTAGTCTATCGGACTATAAAGATAAAATTGTCGTTCTCGAATGGACCAACTTTGACTGCCCTTTTGTAAAAAAGCATTATTCCAGTAAAAATATGCAAAAGCTCCAGACCGAATATACTGAGAAGGGCATCGTCTGGATGACGGTCAACTCGTCAGCTGAGGGAAAACAAGGGCAACTTGAGCCATCCAAACTCGCTGAAAAAGTCGCTGAGCAAGGCGGTAAACCATCCGAAATTCTAGTGGATACAGACGGCGCCGTTGGCAAAGCCTACGATGCGAAAGTCACTCCGCACATGATGATCATTTCGAAAGACGGCTCACTGGTCTATTCTGGCGCTATTGATTCGACTCCTTCTACAGATGCCGCAGACATCGAATCTGCCAAACCGTTGTTTGCTGATGCGCTTAACGCAGTCATCGCTGGCAAAAAAGTCACGAATTCCAAGAACAAGCCTTATGGGTGCGGAGTAAAATACTAAATCTATAGTTCTCGATCAAAGCAAAGCCATCACCATCATCGGGTGATGGCTTTTTCTTTTCATAAACCTTCGGATCTACGATGGTAATTGTCCTAGTCAATTCCCGCAGACCTACCAAGATTCTCGTATGTTCAGCTCCAAACAGCTCACCAAAGATCAGATTCAATCTATAAAAAATTGGGCAGCCGACGGGGCGCAGCTCCCCGACATTCAACTTCGTATAAAAGAGGAGATGGCGCTGCCGCTGACTTACATGGATACCAGATTTCTCGTCTTAGACCTCGGCATTGAGTTAGCCAGTAAAGAGATTGAGAAAGAACAGCCGGGCGAAGCTGAAATCATCGAACCACAATCCATGAATCCGTCCGGAGAAACCAAAGTCACGATGGATAGTATAGCTCTGCCTGGAGCAGCAGTCAGCGGAAAGGTAAGCTTTAGTGACGGAGAGAAGGCGATTTGGAAATTGGATCAAACAGGAAGACCTAGTCTGGAACCAAATACTCTAGGCTATCAGCCGTCCCAAGAAGATATTGTTCAGTTCCAGCAACAACTCCGAGCTCTGATCGAAAAATCAGGTTTATAGCCGCTTAGACCGTCTGCCAAAAATCCCTGCCAAAACAGAGATATTTTTGCTTGGAACAGCTTGCCGCTGCGCTGGTTGTATTCAGAGTTCCTGACCGTGAATGCGGATTCCTACGTTGCTCTTCAGTCGCGGATGCCTATACCCTCATTCATCACGCCTTGGTCTCGGTATCCACAGGCGCGGCATTCTCGGCAAAAGGTCTGAGTGTGTAAGACCTTGTTGAAAAAATGATAAAACCGCATGGCATCAGCCATACGGTTTTATCAATGTGATTTAAGAGTTTCTAGTCACAGGACTTAAATTGGCTTAGGAAGCGGTTTTTCTTTCTTCCGAAGAGCACGGCGCATTTTAGTCAGTGCGGAATTTTGCAATTGGCGAATCCTTTCGCGAGTTACTCCGAACTCACGACCTACTTCCTCAAGCGTCAGAGGTTTTTTCCCGTTGAGTCCGAAACGTTCATCAATGATCCGACGTTCGCGCTCGTCAAGCACGGCAAGAAGCCCGTCAATTTCACCATGGAGGTTTTTCTCTGCGAGCATGTCTAGTGGGTTCTCAGCAGCTTCGTCGCTGATGATTTCACCGAACTCGGTAGCCTCACCGTCATTGATTGGCGCATCGAGTGACGTCGGGCGTTGTGAAGCCTGTTTAAGCATCGCAAGTTTCCTACGTGGAAGCCCAACCTCGTCGGCAAGCTCCTCATCAGTCGGCTCACGGCCCAGCGCTTCTGCGAGCATATTGGAAATTCTGCGCATCTTAGCAATCTTGTCTACCATATGGACAGGTAGGCGGATGGTTTTAGACTGATTCGCAAGAGCACGTTTGATCGACTGTTTAATCCACCAAGCGGCGTAGGTCGAAAGCTTACCACCTTTAGCTGGGTCAAATCGTTCGACAGCTTTCATCAGCCCGATGTTTCCTTCGGATATCAAATCGGTAACTGGAAGACCGTAGTTAGAATAATCCTGAGCAATCTTGACCACCAAACGAAGGTTGGCTTTGATCATGTGAGCGCGTGCCTCACCATCACCATTTTTAATCCGTTCAGCGAGTTGAACCTCTTCTTCGATGGTAAGGAGAGGTGTCTTTGAGATCTCTCTGAGGTAGAGTTTGAGACTGGAGTCTGATTCGTAGGCCATAATATTGGGTGGATAGTTTATCTATCTATTAAACGTAGCAACCGAGCTATTTATTCCAAAAATCGCTTTTTGTGCGAAGCTGCAATATTAGTGCAGCAGCATTCGTACCTTCAGCGGTGGGGCTCGTAAAGCTCGCTGTAATGGAGGGATTGTAACGGAAATTGCAGATACGCGTTATCTGGGCGGCTCTATTTATCATGCAAAAATAAGACAAGATTGCATTTTGCACAGGGAGATTCGCCCAGCAAAAGAGACAAATTGTCTCAGGTTTCGCATAAGCTCTAAATCACCCCACGTTCACGGAGCTCGTCATCCACTTCGTCATCTCCAGTGTAAACAACTCCGATATCGCGGATCTTCTGAATCTTACGGTTCACGCCGAATTTGCTACGCGGTCCAGTAATTAAAGCAGCAACTTCATCCACGGCGAAAGGGAGAAGAGCCACGATTCCGAGAATGCCAAGCGAAACTCCAAGACCACGTCTTGCTGTTCCGTTCATCATGTCTCCCACCAAAAGCCCGGTTGCTGCGCCCAGAATAACCGGAGCTGCAAGCGCACTACCTTCAACCCATACCGGGGTCGTATCTACATGCTCATCTGACATGGAAGGAAGCTAGCCGTTAAAATCGGTTGAGACAACACAAGAAAATCGCTGTTAAAAACTACTTATATTGTGACTTTCAAAACGACTGAGATGGGTTTATTTCAACACCCATGCCGATACCCGAAAATACCTATGCTCTGATTCTTGCAGGAGGATCTGGAACCCGCTTCTGGCCACTGAGCCGGAACGACAAACCCAAGCAGCTTCTGGATCTTTTCGGGACAGGAACTTTGCTCGAACAGACGGTCAACCGGCTAGCTGGACTTATCCCAGCAAAAAATATTCTAATTCTGACCAATGCCCTTCAGTTGGAAGCTGTGCGCAGAGTTGCGTCCATGCTACCGCCGGAAAATATCTACGCTGAACCGGCAAAACGCGATACCGCTCCAGCAGTAGCTCTCGGAATCGGACTCATTGCCGCGCGCAATCCCGATGCGGTAATGATGGTTCTCCCTGCTGATCAACTGATCAAAGATACGCACTCTTACCAAGCCGTGATGAAGGATGCGTTAACCATCGCAGAGCAATCAGATGGATTAGTAACCATAGGCATCCGGCCAACTTGGGCCTGCCCTTCTTACGGTTACATCGAGCGTGGCAACCGCGCCTCGCTCCCAGGAGTCGAGTCCGATCACCCCGCTTTTGAGGTTAATCGCTTCAGGGAAAAGCCGAATCCTGAATTAGCAGAACAGTTTCTCAGTGCCGGAGGATTTTCTTGGAATGCCGGAATGTTTGTGTGGTCGCTTCCTACTGTTATCAAACAGCTCGCTTCGCACGCACCAGAGCTCGCCACTTTTGTATCTGAACTCAGAGGCTCCAAAGATCTTCTCGCCACGGTCGCAGCTCAGTTTCCAAAACTAACAGCGGTTTCGATTGATTACGCTCTTATGGAAACTGCAGACCGTGTACTCAATATTGAAGCAACATTCGACTGGGACGATGTCGGCTCTTGGGTCTCGATCGCGAAATATTTACCTGAGGGTGAGAATAGAAACCGAAATAACCAACCGGTCTCCCAGATCGATTCGGAGAATAATATCATCTTTGATGCAACTAGCGGAACGCACATCGCCCTGCTCGGAGTCGACGATCTAATCATCGTTAAAACGGAAGATGCGTTGCTGGTCGCAAACCGTCATCAAGCAGATGCGATCAAAAAGCTTTCCGATCTACTCCCGGAAAACTTGCTTTGAGTAACTGCAAAAACTCTCAGTTGCAACCGGACACAATCCGGCTCTAGGATCAGGAATGCGTTGGTTTTCCCTCTTCATACTCATCTTATCGCTCAATTTAGTCACTGCGCAAAATAGCGACCAAAGAGCCGGCAACAGTCCTCCGACAACTAAAGAGAAACTCGAGTCGCTCAGGACAATCACTGAGCCGCTTTCCAAAGCTCTCTCCGAAGTGGACAAGTTTCAGGCCGAACTTCAAAATGCGGAGACTGAGGATTCCAAGGAGGAAATTAAGACGCGTATCGATGCGGAAAGGCAACGCATCGCTCAACTCCGCGGGAACTTCCGCGATATCCTTGGTGGATCGGAGGCTGCTGATTACGAGGATGTAGCGATCGATGGAAAAGGAATTCAGGATCAGGCCAGTGAACTACTGCAGCCCTTTTTAAGCGCAATCCGTGAAGCGACATCAGAACCGCGTGAATTAGACGCGTTGCGAAAGGCACTCAGCGCTGCGAAAGAACGCAAGCGGAAGACCGATATAGTCCTTACACGAGTCGACGAATTAATCGCCGCAAGTGAAAACGAGGTGTTGAATGCTGAACTAAATTCGGCAAGGCGCACCTGGGCTAGCCGACAGGCTGATGCATCAAGCCAGATCGCCGTCAACCAGGTCCAAATTGACGATAGGACCCGGGACCGACGATCGATCTGGGAAAAAATATCCTCTGGTTTCAATAAGTTTTTCAAAAGCAAAGGAATGAATTTACTATTCGCGATTCTGGCTGGAGGAATCGGTTTCTTTGCCACTCGCAAGCTATATCAATGGCTTCGCCATATCAGCCCAGTCCACAAGAAAGATCGGAACAATTTCACCAGTCGTATTTCCGATATTCTTGCGATGGCTATAGCAATTATCGTCGCGCTCAGCGGTATCATTCTTGTGTTTTACACACGCGGCGACTGGCTGTTGCTGACCTTGGTCGTCATTTTCCTTATCGGCGTTGCTTGGGCTGGGAAAACGGCAGTGCCGCCTTACTTGAACCAGATCAAGATGATTCTAAACCTTGGTTCCGTTCGTGAAGGCGAGAGAGTAATCTACGATGGCTTACCTTGGAAGGTGTCCAAACTCGGTTTTTACACGATATTCACAAACTCCAGACTCGATGGCGGTCAACTCCGAGTGCCTATTCGTAATGTCATGGAAATGATCTCCCGACCAGTGGCGCCTAGGGAGGTTTGGTTTCCAACCGAGACCGATGACTGGGTTATACTTTCCGATGATACTTATGGGAAAAGCATTATCCAAACACCTGACCAAGTCGTTATTCTTCGCCTCGGTGGCAGTATGAAAACCTATCCGACGAGGGATTTTCTAGAGCTCTCACCAGAGAATTTATCCAAGGGATTTCGTGTTTCTGTCGTTTTCGGTATCGATTACTCACACCAAGCCGATTGCACTACGACCATTCCTGAAATATTCAATCGTGCCCTGCACACCCAGCTTCTGGAAGTATACGGTAAGGATGCCGTTAGGTCTGTGGTAACCGAATTTACATCTGCTTCCGCTTCCTCACTCGATTATGTAGTCCTGGCAGACTTCGATGGCTCTGTAGCGTCGAGAGTCAACCGAATCAAACGCCAGATTCAACGCGTCTGCGTAGATACGTGCAACGAGAACGGCTGGATCATTCCATTCACTCAAATCACGATTCACCAATCGGATTCATGAGGCCGGGCGGCTCCAACCTGTGGCTCAGCATCAGGCAGCTTACAGCCACAATGCTTACAGAAAGACGCGCTAGGATCGTGTCCCTGCCACCCACATTCTGCACATTTTCGCCCATCCATTCTTAAAGATCGGAAATAACCTCTGCCAATTTCAGTCGTCACGATTCCGGCCGGCACGGCAATGATTGCGAAACCGCTCAACATGATGATCGATGAGAGGACTTTACCAGCTACGGTCAACGGGGCTACATCTCCATAGCCAACGGTTGTCACCGTGACGATGGCCCAGTAGATGGACTGGGGAATAGAGGAAAAGCCAGGGTTACTGCCGCCTTCTATTAAATACATTAGCGTCCCCTCAACTGACACCAGGGTAAGAATAAAAAACAGGAATACCGAAATCTTCGGACCACTGCTGCGCAGGGCTTTGAGCAAGACATTCGCTTGACCAAAATGATGCGCCATTTTCAAAACACGGAACATTCGCAGTAACCGCAGAATTCGGATCACCATCAGATATTGGGACCCAACCAAAAAAACAGCGATGTATGTCGGCAAAATCGAGAGGAGATCGACGATTCCGAAAAAGCTCAGTGCGTAGTTCCGGCGCTTCCGAACCACTGCCAGACGAATCAAATACTCAATCGTGAAAACGATCGTAAAAAACCATTCCAGTTTCCAGAAAAGCGATGCTCGTTCGTGCCTTATTTCATCGACGCTCTCCAACATTACCACCCCGACGCTGGCTCCAATAAAAACCATCAGAACAACGTCAAAGACCTGCCCTAATCTCGTATCGGAAAGAAAGATCACTCGCCAAACCCATTCTCTGAACGACTGGACGCCCCGAGTAGAGTTAGCCATAGTTTCTTTTTTCTTCGAGCCTTCCATGATGCTGAATGATTTATTCAGTCCGAATGACCAGCAAATGTCAAATTACGGGTCACAACCTCAAAACCCACTCGAAAAAGTAATCGGACAAATACTCAACCACAGAAGAGTTGCGTTGCTCCGCTAAACACTACATTTCCGATTCAAACAAACATCCCAATCACTTTCACGACTGTGATAATAAACACAGTGATCAAGGCGAGTAGGAATATCTTAATCGAAAACTCAATGGAAGAACGTGTCATGACTTGGCTGAATTAGCCATTCTTGACCCTGTCGCCAAGAACAATCCATCCCAACCCATGAAAAGCAGACATCTAATTTTCCGTAATTTTGGAACTCCTACCGAAGCGCTAGAGCTTGAGGAATTCCAAACAGCTGAGCTTAAAACAAACGAAGTCCTTCTTGAGATCCAAGCCTCGCCGATCAATCCAGCAGATTTAAATTATATCGAAGGCACTTACGGCATTAAACCCGAGTTACCTTCAACCGCTGGTATAGAATGCAGCGCCACTGTCCTTGAAAGCAGTTCTTCCAATTTTCAGCCAGGAGACAACGTGATCCCAATTTCGAAAATCGGTGGGTGGGCCGATCATGCCGTCACAATTGAAAATAATCTCATACGCCTACCCGCAGGTATCGATCCGGTACAAGCCTCCATGCTGAAGGTGAACCCAGCGACCGCGTTGCTTCTACTCACTCATTTCGAGGGCCTGAAGCCCGGTGACTGGGTCACACTTAACGCCTCCAACTCCGGAGTCGGCCAATGCGTTGCAAGTCTCGCTAAAGATTTCGGCATTCGGACCATCTGTTTTCTGAGAAACCTCGATTTTAAAGCTGAATTGATTTCGCTCGGAGCAACTCATGTATTTGAGGACTCCTCTGACGGTTTCGAAGAAGCCAAACAGATTCTCGGTAAAGAGCGCGCAAAGCTTGCCTTCAATGCAGTTGGCGGAGAGAGCGCCTTGAGGTTGATGAAGCTTCTGGGCAAAAGTGCTACGCATATCACTTATGGTGCCATGGCACGAAAACCTCTTACCATACCCAACGGACCTCTCATTTTTAACGATTTGCGCGTCAGGGGCCTATGGGTCACCCAATGGATGGAGTCATGTGGGCGGAAAGAATTGGAGAAAACTTATGCCAAGCTCGCCGAAATGAGCACATCTGGCGTCATCAATCAGAAGGTTGATTCCCACTTTGATCTCTCCGATTTTCCCGAAGCGCTGCAGCGGGTTGACGCAAAAGTTCGCTCAGGAAAGGTAATTTTTACAAAAACCACCTAAATCGGCCAAATTTTTGGTGTGATTTCATACTTTTCAAAAACATTAAGCTGGGTTAAACAATGTTTTATGAAAAGTAGTCCGCTAAAAAAAGCATTTACCCTGCTTGAGATGACTGTGGTGATTATGGTGCTCCTCACCCTGATGGGAACGGGTCTATATGTATCAAACCAGTATGGTAACTGGCAACTCGCCCGCTCTGCTTCAGAGGAGTTAAGAAGCGTCTATTCCGCCCAGCGCATGTTCCTTGCGGATAATCCCACTGCGACCGTAAGCAGTATTACACCTGAAAAAATTATCCCATATCTCACTAACCGCCAAAGTGCCCTCCCTACCGTCGAATCACTCGACGGGACGATGCTCGGCATCAAGGTCAGTGTCATTCCTCCGGTCATCGACGACGGTTCCGACACCGGTTACGACCCTTCAAACTCAACAACCGATTCCCTCTGGGATGTTGGTAAATGAAAATACTTCTCTTCAGCTTGCTTTGCCTCGTCATCACCAGGACAGCAACGATCGCTTCTGACTTTCACCACGTGGGAGACTATCTGCTGCAGGCACATTTCAAAGTGACCGGTGGCGAAATGATCTCGATCCCAATGAAATCAATGGCATTTAGAGTTTATAGTGACGGCATAACAATTCGAGTGCACCTCGAAGGAGAAGAAGAAGCTTACTCCTCTTTTGAAGTCTATCGCTCAGATGGAATTGGGCGGCAACGTTCCGACTCTGGAGCCCTTGAGATGATACCGGGCATTCAGGCATCTACAAACAGCCGCGGCACGCTCAAACATTTACGCCTTTCCAAAGAATCCCTTACTATTACAAGCTTTCCCGGCGTGTCCGACCAAACAATCGTGAGTTATGCTATAGCAGCAGTTCCAAAAGAGCCGGAACCATCCGAGTAATATGAAACCTTCTCCCGAACAAGAATACTACCATGATGGTGATCGTCCGATTCGCTCCATCACGGTGACACCCGCACCCGGCACTTATTCCAGATCCAATCGCCGTATTGCTCCAACCTGCGGAACGCAGCGCTACTACCCTTTGCTCCTGATCGCGAGCACCGCAGTCGCGGCTATATTCTGCTTCGCCTACATTACCAAGCCCGTGATTATTAGCGAGTCTGCACAAGAGCCAGCTCTTACGGAAAAATCAAACCTAGCCGAGGCTCTGAACCCTAGTGATTCAATCCTGCCAAGTAGCTCAAACCTTCCGGGCGAAAAAGCCGTGGGCAACAGTATCGGCCGTTCCGGGGAAGTTCTCTCCGCACCAAACACCCAAGGCTTTGAAGAAACTAATCTGCGCATGCAACACATCCTCGATGCCGAAAGCCCTTCCGGTGACATTCACCGTATGGTCATCGATGTCCCTGTTCTTTATAAGAGCCGGAATCTCCGATGGTCTCAACTAGAAGTGACAAAGGCTAGAGCTCTACTCCAAGAACTAGAAAAACATCAGGAGCAGACACGCGCGCTCCGTGACAAAGGAAAGCTTCTGCTAGAAGATTGGAATACCTTGCTGGACTCCTCCATCCCAGATGAAGTCCTGCGAGCAGACAGCCTTTCTCTACCGATCAATCAGAGAAATAATAAGCTGTCAGCCGTCCAACCGTCCTCCGGTGCTGTAAAACTCAAAAACGATAAGAAATGACAATGAAAGCTTACCACCTCATTTGCCCAGTACTTAGTTTTGCCTGTTTCGCCACAGCTCAGGACCTCTCTTCATTGGATGAAGACGCGCCAACTGAGAAAGAAATACAAGGTGCTATCGACGCCTTCAATCAGGCGAAAAAGAAAGATCGTGAAGGTGAAAATGAAGTGACTGTCGTCATCCCACCAACAACCGAAAAAGTTATCGCTCCTAAGGCAATCATCGTTACTGAGCCTTTAGAAGATAAGAAAATCGAGAAGTCGATAGCCTCCAAAGCCGATGAAACAAAGAAGAAGAAAGCGGTCTTAGTGAGTGGTCGACCACCGGAAAATTCTAAAAACGTAACCAAGTCCAGCGAATCGGAAGACAATAAGCTAGAACCTGAGTTGGTAAAAGAAGAGCCAAAGGGCCTTGAAATACGGGTTGAATCCATACGTTCGGGATCCGGGAAAATCGATCCGGAGAAGATCCGACTCAAGACCAGCTTTCCGGTGAAAGCACTTGGGGAAGCCCCTCAAGGCTGGATGATCAATAGCTCGGGTGAGGCTCCTCCATTTACCCGTGAAGTCGAAATTGAATCTGGTGTATTCGTCTCCCTCGCGATTACCCCACACCTCCTTTCACCGTCTTCAGATGGAAAAAATCATTTCTCTATCGCAGAACCGGGCTTCAATCCCCAGCACGGTTATCAACAAATTGAGACTGTCGGCTCCATCCTCGGAGACTCGATCACAAAACTCGATCAAGATGCGCTCAGAATGGGTAATGCCCTTTCTGACCTTCATCGACTTCTTGCATCTTTACCAAAGCCAACCGAAACTCCTGAAAAGCAATGAACTCCACACCGCCTATTCTTTGCAGTTTACTGCTGACAGCAATGATTGCTGCAGGGATCAGCCATCACTGGTCTGTTCAAACTCTGTTGTCCCAAAACCCGAATATTCGGGAAATGCAGATTACCGCCACACTCCCGCTATACAAAGAGACTACAAAAAGCGAGAATCCGCCTAAAGCTGTCACCACTCCTTCCAAAATGGCCGAAGCAATAGATGGTCCATCTAAAGAAGAGTTCTTTAACACGTTGGTTGCCGAACTCCGGAAGCTCAAAAACGAAAATCATAGCCTTCGTGATCAAATGGGAGAAACAAACCGTGACGTGATGAAACTTGCGTTCCGAGTCGATACCCATTCGGAGTCCTTCCGCCCTCTCCCCGTCTCCGAAGATCGTAATGACACGTCTTTCAACTTTGACTCAGACGACCTTCCTGGAGTGTTGCCACCAAGAGCTGAGCCAGTATATCTCGGTAACGACTGAATCTTTGATATTCAATGCTGGGAGTGAATTAAGCTCGAAATTGAAATCCTGTGACGACTGAATTTCAAATCTCAACGCCCGATGCAATGATGCAGCTCGGTGCAAAATTTGCAGGACAAGCCCAAGCCGGTAATATCTTTGCTCTAGCTGGAACGCTAGGCACGGGAAAGACACACTGGACCAAAGGCTTCTTAAATCACCTCCAGCCCGATACACCTGTCACAAGCCCCACCTTCAGCCTCGTCAACGAGTATCGTGATGCTGAGACACCGGTTTACCACTTCGACTTTTATCGCTTAAAATCTGAAGATGAGCTGTTTGCTCTCGGCTGGGATGAATACATTGAGGAGAGCGCCATCGTGATCTGCGAATGGGCAGACCTTTTTCCAGCGATATTTCCAGAACACACACAATGGCTGGGTTTCAGCCATGCGGACGATGCCTCACGGATTGTGAAACGTATTAGCAAACCGGACGCAACCGTCTTAGAATAAGGATCTGAACAAGCTGTGGATACCGCCGTGGCACTTGGTTCGATCACATTGAAACTTCAGCTAAAAATCGAACGAATAGGCTCGCCCTTATCTGCGATCTTAAACGGTCGCTTAGTGGGTGACATAAGAACCAAGTCGTGTGGTAGCCCAAGAGCATGAGCAATAGTTGCATTGAAATCCTGCACACTTACTTCGTCTTTCCTTACTTTCTCCCCGTAGGAATTGGTTTGCCCATATCTCATTCCACCTTTGACGCCACCACCTGCCAGCACGCAACTAAAAGCGCTCGGATGGTGATCCCGGCCACTGCTGTGCTCTAATTTAATCTCTGGTGTACGACCGAATTCGGTGGCTACCACCACTAAGGTATCTTTGAGCTTGCCGCGTTTCTCTAAATCTAAGAGCAGCGCCGCATAAGCTTGATCAAACTCCTGACAACGCGCCTCCACAGCAGTAAAATTATCATAATGTGTGTCCCAGCCGCCCAACTGAACTTCGACAAACCGGACATCATGCTCAATCAAACGGCGTGCAAGCAAGCATCCCTGGGCAAAATTTCCAGAACCATACATCTCCCGTGTCTCGATATCCTCTTTGCTCAGATCAAAGGCCTTGAGATCTTCCGAATCCATCAAAGCAATCGCCTCCTGATAAAGCTGCTCATAGGCCTTCACTTCTGTATTAGGGTAACGCTGGTGAAATTGTTGGTTAAGCTTGTCCGCGAGAGAAAGCCGACGGTTGAAATTATCCTCGGAAACAGCTTCGGGCCGCTTTGAATCCTGTAACCCTTGCTCGGGGCGACCGATCGGAGCCGCCGAATATTTCGCACCGAAAAAACCGCCCCCTGAAACCGCTTGCGGAGTATTAATCGCGACGAATCCAGGTAATTCTTCGTGCAGGCGCCCGCCCAACTTCATCACCCATGAACCTAGCGCTGGGTGCTTAATCGTGCCGCGCTGAGCATAGCTATGATGCATGATATACGCGCCTTGCTCATGCGCTCCTTGGGTTGAGTTGAGGGAGTTGATCACACACATCTTATCCGTCACTGCAGCAGTTTTGGGAAGGTAGCCACTGATCTCAAAGCCCGCGTTACCGACGATGGTTTGAGTCGGCCCCATCACCTCTTCCCGGCGTGGCTTGGGATCAAATGTATCGAGGTGGCTCATTCCACCTGCCATATAGAGGTAAATTACATGTTTCGCCTTGTTCTTGGTAGCGGTCCCTTCAACTGCCGCAGTGGCAACCGAAGATCCAAGCATGGGAAAAAGATGCACTCCAAGATATGCCCGCGCCGCATTTGACATAAACTGCCGCCTTGTGGGTTCATCCGCTTTGTTGAGAAAATTTTTCATAGTAGATCGGTTTAGTTGGTTAAATCGCTCATCGGAGAAAGACGAACTCTGACGACATCACCAAGGCTGCAGCAATATTCCTAAAGCCTTCTTCTCCTTGAGCCTCAACTTCTGCTTTCATCCAAGTCATCTCCGTCTTAGTCGGCGGGCGGTTCAAAATCGCCACGTAAAGCCGCCTGATTTTCTCCGTCGCGGAGCTCCCACCTTCGAGATTCTTAAACAAATACGCTTGAGGGTTATTAACTAATTTGCGCTGCACAAAACCATTCATCATCGCAAGCATTTGACCGACGTTAGCCTCCCTACTAGCAGCCTCGACCACCTCCCGATCCGAAGCACCGAACAAATACAAAAAGTGCTCACGCGGTGCCGGTGATGGAAGTTCGGAGGCGCGCACTGCCGCGTCTCTTCCATACTTTTTCACCGCACCCATCATCATCGACATCTGCGCACCAGATTTCATGTCTTTTCCGCTGCTCTCAATTATTTTGCAGAGCTCCCTAAAATATTCTCTTACTTCTTTTTCTGACTCCAAAGCCATGACCTCCTCAGAGAGTCGTATCATATCCATTTTCCCAACCAGCACGGGAGATCCCCCAACAAAAACCCGGGTATCCATATCTCGCCGCGACTGTTTATCTGGATCTCCGTCAGATAACGTAATTAATGAATCCCAAATCTGTTCGGCGGAGAGCCGTTCGATCTTACGACCATGAAAATCATCTCCTCGGCTTTCGGTCGAGGGATTGGGATTGGTTTCAAACTGGAACGTTTTGGTTAACATCAGGACCTGCTGAAATGCGCGTAGATCGTAATCAAGCTGCAGCATCAAATCCCCGATGAACGTGATGAGTTCCGGATACACTGTTTCCGAGGGCACGATGTAATCGTCCACTGGTTCGTAAATTCCCTTCCCCATCACTCGCTCCCACATTCGATTCGCGATCACTCCTGAAAATTGTGGGCCGGTCTTTTCGATAATCCATTTGGTAAATTCCATTCGGCCTTCCCCGTCATCACGCCGATCCGACGTACGAACCATCTTGCCAAAAGGAGTCCTTCCTCCGACCAACTCCCCCGCATTCCCATCCCGATACTGGTAGTCCGAGGGCAGTGGAATCCGACCCTTTCCGCCTCCGGCGAGAGACATTCCGTAAACTCTGTTCCATAAAAGTAGGCCCACTTCATACTCAAAGCGATTTTCCTCAAGATCCTCACGAAGTTCATTCCAAAGCCCGTACATCAAATGACGCTTCGACATTGCCTGCCCATTGGTGAACGCCGCCAAGTGATAGAAATCCATCCGCTCGGTTTCACCGAAAGGGTCGTCGTGGCATTGTGCACATTCCATTCGCGACCCGAGAAAAACCCGCATGGTATTTGCGAGATTATCCAAGGGCATTCCACGGTCGCTGGTGTAGTAACCCACCGCAGCGGATTCCGGTGCCCATCCATTGCCCTCGCTACTCAACAAGTCCGCCACAAATTCATCCCACGGCATATTCTGCGTCATCGCCTGTCGTATCCAGTTTCGATATGGCTCGTTAATAACGGGACTACCGATCGGCGTGTCGCGGAGACGCAACAAGTCGAAGGCCCAATTTGTCATATGACTCGAATAACCCGGCGCATTGAAAAGATATCCCACTAAATCCGCCCGTTTATCTGGATTTTCGATCTCGATAAATGCCAATCCCTCTTCAACCGTGGGGATCCTTCCAATCGCCACTAAGAACGCTCGGCGCATGAATGTCGCGTCATCTATCACCTGCGGAACCGAAAGTTGTTTACGTCGATAGAAGTCGGCGATCAGCTTATCGATTTCCAAAGCTGACTTATTGAGAAAGCCGGGATCGTTCCTCGGTTCCACCTGATCGAATGCCTGAGCAAAAGGTAGGCTGGTGAACAGCAAACACAGAACTAAAAAGGGGCAACGGAACATAGTCATAGAATATAATAGAGTAAAATACTCTATTGGAGTCGCCTGGGTCAATCACCCAAATTACTAATGCCATGATGTGTGCATAGGCCTTCACCTAGTCCTTTCACCTAGTCCTTTCACCTAGTCCTCGTCCGATCAGTGGCCTATCTAGTCACAATTCTGTAACCAATGGACCTAACGGTATTCAATAAACTCTTGTTTTATGACGATTCCGAGCTTTTGCACAAGTTATTCACAAGGCTTCCAGATTTATCAGATTTTCCAAAATATTAGGAAGGCTCGGAGAAAGCTGGAATTCTGTGAATTACTTTCTGCAGTAGAGCTAAGAAAGAACAACCCACATTGAAACCTTTGTTTGAAAAGGAATACGTGTGTCTACAAGGTTAGATGTGTGGGCATTTTCTTGTGAACAACTTTAGAATAACTTTAATTTATCAAAGTTCAAAATACCAACTGAAGAAGGAGTTCCAGCAATTAAGCGACAAACGCGCTCAAGTTATTCACAAGGCTTGGCGGTGCCTGTTAAGGCTTATCCCATGGCCCTTTCCATCAGATCATTCATTCGTTTGATGGTGTCGCGCGCGTCTTCCAAAAGTCCGGCGGAGATGAGAGCGTTGTCGAGGACTTGGGAAGCAACAAGCTTGGCAACCTCCGGCTGGGTCTCGCGTGCTTCAGCAAGCTTCTTCACCAATGGATGGCGTGGGTTGATTTCCAACTCTACCTTGACCTCGTCTTTAAAGTTCTCGTCCATCGCCTTCATCATCTGACGGACCTGCGGGCTCATACCATCTTCAGGGACCAGTGCGATCACTGGACTATCCACTAGGCGCTTGCCACTAGAGACTTTCGTCACTTTATCACCGAGCTCGGTCTTCAAAAACTCGCAGAGACCCTCGATCTCTTCCTCGCTAAGGCTCTCTTCATCGGAATCGACATCATCGAGGTCCACACCCGCGTGGCGTACGGAAGTCAGTTTCTTGCCATCGAATTCACCGAGTGAATCGACAACATATTCGTCCACTGCATCGACGAAGTAGATCACCTCGATACCGCGCGCCTTGAACGCCTCAATGTAAGGGCCGCTTTCGATCTGCTCGCGGCCTTGGCCAACAAGATAATAGATTTTTTCCTGCCCGTCTTTCATGCGGCCGATGTAATCCGTGAGGCTGCAAACCTCACTAGCTTCGGTCATGGAAGTTTCGAAACGCAGCAACTTGGCGAGTGATTCTTTGTTAGCGTAATCGGTAGCGATTCCCTCTTTGAAATAGCGTTCGAACTTTTTATAGAAATCACGGTATTTCTCCGGATCTGCGGCAGATTCTTTTTCGAACATCTTGATGATGCGCTTGGTGATGACTGCATTTAACTTTTGCACCAACGCGCTATCCTGCATTGTCTCACGCGAAATATTAAGCGGTAGATCCGCACTATCGACCACGCCCTTCACGAAGCGCAACCAATCCGGCAGCAGGCCTTTTGGCTCGGGATCGATCAGAACTTTTTTACAATAAAGTGCCACGCCGGCATCAACTTTACCCATACCCATTTTCTCTGGGTTCTCACCTGGGACGAAGATCAGGGAGTTGATTGTAATCGGCGCATCTGCAGCGAAGTGCATCCGGTAGGTCGGCTCGTCAAAACCTTTGCAGGCAAATTGATAGAAAGCTTTGTATTCCTCATCGGAAATCTCAGATTTATTTTTCAGCCATAGCGCCTCAACTTCGTTGATGCGTTTTTCGCCAAGCATGATTGGGAAGCCGACGAAATTGCTGTAGCGCTCAATCAAGCCTTTGACTCGGTTCTCCTCTGCGAAGTCTTTGCTCTCCTCACTAAGATGAAGAACGACTTTGACCCCGCGCGGAAGTTCCTCAACAGTTTCGACCTCATAGCCGGTTTTACCGTCACTTTCCCAGCGAAGATTTTCCGCACCTTCTTTCCAAGAGCGACTGAAAACTTCGACCTTATCCGCGACCATAAATGCCGAGTAGAAACCAACACCGAACTGGCCGATTAGGCCTTCCGGGCTACCACCGCCTTCTTTCATTTGCTGGAGAAACGCTTTGGTTCCTGAATGGGCAATGGTCCCGAGGTTCTCTGTTAGCTCGTCACGTGTCATGCCAACTCCACGATCGGTAAGTGTCACAGTCCCCGCCTCTTTATTAAGCTCAAGCGTGATCTGCAAATCATCCCCAGCATCTTTGAAATTCTTTTCCGTTCCCTCCAAGTGACGGACTTTCTCCATCGAATCCGAAGCGTTTGAAATTAACTCACGGAGGAAAATATCCTTGTCTGTGTAAAGCGAATGAACAACCAGCTCCAGCAGTTGTTGGATTTCAGCTTGGAAGGCGTGTTTCTCAGTAGTCGGTGCGCTCATGGTATTTCTTGGTTGGTGAAAGTTAGTTCGCAGGGACATAGCTCGCCACCCACCTACTTGTCAAAAAAAACAGCGTCGCTCTCCTATCTCAATCTTACCGACCAATCCTCCAAACAAACACAGCGGTAATTTAAAGGTCACCAGCGTGACGAAAGCAGAATCATGGCGCCTCCCATTTCATCCATTGCAGAAATGCATCGGGCGACTGGCGTAGGATTTCCGAAGTATCGGGTGATCACGGCTCAGGAGGCCTCGGAGGTTTTGTTACTGGAATTGGCGGTGCTGCCGTATTCCCAGACGAGCCCCCTGCTCCGGGCTTGGCAGCTGGTGCCCACTTTACACGGAGTACGCTAGTGTAGGTTTTAAATTTATCGAATGCGGCTGGTGATTCTTCTTGGTCACTCTCCGATTCGTTCGCCTCTGCACTTTCATCGGATTCTTGCGGAGCGGGAACCGGGCGCCGAGCAGGTGGGGTTGGAGCTAAAGCAGGCAGCGGTGCTGGCGGAGGGGTAGACGCAACGTTATCTTCAGGCGCTGATGAGCCTCCTGAATCAGAGGAGCCTGGCGCAAGCACCCTAGGCGGTTTTGCTATAGGAGGCGAGAAAGGGGATGGAATTGGCGCCTGCTTTTCGGTTTCCCTGCGGCGCTGCTCTGCAGCTTCAGCTTCGGCTTCCTGCTCCTCGCGTAAACGCTCAGCTTGGGCGGCTTTCTGCTGTTCCTCTTCGTGCTGTCTTGCTTTTTCGGCTGCTTGAGCTTCTTCTTCCGCTTTAAGTTCGGCTACTCTTGCCTCCTCCTCGGCCTGAGCTTCCTTCACAGCTCTAGCTTCTTCTTCCGCAGCACGTGCCTCTTCTTTAGCTTTTTGCTCGGCTGCCTGAATCTCTTCCGCTGCTTTTCTAGCTTCTTCCTCAGCCTTGGCTCTGGCAGCTTGCGCCTCTTGTTCGGCAATGCGGGCATCTTCATCTGCCTTTCTTTTAGCCTCTTTCTCGGCGGCGATCGCGCGAGCCTCCTCCTCTGCTCGTTGCTCGGCTGCCTGTTTGGCTCGCATCTCTTCTTCGGCTTGCTCCTTCGCCAGAGCCGCAGCCTTGGCGTCTTCCTCAGCTTTGGTTTTTGATGCTTCTAATTCTGCATTTTTACGCGCCTGCTCGGCAGCTGCTCGCGCTTTTTCCTGTTCTTCTTCTCTCGCGGCAGTGGCGCGAGCCTCATCTTCAGCACGTTGCTTAGCAAGAGCGGCAGCTTTGGATTCCTCCTCTGCCTTAGCTTTTGCAGCTGCTGCTTTCTCCTCTTCGAGAGCGCGCTGTTTGGCCGCAGCTGCGGCTTTCTCTTCCTCTGCTGCGCGTTGCTTAGCAAGCTCCGCATTACGAAGTTCTTCCGCACGTTCTTTTGCCGCCTCGAGTTCAGCCTCCTTACGACTTTGCTCAGCAGCCTCGCGGGCCTTCTCCTCTGCTGCGGCTTCTTGACGAGCCTGCTCGGCAGCAGCGCGGGTCTTTTCTTGGGCAATTGCCTGCGTTTCGGCGGCTTTCTTTTCCTCTTCCGCGCGCTGTTCGGCAGCTACTCTAGCCTTTTCTTCCACCTCGGCACGCTGTTTCGCTAGAGCAATGGCTTTTTCTTCCTCCTCGCAGCGTTGCTTGGCCAATTCTATCGCTTTGGATTCCTCCTCAGCACGAGATTTAGCAGCAGCTTCGGCACGGACCTCTTCGTCGGCGAGCGCTTTGGCAGATGCGATGGCTTTTTCTTGTTCCTCAGCGCGGGCTTTGGCAGCGGTAGCTGCTTCCGGATCTGCAGCTGTAGCTCCGTAGGTGGAGTCGAAGCGGCGATCCTTTGTAGCTACACGATCAGTAGGAATAGTCACCGCAGGTGGTGGGGTAATCTGCGCGCCCTTTTTAGCCTCCTGCTGATACATATCGTTCTGAAGGTCCTCTCCAGCCACGGAAGGAAGCTTAGGCAGTGATAAAGGCGTCGTATGGAGTTTGACGCGCTTAGTTAGATTCATTGCTTCCTTACTGTCGCGAGACATCCACGGGAGCTCACCCAATTTAGGGCGGCGATTTTCAAAATCTCCCCACAGCGTAGATTCATCGTCAGTCCACAACATAAAATGCTCTAGATCCGGATTCCCGATGCTTAGGTCAGCCTCCAAAGCAGCTCCATAGAAACGTGCCGCTTGCAAAACCAAACCATGATGAAGTAACGCATTGGCCATCCCCATATTCTGAACTGCTCTACCTTGGTTCTGTCCTAAAACAGCAGTGAGCAATCGTATTGCCTTACGAGGGCTCGATTTACTTAGAATTTTTACGGCGAAAGCCAAATCAACATCGACGCTCGGGATCGGATCGGCATCCCAAATTACCTCGGAGGCTTCTTGGAAGGCTTCTTTATCGTATAAACCGTGCGCAAGTTGGCGGCGCGTAGCCCAATCAGAGGGATCGCTTTTGAGTTTCTCTCTCAGGATTTTTTCGTCGAATGGTAATTGCTCAGAAGTCACAGGGGCGTTTGGGAGTATAAATTTATTTTTCCCACTCAATCTTTTGTTTCGCAAGGATGAAAGTCATCGAAGGCCTAAAAAAGGCGGACTTAGACTGGTTTCCAAATGCTCATGATGATATTCTTTATGAATGTCTCTGCCAGACGCTAACTAGCGTCCGCACCGTTTGCTTGTATTCAAAGCGTTCGTTAACCAAATTTTGGAGCTCTCAAGGTGAGACCTTACAATCCCCATTCCTTTTCAGCCACGAACAACCTCCTCAACTAACGGAATATCTGCCTCCGCCCAGTTGAGTCCGTATAGCGCAGAAATCGGGCACCATCGTATTTCTTTGTGCTCGTTGGCGATTGGTATGCCTTTCGTTATTGTGCAATAAAACCCAGTCAGTCGTATCGAGATCTTCCCGTCATTCCACTCAACGATTTCCTCAAGCCTCCCGACAACTTTCACATCAATAGTAAGTTCCTCCTGTAGCTCTCGTTTAAGTGCTACTTCCGGAGTTTCCCCGGTATCGACTTTTCCTCCGGGAAACTCCCAGAACCCACCCAAGTGTCGATCGAGGCCCCGTTGGCAGGCGAGGACGTTTCCCGTGGAATCCAAGATCACACCGCAGACTACCTCAATCATGCGCTTCATGTTTAAGCTTCCAGTTTATGGGAAATTACGACTTACGCTTGGCAAGTAAGAGACAATGTCTTGAGCGCCTCGCCTGTTCGTGCGTCTTGGAAGCAAACTCCTCCACTGAAAAACCGGCTTTGATCAGAAGTTTCTTAAACTTAGGAGCCGGTTCGGAAAGCCAGTAGGCAATGCAACCCTGCGGCGTAATCACCTGCCGTAGTTTTTCTAAAAATCCCGGTGAATACAGGCGGGCGTTCCCGGATGTTATAAGGTCGTCTGGGGTGTTATCGATATCTAGAAGCAAGGCGTCGTAGGAGCCCGGCTTCTTCTTTGAGACGATGTTAAAAAGATCTCCCTGAATGATCACAGTCCGAGGATCCTCTAACAACGGGCCATTAAATTCCACAAGATGCGTCCGGTTCCATTCGATCAATGGTGGCATCAGCTCCGCAACATCTACGGTCGCAGGACTACCCACCAACTCAAGAGTCCTCTTCAAAGTGAATCCTAATCCCAAGCCACCGATCAAGATTTTTGGATGTGCCGGCCTAGAGGGTAATCCCTCTAGTAACGCTTGGCACCCGATGTCGGCTAGTTGTTGCTCCGAATAAGTTAGCGCCGTGCTCATCAGCTCAAAGCCGTTGTATTTTAGGTAAATTTTACCGTCATGCTTATGCAGCGAGTAGTTCGTCCCATCAGGCATTTTGGCTTCCGCAATCTTCACGTAGGGCTTCATCGCTGAGAAGCCTTGCCGCCCGAACGAAATGAACAAGCGTTTATTCTGAGATTTCTGGCTGGAATCGACTTAGGCAGATTTTTGAACTTCCACCCCCCCGCTACCTTCGTGACGCTCGCTTAGAATTTCGGAAAGCTTGGTCGTGCGGTTGACATATGGCTTTTCACATGAATGCTTCACCCCTCACATGAAAGTCAGAAACTTTACACCGCTATTTACCGCCGCCTTGCTTGCTGCAGTAACAACCACCTCCTGCTCCGATAAAAAACCGGAAGCAAAAGCTCCTGCAGCCGAGCCAAAAGAAGAGGCTGCACAACCAGATGATAAGATGCCAGAAGTTCCCACCAACGTAGCCGCCGCCCCCACCGATGCCGAAAAGACCGCTTCCGGTCTTGCCTCAGTAATTCTCAATGCCGGAACAGGCGAGAAAAAGCCAACCGCAGCCGATACGGTGACAGTTCATTACACCGGCTGGACTACAGACGGAGAGCAGTTCGACAGCTCGGTGGTGCGCGGAGAACCAACCAGTTTCCCCCTCAACGGAGTTATCGCAGGCTGGACTGAAGGCCTGCAACTCATGGTCGAAGGAGAGAAGCGTCGCTTCTGGATTCCAGAAGAATTGGCTTATGGACCTAAGGTCGAAGGTAGCTCTCGCCCGGGTGGAATGCTCGTTTTCGATGTGGAGTTACTTTCCATTCAAGCGGCTCCTGAGGCAGTCAAGCCGCCGGAAGACACCGAAAAGACAGCATCCGGCGTCGCTTACAAAGTGATCAAAAAAGGCACGGGTGATAAGCCTGATGCAGCAAGCATCGTAACCTTTCAATTCACAGGTAAGACCAATGATGGACAAGTCGTTCAAGACAGTCGTTCACAGCCTGAGGCACCTAGCGCACCGCTTGACCAACTTCCGCCTGAACTTGGTGAACTACTCGGCGAGATGACTGCCGGTGAGCAGCGCACCTGCTGGCTTCCAGAGCCCAGCATTCCCGGCGGCTTCATTATTGCCGATATCGAATTAGTTTCTTTCAAGGAAGCTCCTCCAATTGCCGAAGTGCCTTCTGATACCGAGAAAACCGCTTCTGGAGTGGCCTACAAGGTGGTTAAAGAAGGCGAGGGTGAAAAGCCGAGTGCGACTGATGTCGCGACTTTCCACTTCACTGCGAAAACCATGCAGGGTGACGTGCTTCAAGATAGCCGCGCTCAGCCTGAGCCCCCAAGCATCCCACTCGATAAACTTTCCCCAGAACTTGGTGGAATCATCACTGAAATGAAGGCCGGTGAGCGCCGCAATTGCTGGCTTCCAGAGCCCAAAAGCCCCGGCGGATTCATCGCTGCGGATATCGAATTGATTTCCTTCAAAGAACAGGCGCCGGCTCCCGCCGTGCCTGAGAATGTCGGTGCGGCTCCTGAGGATGCAGTAAAAACTGAAAGCGGCCTTGCGTCCAAAGTTTTGAAAGCTGGCGAAGGCGAAGTAAAGCCCAAGGCCACCGATACGGTAAAAGTGCATTACAGCGGCTGGGAAGCTGATGGTAAAATGTTCGATAGCTCGGTGACTCGCGGTGAGCCGACCCAGTTCCCATTGGACCGTGTGATCGCGGGCTGGACTGAAGGGCTACAACTAATGGTTGTCGGCGAAAAACGTCGCTTCTGGGTTCCAGAAGATCTCGCCTACGGACCTAAACAAGAAGGCGGTAGCCGCCCCGGTGGCATGCTTTGCTTCGATGTGGAATTACTTGAGATCGTTGCCCCTGAAGCAGAGTAACGCGGATAGGAGCAAGGCACGTCTCCGTAACTTTGACTCTGAATTTGGTCAGCGGGCGGTGTGACGCCCGCTTGACTCAAAGCGCGGTGGAAAGCCTACTTCATTCATGCCCACCGCTACCTCAGCCAAGCCTGTCATCGTCCTCGTCGGAACACAACTCGGCGAAAACATAGGCATGTGCGCTCGCGCCATGCTGAATTGCGGGCTCGATCAGCTACGGTTGGTCAAACCGCGGGATGGCTGGCCGAGTGAGAGTGCTCGAGCCACGGCGGCCGATGCAGACCAAGTCCTAGAAAATGCCAAAGTCTACGAAAACATCGACGATGCGATCCGAGATTGTGAACGTGTCTTCGCAGCAACGGCTCGTCAGCGCAGTCTTAGAATACCCGGCCTCGACCTTCGTGAGGCAGTAAGTGAAATCGTTACTACTTCGCCCCCTCCGAAAACCGCTATTCTCTTTGGCCCCGAGGCCTCCGGTCTCGATAACGAAACCCTGTCTCGCGCAGACCGCCTAATTCATTTCCCAACAAACCCTGACTTCCCTTCCCTAAACCTAGCCCAAGCTGTGCTGCTATTTGGCTGGGAATGGAGGCAAAGTAGTTCTGTAACGCCCGCGCAAGTCATTGCCTCGAATTTGCCCGCCGCTCGCGAAGAAACTCAAGCCTTCCTCAATCGGCTCGAGCAGGCTCTCGATGAATCTCAATTTTTCCCAAACCAAGAACAGCGGCCAGATACGGTAAGGAAACTCCGCGCAGCTCTCACCCGGTGCAACGCTAGCGAAGAAGATCTCCGCATGCTCCATGGCGTGCTGACTGCACTGATTAAAAAATGACCAAGCCACTTGTAGAAATACAACACTTTTCATGTTGATTCAGATAAGGGGTTGAGGTTCGTAGATAAAAATCTAGACTCCCCCTCTATGGAAAAAACTAAGACAAACCGTATCGTCGTCAAAGTGGGTTCCTCGATTCTGTCGGATGGAGACCAAATAGCTCAGGATCGATTGAGTGCGCTAGCTGCTTTCATCGGCGAAGCGAAACAGTCTGGGCGTGATGTGATTTTAGTCACCTCGGCAGCAGTCGCCTCAGGAGCAACAGCACTCACCCTCGACCACAAGGTTAACATTTCCAAAAAGGCTTTGGCAGCCGTAGGTCAGCCGATTTTGATGAGCCACTACGAGCGAGCCTTCGGCAAGGTTGGGGAATTAACAGCCCAGATTCTATTGACAGAAGAAGACTTCGACTCGCGCAAGCGCACTCAGATTTTTGCCGATATTATTGATAAGCTTTTGGACAATAATATCGTCCCAATTGTCAACGAGAACGATATCTCCACGACAGATGATCAGGTTTTCGGGGACAACGACCGGCTATCTGCTCACGTGGCCCACTACACTGAATCACCCTTACTCATCATTTTGAGCGATATCGACGGACTCTACGATAAGAACCCGCGCACACATAAAGACGCTAAGCTCATCGGTAATGTAACCAACGTCACCGACGAAATGATTGCCGGCGTGGTCAACGTGGCCGGAGAATTTGCAAGCGGCGGAATGCGAACGAAACTTGTGGCAGCCCGCTTCCTCTTGGAGCGTGGGCGCAAGATGTTCTTAGCTAATGGTTTCGCTTTGGATTCAACACGTGAATTTCTGCTCAATAACAGGCAGACATCGGGCACAGTTTTCGAGAACGACTACAAGCCACTTTCGCCGAATCCTCCGATGCACGGGGCGACCTAGTATTGAGAAACGGCCAAACAAAGAGCGCTCAAGGTAGCTTAAGATACGGCAATAGCTGATTCCTCAATCTCCCATCGATGATAGGCATCCGCGTAAGCAGGACATTGACCTACCAATTCTTCATGCACCCCATCGGCTGCGAGCTTTCCTTTTTCGAGGAAAAGAATGCGTGTTGCTTGACGCAGTAGATCGATGCGATGAGTCACTAAGATAGTAGTCCCCTCACCCTGCTTTGTCCGCGTAAGAATGGCATCGTGAATCAGTGCCTCACTCTCGGGTTCCACAGAAGCGGTCGGCTCGTCCAAAAGGAGTATTCGGGGGACTGTCAAAAAGGCTCGCGCAAGGCTGAGTCTCTGGCGCTGGCCACCGGAAAGCTTCACTCCATTCTGACCCACCTGCGTCTCATAACCTTGTGGCATTGCGATTATAAAATCATGAGCATTAGCGGACTTCGCTGCGAAGATGATTTCATCTTCTGTCGCAGCGGGTTTACCATACTTCAGGTTTTCTCGGATCGTCCCATCGAACATATAATTATCCTGCCCCACGTAGCCGGTCTGATTACGAAGGGACGCAAGCGTTAGGTCCCTGATGTCATGCCCATCGATCACAACCGCTCCGGCACCTACATCATAGAAACGGGGAATCAAATTGAGCAACGTGCTTTTACCTGAACCACTACCACCTGCCACGGCGACAAATTCTCCGGGCCGTATCGAAAAGCTGACTCCATCTAAAACAGGCTTCCCTGGGACGTATGAGAATTCAGTATCTATAAAATCAATCGCTCCCTCGGCCACTTCGAGTGACTTCGCATTCTCGCGATCGGCAATCACAACCGGCTCATCGAGGAGTTCCATGATACGTGTCGCCGCGGCTCTCGCACGCTGCAGAATATCGCTAGTTTGTGCGATCGTCCGAATCGGGCTCTGTAGTCGCCACCAAAAACCTCGATAGGCAATCAGAGCTCCGAGGGTGAAGAGATCACTACCGGTCATGATCAACCAAGCGCCCACCCCGAGCATTATGAGGTTATTGATAAAACCAAAGACGGAAACGATGGGGAAATACGTGTTCCGCAGCCGGCTCGCCTTCACACTCGCTTCATAAAAGCCATCGGCGTTTTCTTTGAAGTCTGCGCTTTCATATGCTTCACGACCAAATGACTGTGTCACCGAAATCCCTGCGAGGCGGTCTTGCACAAAAGAGCCGATATTTCCGAGCTTCTTCCTCACACCCGCATAGATCGACTTTACCCTGCGATTGTATTTTCTGATGAAAATAAAGGCGAAAGCCAGTGGTAAGATCGAGGCAGAACCCACCACCGGACTGATCCAAAGCACCATCCCCGCAACTACGCAAAAAGTCACAATTTCCTCTAGTAACGAAGTCAGCCCTTGAAGCACGGACTGCTCCATCGCATCGACATCACTTGTAATACGGGTGACGAGTTCACCGGTGCTACGATCCTTGTGGTAGGAAAGAGATTGGGACTGAAATTTTGAAAAGAGTTCCGCCCGAATATCACGCACAAAGGCCTGCCCCGTTTTTTCTAGCAGGTAACTTTGCACCGCTCCTGCTCCGAGCCCGACCAGATAAGTTAGGAACATGATCAGCAGCCATAGCAAAAGAACACTTGGTGTGAGCGTCTTCTCCACCAGCGCATCCGCTACAAATCCCCAAACTAGCGGATGAAAGTTCACAAACGGAACCGCTAGCACCAAAAGCACCAGAGACCATGTGATACGCCTCCGGTAAGGTTGCAGACGGAACCAGATGCGCCCCGCGAGTTCGCGGTCTGTTAGATCGTAATTAGATTTCAATTCCGCCATCAGCTTTAACTCATCGTGGGAAAGTCGGTGTAACCCTTAGCTCCACCGGGGCTATACCAATCGGCTACATCAGCTTCCGGGTTAAGCTCGGCACCAACTTTCCACCGATCAACCAAATCGGGGTTACTGATATAAGGTCGCCCGATTGCAATCATGTCCGCATGTCCGGCCGAAACAGCTTCTTCAGCTGTTTCGTGAGTATAACCGCAATTCCCCATAAGCGGGCCGTCAAAGACTGCACGAAACTCAGGAAGCGTCATCGGCTCCCCAAGTTCATGAAACCCGAAAGCCAACCCGTCCATGACATGCAGGTAAGCAAGTCCCCGCCCACTTAACTGTTTTGCCACATATGTGAACTGCTCACGGAAATCCGGTGATCCCATATCATTGAACGCCCCATTCGGAGCAATTCGCACACCGACACGATTCGCAGGAAAGACCGTTGTCACCGCATTGACAACTTCATCCAGTATACGAAAACGCTTTTCGATACTTCCTCCGTATTCATCGGTGCGGTGATTTGTCTTCGATTGCAGAAACTCGTCCAATAGATAGCCGTTCGCGGCATGGACTTCGATACCATCGAAACCGGCCGACTTCGCACGCTCAGCCGCCTTACGGTAGTCTTCTACGATTAAGGGTATTTCTTCAGCATCCAAAGCACGCGGCACTTCATGGTCTTTTTTCCCATTCGGAGTGTGAACTCCATCACCTTCAATTTTGATCGCTGAAGGTGCAACCATGGGCTCACCTCCGTGAAAATCGGAATGCGAAGCGCGTCCGGTGTGCCAGAGCTGGAGGAAGACCGCCCCTCCCTTATCTCGCACTGCCTTCGTTATAAGCTTCCAGCCTTCGACCATCTCGTCGGTGTAAATACCTGGAGAATTCACCCAACCATTCGCCTGTTCAGAAATTGTCGTCGCCTCAGTGATCACTAAGCCGGCTGTAGAACGCTGCGCGTAATACTCGGCCATCAAATCATTCGGTACCCGGGATTCTCCGGCGCGAGCACGTGTCATGGGCGCAAGTGCGATTCGGTTACGAAGCGATAGGTCCTGCAGTTGGAAGGCTTCAATAAGAGTTGGATGATTCATATCCTAGATCCTTAGTCCGCATATCCTTACCTCGCAAGGGGTTCTTTGGTTCAAAAAGGACGACCGAAGTTCACGTGAAAGTGAACGCTTTGAAACCAGAAATCACCTTTTCGCTCATTCATTCTCATCCCGCCCCTTACCAAGGCCTTGGATAAATTTCCGCAAGACCTGCTCTGGGCATTTATTGAAGTTGCGCTGCCCTTCCTTGCGGAAAAACGAACCAAGCTCAGCCTTGGTGACCGAAAACTCTGCACGCTCAAAAACTTCTAAAATCTCGTCATCTCGCAGGGTAAGAGCAATCCGGAGCTTTTTTAGGATCTCGTTGGTGGAGAGAAATTCCAGCGGTTTCGGAATGGATCCGTCGGGACTAGGTCCGCGTTTCTCAATGATGAGGCCATCTAGAAACCGGCACAGCACGGTATCTGAAAGCTCTAGGAAACCATTGTCATCCTCGCGCAAGAGCCAGCGCCTGACTTCGGCCGCGTTCGATTCTTTTCCAGTAAGGGCTATGATTTCCGCCACCTGAGCATCAGAGATGTCCAAAGCGTATCGGAGGCGGCGTAGGATATCGTTATGGTTCATTAGTGAGAGATTCTTAAACTAGGTCGGGATAATTGCACACCGCAGGAAAGAAGATATTTATAACTTCTAACAGAGAATTTTAATTTCTCCTTCAACGCTTGAGCTTTGATGCAGCGGCTTGCTCGAAGCTCACCTTCTCGCAGGTCTCTCCGAAAAAAGCTACTGCGCGGAACAAGCCGCTTCCAAGAGTTTGATCGATAAGGTCTTCGGCCGGTAGACAGAAACGTCCCGCCTGCTCACCGAGCTTGAACTCCATCCCAGCAAGTCCATGCCAACTTCGATAAACCAGTGCCGTGCATGCAAGCCGATCTGATTGCCGGAAATCGAAAGAGAAATCAAAGAGTTTCCCCACATGGCTCATCGCGCGGGAAACCACCTCACCAAGCACCTCTTCGTCCACGTCTGCGCGCAATACGACGAACGAATCGACTTTCAGCGTCTCGTCCAGCTTCCTCAGAAGCACCCCGTCTTTTTTAGCCTCCACGACGTTTCCGCTCTCTGCATCCCCTGCTGCTTGCGTCCCGACATACAGCGCAGCATGCGGCCAGAAACCAGGCAGAAAAACATTCGTCAACGCATCCCTATGGCGCGTCACGATAATGTCGCCCGGCTTTAAAAAACTGCGAATCGCCTCCAATGGTTCTCCAAGAACTCTCTTAGGCATCGCGACGAGACCCGTCAGCGGATCCCGCAACTCGGATACAGTCCTCCCCCCGATTGCCAGAATATGGAACATCGTGTTTTTAAATCCAGAACGGTTCCTGCGTATGAACGAGTGGAGCCGGTATCGGAAACGCTTCGCTAGATATTCCAATTTGCGTCTTTCCATAAACGGTTCTTCCGCAACAAGCAACGGAACGACAGGCCCGATCCACTCATCATCAGACATCGCTATAATGTTGCTGCGGTATTCATCGTAAAACCGCCATGCCATGTAAAATTTTAGCATTCGCTGCACTGAGCTCTGCGCACGATAGATCTCGGTAAAGGACTTCCGGGCAATCCCAAAACGGGGCTCTGCTTCGTCCAGTTTCTGAGCAACGACTGGCCTACCTTCCGCTATCTTGATCACATAAGATCCACTACGCAAAAGAAGGCAAGCTGCTGTGAAACCGATAACAAAGGCCCGCAACCTATCCTCGGCACTGAGCCCGTCTTTCTTATCGACCCAAGGCTCAACCCTGGCCAACGCCATCTTCAACGCCTCACGAATTTCCAAATATCTGGCAAAAACATCACGCAGACGATCATCTTCATCTGGGAGGTAATAGCCTCGCTCCTGAGCCGCATCCGCATCGGTGAGTTCTTGGGTAAGATCTTCCGCACGCGGCATACCCTCGGCTACTGCCTGTAGAATACGCACGCAACGATCCGTCCCTGTTCGTGAAAGCCTGCCCATGTTCCGGAAAGTATTCACTGCTGATCCGTCACTTCCAGAACGATTCTTACCGATTTAAGAAGAAGCTCTACAAAAGCGATATCGGACTTGCCGAATCGACTCGATCTGCAAAACTCATATATGCCAGAAAATTCATCAGGACATAACCTATTGTGGGAGACAATTCAGCAAAAAGAGAATTATCCTATTTTCCGAATTACCTACCTGAGCAGCCCAGTCACACCATTCACTGATGCTGACTTTGATGACATCGAGAGCAAATCCGTAGAAGCTAACAACGCTCGCGACGTGACAGGTCTTCTTATCGTGAACGACGAACGCATTCTCCAAGTCCTTGAGGGCCGTGAGGCCGCCGTGCGTGACCTTTACACAAAAATCGAGGCTGATGCCCGGCACACCATCACCAAGCTAGTCTGCGAAGTGGAGGACGAGGAGCGCATGCTACTTACATGGAGCATGGTAGTTCGCGGAATGAATCGCATGCCTTCTGATATTTTGGAACAGTATATTCAGATCTACGACGAGTTATTGCATGCTGAATCGCAGAGTGAAGTCACCATCGATCATGTTGAGGTCTTCAAAACAATTTCTCTCTTCGGCGCACTTCCAATTCACCTTTGAGAAACCGCACCCTCACTTTCGATCAGCGATTTCCTGTCGGATTGTGGCTAGGACTTCTTTAGTCAAGGACGACTGAAAGGTTCCGTCCGGAAGACTCCTTTTCCCGATGGCATGAATGGTTTCTCCGAGAGCAAGGGCAACTCGAAGCTCTCCAAGTTTAGAGAAATCCATGACAACAATTTCCGCCTCGCGAAGTTGATTCACTAGCGCAATGCGCCGACTACTCAGTTTCTGCACCACATCGTTTCTGATTTCGAGGGCTCTCCCTCGCGATTCCAGTGCCTCACTCTTGTGAATCGTTCCAAATGCATTCGGCTTCATCCATTCGTTTGCTCGGCGATCATACTCGGCTGCTTGTGATAGGGCTTTTGCGTTACTGAAGATTTGGCGGGAAAGCTCGACCTCAGCCACGAAGATATTTCGGATAGCATCGTGAAGGCGTTGAGTCCGGACTTTCGGTGCTCCGCTCTGGGTCGCCGCCAGTGCTGAGAGATTCTTGATAGCTTCACGTGCGCCTTCCAAATCGCGGCTTATCAGAGGCAATAATGTATCGCTTAGTTCGCGGCGCTTCGTTAGCGAGTTCTTGGTCACGCCTCCAGACGCCCTCCGGTCGGCGTCGCGGGCTTCATTTTGAATTACCCTATCGATTTCTTCTCTCCGCAAAGCTTCGGCTTCACGCTTCCTCCGATCGAGTATGGAGACGACTTCTTCAGGCGCGATCCAATTACCTTCAAATCGAACCTCACCAGAATCGAACTTTTCGAGATGAGCCGAGATCACATCCTCGTATGGGTCAAGCAACGTCGAGCTGCGCGAATAGCGCGCAGTAAACGCCTTGATTGAAGACAACCAATTTCGCAGAACAGTTGCATCCGCATCTGTCTGAATCGATTGAGGAATTGAGCTTGGTGTCTCGATATAACCCGCAAGGTTTGACTGAAGAATATCGATATTCCCACTTGAGGTGACAATGCGGATGTAGGGCCCATGGGAATCGATGATACGGAGATAGGCAACGGGTGTTGCTGAACTATCGCGGTGAAAAGAATGCTCTTTGAGAACCGCCACGCCTCCGGCAAGCACCGTGCATGGCAAGGCAAGTTGGACTATGCAAAGAGTTCGGATCGCGAACCGGTGGAAATGGAAAAACGTATTCAAAGCATGGGCCGGCTACGTGTGCGGTGAATTGCCAAAGCGCAATTTAATACATCAAAACTAATCCCCATATTCTTTGTGCGCAAGCTTCGAGCAATGCCATATGATACCGATGAATAAAGACCTCCTTTACCAGCACTAGGCATTGAGGATTCGATTCATCCTTGTGAAATAGCGAACAACAAAAGACAACTATCAGACGCCAAAAATTGAAGGCGCTTATTTACCCCCGCCTACTTTTGAAACTACAGGAATACATCGATAGGAAGCGGAACCTCGCACCAGTCTATCGTGAGTGTTGCCACATCTGTAACCGCGCGGAATCTGTATGTCTCTGCGGGATGATTGAACCGTTTCATACACAGACCCGTTTTGTGATCCTGATGCACCCGAAAGAAGCTCGTAAACAAAAGAGCGGAACCGGCCGGTTGTGCCACCTCGTATTGAAGAATAGCCGACTTCATATCGGCATCGATTTCACTAATGAAAGCAAGGTGCGCGCCTTAATCGCTGATCCAGAATACAAATCCGTCCTACTTTTCCCAACACCGGAAGCGGTAAATCTTTCGCAAGATGGCTACCGAGCAATGACCAAAGGCCACAGGAAGCTGCAGATTTTCGTTGTGGACGGCACTTGGCCGCTGGCGGGGAAAATACTGCGACTGAGCGAAAACCTCCGTGCCCTGCCCACCGTGAGTTTCACGCCGCGAAGACCATCTGATTTTCAGTTCAAGAAACAACCCCGAGCAGAATACCTCTCCACACTTGAGTCCATTCACTTACTACTCGAACTAGGTCAGGAGCAAGGTGTCGAACTCACTGGCAATCGTATTGAGCAGCTTCCCAAAATTTTCCAGCGCCTCGTACAGATTCAATTGCAGGGCGCTGATACTGGCAGCTGACCGAATGCCGATTATCTACGTATTTTTCTTTTCGCAATTCCAGTGCCAAGTGTTCGTCTCAGTCCAGTCTTTGACAGTCAGCGTCACTTCAAGCACATCACCAACCTCGGCATAGCATTGATCCAAACGCAACATTCGGAAGCCCCAATGCGAAGCGCGGTTTGGATCGAGCGGACTCGAACTAAGCACCAGATCATCATCCACCTTGGCTTTCATGAAAACCACCAGACCATCCATCATGCCAGAGCGTATCACCTTCCGCGTGAACTTAACTGAGGAGGGCAGGGTCGACTCGGTGATGGTATGTAAGTCCACCTCCAGCATCGGAACCGGTTCACCTAAAAATTGTTTCACCACACCTTGATCGCAGCTTACCAAGCGATAATATTCCGGGTTCTCAGGGCGGCTTCGCTCCATACTGGAAAAATCAAATCCGTGCACATCAGTGAGTTCCCATATGAAGGGCACACGCCGCTCGTCATGTAGTGTCATCGGCTCGCAAAACAACTCGAACTGACTCGGTAAAATCAGCCCACCAGGCTTGAGCAAACGGTCTCGTAGGTCACATACATTTGGCACCATCGCCTCATCGAATAAAAAGTCTCCAATCTGCTCGTGCAGAATCACGTCCACTGGTTCATCAAGATGGAAGTTCGTGCTGTGCACGTCCTCGAAGTCGACGTTCTCGATGCCATTCTCCGCTGCCAATTCCCTCGCATGTTCAATGATCGAAGAATGATCCACCGCATAGACCTGCGCTGCGCCACGCCGTGAAGCAAATGCTGCCAAAATACCCGTGCCCGTGCCGAGATCGATTACGCGATCGTTCGGTTTAATGTGGCGCGTGATGGCTTTGTCATAAAATGCCATACGGTGCTCATCAGCCAACATCCGCTCCTGCTCATGTAAGTCCGCAAAGTAGTTCTCGTTGAATTGACGATATTTTTCGGCAGGTGTTTCGACCTTTGAAGGCGCGTAAAACCAAACGCCAAGCCGGGGAGATTCACCCAGCCATTTTCCGAGAACAGAGCAGGACTGGCGAACGCGCTGAGAAACGGAAACCGTGAAGCGTTGAATTGAGTAGAGAGACATCAGTAAAGGGTCGGCTCACTTGCTCTCCCGAACCTCCACCTTAGGGTGACCGGCACGAGTCAAAAGCTTTATGTGAAAGCTTTCACCAACATTTTACAGCCCGTTAGCCTAACCAAACCGCTGTTTCCAGAACATCACCCCAAAAAGCTGGATTCTAAGACACACGAGTAGGGTTTCACCCCATCGCCAACGCCGCGAGTTAAAAATAGATTCACCTCACCCGAATTCATACGGCATCTATTCATGACATTATCCTTACCCAGAGTTTTAGCGCTCTCC
>Ga0307935_1000085_pt1 | contig 43821 bp, 43 predicted proteins | sample OrgLakmetageno92_FD_201827 | JGI IMG/M metagenome (GOLD analysis project Ga0307935, IMG submission 201827) | Saline water microbial communities from Organic Lake, Antarctica - #92 | ecosystem: Environmental > Aquatic > Non-marine Saline and Alkaline > Saline | place: Antarctica: Organic Lake...
ACGTCCACTGCCACGTCCACTGCCACGTCCACTGCCACGTCCACTGCCATGCCCACTGCCACGTCCACTGCCACGTCCACCGCCACGTCCACTGGCACAAGCACGACGAAGCCAGCGAAGAGTCAGGGCGCCCCAGACATCAACATTTTGGACTCTGTCTTAGCGGCACTTCCCGAAGCGCCCGCACCGGGCGAATCGAAGCGCCGCCGACGGGCGACCAGCCGGTAGTTTCGAGTCCCCGGGGTTTTGGTATCCTGGGGTATGCGCAAGTGGGCTCCACCTTTGCTGCTTGCGGGGCTAATCGCCGTGATCGCACTCCGGTCGTGGTCGAATCAGAACCTGGAACCTTTTCGCGGGCAGCTGCAGGATCTTTTTACCCTGTCCCTCGCTCTTTTGGTCGAATCGTTGCCGTTTATTGTGTTGGGAATTTCGTTGGCCATTGTGGTCCAAGTGTTTATTCCTCCCTCCTGGTTACACAGCTGGCTTCCGGCAAACCCCTTTGCGAGGAGGGCGATCGTGTCCCTCTTTGGAATAGTGCTGCCGGTTTGTGAGTGTGGGAATGTTCCCCTGGCCCGGGGGCTCATGGGCCGTGGATACAGCGTGGGGGATTCCCTCACCTTCCTTCTTGCTGCACCCATAGTGAATCCGATAACAATCGTCACCACCTATCAAGCCTTTGGCTTCGACAATGGCATTTTGGTGGCCCGGATTGTGGGGGGCTATGTCATTGCCAACCTGCTGGGGTGGCTTCTCTCCAGACATCCTGATCCCGAAAAGCTCCTCACCACTCGCTTTGCGAGGGAATGCAAGGTGGCGCCTGCCGAAAAAAGTACGAGCAAATGGGAGCAGGTCAGTTCGCTATTCATCAGTGAATCCACCGCCCTGATGCCCGCGTTGACCGTGGGAGCCCTGATTGCCGGCGCCATTCAAGTGGGGGTGCCCAGAGAGACACTGCTGGCGTTGGGAAGCGACCCGCTGATCAGCGTTCTTGCGCTCATGGCACTGGCTTTTGTTATTTCTGTGTGCGCCAGTGTTGATGCGTTCTATATTTTGCCTTTTGCCCAAACATTTCTGCCGGGCTCGATTGTCGCCTTTTTAGTGTTTGGGCCGCTCATTGATGTGAAAATGGTGGCGCTGCTGCGCACCACGTACACCATGAGGACTATCGGCCTGCTTGCCGCCGTGGTGGGACTCGCAAGCTTGCTGCTGGGGACGGTGATGAACAGTGTGGTCTAATCTGTTGCGGTTCCGCGGGGCTTTCGCAATTGTTGCTCTTGCGGTGCTGAGTTTGACGTTGGCTTTTGATGGCACCTTGGCGTTCTATATCCACCCGCGCTACAACATCTTCACCATCAGTATGGGCATTATCGCCGTGGGGCTGGCCGTAGTGGCCAGCGTCTTTTATCGGGGAGAGGATCACCCCCCCACCGGGAAACATCAGCACCGCCAGAGCACCCGCACGATCGAGAAATTTTCAGCCCTGCTCGTGACTGGATTTGTTGTTCTGGCGATTCTCTTACCCCCCACCACACTCAGCAGCTTTACCGCCACGAACCGAGCGTTCAATGAGGGTGCTCTCAACACGGAGATGCAGGCACCCACCGGCCTGAGCAGGGAAGCCTTTGCCTTGTTGACAGTTCGCGATTGGGCAAGCCTGATATCCCAGAATCAAGACCCGGCCTTTTATCGGGGTAAGACGGTGAATGCGGTGGGCACTGTTTCGGCGAGCGATGAACGCGATGTGTTTTTGCTCACCCGTTTCGTGGTGACCTGTTGCGCCGTGGATGCCCAACCGGTCAGTATCTCGGTCTTTTTGCCGGGCTGGCAGGAAGACTTCGCCGTGGATGACTGGGTTCTTGTGGGTGGTGGTTTCCAGAGCGCGGGGCTTTTGGGGCTGAGCGAAGGGTTAGCCGTTGTGCCCACAGAGATTGGCAAGACGGAGGTGCCGCGTGAGCCTTACCTTTTCTGATTCCGGGGCTGCCGCGTCGTATCGCACCTATCGCACGACCGTGGCAGTGGTGCTCGCCACTCTGCTTGTGTTGGTCGGAGTTGTTGCCACACTCACGGTCTTGCATGGGCCCCAGCTGCGAAGTGTCAGTGCCGACACCCAGGGACTGGTAACAAGGGGTGGCGTGACCGTCACCCTGCGCGCTGACCGGGCGCTCACACCGATTGTGACCAGCCAGCTGGAGATCACCCCGGACGCACAGTTTGAGGTGGAAACGATCGGGCTCACCCTTCGCCTCACTTTTGTGGAACCTCTGCGAGCAGAGGAGACATATCGCATCACGGTGGGGGATGTGCAGCCTCGAAACTTTGGGCCCGGGTCAACCTGGTCCACCGAATTCACCACCGGTGCCCTCGATTTCTTCTATATCTCTGAGGCAGGGCAAAATACTGCTCTGGTGCGCGCCGTTGCACCACGGCGCTCTCCCGAGATCCTCTATGAAGCACCGGGAATTGTGGGCTTCACCCGGGTGGGAGCCGTCATGGCGGTGCTTCGAGAAGTATCGGATGACACGGTGCTGGAACTGCTTGATCCACAATCCGGGCTCGTAGAGATCATCGGGTTTCCTCCCGGTGTGGAAATCCTGTCCCTGGCATCTGCTCCCTGGGGGACGAGCGTGGTTGTGATGGTGAATCTTGCGGTGGGGCAACCCGGCGAAGTCCGGGGGACGGTGGCCCTGATTGACATGCTCGGCAGCCGCGCGCCCGAAGTGGTGCTCGGCGTCGATGGGGACCCCGTCTCTGCCAGAAATGTTGTCGTCTCTGCCGTAGGCGGAGATGTGGTCATATGGCTCAAGGACCAGGGTCTTTTGAGGTTTGATCCGCTGACTACCGATGTCGTACCGCTGGGTTCAGCCACCGAAGTGTGGGGGTTTGACGCTGTGGGAACATCCCTGGTCTATGTCGATGGGTTGGGGACGGTGATACAAAACCTTCGCACCGGCGAGCTCACCCGCGTTCCGCTTGGCGAAGTGAATGGGTTTACCCTCAGCCATGAAAAGACCACCGTCGCGCCAGATGGCACCACGGTGCAACGCGTGGTGCTGCCAGGAATCGATGGGGGTAACCCCTTCATGGTGGTCACTCGTGATGATGGCTCCGGTGTTCACCAGGTGTTGACGGGCAGTTTGAGCTCCCCGGAAAGCGTGGGAGCTATCAGGCTTTCACCCAATGGCCAGTATGTGCTCGTCGAGCACAACACCGCCTCCACACCTCTTGGATATGTGGGGCTTTCCGCCCGACAGGTCGCTGTGGGCACTGTTGTTCGTGTCATCGATGTGGCCACCAACACGGTGGTTGATGAATTTCTGGGACATTCTTTTATCTGGTGAGAGATGTTGGCTGAGCCAGTTGCTCCAAACTCCCGGATGGTCTAGTCTTGGCTACCGGTGCAGTAGTCCTACGTTTATCCCAGGGCACCCTCGTTTTCTTCAGTAACAAGGCAGGTTTTCATCGTGGTTTATGCGGTCGTGCGCGCAGGTGGGCGTCAAGAAAAAGTTGAAATCGGTTCGATCATTACCGTCGATCGAATTGCTCCCGACGCCAAGAACGCCGTGAGCCTTGCTCCCGTGTTGTTCGTCGATGGTGACGCGGTCATCCACGACAAAGCGGAGCTCGACAAAGTCACGGTGACGGCAGAATTCATGGGAGACCTTCGCGGCCCCAAAATCGTCATTCAGAAATACAAGAACAAGACGGGGTACAAGAAGCGCCAAGGTTTCCGCGCTGAATTGACCAAGCTTAAAATCACCGACATCACGAAAAAGTAAGAGGTTTAGTCATGGCTCATAAAAAGGGTGCGTCTTCGACCAGGAACGGTCGCGACTCTAACGCTCAGTACCTGGGCGTGAAGCGCTTCGGTGGTCAGGTGGTCAAAGCGGGAGAGATTATTGTCCGCCAGCGTGGAACCCACTTCCACCCCGGGGCCAACGTGGGTCGCGGCAACGACGACACTCTTTTTGCTCTCGCAGCGGGTTCGGTTCAGTTTGGTTCCAAAGGCGGCCGCAAAGTGGTCGCAGTAGTGGACCCCGCGCTGTAAATACGACATTGTGGTGATGCGAGGGCGAGCTTCGGCTCGCCCTTCATTCATTGAGGGGATGAGAGGGAGAGGAAACGGGCAGACATGACAACATTTGTTGATCAGGTTGTGCTCCATCTGTCTGCAGGCCACGGTGGCCACGGCTGCGTGTCGGTTCACCGAGAAAAGTTCAAACCCCTCGGTGGCCCCAATGGCGGTAACGGTGGGCATGGCGGCGACGTTATTTTGGTCACAGACCCTCAAGTAACCACGCTGTTGGATTATCACCACCGTCCCCACCGAGTAAGTGAGAACGGCTCTCCCGGTCTCGGAGACTCCAAACACGGTAAGAGTGCGCCCGACGTGACGTTGCCTGTTCCGGTAGGAACAGTGGTGACAAAACCTAACGGCGACCTGGTTGTCGACATGGATCGCGCCGGGATGACCCTGGTAGTGGCTACGGGCGGTCGTGGGGGGCTTGGCAATGAGTCTCTTGCGAGTACTGCACGTAAAGCACCCGGTTTTGCGCTTCTGGGAACCCACGGATTCGAGGGAGAAATACACCTCGAGCTCAAAACAGTGGCTGATGTTGCTCTGGTGGGGTTCCCCAGTGCCGGCAAATCCAGTGTGATTGCCGCGGTGTCTAAAGCCCGCCCCAAAATTGCCGACTACCCCTTTACCACCCTGCATCCCAACCTGGGGGTGGTGGATGCCGGAGGAATTCGTTTCACGATGGCGGACGTTCCGGGGCTAATTCCTGGGGCAAGCGAAGGCAAAGGCTTGGGGCACGAATTCTTGCGCCATGTGGAGAGATGCAGCGTTTTGGTGCACGTGTTGGACTGTGCGACCCTGGATCCGGGCCGCGACCCGCTGAGCGATCTCGATGCCATTTTGCATGAGCTCCGCAACTATCCCCTCGGGCCAGACAGCATCCCCCTGACTGACCGCCCACAGCTGGTGATCCTCAACAAAGTGGATGTCCCAGACGGCGCCGACCTTGCCGAGATTGTGAAGCCCGATATTGAAGCTCGCGGGTACCGAGTATTTTCGGTCAGTGCGGTGAGCGGTGCGGGGATGGAGCCGTTCCTGTATGAAGTGGCGAGAATTATCGGACTTCATCGGGCAGCGCTTGCGAAAGCAGCTCTCACCCCGGAGCGCATTGTTGTTCGTCCCCGAGCAGTCAACGAACCTGATTTCGTGGTCAAAGCTGACGGCAGCACCGATGCGCCGCTCTTTCGCATTATCGGTAACAAACCCGAACGGTGGGTGGAACAAACTGACTTCACCAACGACGAAGCGGTGGGATATCTGGCCGATCGCCTTGTGAAGCTCGGCATTGACGATGCTCTCTTCACCGCCGGTGCCACACCCGGGTGTGCGGTGATTATCGGAGGGGGCAGAGGCCAAGTGTTTGATTGGGAACCCACGCTCTCCAGCGCTGCCGAGCTGATGACGGCACCTCGCGGCACTGATCCGCGCCTGGATGAGCGCTCCCGCGCCACCAGAGCGCAACGTAAAGCGACATATCACGAACGAATGGATGCGAAGGCGAAGGCCAGGCAGGACCTGTCTGATGAGGGGGAAGCAGGGTTCTTCCGTGATGACGACTAGGGAGACCGCCCACAGCGTCGGTCGAGTCGTGGTGAAGGTGGGCTCTTCGTCCATCAGTGGTGGACGTGAGCATCAAATTTCTGGCTTGGTGGATGCCCTGGCCCGCTGGCACCTTGCCGGCACGGAGGTCGTGTTGGTGTCCTCCGGTGCCATTGCTATTGGGACACCGTTTTTGAAGCTGACCGATCGACCCCACGACCTTGCCACGCAGCAAGCCGCCGCCGCCGTCGGCCAAAACCTTCTGATGTCTCGCTATCAGGCACTGCTGGAAAAGTTTTCGATCATTTCCGGGCAGGTGTTGTTGACGGTGGGCGACATCGACAACGACACCCACCGTACCAACGCTCTTCGCACCATGGAGCGCCTGCTGAGCCTGCGAATTATTCCCATTGTGAACGAAAACGATACGGTCGCGACCCAAGAGATTCGTTTTGGCGACAATGATCGCCTTGCTGCTCTGGTGGCCGAACTGGTGTCGGCAGACCTCTTGGTGCTGCTCAGCGATGTCGATGCCCTCTACACTCACCCACCGGTGGATCCTCGGGCACAGCGCATCGACACGGTCGCCTACGGCGACCCTCTTCGGGGTGTTGAGCTTGGAGAATCGATGGTGAACAGTGTGGGAACGGGTGGTGCTGTGACCAAGGTCAGCGCGGCACGAATGGCAACCGGTGCAGGAATTCCCACCCTGCTGGCGGCAACCTCCGCACTGTCCTCTGTCATCGAGGGTCACATCACCGGCACCTGGTTTGCTCCCGCCGTACACTAGCGAACATGACAGCCAGCCCCCACCCCGGAGCCATCGAACGATTGCGCGCCACCAAACGTGCCTCCCGTGCCCTCCAGAGATCTTCTGCTGCCACCAGAGATGCCGCTCTCGCGGCAATCAGCCAGGCGCTGCGTGACAATGTGGACGAGATCATTGCAGCGAATGCCAGGGACATTGCGCGCGGTGTGAACGAGGGAATGTCGGAAGGTTTGCAAGATCGTTTGCGGCTCACCCCGGAGCGGGTGGCGGGTCTTGCTGGTGCGGTGGAAGACATCCGGGCTCTGCCGGACCCCATTGGCGATGTGGTGCGCGGGATGACGCTGCCAAACGGGCTGATGGTGACCCAGGTGCGAGTGCCCTTTGGGGTGGTGGGCGCCATTTATGAAGCCCGACCCAACGTCACCATCGACATTGCCGCTCTCGCCCTAAAAAGTGGGAACGCTGTGGCGCTTCGGGGTGGTTCTGCTGCCGAGAGCACCAACACGGTGCTAGTGGGTCTCATGCACGATGCCCTCCAGGGTGTGGGTCTCCCCGGCGAAGCCGTCACCTCTGTTGATGATTTTGGTCGAGAGGGTGCGCAGGCCCTGATGACTGGTCGCGGTCTGATTGATGTCCTTGTTCCCCGGGGGTCCGCCGCCCTGATAGAAACCGTGGTCACCACCTCCACGGTGCCCGTTATCGAAACGGGCTCCGGTGTGGTTCATATCTTTGTCGATGAATCGGCAGATGTGGCACAGGCGATCGAGATTATTCACAACGCAAAAGTTCAGCGACCCAGTGTCTGTAATGCGGTGGAGACGGTGCTGATTCATTCGGGCGCGATGGAGGCCATCCTCCCCGGTGTGGCGGGGCGCCTTCGTGACTCAGGGGTCACTATTCACGGGGATCCCCGAGTGTGTGGCCTGATACCGGATGCTGTGGCAGCCAAGGAGGATGATTGGGGCAGGGAGTACCTGTCCCTGGATGTGGCCATCAAGGTTGTGGACTCTTTGGATGAGGCCCTAGAACATATCCACACCTATTCGACCCACCACACCGAGGCGATTCTGACGACGAATATGTCACACGCCGAGCGTTTTCTGCAAGAGGTCGATTCGGCCTCCGTGATGGTAAACGCCTCCACTCGCTTCACCGATGGCGGAGAATTCGGTTTTGGGGCAGAGGTCGGCATTTCTACGCAAAAACTTCACGCCAGGGGACCGATGGGACTTCCGGAGCTGACCAGCACCAAGTGGATTGTTCGAGGCTCCGGTCAGGTTCGCCCCTAGCATCAAGCTAAACCGGGTAGATTAGGGGCACGCTCTAGGAAAGGTGTCTCAGATGGTCGAGGTCGTCATCGCTGCGGGTGAAATAGTCAACGAATTGATTTTCCCCCCCGTCTTTTTCGGTTTGATCACTCTTGGCATCTTTGGATTCCTGGGTGTGGTGATGTTTAGTTACCGCGATGTGGCAAACCGTCACCGTCAAAAGACTGGAGCGAGCACGTCCAACGCAGGCCAGCACTAGGTTTTTGTGACCGACACGCGTCGCCCGCGCATTGGGATTATGGGCGGCACTTTTGACCCCATTCACCATGGCCACTTGGTGGCCGCCAGTGAAGCACAGGTCGCTCTCAATTTGGATGAAGTGGTGTTTGTTCCTACTGGACAGCCGGCTGATAAGCCTGACGTGTCACAGGGGGAGCACCGCTATTTGATGGCGGTGGTCGCCACCGCTTCCAACCCACGATTTCGGGTGAGTAGGGTGGATATTGATCGCCCAGGCACCACCTACACCGTTGACACACTCAAGGACATGCGCGCGGAATACCCGGATGCAGAGATGTTCTTCATCACCGGTGCGGACGCTATCGCTAAGTTTATTTCGTGGAAAGACTCGGCCTCGCTCACCTCGCTTGCCCACTTTGTGGGCGTCTCGAGGCCGGGTCACGAACTGAGTGTTGGCCCGATGCCACCGGAGACGGTCACTCTCTTGGAAGTTCCCGCTCTTGCCATCTCCTCCACCGACTGTCGCCAGCGAGTCCGCGATGGCCACCCGGTCTGGTATTTGGTACCCGATGGTGTGGTGCAGTACATTGCCAAGCATCGTTTATATCGGGGTAAAAAATGAATAACGCAGTAACTGGCCAGCTTTTGACGCGGCGCGAACGCCGCCTCATGGAAGAACAGCAAGCGCAGGTCCCCCCGGCCACACCGGAGAATCCTGGCCCTGTGGCCGCCGACCCTGCCGAGGCCTTCGAGCAGAGCACGCCCGCTGTCGGTTCACTTCCCCAGGCGCCGCCGGCTCCTGCCCCGCCCACACCCCCAGCTCCCCCTGTGCCCCCCGCGCCCCCGGTGGCAGCCCTGTCGCGCAGGGAACGCCGCGCACTGGAGCACGGCGAGGAGGGCGTGGCCTCTGGCTTGGCCCCGACGCGTAGGGAACGCCGCGCACTGGAGCACGGCGAGGAGGGCGTGGCCTCTGGCTTGGCCCCGACGCCCGCGCCTGCCGTGGTCTGGCCCCAGGTCCCCGAGGCGCCGAGCCCTCGCGAACCCACCCAGCCACTCCTCGTGTCGCCTCGCGACCCTCAGAATCTGTCAGATCAGGCCCCGCTTCCCCCCGTGTTTGCTTTTCCCGCGGTGGTCAGCTCGTCACCTGTTCCTGTGGGAGAGGATCCTCTTGACCCGATTCCCACCAGAACAGTGGGTGATGCGTTACTCACGACCACTTCGCTCATTTTGCCCATCAGCCCCCAGGTCGATCTCTCGGGGCCGCTTGGCGCAACGGGGGAAATTCTGGTGACGGGCCAAATCACTGTGCCCACTCATTTCGTCATCTCGGGGACGAGGCCTGCCTTTCGCGAAGACGCCGACGAGGATGACTCGATGGATGCCTACGCCACCGGCGACAGTGCCGGGATATCCCAACCTATGCGGGCCGTCCACGCGGTGTCGGGCAAAGGGGACAATTCAGACATTTTGATGGTTCGTAAGACACGATGGGGAACGACGGCTGTTGTCACAGCCCTGGGAGCCTCCGTGCTGGGTGTTGCCGCTGTGGCACTGCTCATTTTGGCAATGATGACGGACGTGTTGGCCTAAGTGGCCCGAGGGGAGGCACCATGAGTGCCAGTACAACAGCGCATGACCTAGCGGTTCTTGCGGCAATCGCAGCGAGTGATAAGTTCGCCACCGACATTGTGGCCTTGGATGTGTCCGAGCATATGCCTCTGACCGATGTTTTTGTGATGGCCACCGGACGCAGTGAGCGCATGGTCCAGTCCATTGCCAACGAAGTGGATGACCGGCTCACCGAAGCTGGGTACTCATCCCTGCGTAAAGAAGGCCATACGGAAGGCCGTTGGATTCTGCTCGACTTTGGCCACATCATTGTTCACGTCTTCCACGAAGAAGAGCGTCTCTTTTATCAACTGGAACGTCTGTGGCGAGACTGCCCGGTTGTCGAACTGCCCACATCCGAGGAGCAGGTTCGCAACCCCGAGCCAGAGCTGAGCCTGTAGTAGGCTAAGAAGTCGTTCGACATTGGGCCTGTGGCGCAGCTGGTAGCGCACCTGCATGGCATGCAGGGGGTCAGGGGTTCGAGTCCCCTCAGGTCCACCATGTGATCTCTCGAGACATCGTTCATAGATGTCTCGAGAGATTGTTCATATTCGGGACCTGTTCATTCCCTCGGCCATCGACCTTCCGCGGCGACGAAGCCGCGAACTGTTGCACCTGCTGATAATCAATCCGGGGGCGCCCGCCCATCGGCTGCATTGATTTTCGCCACCCGTCGAGCATCAAACCTGTAGGTACAGGTTCTCCTTGTTTGCCTTGTTCTGCTGATCCGCCCGCGGAAGCGACGCGAACACCCCGCCACGAACGCATCCAACTCGGCACGGGTCTTCGCAAGCTCATCCGGTTTCTGCGCGAAAATTAACAGAGCCGAACAAAGATTAACGGCGGACACGCCGATCTGACCAAGTACTGCCAGCAGCGCGTTAGCTTTTCTGGCACAACGGTCTTCTGGGTGATACTCGTCTCCCCATGAACATCGGGGTGAAGGCTTTAGGCTCTAGGGGTGTTCGATGATGCTTTGCGCCGGCTGCGCGCCACCCGGTTAGGCACGATAGGACACGGACAGGTCGACCAAGCACGCGCGGCGTCAGCGTTGTTTGCCGGTAACTTTTCTGGCACCACCACGGTGGAACAAGAGTTTGGTCACAGCATCCTGGGTCTCGGCGTCATGGAAAACCTCGAGGGAGAGATCGTCAGCCTTGATGGTGAGACCTGGAGAATCCCGATTGATGGCACCCCGGTCTTGGTGGGCGGTCAGGAAACCATTGCCTTTGGTATTGCTGCCAGAGGCGGTCTCGCTCACTATCTTCCCCTCACCCCGGGCCTTGACATGACGGGCATCGTTGATGCGCTTGACTCTTACCTCACGACCACCCATGTCGACCCCGAAGAAGTGGTCTGTGCGATCAAGATTGAGGCGACATTCGCGGACGTGGTGCTTCGCACCGTGGGCCACCCCGAATATGAGGGTAAATCGTTGGGGGACATCATTGATGATGAGACTCGATTCACTTTTGATTCCTGGAGCGGCACCCTGGTCGGGTTTCGCTACCCCGATGCCACCACCGGGGAGACTATTCCCGGCCTTCACCTGCACGCGATTAGTGATGATCGAACTTCAGGGGGTCACGTGCGAAACGTAACCTTGAGCACCCGGATCGTGGCAGCACTGTGGATTGACGAGCTCCATCTCAGCCGCGACACCTCAGACACCACGGGGACCTCAACCCCGGTGGACTTTGAGGCCCTCGAAGGGCCTCTTGCTGCACGTTAGTCCTGCACCAAAAGCACGAGACCTGGACTATTGACTCTTTATTTGCCCACACAATTTCTCCACCCTCACCCCCTGTATGTATGCATAATTTTCGCAACAGAGCCGATAGTGGCACGGGCCGAGCTTGAATCAGTATCAATGTGTGCATTGGCGCTGGGGTAACGGGATGAAAGTAACGGGACGGGCATATCGAAGCCTGGTCGCAGATATTCTTTACGGTTCCTTGCCGCCGGGGAGCCCAACCACCATAACCTCCATCACGTTTTTTCCAACAGTGGTGCTGCACCCCCCCGACATAAGTCTTCTTTGTCCCACCAGAAGGAAAGCGGGGGTGCCCGATGATGGCCACCACGCACATTCTGAGAAAACACCCCAGCAGCGAGCATCTCGAGAAAAAAGCCCAGTTGGCGCGGAAGCTCGCTCGGGTTGCCTCGGACACCACTCTGGCGACCTCAGAGGTCAAGCGCAGTTATGGCAAACCGCGTCACCGGGGATGCTTCCGTTGCCGTGACACTTTTTAGTGATTTTTTAGCACGTTCATTGACAAGGTTTTACCGGTCTTCTAAGTACACCGCGGCACCCACGCGATGATCAGTATTTCGCAAGCACTGATGAAAAGCTGCGTGCATTCCTTTTCTCGGGGACTCGTAATGAGGCCTCGCGACCAGTTGCCTTCCCTGTGCGTGCCCGATACGTTGAATGAAGTCACCGATAATTTCATCGGTGCAGAGCACTAAGGGAGGACAAACCATGAAAGCACTCGTCTACCACGGTCCCGGTCTGAAAGAGTGGGAAGAAGTTCCCGACCCCGTCATCAAGCAACCGACCGACGTTATTGTCCAAGTCGACACCACCACTATTTGTGGCACCGATCTCCATATTCTCAAAGGCGATGTCCCCGCCGTCACCAAGGGCCGCATTCTGGGCCACGAAGGTGTCGGCACCATCACTGAAGTTGGCGGTGCAGTGCAGAACTTCCAGGTCGGCGATCGGGTAATTATTTCCTGTGTCAGTTCCTGTGGCTCCTGTTCCTACTGCCACCAAGGGCTTTTTTCGCATTGCCTGGCAGATGAGGGGGCCAGCGGTATTGGCTGGATTTTTGGCCACCTTATCGACGGCACCCAAGCCGAATTGGTGCGCGTTCCCTTCGCCGACAATTCGTTGTATAAAGTTCCCGAGGGAGTAAGCGATGACGCAGCCGTCATGCTGTCGGATATTTTGCCCACCGGGTTTGAAATCGGTGTTCGTTATGGCCGGGTCAAGCCCGGCGATGTGGTCGCCGTTGTCGGAGCAGGACCGGTCGGCTTAGCGGCGATTATGACGGCGGGTTTGTATGGCGCCTCCCGGGTTATCGCTATTGACCTCGACGACAACCGGCTCACACAAGCCACCACCCTGGGCGCCACCGACTCGGTCAACTCGGGTGCGCCCGACTGGCAGGAAAAAGTGATGGCGATGACGGACGGCTTGGGTGTCGACGTGGCAATTGAAGCAGTGGGAATTCCCTTGACGTTTACCGCGTGTACCGAAATTGTTCGCCCCGGCGGGACAGTCGCCAACTGTGGTGTTCACGGCCAGCCGGTGGAACTGGCAATCCAGGAACTGTGGATTACCGACATCAGTATCTCCATGGGGCTGGTGAGCACCTCCACAACTCCGATGCTGTTGAAGCTGGTGGCCCAAGATAAGCTCCCGGCAGCGAAGTTCGTCACCCACCATTTCGCTCTCGACGAGATCATCGACGCCTACGACACATTTGGTCGCGCCGCTGAGACTGGTGCGCTCAAGGTGGTCCTGACCCGCTAGCGGGAACCACACTGCGGCGATAACCGCCGACATGCACGCCCTCGCAAAGTTTTTTGCCGGGGCGTGTGTGCGTTACGGGTGGGGGTTCAGTCTTTGACGAGTCCGCCGTCGACGACGAGGTTTTGCCCCGACACTGACCTGGCCCAGGGTGAAGCAAAAAAGAGCAGAGCGTCGGCAAATTCTTCTGGTGTGATCACTCGCCCCAATGGGGTGGCACTAGCCACGAAGTCGAAGACAGCTTCAGGGGTGGCAGCGCTCGCGTCGGTGGTCCGAAGAAGCCCGCCAGATGCCATATTAACAGTGATTCCGTGAGGCCCGAGGTCGACGGCGAACGTTCTGGTCAACGCCAAGAGGGCAGCTTTCGCAGCGATGTAGTCGTGGTAGGGCACAACAGGGTTCTGAAAAAGATTCGTACCAATCGTGATGATCCGGCCAAAGCCAGCATCACGCATCCCCGGGATGACCGCCTGGGTCGTGTTGAGTGTTCCGCGAAGACTGCCGTCGAGCTGACTGCGGAAGGCGTCCCAGCTGATCGTTTCTGCCCGGTCACGATCGTCACCATTGAAGCTGAACTCGGCCAGAGCGTTGTCCACCACGGTTGTCACCGGGGAGCCAAAGTGGCTGTGCGCTTCAGCGACGAGGTTCTGCACTTGTTCGGGATCAGTGACATCTGCGTGGAGTGCAATCGTGCGGCTTTCACCGAGCTCCTCCACGAGCGCTTCGGCCGATTCGCGACTGTTGAGGTAGTTCACAATTACCCGTGCTCCCTCGCGAGAAAATGCACGGGCGATGGCGGTGCCAAGCCCGCGGCCGGCACCGGTGACGAGGACGATCTGGTCAGAAATTTTCATGGGTGCATGTCTTTCGTGTGGCTCTGGTGACTCCAGAGGGAAGGAAACGGTGGCGTGGTAACCGCGCTTTATCGAGGGCACGGTCTCGGGGCTCTAGGGAAGCTCTTTGCGTTTAAGGGTAAGCATCACCTTCTACTCGCTGTTCGATTCGCCGAGAATGTCGGGTGCTGCAAAGAATGCATGTTCGTGGCTGGCGGAGAGCCGAAACGCGTCGCGCATAGCGAGCTGGGTCGCGTCGTCGGCGTGTGCGGCGGCTCGGGTGACGATGTCAATAGCCTGTGACGTGGATTGGGCGAAGTTTTCGTCGGCGTAGGTGTCAAGCCACGAGAGGTAGGAGTGCTCAGGATGGGAGAGCTGATGCAGACGAGTTCCGACGTCGTAGTAAAGCCAGAAGCAGGGCAGCAGTGCGGCGATGAGTACTCGGTAGTCGCTACGTTCGGCAGTGGCTAACAAATGGTTGGTGTACTCGGTGGTGGTAACACTGGGCCTCGCCTCGCGCATCGCCTGGGCAGGGATCCAACTCTCACGGCGCTGTAACTCCCCGACGATCGCGCCGTGCGCACTGTGGGCCCAGAAAGCCTGCTCTGATGCAGTGGGAGCAAGGCGGCTCGCCGCTGCGAGGACCCGCGAGTAGTCGCGCAGGTAGAGGGCATCTTGGCAGAGATACCGGAGGAATGCCTCACGGTCGAGGGTGCCGTCACCGAGGCTTTGCACGAACGGGAGGGTATCGATTTTTTGCCTGATGCTGTGGATACCATTCCACCAGTTCGCTTTGACTTCGCCGGGGGTTGGCCGAGTGGTCGTCCCTCCGCGCTCCCAGAGGCCGGCCAAATGACTAATTGGGCCGTGCCCGGTGCCAACTTCAAGAGCTGCTCCGTGGCGGATGCTTTCCGTGAGCCAACGTTTCGACTCGGCTACCGCTTCCCACCACTGGCCAGACCGTGCATACCGGGTGGCGAGGGCGGAGGATAACGAGCATCCCGTGCCGTGCGTGTTGGTTGTGTTGATCCGAGTACCGGGGAACTCTGTCGTCTCCACCGTGTCGCCGGTGGCGTCGACGAGCGCGTCGGGCACGCTGCTACCGTCCAGATGCCCTCCCTTGGCCAAAACGAGCACACCGTAGCGAGCTGACACCCTCCCGGCTTGTTCCAGCACGGCCGGCCAATCGGTCGCAACCGGCTCGTTGGCCAAAATCGCAAGCTCCGGGATATTGGGGGTCAGCAGGTGCGCACGAGAGGCAAGTTTGCGCAGAGCTTGCTCGGCGCCCGGGTCAAGGAGGCGATCACCGCTGGTGGCAATCATCACCGGATCAAGGACCACCACGGGCGGCTTAATCCGATCCAACCATTCGGTTACCGCGAGAATCACGTCTGTGGTGGCGAGCATTCCAATTTTGACCGCATCAATCTCCACGTCATCCGATACGGCTTCTAGTTGCTCAAGGAGGAACGGTACTGGGGGCAGGTGCACGGATCGAACCCCCTGCGTGTTTTGTGCCACCAGGGCCGTCAGCACGGCCATGCCGTAACCACCGTTTGCGGCGATGCTTTTCAGGTCTGCCTGAATGCCTGCCCCGCCAGTGGGATCTGACCCCGCGATACTAAGAACGCGAGGAACCCGACCCTCACGCCGCATGATCCCATTCCCGTCGCAAAGACACAGCGGCTGCACGCGGATCCTTAGCTGCGCACAGGGCAGACACCACCGCAGCGCCAGTAGCACCCGCTCGTCGAAGCGCAGCAAGGTCGCCCTCGTGGATCCCGCCAATCGCGACGCAGGGCAGAGCAGTAAGGCGACGGAGGCGTTCAAACCCCTCGATGCCCAGCGGAATGGGATGGTCCGGTTTCGTCGTGGTCGCTCTGATCACGCCAACGCCCAGGTAGTCCACCGTTCCAGGAGGGAGCCTCCCGGCGACATCCAGATGCTCGACCGTGTTCGCCGACCATCCAACGATCGCTTCTCGCCCGACGAGAGCCCGAACACTCTCCACGGGCAGGTCGCTTTGCCCCACGTGGACACCGTGGACGGCGGCGCCGCGATGTCGAGCGGCAAGATAGACATCGACACGATCATCGACGATGACAGGCACCAGGCCCCCGACAGCGTCGGCCACCTCGATCAACAGAGCGAGACACTCAGCGGCTGATAAATCTTTTGCCCTGACCTGCACGCAGGTTACCCCGCCAGCAACGGCCTGACGTACAGTCTCGACAACACCTCGTGGGCCGCACAGCACAGCGTCCGACACAAGATACAGCGTCGGATCGAAGTCCTGGAGGCTCACGCTGCCACCACGCGAGAGGCCACAGTTTCTCCGTCGATACCCGCAAGTGCGTCGAGAAATTCAACCGCAAACGACCCGGGGCCGTGCGCGCGCGAAGCGGCAATCTCCGCGGCGATTGTGTAGGTGCTAACGGCAGCGCAGACGGCCAACAACGGGTCTTCGTCCAATCCGGCAAAGGCTGCCATGACGGCTCCGAGAGCACATCCGCCGCCCGTCACTCGGGTCAGCAGTTGATGCCCATTGCTCAGACGGACTGTTCGGGTGCCGTCGATGAGGATGTCGACCGCGCCAGAAATGGCCACCACGCAACCGTAGGTGGAAGCAAGGAAATGAGCAGCTTCGACAGCCGTCTCCGGACCTGACAGTGAATCGACCCCGCGACCTCCCGTGCCGAATCCAGCCAGTGCCATGATTTCAGAAGGATTCCCGCGGACAACCGTGGGACGAAGAGCGACAAGTTCGAACGCAAGCCGAGTACGAAGTGGCAATGCGCCAATGGCGACTGGATCGAGAACCCACGGGGTGCCCTGTTCGTTCGCCTTCGCTACCGAGTGCGGCATAGCCTCGCGCTGCTCCCGGTAGGGCGTGCCAAGATTCACCAAAACCCCTGACGCGACACCAGCAAATGGGCCAGCTTCTTCATCACCGTCCACCATCGCGGCCGACGCCCCCAGCGCCAAAAGAACGTTCGCAGTGAACCCCGACACCACAATGTTGGTGACACACTGAACCAACGGTTCGCGACGGCGGAGCTCTGCGAGCAGGTGGGCAGAATAGTTTTCAGTCAGAGCGACGCTCACGACGACATCCCTTCGCTAGTACAAGCTAGACCAGGTTCGACGGGTTTTATCTCAGCCCACTTTCGCGGGCACCCCGTGTCACACGCACAGCGTAACACCGGGTTAACCGCAAGAGACCTGAACAAAAGAGAAACCTGGTCTTGGTACCTATATTCACGTCGCCGCCCGCACAGGGATCGGTGCGGGCGGCGAGACCTCGGGCGGCTCGGCCATGCCGCCGTGCATTAGCTCTGTGTGGACGATTCCGGCCTCATGGAGTGTGAACCAATGCAGCTCATCAAGGTCCACCTCTGGGGCACCCGGTCTCGCCGGTAGGTCTTCGAATACACCTCAAAGGGCACGAACGGGATTGGCCTTTGCGCCGCTCACGATGACCGTTTATTAGCGGACCCCATCTTTTCGGGGATACCTGCGGAGACGTTTTAGGGTTTACCGGTGGTAATCGCTGATGCTTTTCCCGACCGGTTTGCCAACAGCATCATGAATGCGGAGCTGGAGCGCCAAGGAGCCAACCTTGGCAGCATGGTCGCTCTGAACCGCGTCGCTACGGCGGTGCACGGAGGCAGGGGAACTGTTGAATTCTCTCCTGATGCCGGACCCAGCGGGCCCGAAGGGTCGATGCTCAACATGAGGGGAGCTGGTAGCCGTCGCTCCCAAGGTCATTGCCGGCACACTCGGAACCTACAGCGCATCCCAAACCGCGCTGGAGCAGATTCTTGCCGTTGTCCTTTCGCCCCCGCCTGGGTCTTGCGATGTGGTCAGCGGATGCTGATCTGACTAGTGCCGGGCGGTAGCGTCTCGTGCGCGCGGGGGACCAACACAAGTGTTAGCAGAGAAAGAGCGTTAGAGCATGGAGCCGAGATCAGAGCCGACGGTCGGGTATGCAGCCGTAGCGGATTTGAGTTGGCGGGTCGTGAGCCCCAGCTTGATTGCCAAGCCAAAGGTGTTGACCAGTTCGGCGTATTCTGGCCCGAGTAAATGAGCCCCGACAATGCGGTCATGCGCTTTGTCGATGAGGATTTTGGCGGCAGCCGTGGTCTCGCCAATCCGGTAGTTGGAGTACCAGCTGCTGGTGTCGGAGAAGCGGACGTCGAGGTCGATCCCCTGCTCGATGGCCTCGGATTCGAGCATGCCAACGCGGACAAGTTCGGGAATGGTGAAGACTGCGGTGGGAATCCCGGTGTAGTCAGGGGTGATGGTGGTGCCCTTGATCATGTTTGACGTTGCAACTTTGGCTTCCGAGGTGGCGACGGGTGTGAGAGGAACTCCGGCGGTGTCCGCGGAGTCACCGGCAGCCCACACGGCTGGGTTTGACGTGCTTTGAAGGTGTCCCGCCACACGCACTCCCCGTTCGCTCCATTCCACACCGGCTTCTTCTAAGCCCAGTGCTGCAAGATCAGCAACACGTCCCGCGCCGTGGACCACGAGGTCAACTTCGACTATTTCCTTCGTGCCACCGTGTTCAAGGGTGACCTGATAGACGTCGTTGGTTCGCTCCACTGCCGTGATATCGGTGTTGCGGCGCAGCTCAATACCGACCTCACGACCGCGGTCGACCAGTAATTCCACCAGGTCCGGGTCAAAGCTCTTCAGCGGGCGTTCTCCGCGGTCCACAATCAGCGGCGTGCTTCCTGCTCGGGCGACGAGGTGTGCAAACTCGAAGGAGATGAAGCCGCCACCTACGAACAGGATGCGCGCTGGAAGGGCATCAAGATCAAGAAAATCGGTGCTGTCGATGAGGTGCTCGGACCCCGAGAAGGTCAGTGGTCGCGGTCGCGCTCCCGTCGCAATCAGGAAGCGCGTGGCCTGATATCGGGTGCCGTCGATATCAATCTGGTCTGTCCCGACGAAGCGCGCGTGGCCATGGAGTGTGTCGACGCCCTCCCCGACGAGGTTCGACTCCATGCTGTCGGGCATTGGGTCGGTGAAGCCGTGCTTATGCGTCATCAGGTCTGACCAGTTCACTGCGAGCCCGGCCGAATCGATGCCTTTGCCTTTCATGAGCCTTGCGCTGTCGATGATTTCAGCACCGCGACGCAAAATCTTTTTCGGGTCACAGCCGCGCAACGCACACGTCCCGCCGTAGGGAAGGGAGTCAACGATTGCGACTCGCCAGCCATTTGCGGCGCCCTTCTGTGCAGCACTGATGCCTGCCATGCCAGCGCCGATAACAATCAGGTCGTACATCTCGCCGGTGGCAATCGGATTATTCATGGGCGTGGACCTTCCGTCGTTGTTAAAGTGTGGGCGCCCCCGCGTGAATGCGCGGGGAGCCAGAAAAACCTGCGAGGTCAGCCTGTCCCGGCGTTCTGACTAAGGGGTACCTAGCCGCGGCGTCAGGACGCGCGACTGCAGGCAGAATCATTCTCATGTCCGCGACTTTCCAGTCTGGCCAGCTATCACAGGAGAAAAGTGATGAATCCATACCTCCGACCATAAACCTCATTCCTTGGTGTGAGGTCAAGTGCACAGTAACAAAAACGTGCAGACCGGAGGAGCGGCGTCCGCAGTCGGGCTTCCCACGCCGACCCTGTGTTTTTAGGAGCACCGTGGTCCGCGCCCTCCGCTACAGCGTGACTCGAACCGCTACCGCACCGATGACGCCGCAGTTCCACGCCGACTCCGGTTCATCTGCAGCGGGGCAAGAGATTAAGCTCACTTGCATTTCCCGACCTCAAATGTAAGCAAAACGCCATATGCTTACATTTGTGGATGGACAACAATTTGCTCAGAGCCCCATGGGGGATGTGGTGGCGATTTCTGGCACCGATGGGCGACGGGGGAGACCCTACCGTCATGTTGCCTTTGTTCCTCACCCGCTCGGGGATGAACCGAAGCTCAGCAGTCAGACATGGCGGGCCGTCGCAAACGCGAGAGCGGCGCTTGCGAAGCTTGATCAAGCTTCCCAGCAGGTCCGCGACCCGGGCCTTCTTCGCAGGCCCTCGCTTGCGCGGGAGGCTCACAGCACCTCCGCGCTTGAGGGGACATTCGCTCCGTTAGAAGACGTATTGGCTGCAGCGACCATGACCCAGCGCAGCGGTGAGCTCACCGAAGTAGTGAACTACATGCTCGCGGCAAATTTTGCCTACGACGATGTGATGCTGGGGAGGAAAATATCCCTCGGTCTGTTGGAGACCGTCCACCGCACGCTGGTCCGTGGCACGGTGGCTGACACCGACCAGGCTGGTCGTATTCGGACTATCCAGGTAGCCATCGGCAGCCCCTCCGGGGCTATTGAAGATTCTCGCTTTGTCCCCATGCCACCGGGTGTTGCGCTGACTGCGGCTATTCGGGACACGATTGACTGGGTGCACTCCAACACTTCTTTGCGTGACCCGGTGGTAAGTGCTGCGATGGTGCACTACCAATTCGAAACGGTGCACCCCTTCAACGATGGCAATGGGCGCGTGGGGCGCATGCTGATTGTGTTGCAGTTCTTAGCCGACGGCGTTCTTACCCAACCCATCCTCAGCATGTCGACGTGGCTAGAAGCACGCCGGTCTACCTACCAAGATTTGTTGGCCGAGGTGTCGGCAACGGGAGACTGGGACGCGTGGATCGGATTTTTTGCCGAGGGTGTTCGCGCCTCGGCACTCGATGTGGCCTCCAGGGTTGACAGGCTGTGGGGCCTTCAGCAACGTTTCCGGAGCATCCTCGACGCAGCGGGGGTCAAAGGGCTGGCAGTGGATATTGCCCACGAGCTCATCAGCACTCCTGTGGTGACAATTGCGGGGCTTGCCAAGCGTTTTGGTAAGTCCAACCCTGCTACCTCCACTGCGGTGGCAAAACTCGTAGAGCTTGGCATTCTTCGCCGACCAGACACGAGTTATGCGCGCCAGTTCGTTGCCCCCGACGTGATGGCAGCAGCACTGTTGCCGTTCGGGAGCGTGCTGGCGGCTGATGCACCCCTGGCCCGAGAGTCGAATCTGCCCTAATTACGGCCAGCGCGGTCTCTCGCTGTCTGCCCATCCTGGGTGTGTACGCTCGGGCCCGTGGGAACTTTTCTCTCCCCGTTCGTGAGTGGCCGGTGAAATGGAGTAGGCAGATGGTGGATAACTCTCCGGAAGCGTTGAAAAAACGCCAGGACTACGGTTCCGTTGCTCTAGAAGATGGCACGCTCTCGGCTGATCCCCTGGAGCAAATTGGTGTCTGGGTCGAGCAGGCTGACGCCGCGGGGGTGTATGAACCCAACGCTATGGTTGTCTCCACCATTGATCCCGATGGGGAACCCTCCTCTCGCACGGTCTTGCTGCGCGGAATTGATGACCAGGGACTTTATTTTTATACTGACTACAGCTCGCGCAAAGGACTTGCGCTGTTAGCCCGCCCCTCTGTGGCGGTGGTCTTTCCCTGGTATTTGCAGCATCGCCAGATCACCATCTTTGGCCATGCCACGCCGACGGAGACTTCCGTGTCGGATGCCTATTTTGAGACCAGGCCCCGGGGCTCTCAAATTGGGGCGTGGGCGAGTGACCAGTCGGCACCCATTAGCTCGCGCGATGATCTTGAAGCGAAAGTGCACGCCATGGAGGAACGCTTCGGGACTGAGGGTGCAATTCCGCGGCCCGAAAAATGGGGTGGATTTGTGGTGGAACCTCAGCGAGTGGAGTTTTGGGCCGGTCGCACCTCGCGCCTGCACGATCGCATCCGCTTTGACCGCACGAAAGACGGTTGGGTGTCCTCTCGCCTGCAGCCCTAAGCCTGTGGCGCCAACAGGGTAGCGGCCGGGTTTTTCTTCAGCGCGCAGTGGTAGCTTTTTCCACTTGGTAGAAAGGTGGAAACCCCATGATGGATGTTCAGCTCGGTCTCGACACTTTCGGTGACGTTACCCACGATGCACACGGACTTTCCCTGCCCTTTGCCCAGGTTATTCGCAACGTTGTCGCCGAGGGTGTGCTGGCTGACGAGGTCGGCGTGGATGCCATCACGTTGGGGGAGCATCACCGAGACGATTTCGCGGTGTCAAGCCCCGACACTGTGCTTGCTGCCATTGCCGCCCAGACCTCGCGCATTATTCTGAGCTCGGGGGTGACGGTGCTGAGCTCGGATGATCCCATTCGCGTGTTCCAGCGTTTTGCGACCCTAGATGCGCTCTCCAGCGGTCGGGCGGAAATTATTGTGGGACGAGGATCGTTCACCGAATCGTTCCCCCTCTTTGGCTACAAGCTGGAGGAGTACCAGGTGCTCTTTGAAGAGAAATTGAATCTCCTGGCAGAGCTGCTTCACGAAAAACCGGTCACCTGGTCGGGTTCAATTCGTGCACCCCTGGTCGACCAGGAGGTTTATCCCAAGTCCCATTCAGGCGCCCTGCGCACGTGGGTTGGTGTGGGGGGAAGCCCGGAGTCCGTGGTGCGCGCAGCGGGATATGGCTTCCCGCTCATGCTGGCGATTATTGGAGGTCAACCGGATCGCTTTGCGCCCTATGTGGACCTGTATCACCGTGCCCTGGAGCAAGTCGGCGCACCCGCTCAACCGGTCGGTGTGCATTCGCCAGGGCATATCGCCGACACCGATGAGCAAGCTATTGAGGAAATGTGGCCTGCGTACCTTGCCATGTTTGGTCGGATCGGCCGCGAACGCGGGTGGGCACCCATGACGCAAGAAAATTATCTCAACGAGGTGCACCACGGCGCGCTTGTGGTGGGATCACCAGAAACGGTGGCGAAGAAAATCGCCGCCACTGTTTCCGCGCTCGGAATTCAGCGCTTTGATCTGAAGTATTCCACCGGCCCCCTGTCCCATGAGACTCTGATGCACAGCATCGGGCTCTATGGAACCGAGGTTATTCCGATGGTGCGCGATATTCTCGCTGGCACCAAGGTCAAGCAGCGAGTGGGAAGTCTTTAGTCCACAACGACGGGGATGCCACTGGAGGTGCTCGCCTGATTGACGCTGCCACCATTGGTCATGGAGCTAAAACCCATGTTGGCCATCTGGGATATGGCCTGGCCGGAGCGGTTACCGGAGCGGCAGTAGATGAAGTAGTCGCCCTCGGGATCGAGGTCATTGACTTGGGCGGCAAAATCCGGTGACTGGACGTCGAAGTTCAGGGCTCCTTCGAGGTGTCCACCGGCAAACTCTCCGGGGGTTCGCACGTCAATGATGATGGTGTCAGCGCCCAGTTCGACGGGTTCGCTGGGGGCGCAGGAAGCCACTCCTCCAAGGACTGGGGCCGCGAGCAAGAGTGCGGAGAGAAAACGTTTGAGCATGATGACCTTTCCGGGGGAATAATGTCTCCCACTATAGCAAATACCCCTGGGGGTATCATGCTACGTGCGGGAGGCCATCCACCGCTGGAACCACGAGGTTTCGGGGATTCGCCCCAGAAGGGGTCCAGCCACCACCGTCAAGAGCACATACGCTGTGGCCAGGGGCGCTAGCTGGGGTTCAATTCCTGCCCCCACAGCTAAACCGGCGATCACAATGGAGAACTCTCCCCGCGGGGTGAGGGCAAACCCACTTCGCCAGCGCCCAGGCACGGCAATTCCCGCCCACTTGGCGGCCAAATACCCCGTCCACACTTTGGTCGAGATGGACACCACAGCCAAGGCAAGTGCGGGAAGCAGCAGGGGCACCATATCGGCGGCATTGGTGGAGAGACCAAAGAACAGGAAGAACGCCCCCGCGAAAAGGTCTCGAAGCGGCGACAGTACCTTCTCGGCTTTTTCTGCCACCTGACCCGAGAGCGCAATTCCCACCAGGAAAGCCCCCACCGCGGAACTCACATTGACCTGCTGGGCAATGCCTGCCACCAACAACGTGAAACCAAAGACGCCCAACAGCAAAGATTCGGGGTGTTGGGGGCTAAACAGTTTGGAGATGGTGTCACCGTGGCGAAGAGCGAGGTAGAGGATGACCACCACCGCCACCACAGAAATAGCCAGTGTTACGCCGCCCTGGAGAAGCCCTGAACCGATCAGCAAGACCGACAGAATCGGCAAATAAAAGGCCATCACCAGGTCTTCGATGACCAGTATGGACAGGATCGCCGGTGTTTCACGGTTACCTAAACGTCCCATATCTCGGAGCATTTTTGCCACCACACCCGAGGAGGAGATGTAGGTGATCCCTGCCAACGCCACAGAGGCCACCACACCCCACCCCATCAGGAGACCCAGAGCAAAACCGGGCGCACCGTTTGCCACAATGTCGTGAAGCCCAGCCTTCTTCGATTGCTTCAGGTTGGTGACCAGCTCAGAGGCCGAGTATTCCAACCCCAGCATGACGAGCAGCAAAATGACCCCCAACTCGCTGCCTATTTCCAGAAACTCGGTGCTTTCGCCCTGGGACAAAATTCCCAGACTTCCCACCACGAGGCCAAACACCAGATAGAGAGGGATGGGGGAAATACCGATGCGCGTGGCCAGACGGGAAAGAAACCCCAAACCCACAAGGAGTGCTCCTACCTCGATCAGGAGGGTAGCGAGCGAATGCATGGACTAGACGCGACCCTCGCTGAGCAGCGAGCTCAGCATCTCGAGACCCCGCTTGGTCCCGACCGCAACAACAATGTCACCGGCTTCCAGCGTGGCCTGGGGGGTGGGGGAGGGGATGACCTCAGCGCCGCGAAGGAGCGCAACAATGGAGGCTTTGGTCACTGTTCGCGCCCGTGTGTCGCCCAATTTTTTTCCCACAAAAGGTGAGCTGGCAGCGAGAATGACCTGTTCGGTGAACAGACCGGTCGTCTTATCACCCAGATTGGCAAACTGCCCCAACACAAGTGAGGTGCCGAGCACTTCAGCCAGAGCGACCGCTTCCGCATCACTCAGGTGGATGGAGTCACTGCAGGCGTCAGGGTCTTTCGCTTTGAACATGGCGAGCTCGCGCCCGCCACTGCGATGGGTAATGACACCGAGCCTTCGACCCTCTTTGGTCACCACATCGTGGCGGGTGCCGATGCCCGGTAGATCAATTTTTTCTATACGCACGCTCACAGCAAGACACTAGCATCGCGGTGTGAGCGGGGGGACGTCTCGCTTAGCGGTGGAGCACACCCAATTTTTTGAGCTCGGCGGCAAGCCCCGAACCGTTCGGTGCGGACACCCAGGGGATGGTTATGGGGTTATGGGTGCGATCAAGATGGCGTCGACCACCGGCTAGCAGAGCTTCGGGAGCCCTGAGTTCTCGAATCGCGATTGCCGCAACATTGTCGGGATGGGCCATAGCAAACTCTCCGTAGAGTGCCTCGTCGTGTTGCCCATCGTCACCGATGAGGATCCATCTGATGTGGGGAAACTCCACGGCCAGGCGGGCCAAGCTTCGACGTTTGTGTTCTCGACCACTGCGAAACCACCGATCGTGGGTGGGTCCCCAGTCGGTGAGCAGAAAAGCCCCCCGGGGGTAAAGGTGTCGGGTGAGGAATCGATGCAGGGTGGGGGCCACATTCCACGCACCGGTTGATAAATAGATCACCGGTGCGTCGGGGTGCGCCTGTGTGAGACGCTCCAGCAGGACCGCCATGCCGGGAACCGGCCGTCTGGCGTGTTCATCTCGCACAAAAGAATTCCAGGCTGCCAAGAAAGGCCGCGGTAGGGCGGTCACCATGATGGTGTCATCAACGTCGCACACAATGCCCGTTTTTACCTCGGGGGCAACCACAAAAATCTGGGCTTCCACGGGTTCGCATTTTTCAGCGACCAGTGTGGCGGTGGACCAGCCGGGGGTGAGGGAGATGGCAGCGACGTCATCGACCACGCCCCCGCGGTCTGCAATCATCACGACAGTGTGTCCGCCAAGAGATACGTTCACCCGAGCTCCAACAACAGGGACTCCAAGAAAACTTCGCCACCCCCTCACACGACGAAGGGTTCCACCGACGGTGGTTCGTGGTTTGAGCAAGAGGACCCGACAGAGGACACGAACTTCTGTGGTGGTGCCATATCCACTGAAAGGCACGATGTGGGCCCGATGGCCCAAGCGTCGTACCCACCGTGCTCGCAGAGAGTGCAACCAATCCTCAAGAACAGAGGCTCGGTGCGCACGTTCAGGGGATTCAGGGCCGGCTCCCTGCGGTTTTTTATCCACAGTTGTTAGTGTCGCAGAGGTGAGTGAATAACGCCTTCGCTAGGATTTAGAATCGTCACAAAAAATATAAAACCTGCCCCACAATCAGCTTCGGAGCGGTTGGGTAGGACACAAGAAAACGTAGGGTTTGCGCACGCAAACCGAAAGGGTTCCATCATTATGAGCGTCAAAGAAAAGCAGTCCCTCTCCTCCAGCCCCATTCGCGTGGAGCCGGTGCAAGCAAGAAGCGCGGCCAGAGTGAACGCGCTACTCGACGCGGCGAGCATCACCATGCATGAACTCGGCTACGAACAGCTCACCACCGCCATGGTGGCAGAGCGTGCAGGGGCATCTATTGGCACCGTGTATCGCTACTATCCTGACCGGGTCGCCGTCTTGAAGGCTGTTGCTGCGAGAAACCTTGCGCTAGCGCTTGACACCCTCCGGAACTCTTTGCGTGAGGAAGGACCAACAACCCTCGAAGAATCACTTAGCGTTTCTGTCGATGCGCTTCTGCGCCTGTTCCGCACGGAAAAAGGCTTTCGCTCCCTTCGCGTCGGCGATGCGCTCGACATTAGGCCCTCCGCCGGTTCTCGCACGGGCAACGCAGAAGTTGCTCGTGTCATTCGCGAAGACCTGCAAGAACGTGCCGGTGTTCGCTTGGATTCGGCAGGTCGGCTTGCGGTGGAAACCGCCGTGGATGTCGCCGATGCGCTCCTGGGTCGTGCCTTTCTTCACAGCGAACACGGCGAAGGTTCTTTGATTAGTGAAGCCAAGCGCGTGGCTGTGCTCGCGGTGGCAGACGTGTCGCGCTGAACGCACGCACCGCGCTTCGTTCCTGAGGATTTGGTGAGAATTCCCTGGGTCGCGTTCGCGCTTGCCGGGTAACCCTGGTTGACTGGGCATTCACGCAGTTCGCACCCTCGGAGATGACCTGAATGATTCAGTTCGAAAGCGTGCGCAAAGAATTCACCGGTGGCGCGTTGGCGGTGGAAGATTTCACCCTCACCATTCCCACAGGGTCCATCACCGTGTTGGTGGGCTCCAGCGGGTGTGGCAAAACAACTCTGTTGAGAATGGTCAACCGAATGGTGGACCCCACAGGGGGAACCATCCGCATTGACGACACCAGTGTGGGGGATCGAGACCCCGTCCAGCTGCGTCGCTCAATTGGCTATGTGATGCAAAGCGGTGGGCTGCTTCCCCACAAAACCGTTGCGGAGAATATTGAAACTGTCGCCAAGCTCCGCGGGGTTCCTAAAAACGAGCGAGACGCTCGTGTGGTGGAGCTGATGGCCACGGTGGGACTCGATGCCAGCCTGGCAACACGGTATCCGGCGCAACTCTCCGGTGGGCAACAGCAGCGCGTGGGGGTGGCCCGTGCTCTGGCCATTGATCCCAACATTTTGTTGATGGATGAACCCTTTGGCGCCGTGGACCCTCTGGTTCGAGCGGATCTCCAAAACGAACTGTTGGAGCTGCAAAAGACGCTGGCAAAAACGGTGCTGTTTGTCACCCACGATATTGATGAGGCCTTTCTCTTGGGTGATCAGGTGGCAATCTTGGCCAACGGCGGACGCATTGTTCAACACGGTTCGCCCAGGGAAATTCTTGCCCACCCTGCCAACGATTTTGTGGCCGCTTTCGTGGGTGCCGACCGCGGCAAACGCAGCCTGCGTATCGTGCATGAGGGTGGTCAGGCGATCGCCATCGACAGCGATGGCCGTCCCGCGGGACGCATCGACTAGGGAGCCTGGGTCATGGACTGGGTGCTGGCAAATGGGGGACTGATTGCTTCACTGACCCTCGATCACCTTCGCCTCTCGGCTATCCCCATCGTGCTGGGGTTCGCGATTTCGGTTCCTCTGGGGTGGGTCGCCCACCGTTATACGTGGTCACGAGGGGTGGTGCTCACCCTGGTGGGTCTGCTCTACACCATCCCTTCACTCGCACTCTTTATGCTGCTCCCACCGCTGCTAGGCATTTCTGTGCTGAGTGAAATCAATGTGATCATCGGCCTCACCGTCTATGCCGTGGCCATCATGGTGAGAATCGTGGCCGATGCTTTTGCAAGCATCGACCCCGCCGCTTTGCGAGCGGCAACCGCCGTGGGGTATGCAGAATGGGGCCGATTTTTTGCTGTGGAACTCCCGCTGGCAGGCCCGGTCCTCTTGGCGGGCCTTCGCGTGGTGGCCGTGAGCACCGTCAGCTTGGTCACCGTGGGGGTGCTGGTGGGGGTGCAAAGCCTCGGCTACTTCTTCACCGACGGCTTCCAACGCCGAATCATCCCCGAAGTGCTCACCGGTGTGGTGATGACCGTCGTGGTGGCGCTGGTTTTTGATGGTCTCTTAATTCTGATCGGTCGCATCATCATGCCCTGGACCGCCGCGCAGAAGCTCGAAGTGGGGGCTCGCGTCTCATGAATCTTTTTTGGGAAGCACTGGTGTGGCTGTTCTCCCCGGAACAGTATGTGGGGGAGGGTTCCATTCCCCAGCGCATTGGTGAACACATGGTGTACACCTCGCTTGCTGTTGCCCTTGCGGCGCTCGTTGCGCTTCCCATTGGCTACTTCATCGGCCACACCGGCCGCGGCCAAGTGTGGCTGGTGGGGGCGACAGGTGCGGCCAGAGCGCTGCCCTCGTTTGGCCTGATTTTGCTTCTCGTGTTGGTACTTGGTGTGGGACAGCGCGACATAGCCGCGGTGATCGCGCTCGTCTTGCTGGGTATCCCCCCCCTGCTGGCTGGCGCCTACTCTGGGGTCCATCAAATTTCTCGAGACGTGGTGGATGCCGCCAGAGCCCAGGGCATGACGGAGTGGCAGATCCTACTTCGCGTCGAAGTTCCGCTTTCCCTCCCTCTTCTACTTGGTGGGCTGCGCGCTGCCGTGCTTCAAGTGGTGGCTACGGCTACCCTCATTGCCTACGTCGGTCTGGGAGGGTTAGGGTACGAAATAATTCAGGGGATACCGCTTCGTCGCTTCGATCAAACAATTGGAACCGCTATCGTTATTGCTTTGGTTGCGCTTGCGCTCGATGCGGCTTTGGCTCTTGCTACTCGTTTTGCCACCCCGGAAGGGGTTCGGGGTGGCCGCCTCAAAGATGTCCGTGCCAGGGATACGTCGCCTGGCACGGCCCCGGTAACGCACTAGGTTGCCAGCCCACATAAATAAGAGAAATACAGCAAAGGAAAAAACGAATGATATCGCTACGTAAGACGACGGGACTGGTGGGACTTACTTTGGCCTCCGCTCTCGTACTGACCGGATGCGCTGCCGATGGCGGCGACTCCGACACCGTTGTGGTGGGCTCACAGGCCTACTATTCCAACGAAATCATTGCCGAGATTTACTCTCAGGCTCTCGAATCAGCCGGCTACACGGTGGAGCGTCAATTCCAGATCGGCCAGCGCGATGCGTACCTGCCGGAACTGGAATCAGGTGCGGTGGATGTATTCCCCGAATACACCGGAAACCTCCTTCAGTTTTACTCGCCAGACACCACAGCCACTCAGGCTGATGAGGTCTACGCTGAGCTCGCGGGCGCCTTGCCCGAAGGCCTGAGCGTGTTGGCTGCATCCCCCGCAACCGACCAGGACTCCTACAACGTCACCGCAGAGTTTGCTGCGGCAAACGGCCTTGTCACTTTGGATGATCTTGCGGGGCTAGACGGTCTCGTGCTGGGTGGGCCTCCCGAGTTGGAAGAGCGCACCTATGGACCCGCCGGCCTTCTCGAAACCTACGGCGTGACCGTGGGCTTCAGCGGAACGGGCGACATTACCGTTGATGCACTGTTGGCTGGTGAAATCACGGTGGCCAACGTCTACAGTGGTGACCCCCGGATTGCGGAATTTGGTCTCGTCACACTCCAGGACCCTGAAGGCTTGTTCCTCGCCTCCAACGTGGTTCCGTTGGTCTCAAGCGATCGGGCAGAAGAACTTGCTGCGATTCTTGATCCCATCAGTGCGGCGCTGAGTCCCGAAGGCTTGGTTGCGCTCAACTTGCAGAGCACCAAAGACCAGCTTTCCGCAGCGGTCATTGCTACTCAGTGGTTGGCCGATAACGGCTTCTAGAACGAAAGCTGTTCACCAGGAACAGAACGAACGGGGTGGCCTATCGGCCGCCCCGTTAGTTTTTGGGGGACTCGCTCGATGCGCCCTCTGCGGGTTCGGATGAGGCTTCACTCGCGGGTTCGGCTGTCGCTTCCGTTGCGGCAATGGCCTCTTCAACCTGGTCAATGGCGTCGTTTGAATGGGCGAAGCGGGTGAGAACGTTTTTGATCACGGCGAGGAAAAGAATGGACACCACCACAATGGCGATGAAGACCCACCCCGCGGATTCAAACGAGGATTGGAGTTCTCGATAGGTTTCGGCTGCGCCGGAACCAATCGATACGTAGATAAAGGCCCAGATGATGCAGGCGGGGACCGTCCAGGCCATAAATGTTCGGTAGCGCATCAGGGTCATTCCTGCGGTGAGGGGTATGACGGAGTGAAAGACAGGAAGAAACCGAGAAATAAAGACGGCGATACCACCACGCTTTTTGACAAAGCGATCAGCTTTCTCCCACCGATCTTCTCCCACACGCTGGCCTAACCAACTGGCTCGAAGTTTGGGCCCGAAAATACGTCCCAACCAAAACCCGATGGATTCTCCGAGGAGGGCACCCAGCACAACGGCGATGACCATGAAAATCCACTGCACCACCGTGGTCACCCCGGTGCTGGCGACCAACACCATGGTGTCACCGGGAACAATAAGACCCACCAGCACGCTGGTTTCGAGCATCACAGCGAAGCCTGCGAGCAAGGTTCGCCATACCGGTGGGACACCCTCGACAAAACTGAGGATGGTGTCAAGGATTTCGTTCATTACCGCCGGAGTCTATTCGTTTGCGCGTGAGGATTGGCCGGGAATCTGCCGTGTTTGCTACCGGGATCCCTGCTGTGCTGGGGCATCGAGGTGGGTGGCCAGTGCGCGCCAACGCGCCTGCCACACATCTCTCCGGCCGGTGCCAGTGGCAAGTGGCGGACCATCAACGAACGCCATTGCCTGGCGAATCCCGTGCAGTGCGCTCACAATCCACACTTCACTGCCCTCGAGCGCCGAGACGGGGATAGTGCGCTCCACCGCCGGTATGCCCTGCTTGGTGGCAAGAGAAATCAGGAGACGCTCCGTAATGCTTGGCAGCCGTCCACTGTGGTGGACGATGTGAAGCTGTTCGCCACCCAGGGGCCACACCATCACTGTGCTGTAGGCGCCCTCGCTGAGGGCGTCCTCGCTATCGACGATGAGGGCTTCACCGGCGCCCAAAGGCGCAACATGGTCGCGAAGCTTCAGCAGTGCCTCAAGATCGGGGCCTTTGACCCGGGGGGTTCTGCGCGGATCATGGGGGGCCCTGGCGACAATGACCTGAGAGCTCCACGGCGGTGCGCTGCGCTGGTGGTAGCGCAGTTGGGGGCCACGCTCATGCCAGATGGCTTCCACGCGGGGGAACCATTCGCCTTGGCGCGGCAGTGAGCCGCGCACGGCGTGGAGGAAATCGGCGACGATATGTGCGGGCAGCGACGTGTTCTCCGCGACGCTGCGTGAAAAACGTTGTTCGTGGAGATCCAGCCCCACCACGGTGCCGTCGCTGACACGCCACGAATCGGCCACCAGCGTGCGTGGGGCGAGGGAATCCTCGGCTACCAGGCGCAGTGTTCCCTCAAAGAACTCAAACAGCCAGCGACTCATAGGGTAAGGCTATGACGACGGGGCTTGTTTGGCATCCTCTTGCACACACCATGGACGCTGAGACAGCCTTCATGGCGCTGTATGGCGAGGACCCACACGCACTGTGGTGGGATGACCACGGCGAGCGCGGTCAACAGGTGAGCTATTTGGCCAGCGGAACGCCGCTGGATCTCACCGAGAACTGGCGCGAGGAACTGCGGGTCGCACACGCTGCCCTTGCCCGCGCAAGCGCCGAGGGTGCGGGCGAGTATCCGCTTGGCATCGTGATTGTTGCCCCCTACGAAACCGGTGTCCAGGCGATAGGCCTCCCACCGCACCCCCTCACCACTCAAGCGGATATCGTGCCGAGGGCTGTGCTGGTCGATCGACTGATTGCCTGTGACCACCGCACCCAGACACTCACCGCGGTTGCGCTTGCAGACACCTGGTCGGGGGAATTAGAGCTCTGGGCAGAGCGCCTAGAGAACACGCTCGCCCAGGCCCCAAGCCCACCCCCCGCGGTCGTGGGGGAAGTGGCAAGGCTTCACTGGCGGGACTCGCCCGTACGCTACCGAGAGATGATTTTGAGCGCCCAGGACGCCATCGTGCGAGGTGATGCCTACCAACTGTGTGTGACCACGCAGATTCAGGTGGAGGGATGTGTCGACCCTGTGGCGCTACACCGTGTGCTGCGCCAGATTTCTCCCACCCACCACCAGGCCCTCATTCGAATGGGGCCCCTCAGCATGGTCTCGGCTTCCCCCGAAACTTTTCTCCAGATTGATCCTCAAGGCCGAGTGATCACCCGGCCAATCAAAGGAACGAGGCCCCGCGGGGCCACACCCGGAGATGATCGAGCGCTTGGGGTGGAGCTCTCCACCAACGACAAAGAGCGGGCAGAGAATCTGATGATTGTGGATTTGATGCGCAACGATTTCTCTCGAGTGTGCGAGGTGGGGTCCATCACCGTGCCTGAGCTGATGGTCGTGGAAAACTATGCGACTGTCCACCAACTGGTCAGCACGGTAGAAGGCCAGATCAGATCAGGGTGCGATGTGCTCGATGTGCTCGACGCAACCTTTCCCGCAGGGTCAATGACGGGAGCCCCCAAAGCTCGGGCAGTGGAGTTGCTGGGTACTGCAGAATCCGGGCCCCGAGGCTTGTACTCCGGTACCTACGGTGTGTGGCGGGTTGATGGGTCAGCCACGTTTGCGATGACTATTCGCACCGCCATGGTCCACCCCACCCACCTCACTATTGGCGTGGGTGGTGGGATTACGGCGTTGAGTGAACCGGGCGCAGAAATTCGAGAAGTAGGCATCAAAGCGCGCTCCCTGCTTCAGGCTCTCGGCCTGGAGCAGGGTGAGTACTCTTGAGGGGTGATCAATGCCTCAACATCCCCTGACGGTAGCGGCGACGGGGTCTATGACTTTCGCGCGTTAGAAGCAAAATGGGCGGCCTATTGGGAAGAGCACCAACCGTTCACCGTCGATGACGGGGACGACTCCAAGCCCCGCAAATATATCTTGGATATGTTTCCCTACCCCTCCGGAGACCTCCACATGGGCCACGCCGAGGTCTATGCCCTCGGCGACATTGTTGCCAGGTATTGGCGCCTGCAAGGCTTTCAGGTGCTTCACCCCATTGGGTGGGATTCCTTCGGGTTGCCGGCAGAAAACGCGGCCATCAAACGCGGGGTTGACCCGGGTGAATGGACCTATTCCAACATTGACCAACAAAAAACGTCCATGAAGCGCTACGCGGCCTCTTTTGATTGGAGCCGCGTCCTGCACACCTCCGACCCGGAGTATTACCGCTGGACCCAGTGGCTCTTTCTGACCCTGTATGAGAAGGGCCTCGCCTATCGGAAAGACTCCTGGGTCAACTGGGATCCCGTGGACCAAACGGTGCTCGCAAATGAGCAGGTGCTCCCCGATGGCACTTCGGATCGCAGCGGTGCGATGGTGGTCAAAAAGAAACTCACCCAGTGGTATTTCCGTATCACCGACTACGCCGATCGACTACTGGATGATTTGAACCAGTTGGAAGGCCGCTGGCCTTCCAAAGTGTTGGCGATGCAGCGAAACTGGATTGGTCGCTCCGAAGGGGCAGAGGTCGATTTCGTTATTGAAGGCCGTGATACTCCCGTCACGATTTTCACTACCCGCCCCGACACCCTTTTTGGAACCACATTCATGGTGGTAGCGCCCGATTCTGATTTGGCGGCGGAGCTGGTGGCAGGCTCCAGCGACGCTGTTCAGGAGGACTTTGCACGCTACCTGGAAACGACCCAGCGTGCGACAGAAATTGATCGCCAGGACGCCGGTCGAGAAAAAACGGGGGTGTTCCTCGAACGCTATGGAATTAACCCGGTGAATGGGGAAAGGTTGCCCATCTGGGCTGCCGACTATGTGCTTGCAGAGTATGGAACAGGCGCCATCATGGCGGTTCCCGCCCATGATCAGCGCGACCTTGATTTTGCCAAAGTCTTTGACCTCCCGGTTCGGGTGGTGCTTGACACCCAGGCGCCCATCACCGGGGCTATCCCCGTGGTGACCCCGGAGATGCTCGAATCCGGTGATGTGCCTCTGCCCGACCCCCTGGTGACCGGGGAAGCGCTTGCCGGAAACGGTCGGATGATTAATTCGGGCCCCCTTGATGGGTTGAGCAAGAATCACGCGATATCGCGCATCCTTGATCTTCTGGAAGAGGCCGGGACAGGGCGCAGGGCAAAAACGTATCGCCTGCGCGATTGGCTGATCTCTCGCCAACGATTCTGGGGAACACCGATTCCGATCATGTATGACGGGGAGGGAAACGAAGTTGCGGTTCCCCTTGATCAGTTGCCCGTGGCCTTGCCACCGAGCGAGGGTCTCGATTTGAAACCGAAGGGCACGTCGCCTTTGGGTGCAGCGACCGAGTGGTCAAGGGTCGAGGTGGACGGGAAAATGTTGACGCGTGATCCCGACACGATGGATACGTTTGTGGATAGCTCTTGGTATTTCCTGCGATTTTTGAGTGCCCACGATGACACCCAAGCGTTTGATCCGGCAAAAGTCGAGCAGTGGGCTCCCGTTGACCAGTACGTGGGCGGGGTCGAGCACGCGATTTTGCACCTGCTGTATGCCCGTTTCATCACGAAAGTTCTGTTTGACCTGGGTTTTGTGTCCTTCACAGAGCCGTTTACCTCACTTCTCAACCAGGGCATGGTCATCCTTGATGGCGCCAAGATGAGTAAATCCAAAGGCAACGTCGTGTACTTCAGTGAAGAACTCGATGCCTACGGTGTTGACGCGGTGCGCCTCACCATGGCTTTTGCTGGCCCGCCGGAAGACGACATTGACTGGCGTGATGTTTCCCCGGTGGGGTCTCAAAAGTTTTTGGCCAGAGCCTGGCGACTGTCCGGCGAGGTGAGCTCCGAGCCGGGAATCGAATACGGCAATGGAGATGCCGACCTTCGTCGCCACACCCACCGATTCTTAGCCGATGTTCCCGGCCTCATTGAAAGTTTCAAATTCAATGTTGCTGTGGCGCGAACCATGGAGCTTGTGAACCACACCAGAAAAACCATTGACACGGGTCCGGGTGGTGCTGACCCTGCGGTGAGGGAAGCGACGGAGGCCATTGCGTTGGCTCTGTCACTTTTCGCCCCGCACACGGCAGAAGATATGTGGGAGCGCATCGGCCATGAACCGAGCGTTGCCCTCCAGAAATGGCCTGCCGCGGATTACACACTTTTGGTCGAGGAGTCCGTCACTGCAATTGTGCAAATTGATGGCAAGTTGCGCGATCGCCTTGAGGTTTCCCCCAATATTGGCGGGGAAGAATTGGAAGCCCTCGCCATGGTTACACCGGCGGTGAAACGCTCCTTGGAGGGCAAAACCATTGTGAAGGTCATTGTTCGTGCTCCCAAAGTGGTGTCTATCCAAACGACTTCTCCCTAGTCCACAGGCCACCGTTTCGGTCGTCTCCACCCATATCGCGGGGAGCGAGGGTGAGACGGTGGCGTCGCCTCTAGAGTCCGGCCATGACTCTCACGCGCACCCTCTGGGATTTCCTCGATTCACGAGAAGCTGAGCCCGAAGAGGCTGGGCTTGAGGGACCTGGGTTCGAAGAACCTCGGCTCGAAGGACCTCGGCCCGAAGAACTTGGGCCAGCCATCCTCGACAGTCGTGATCCCGGGGTGGAGGGCGCCTACTTTGGGGATAGGTCACAGCGGGTGCGATGGCGGGTGGGAATCACCACCGCTGTCGCGCTGGGAACAGCGGTGCTGCTGGTGGTGGTCGGATCCTTTTTCTTCCAGAGCGCCACCCCCGCCCCAGAAGTGGTGCTGGCTGCAGAGCGGAGCCCGGATGATCGCGCCACCACAGGTGGGGGCCTCCCCGAGGCGAGCCCACCCCAGGTGGTTGTTCACGTGGTGGGTGCAGTGGTTAGTCCCGGTGTTGTTCGTGTTCCCGAATCCTCCAGGGTGGAAGACGTGCTTGCGCTCGTTGGTGGTCCTACGGAGAGTGCGGAACTGTCGGGGGTGAACTTGGCGCGCGTTGTTTTTGATGGGGAACAAATTGTTGTTCCCACCATCGGGGAGGCTTCCTTGCAGGGTGTGGGGGTGAGCGGGGGGTTGATCAGTCTCTCGCGCGCTGACTCCACCGCGCTCCAGAGCTTGCCAAGAGTTGGCCCTGCTACCGCAGAGCGAATTATTTCTTGGCGCGAAGCCAACGGGCCTTTTCGAAGCGTCGAAGACTTGCTTGCCGTATCGGGAATAGGGCCTGCGACCCTGGAGGGCTTGCGCGAGTTCGTCACACCGTGAGTGGCCCCGAGCTGCCCACCCGGGTTCGTGACCTTCGCATGCTTCTCCCCGCCCTCATCGGGTGGGCAACGTGTTGCCTGGGGGTCTGGCTTCGGCCAGGCATCGGGTGGCTCATCGCCATTGGCGCTGGGGCCATCGTGAGCGTTGCTGTGGTGTGGCGGGCGGGTCGCACCCCACAGGACAGTCCGCCTCGGAAAGCGCCTCTCCTCGCCCCCGTTGCCTTGGCCCTGGTGGTCGCGTGGGTCATGCTCGCCGCCGTGTCTCTTGGCGAAGTGTTTCGCGAACAGTCCGCGGTGGCAGAGCGCGCGGGGTCAGAAGTGAGTGCCGATGTGTCGCTCACCCAAACTTTTACTCCGGGAATGCGCAGCGTTGATGTGACCGTTATCGCCGTGGATGGTGAGGCACTGCGCGGTGGGGGAGTGTCGGCCAGGCTCATTGGCTTTCCCTTCACCGAGCGCGTTGCCTACGCGTCAAAGGCCCTGGTGGTGGGCTATCTGCAGGAAGCCTCTCCGTGGGAGGAAGCAGGGTGGGTGCTGATGGCGCGGGGTGCGGCGGAGAAGATCACCCCACCCGGTGGTTTTCTCGCCGGTGTGGATGGTCTCCGTCTCGGGTTAGTAGAGCAATCTCTCGGGCGACCGGGAGATGGTGGCAGGTTACTTCCAGGCCTCGCCATTGGAGACACCCACGCGGTTGATCGAGGCCTTATCGAAGCAATGCGCACCACCTCCCTCAGTCATCTTGTTGCGGTGTCAGGAGCTAACTGCGCGATCGTGGTGGCCATCGTCGTGGCCATCGTTGCCCTATTTGGGGGAGGGCTCGTTCCCCGGCTGGTCGCCGGAACACTCGCTCTTGTGGGCTTCGTCATTTTGGTCACCCCGGAGCCCAGCATTGTGCGCGCCTCGATAATGGCCACCATTGTGCTGGTTTTTTTGGCCTCTGCCAGACCGGTGCGGGGTATTCCCGTGTTGGGGGTGACCGTCCTTCTCCTGCTGGCTATCAACCCGTGGCTCGCCTTGGACTTTGCGTTTGCGCTGTCGGTGACCGCGACGGGGGGAATTCTGCTCCTGTCCGCACCGCTGACCAAGAAGCTTTCCCGCGTCATGCCCACCCCGCTTGCGCTGGTGATTTCTCTGCCACTGGCGGCCCAAATTGCGTGTCAGCCCATTCTGATTTTGCTGAACCCGGTTATTCCTGTTTTTGCTGTTCCTGCCAATATGTTGGCGGCGCCTGCGGCGCCCGTGGCAACCATCCTCGGCATGCTTGCCTGCGTTGTTGGGGGTTTTGCGCCCCCAGTCGCCCAGGGACTGGTGTGGCTTGCGTGGTGGCCCTCGGCATACATTGCCGCTATTGGGCGCTCGCTCGCGGCGTTTTCTTTTGCCACCCTGCCCTGGCCGCCAGGTTGGTGGGGGGCGATAGCGATAGCACTATTGGGCTATCTGGCCGTCGCCTGGTTTCTTCTCAGAAGCACCGCGCACATCACTCTGCGCAGAGTCCTCGCGAGTGCGTGGACGGTGGTGTTGGTTCTTGTCGCAGGGGCTTTCGTGGCGCCGCGCGCGGTGATTCGAGCGAGCATTCCCGATTCATGGTCTCTCGCGCAGTGCGATGTGGGGCAGGGAGATTCTTTGGTGATTCGCTCGAAGGGTCAGACCGCGATTATTGACACAGGGGAAGACCCGGTGGCACTCAAACGCTGTTGGGATTTGTTGGGAGTGGGCCAGATTGATGTGGCCATCATCACTCACTTTGATAGAGACCATGTGGGAGGCTGGCCGGCGTTAGCCGGCCGCGTTAACGAGGTGTGGCTTGGCCCTGCCACCTCGGAGGGTGATCGCGATATTGCACAGGCCCTGAAGCTTTCGGGCACCACGGTCGTCACTCCTCGCTACGGCCATGAGGCCAGTCTTGGGGACTATCGCCTTCGTGTCCTGTGGCCGGGGGATCAGGTTCTTGCGCAGCCGGGAAACGACTCGAGTATTGTCGTGAGCCTGACGGGAAAATCCGAGTGTGAGGAGTGCCTTTCCGCCCTTTTTCTGGGAGACCTTGGCGAAATTCCGCAGCGGATTCTTGCAGGGCGTGAAACGCTCGGACCCGTGGACGTGGTGAAGGTCAGCCATCACGGTTCCGCTGACCAATACGAGGGGCTCTACCGCGAAGCCTCGGCGCGGATCGGGCTCATCGGTGTCTCCTCCGATAACACTTACGGGCATCCGACTGCTCGCGCACTTGGCATGTTGGAGTCTCTCGGCGTCCTCGGCTTGCGATCAGATACGCGTGGAACGCTGACGTTGGGGAAAAACGCTCAGGGCGACGTGGAGCTCTGGTCGGAGCGCCCCTTGCCCCAGTAGTCTGGGGCAAGGGTCTAAGGGAGCAGCAATGGCAACGACGGGCGTGGCAGCGGTGGTGCCCTGGCACGGCATCCGCGATGCACGGGTGGTGTTGGTGAGTGGAACCGAAAGTTTCCTCGCCGATCGCGCTATTCGCATCCTGACGGATCGAATGAAGTCCTCCGACTCAGGTGTCGAAGTCAGCGACTTGGATGCCGGCTCCTACGGGGCGGGCGAACTTTTTCAACGGGCAAGCCCCAGCCTGTTTGGTGAACCGCGACTGCTTCGCGTGTCGGGAGTGGAAAAGTGCAGTGACGCTTTTCTTGACGATGCTCTGTCCTATTTAGATTCGCCCGAAGCAGATGTTGTTCTCGTCCTTCGCCACGGCGGAGGAAACAGGGGAAAAAAGCTTCTGGACGCGCTGAAGAAATCGGGAAGCTCCGCACTGATTGTCGAGTGCAAAGACATCAAAAAAGACGCCGATCGGATGGGGTTCATTTCCGCAGAGTTCCAGCGAGTCGGAGCAACCATCACCCCTGGCGCTCAAAGGGCTCTGGCCGATGCCTTCAGCACTGACCTCGCCGAGCTTGCCGCAGCCTGCCAGCAGCTGATTGCTGACTCAGAGGGCGCTCCCGTGACCGACGAGGTTATCAAGCGCTACTACGGCTCGAGGGTTGAAGCGACAACATTCCAGGTGGCAGACACGGCAATTGCTGGTCATTTTGCTCACGCTTTAGTTTTGCTGCGTCGAGCTATGGATTCCGGTGCGGAGCCTATTTTGGTTGTTGCCGCCTTCGCGATGAAACTTCGCACCATGGCTCAGGTGGGTGGTGTTCGAGGCAACAACGACGCTGTCGCCAGTGAGTTGGGGATCCCGTCATGGCAGGTTCGGCTCGCTCGAGGGAACCTGCAGGGATGGGATGAGGCCGGTTTGGGCCGCGCCATCATGGAAGTGGCCTCAACAGACTCGGCTGTTAAAGGCCACGGTCCGAATCCGCACTATGCCCTCGAGCGCATGGTGCGGGTCGTCTCACGCCGAGGGCTTGTCTAAGTTTCAGGGTTCGTGATCCGGGGGATTGTGCCATCACCGTGAATGGTGGTTACCTCGGAAATGACCACCGGATAGCCGTCGTGCCGTGTGCGGCATTTTTCTTTGCCTTTGAGGTGTTCAGGGTAGCGAGCAAAGACCCCGACGGTGTCCATCGAGTAGGAGTAGTGGACGGCGTCCTTCGTTGTTAGGGCTCCGGAAAACCAGCGAGTGGGGTGGCAGATTCGCCAATCCGTATGTCGAGCGTGTGGGCTAAAAACTGGCGTGAAATCCCACAATTGGTGGAGTCATCGGTCGTTCAAAACTCTCATCATCCTCATAGCCAATCGTTACCGCCCCGACAGCAGTTTCGAGGGTGATTCAAATGCGCGCCTTCTACGTTGGAATGAATGCAGGCGGGACTTTCGCTCTGCAGATTCCTATCACCAAATCTCACAAGGAGAAAAATGCGCAAGAGCGTACTAGCAGGACTTGCCATTGCAGCCCTCACCCTAACCGGGTGTGCTGCAGCGGAAGAAGAAGTAGCCGAGCCGGTCGAAGAGACCATGGTCGAAGAAGCCCCCATGGAAGAAGCACCCATGGAAGCAGCTCCTGGAACCATTGTTGATGTGGCTGTCGCTGCAGGAACATTCACCACACTCGCTGCAGCGCTTGACGCTGCAGATTTGGTCGAGACTTTGCAGGGTGAGGGTCCGTTCACGGTCTTCGCTCCCACCGATGAGGCATTTGCAGCCCTCCCCGACGGTCTTTTAGAAGCACTGCTTCTTCCTGAGAACGTCGACGTGCTGACCTCTATCCTCACCTACCACGTGGTGTCTGGAGCGGTCTTCGCTGCTGACGTCACCACCGGTGATGTGGCAACGCTTGAAGGATCCAACATTGCTATCGACACAGCTGACGGCGTTGTTCTCAACGGCTCAGCAACTGTGACGGCAGCCGATGTTGAGGCATCAAACGGTGTCATCCACGTCATCGACGCAGTCATCTTGCCCCCGGGCCTTGATGTGACAGCGTTGCTTGGTTAATCCACAACGCTAAACACTGTGGGCCAGGGAGAAATCCCTGGCCCACAGTGTTTTTAGGTCGAGAAAGAACCCCCGCTTCGGAGGGACTCGTTAGTCTTCCACCCGCTCATCTGTTGTGGCTGACCAGATCTCGGCTGCAAACCAGCTTCTTTTTCCGCCCCGACCCTTTCTTGCGAGAGGGGAAAGCCAGCCAAGGTCTTGGGCGCGGTGGAGAAGCTTGGAGGCGGTGGGTTGGGAGGTTGACAACTCTTCCTGGATTTTCTTGACTGTGAGAATCGGATGTCTAAACATCACGTCGATGAGAGAAACTATGGCGGTTCGGTCGTTTTCGGCCTCCTTGCGGTACTGCGCCCGAATTGCCACCAAACGGGTGAGCCTCACCGTGGTTTCATTGGCTTGGGTTCGGACCCCTTGGGCAAAGAACCTCACCCATTCATCCATCTGACCTTTTTCTCGCACCGCTTGCAGCCGTTCGTAGTATTCGGATTTGAATCTTTCGATGTAGGAAGAGAGGTTCAAGATCGGCTGCTCGAGCACTCCATCGTGGATGAGTAAGAGGCTGACCAGCAACCGGCTAATTCGCCCGTTTCCGTCGAGGAACGGGTGAATGGTTTCAAACTGGTAGTGCATCAATGCAGCCCGAACGACGACAGACGATGTGGGAGCTTCGTTGACGTACCTCTCCCAATCGGTGAGGAGCTCTGGCAACGCAGAAGGCAGAGGAGGGATGTATTTCGCCTCTTCTGGACGAGCACCAGGTTCGCCGATCCAGACGGGTGAGGTTCGAAGCTCTCCGGGGAATTTCTCTTCTCCCCGCACTCCACAGAGTAATATTTTGTGCATCTGGAGAAAGAGTCTCGACGCCAAGGGGAGTGTTTCCAGGAGCTGGGTTCCTACTTTGAGTGCCTGCAAATAATTGAAGACCTCTCGGAGGTTTTCCTCTCGAATGTTGGTCTCTTCAATTTCTGCGCTTAAAACGCTGCTGAGAGAGGCCTCCGTTCCCTCAATTCGTGAGCTCGAGAGAGCCTCTCTCGCCAGGGTTGGTGCGAGCAAAACTTCGGGTTCCCCAATCAGCATGGCCAGGCCGGCCACTTTTCCCAGAGCAAGTTGGGCGTCATCGACAACACTCTGCGTTATGCCCGATAGGTCCATGTCGCGTCGTATCGCACTGGGCATGAAGAAGCCGTGGGGCCAATGACCAAGATAGTCCCAGGCAAGCTGACCGAAGGAGTGGTTCTGGTAATCGGAGCGCTTCATGACGCCAAACTTACAACAAGAAAGCCTATTTCTTTAAGTAAAGCTCTTTCTCTCTAACCTTTCGGTCTTTTTCTTTGAGAAAAAGCTGGCCGAAATACCCCCAGGGGCACTGTGCGGTGCTAAATGGTTCCCTCATCGAGGCCAGCGAGCACATGTGTGGCACGCTCTCGCAGTTCGGGCAAATCGGTGAGCCGGCCCAGTCCGTGAACCTGTCTGGCCATGCGGTGGTTTTTGACGAACTCTGCTGTGTGGCGATCAAGGAAATCCCAGTAGAGCGTGGTGAACGGGCAGGCATCATCTCCCACGCGCTTTTTCGGGTCATATGCGCAACCTTTGCAGTACTGCGTCATCTTGTTGATGTAAGCGCCGCCTGCCGCATAGGGCTTTGTCATCAGCCGCCCCCCATCGGCATGAACTCCCATGCCGATGATGTTGGGCACCATCACCCATTCCGCCGCATCGATAAATCGTTCCCGCATCCAGTCCAAAAACTGTTGGGGATTAGTGCCCGTCACGAGCGCCAGATTGCTCAAAATCATAAGTCGAGGAATGTGATGAGTCCATGCCCGTTTCTCCACCTGGGACACCACCTGTTTTACGCAGTTCATCTTCGTTGCACCAGAGTTGGTGAACACGGGAAGCAAAGGTCTCTCTGCCCCCAGGGTGTTGAGCTCTCGATAGTCCGCGCCCAAAAACCAGTACATGCCGTTGATGTATTCCCGCCAGCCAATAATCTGTCGAACAAATGCCTCCACCGACTGAATCGGTGCCTCACCCGCGTCATAGCGCTCAATTGCTTGGGCGACCACCTCATCGGCCGTAATTAAACCGTTGTTGAGGTAGGGGCTCAAGAGTGAATGGTGCAGCGACCACTCCTCCAGCGTGACGGCATCCTCCAAGGGCCCAAAGCCCGCAAGGTGATGCTCCAGGAAATGCTCCAGTTGGGAAAGTGCACCTTCGCGGGTTGTCGCCCACGTTGTCGTGGGCGTGTAGTTGAGGCTTGTGGCTACCTCATCATCAAGGGCGTCGCGCTGATGCTCGAGGCGCTCGGGCCAGGTGTAGTTCTTCGGTGGTGGGAGACGGTTGTCGGCATCAAAGTTCCAGCGCCCCTGCTCCGGCTCGCCATCCTTGACGAGCAAGCCCAAGCGAATCCTTTGGGCTCGATAAAAGTTTTCCATGACAAAGGTCTTTTGGCTTTCCGCCCAGGTTCGGAAAAGTGTTCGAGGTGTCAAGAAGAAATCGTTGTCGACAAACTCGACACCGATCTCCTGCAACTGGGCTGATTGCCTCATCGATGACGGTTGCGCACACACCACAGGAAGGTCACCGAGCTGCTCGCGGGTGTGGGTAATGCCCGCGGCTGTGGTTTCTGCCTTCACAAACCAGACGGTGAAACCCATCCCCTCAAGCCTTTTGGCAAAATGACGGGCCGAAGAAATCAGAAAAAACAGCCTCTCTTTATGCCAGTTGCGTCCGGAGCACATGCGCTCGCTCTGCACAAAGAGCACAAGATCGGTTTCCGGTTGTGCATCGCGAAGGACCCCGCGCTCTGCATTGAGATGATCAAAGGGGATCAGAAGGATGCGCTTCAGCGCATCGGGGACTTCGGCTGAGGGGTGCACCGTGTCGTTCATGGGCCAAGGGTATTCCCACCAGGTGGTCACGAGCTGTGGCA
>Ga0307935_1000091_pt1 | contig 41782 bp, 33 predicted proteins | sample OrgLakmetageno92_FD_201827 | JGI IMG/M metagenome (GOLD analysis project Ga0307935, IMG submission 201827) | Saline water microbial communities from Organic Lake, Antarctica - #92 | ecosystem: Environmental > Aquatic > Non-marine Saline and Alkaline > Saline | place: Antarctica: Organic Lake...
AATTGGAGACAAGCGTTGCTTTGGTAGTTTCTAACCGGTGTAACGACTGAAATCAAATGGAAACTAAACATGTAGAAGGCCGTTAAACCGCTCGTTTGGACGAGAGTTCGATTCTCTCCGACTCCACGATTAAATTAAACCTCTTTAAATCAATGATTTAAAGAGGTTTTCACTTTTCTATAAAATAATTAAAGAGTTGTCATTCATAGCGTTATATGTTCGAACTTTTACAATTACTCAATCAAAAGCTTTAGCCTTACTAATATTTTAAATAATGATGCTTATTAAATACATTAACGCTATATTTGTTGTAAGTAAGCAACAAAATGAACTCCAGAAAAACTATTCTTCTCCCTAAATATCAAAAGATGTTTGAACAAATAGGTGAGAATATTAAATTAGCAAGAAAACGTAGAAAGTTAACTACTGAGCAAGTTTCAGAGCGAGCTGGTATTCATAGAGCTACACTTTATCGTATAGAAAAAGGCGATCATGCCGTTTCAATAGGTTTATATTTTAACGTATTTAGAGTCCTTAACCTTCAAGATGACTTTCTAAAGCTTGCCAGCGAGGATGAATTTGGTAGAAAGCTACAAGACCTTGATTTATTATAGAAACTATGGGAAAAGGGAAATTTGATATTTACGTTTATGCAGATTGGATAGGTCTAGAATCTGTTGCATTGATAGGTATTCTGTCTGCTCATTTTGCCAAAGCTAAAAAGGCATTTAGTTTTGAGTATGACCGAGCGTGGCTTAAAAGTGAATCCCTACATCTACTTGATCCAGATATTGACTTTTTCTCTGGTGCGCAGTATCCATCAAACAAAGAGAATTTTGGGATCTTTCTAGACAGTATGCCCGACACTTGGGGAAAAACCTTAATGAAACGCAGAGCCGCTCAAGATGCAAGAACTAAAAACGAAAAAGCTCAAACACTCTATGAAATAGATTATTTATTAGGCGTTTATGATCAAAGCAGAATGGGAGCACTTCGTTTTAAAACTGATAGGAACGGACCTTTTCTCGATAATGATGAGCAATGTCCTACTCCACCATGGTCTTCTTTAGGTGATTTACAAGAGGCTGTTAATCAATTAGAGAATGATGAACATAACGAAACCATCAGAAAATGGATCGCAGTACTTATCGCTCCAGGTTCTTCATTAGGTGGAGCAAGGCCAAAAGCTAATATTCTAGACAGCAAAAAAAATCTATGGATTGCAAAATTTCCCTCCAAAACAGATACCATTGACAAAGCTGCGTGGGAATATCTAACATATCAACTAGCAACAAATGCTGGTATAAAGATGGCAGAATCTAAAATTGAAAGAGTCAGTGGCAATTATCATACATTTCTAACTCGTAGGTTTGATAGAGAAAATGGCAACAGGATTCATTTTGCATCTGCCATGACCATGACTGGTAATACAGAGGATAATATTAAAGGAACAACTCCTAGTTATTTAGAAATAGTTGAGTTTATTGAAAACTTCGGTATAAATATCGATATAAACCTACACCAGTTATGGCGTCGTATTATTTTTAATATCGCTATATCAAACACAGATGATCATTTACGCAATCATGGTTTCATTTTAACGGATAAAGGCTGGATCCTATCGCCAGCTTACGACTTAAATCCTTCCATTGAGAAGGATGGCTTATCCCTAAATATTGACATGAATGATAACGCGTTGGACTTTGAACTAGCAAAAAGTGTTGGTCCTTATTTCCGCTTACGCGAAAGCGAAATGGATACGATCATTAATGAAGTTTTACAAGCAGTTAAGAATTGGAAAATAATTGCTAAAAAAATAGGAATTAAAAATGCTGAGATAGAACTTATGTCTGGAGCATTTAGATTTTGAAAATCTTAAAATTTGATTTAGAGATAATTACCTCAATATCTTCACTCAAAAAGTTCGAACTCTTTCGCTCCGACTCCACTTTTAACCTCTTAATAAATTGATTAAGAGGTTTTTGTATTTTTAGTTGACAGTTTAGTTGACAATTTTACTATCTAAAAATATGATGTTGAAGTTTTTTATTCCCTTTCTCTAGATATGTCAAGATAAGTAATAAATCTGACCGTCATAAATGTTTTAACTCCCGATTCATTATGCTAACTGCCGAATCTTTTTACCTCTTTGTTAAAGAACTTTCTAAAAAGAGCTGCGCTTGCTGCAGAATAAAATTGATAAGAATTTAAAGGAACATACATCTACTCGAATAAGAACTAAAAAGATTCAAAATAGAATTACAAAAACAGAGGTAGACGATATGTTGTGGAAACGAGTTTTTAATGTTGATACTAGTAGAACGAAATAAGGCAATGTGAGCGATTTAAAAAACTGATTGACACATATACCCACTTCTCCGTTATACTTCCACAGGCTTTTCTGTTTTTATTCAAACACAGCTATTTTACACCAATTCTTTCCTTTATGTAATACTTTAAAACCTGATTTTAAAATAACAGCTCCAATTGCGGAAACCCGTACACTTACAAGAATAATTTGATGTTTATTTACACATGGATACAAACTAAATCAAGTAAGAACGTTAAGATAGGTGTGTCCAAGCAAGCAAAAATAACCAACTAAATATGAGTGTTTATAATCATATAAAATAAAACCTTATCAATTAACTTTACCTTGATGCTAATTTGAGTAATTCCTACAGATGAAAAAACTGCTTTGTTAGATTTTGATAAAATAGATGAGTAGGTTTCCCATCAATATGGTGCTGATTAACCATAATTTAAAAAGAATGCACCCGGATAAAGAACATATAAACATAGGTTTATCCGGAGATTCTTAGTGGATATGTGTTGCTTTAGTGCATATATAAGAAGTTGTGCTTCATTTGGGAAACACAAAATTAAGACTGAATAATATTTTAAAATGGTTGATTTAAATAAAAAAACGGAAGAAATTAAAGCATTTTTAAACTCTTCCATTATTCGATTTCAAGCGGAAAATGAAGAACCAAATTCGATTGGAATTTATTGCTGTCCTTGGTCAGGTTGGATTTCTATCAATTTCAACGTAAATAAAAAACTGCCGGATACGAAAAATAACTGTCCCGACTTTGATTTTGTTGAATTTGACCTTATGGAAATATCTGAATGGGAAAATGAATATGAAACTGATAATCCCGAATTCAAACTAAATGGTTCAATAAAAACTCACAATCACGACCTTGGAGACGAGAATATGAATCAATTGATATTTGAATATTTAAAACCAATCGTGACTGAATTAAAAGGAAATTATAATTCTGATTTTCTTCTTCAAATGTTGGACAGCAATTTGGCAGAGGAAATATGAAATAAAAAACGAAAGCACAACAATGGCTATAATTAATACGGGTTTTGATGCTTAATCCAAAGTTTAGAGCTTTAAACGAAGTCCGCCAAATCTTTTGATTTGGCTTTAAAATAAAAAAGATAAAACAAAATAAAAAGTTTTGGCTAAGTGCTTAATCGAAAGTTCACTACTTTTAATTCCCGTACTAACCATAGCCGGGACCGTTGTGCGCAAGCTGAAAAAAAATCCGTACTAATAACTAAATATGTTTGAATATTTAAAATTCCTATTCAAAAAATTAAAAACATTTGACCGAAAGTTAAACACTATCGCCATTTTACAAAATAAGTTTTGGATAAGGATAAACGAAAATGAAATTGCTGAAAAATGGTTTTTTAGGGATAACGGTAGATTAATTATATCAATCAACGGAAATGTAACCGAAGGTAGATATGAATACTTGAATGAATCGAATTTAATTCTTGAATTTCAAGGGAATAGAATACTATTAAATCAAAATTTTATTTATAACGACCTATTGCTCTTAAAAAAAGATTCTGATGAATCAGAATTTTATGCTTTTTATGACTCTACCAAGTTTAATCCAAACGAATTTGTACAATTCATTGAAAATTCCAGAAAGAATGATTTAAATATTGTTGAAATTGAGCTAATTGATAATACAACCGCTGAAGTTGTTAGAGAATTAAATCAGCAAACAATTGTATTGGGCAACCATATTCTTATCAATCAACAATTGGCATCACAAAGTTTTGTAGAAACTAAAACAAAAATTTACGAATTAAAGGAAGGTAAGATTGACAAAATATTTTTTAAATATCAGTACAAAATTAATGACATTATTTTTACGGTAAAACAGAGAAATATTTCTATCAATGTTATGGATGAAATTATAAAATATACTGAACCAATAGAAGATGGATTGTATATTATTAATTATGACATCGGCATCGAAATTAAAGAATATCAAATCAACGCGAAGTACAAAATGGCTTTTTGCGAAACCTTTGTTACAAAGCAGAAATTTCAAGTTTATTGCAGAAGACCTGACGAATTTTCATTGAGAGATTTAGTTCGCAAATATAAAGAAATTATGCCTGATGGAAATTATTGGTTAAGTCCTTTTAAAAGACTGAAAGTTAGAAATGGAAAATTAGAATAAAACCAGCGCACAATCGAGTAGACGGCTGACAGTGAAATAACTGCCAGTGCGCCTCTCACACCACCGTACATACGGGTCTCGTATACGGCGGTTCAAAAAATCGAAGTTTGCGTTCTATTCAGATAATCTATCATAGGTTTGTAGCCTTTTCGTTTTAATCTAGATAGGGTGATTGTAGTACCTAGTATAGGGCTTTGAGCTACTGCCCAGCCTCCCATTCGGGTTCTACTCCAAGCATACGCCTGACCTTTTTCTATTCCTAAACATATTAAATTCTTGCGTTTCCTGTCTGCTTTCTTCCAATGATGCCAGATGCAGTATCGCAGACGGTTGCGCAACCATTCATCTAGCTTTTTAAGCTTTGTATAAATGTTTGTTAACCGATAATTGTTAAGCCATCCCCTACACACTTGTGTGAGTCTGCTTAATCGTTCTGATACCGATACTGGATTGGTTTTCTTGGTTAAAAGTTTTAGATTCTGTTTGAATTTTTCCCATCCACTTTTGCTTACTACAAGTTGATACTGTCCTTTTACACCTTTCTTATAAATGGGTACAAAGCCATGGCCTAGCAGTTCAAAATTTACTGGCCGACGTATCCCGCTTTTTGCTCGGTTTATAGGTAGGTGCAGTTTTTCTTTGAGAAAATTATACACCTCATTTCCTACTTGCTTTGCGGTTGCTTTAGATTTTGTGTAAATACTAAAATCGTCTGCATAACGCACATAACGAAGACCTTGATTGCTAAGAAATTTATCTAAAACATCTAACATGATATTAGATAATAATGGACTTAATGGACTTCCTTGTGGAATACCTTTTCGTCGTTTGACTAAGCGACCTTTTATAAGTATGGGCGCTCGTAACCATTTGCGGATTAGTCGCAGGGTTACTGGACAATCTACCTTGTTGTAGACTAGTTGTAGTAATAGACTGTGATCAACTTCATCAAAGAATCCCTTTAAGTCGATATCTACAATGTCTTGGAAGCCATCATTGATGTATTCCTGTGCTTGTAATACCGCTTTTTGGGTATTCTTTTTAGGGCGAAAACCATAGCTAAATGGCTCGAATTCATATTCGAATTTGATCATTAGTATCTGGCTTACTGCCTGCTGTAAACACCTGTCTACTACGGTGGGGATACCTAAAAGACGGGGTTTGCCCTTCTTTTTGGGTATGGATACTCCTAAAATTGCCTCAGGTATATAGCCATTGGTGTGGATAGACGTGCTTATTCGGTCTCGATTTGCCCGTATATATAAGGGCAATTTTGAAACCAGCATACCGTCTACTCCACTCGCGCCTTTATTTTGCATCACTTTGTGCGCTGCTTTATAAAGGTTACTGGCTTTTAATACTGCTGCAATCATAAAATAAATAAAAAAAAATGTTTACTTCTGTTGGCTTAAGATTAGGCTAGCAAAGCCTCCTAATCGAATTTCAACTTGATTTAATGTTCCGTCCTTCCCTACTGGTGAGACCTATGCCTATCTGATGGCAACTCGTTTCCTGTAGGTACTATGACTTCTGCTGACTTCTCCATTATACCAACTCGTGGTTATCCCCTGCGCCTGCTGGCCCGTTGGCTAAAATGATTTACCAAATCATTTTTTAACGCTCCGTCCTCCAGGTAATGGCATCTTCTTTCACTCAATTCCTGCCGTATCTACACATACTCAATGGATGTAGCTTTTCGGGAATTTTTAGGAATTTATTTTTTCCTTTATCAAGGCAAAATTTTCAATCGTAGTGTAGCTACGGTTTAACATTTTAACGAAGAGAAAGGGGAAAAGAAAGATTAAAAAAACCTTAAAGCTATGTGCTTTGTGTATTGTTACCCTTTTGGTACTCTTAGGGCGTTACAATGATGTGCTTGCTTACCCAAGTAAATATGCCTCTGTATACGGTTTCTGCTTGGTTTATCCTGAGCGTAGCTGAAGGGTCAGTACCGAGTTTTGTAGTCTCGCTTTCTTCAGATGTAACCTCACGATTACCACCCTTGCGACTTACTAATGCTTCCAGACGTTACTCCAGCGCATCCACGAAGAAAGGGATAAAGGGTTCCCTTTCTGATGTCTTGCACCCTATAAATTAATAACTTACTTTACAGTAAGGTAAAGATGCCCATACTGGGCACACACACCGTGTATAAGCCATTGCTGGGTCTGTGCCTATCTGGAAAATTCTTGGGAATTTTCCAGCGGAGTTTTGTACTTTTAATGTCTTGTGCTTTAACACGCAACGGCTCATACACATCAACGTTATGTGCAAGCTGAATAAAAATCCTGCTTGTCCAAAAACAGAATTCAAATGAAGAAAATACTTTTAATAATTCCTTTACTTATCGGTTGTTCGTCAACGAAAGAGAAATCTGAATACGAAAGTCTTTTCGACTACGAAGGAAAATACGAATATGTTGATAATACGACATTAGAACTTAAAGCATCAGCGATGGACACAACGCTTTATGCAGTAATAGATAATGCGAAATATCCTTTGAAATTTATTGCTATAGACAGTTTTACAGATATGCAAGGAAGTTCTGTGATTTTTGAAAGGGACAACTCAAAGAAAGTAATTAGCTATAAATCTGACGGTCAAGAATTCAAGTTACTAACAAAAGACATTGATAAATCGAATATGTTTCCGAGAAAAGAACTTTTCGATAAACCAGAAAATTACGAGTATAAGAAACCTACAGAAACTGATGACGGACTTGCAACAGGCAATTTGGATGAAGAATTCAAAAACCCCAAACTTATAGTCGATATGGTCAAAGAAACCATTAATGGTAATTTTCCCGATGTACATAGCATCTTGATTTATAAAAACAATAAATTAGTACTTGAGGAATATTTTTACGGTTATGATGAAAATACACCACATCAATTAAGGTCTGCTACAAAACCTTTCATTGGCGGAATTCTTAGAATAGCGGTTGACCAAGGATTTATAAAAAGTGAAAAAGATGGACTACTACCCTATTTTAATTCTATATATCCAGATATCGCCAATTTAGACAAAAGAAAAAAAGAAATTACAATAGAAAATTTCTTAATGTATCGACACGGAATGGATTGTGAAAACAATAATCCTGAAAGTAAAGGAAATGAATCAAAAATGATGCAAAGTAAAGATTGGGTAAAATACACGCTCGATTTACCAATGGTGGGAGAACCGGGTATATCATCATCTTATTGTACAGGTTGTGCTTTGACTTTAGGCAGTTTAGTTGAAATAGCAACAGACAAGAAAATTGAGGATTTTGCAAAAGAAAATCTTTTTGAACCTTTAAACATTTCAAACTACAAATGGACTTTTGAACCAAATCAAACGAGTAGTGACGATTTTAGTCAAACGTATTTTACACCAAGAGACTTGATTAAATTAGCAAAATTATTTAAAGATGGTGGTAAGTGGAATGGAAATCAAATAATATCAAAAAGTTGGATTGATAAAACATTTAATATGGACAAAGGAGATTACGGCTATCTTTGGGAACATAAATATTTTATAGTTGACGGACGAACTTATAACTCATATTTAGCTTCGGGAAACGGCGGACAAAAAATTAATATTTGGCCTGAACTCGATATGATTACAGTATTTACTGGTGGAAACTATAATTCTTATCAATTGTATGGTAAAAGTACACCGCCAAACGAAATGATACCGAACTATATATTAAGGTCCGTGAAGTAAATCCTGCACATAATCGAGTAGACGGCTGACAGTGAAATAACTGCCAGTGCGCCTCTCATACCACCGTACATACGGGTCTCGTATGCGGCGGTTCAAAAAATCGAAGTTTGCGTTCTATTCAGATAATCTATCATAGGTTTGTAGCCTTTTCGTTTTAATCTAGATAGGGTGATTGTAGTACCTAGTATAGGGCTTTGAGCTACTGCCCAGCCTCCCATTCGGGTGCTACTCCAAGCATACGCCTGACCTTTTTCTATTCCTAAACATATTAAATTCTTGCGTTTCCTGTCTGCTTTCTTCCAATGATGCCAGATGCAGTATCGCAGGCGGTTGCGCAACCATTCATCTAGCTTTTTAAGCTTTGTATAACTGTTTGTTAACCGATAATTGGGGTCACCTGTATTTCTGCTGGCCAGTTCGCCGCATGGTATCACGATAGTGAGTGTTTAGGATCGGGTGTAATTGCTTAAATTAGTAACATGAAGCAAGGTGTCTTTATTCTATTATTTCTCTGTTCTGCCACATCTTTAGTATTGCAGGAATTACATGCTCTGGTCTATTTTAAGGATAAAGCAGACGTAGTAAGTTATCTAGCTAATCCTTCCACCATGCTATCGCAGCGCTCGATGGACAGAAAATCCCGACATAATATTTTTGTATTCCGTTCAGAAACCTTCATTCAACCTAGATTTGTCACGTTTAGATTTGTGTATACCTTGTAATGGTTAAATGATTTGGTTATCTCATTTTTTTGCTCGTTTTGCGTTTTGTAACTGTAAATCTATGGTCCATTCAAAGTCTTTTTCCAGTGCTGAAAAATATAATAAATCCTTAGTTTGTAAACTATTCTTTATAATTATTGGTGACCGTTTAATGTTTTTGATAAATAAATTGCGGTTTTACTGAGTTCGTTTTTGGCAACTTCGTTTGGAGTGCCTTCTGCTACCACTTTTCCGCCTTCTTTTCCTGCTCCAGGACCTATGTCGATAACCCAATCACTACCAGCCACTACCTGCATATCGTGCTCAACTACAATTACAGTATTGCCAGCATCCACCAATCTCGCCAATTGGAGTTGTAATTTTTCTACATCTGTTGGGTGTAAGCCCGTAGTGGGTTCGTCTAAAATATAAAGTGTATTCCCGCGGCTGAGTCGCTGTAGTTCCTTAGCAAGTTTAATACGCTGTGCTTCCCCGCCGGAAAGCTCAGTTGCTGGCTGGCCCAAACGTAAATAACCCAAACCTACTTCCTGCAACACCTTAAGGGGGCGACTTACTCGGTCTTCTTTTTCAAAAAATACGGCTGCTTTATCTACGGTCATGTCCAGAACTTGGTTGATATTCTTTTCGTGATATGTAACTTCTAAGGTTTCGGGATTATACCGCGCTCCTTCACAAACAGGGCAGGGCGCATACACACTTGGTAAGAATAGCAGTTCAACCATCACAAAACCCTCACCATCACAATTGGGACATCGACCCTTACCTACATTAAATGAAAAGCGACCGGCACTATAGTGGCGTGCTTTTGCTAATTTTGTCGAGGCAAATAATTTTCGTACAACATCAAATAAGCCCGTGTAGGTCGCCAGATTAGAGCGCGGTGTTCTCCCAATGGGTTTCTGATTGACCACCACCATACGTTTGATACCTTCTGAACCCGAGGTGATTTCTCCCCCTAGCGTCTCAATGGTGTCTTTTTGTAAGTCCTCTTCGTCTTCTTCCTTAAAAAGGCCCTTTCCTAATTTTGTTGACATTAATTCAACTAATACTTGACTAACTAAGCTGCTTTTACCTGAGCCTGAAACTCCAGTGACACTCGTTAGCACTCCTAAAGGAAACGACACTTCAAGATCTGTTAAGTTATTTCTGGTTACTCCACTTAATTTCAACCAGCCACTAGGTTTTCGGGGTGTGGTTTTTTTAAAAGGCAGATCATTAAAAAGATGTTCTCTGGTTTTGGACCGTTTACTGTTTTTTAAACCGGCCGGTGGCCCGCTGTATAAAATTTCACCACCACCTTCGCCAGCATCTGGACCTACATCAACAATCCAGTCGGCATGGCGAATCACATCTAACTCATGTTCAACGACAAACAGTGAATTACCAGAAGCTTTTAATCTATCTAAAGTTTTTAGTAAAGCTTCGGTGTCAGCGGGGTGCAATCCTGCAGAAGGTTCGTCTAATACATACACCACCCCAAACAAATTACTACGCACTTGTGTCGCTAGTCTTAACCGCTGATGTTCCCCAGGAGAAAGAGAAGGTGTGCTGCGCTCCAAGGATAAATAACCCAAGCCCAATTCCAATAGAACTTCTACTCTCGCCACTAGATCTTCGGCGATTCTTTGAGCTACCATTGCTTTTTCCTGATGCTGTTTGGTTAATTTAAGCAAAGCCGGCGCCGTGCCATCGCCATAAGGAGCGAAAATAGAAAGCAATTTCTCTAGAGGTAATCTCGAAATATCGGCAATATCATAACCAGCAAAAGTCACAGAAAGCGATTCGCTACGTAAACGTTTACCTTTACAGGAGGGGCATTCGCTGCTTATCATGTATTGCGACACCCGTTTTTTCATCAAAGTACTTTGCGTATTTGCAAAAGTGTGCAGAACATGTCTTTTCGCACCCTTATACGTGCCTTTGTAACTAGGTTCAATTTTATTTTTGATGGCAAGTTTTACGTCGCCTAGGCTTAAGTCACGATATACGGGTACCTGTGGACGTTCGTTTGTAAATAAGATCCAGTCGCGGTCTTTTTTGGGAAGATCTTTCCAAGGGATATCTACATCGTAGCCGAGAGTGGTCAAAATGTCGCGAAGGTTTTTACCTTGCCAAGCTGGGGGCCATGCCGCTATGGCTTTTTCTCTTATCGTTAAGGAATCATCGGGGACCATGCTTTTTTCAGTGACTTGGTGAATTTTACCCAATCCATGACATTTAGGGCAAACTCCTTCTGGTGTATTGGTTGAAAATGAATCGGCATATAAAAGAGACTGTCCTTCAGGATAATCACCAGCACGGGAATATAACATGCGTAACAAGTTAGATAATGTAGTCACAGAGCCAACCGAGGATCGCGTAGTGCCAGAGCCTCGTTGCTGCTGTAGAGCAACGGCTGGAGGTAGACCTTCGATCTTGTCGACTTCTGGGATAGGCATTTGATGGAAAAGTCGGCGGGCGTAGGGCGATACAGATTCAAGATACCTCCGCTCAGCTTCGGCATACAGAGTACCAAATGCAAGCGAGGACTTACCTGATCCTGAAACCCCAGTAAATACTACCAATGCATCGCGGGGGATTTCTAAAGTTACATTTTTAAGATTATGTTGCCGTGCTCCGTGTATAGCTACGAAGCCCTGTTTTTGTTTCTTATTTTCATTAGATTGTCCCATGCTCACATTTGTTGAAAAAATATACCAAGACCTTGTTGTTAGATCTTAAGTCCAAAGTTATTATATTCTAATTATTAATTGTCCATTTTAGAGAAGTGTATATGATGACTGATGGTTTTTCAAAATTTGAAACTGCATCTTAGCTATCCAGTTATGCTAGTCTTGCTACATTGGTTAGAAAAAGCGGAAGCAATCTAAATTGACCTAACTTCTTCAGTTAAATTGGAAATCAAACCCTACTTAACTTATTATTGGAGTTTAGATTTAAGGCGTATAAACCTAGGTGGGATCAAGTGAAATATAACTTTTTAAGGACGAATTATTAAATTATTTTAAGATTAGCATGAGCTATTTTAAAGGCTCAGAATCAAATTACTAGTAGTTAAGAACTATAGACTTTTGCAAAACACCGACATCATATAAAAATACAAAGACCATTGCAAAATTCAATAATTTAATTACACCATTATTCAGATGGATTTTCGCTTAGTTTTTTGTCGAAAACCTTATTTTTTTCTCTATTTATTGTCTTTGTTAGTCATTTTCTTGATGTTTATCCCTTAATTTTTACGATTGGACGCAATTATCCCCGGACTACGGTATAAATTATAGGATATGGCCTCCATCAGGTTTTGGGTATGCATTTTTGCCATCCCTCGGTATCTTGCCAATCCTCCATTGAACCATCTTTTTATTCCCCCAAAAGTACGCTCTACCTTGAACCTAGTTTTTCTTATGAGTTTATTGAATTTCCTTTCCCAACGGGTCAAGGGTTTATTTTTGTAAGCTTTTTTTAGGATATGGTGCAGTTATGACTTGAATGCAGGACTGCATAAATGAAGCAAAAATGTATTCTTTAATTTCCTTTTGAATGGAAGAAGTTACAAGCAAAAGGAATATCTAATTGGTTTACCATTTCTAACCGTGGCTGAATAAGCAGGTGTCTATAGGTTAGAACATCGATTAAAATATGGTATGCTTTTGTCGAATACTATTCCTCTTTTCCCATCCACTAATTTGAAAGGTGATCTAAATACCTCAATGATATAGTATAACAAGACCATAGAATGACTAAATGGCAAATAATACAAGGTACGGGATTTAAAAATTTAGATTGAGCCAAAAGAACCACTGCCGGAGTAGAAATGATAAGAATAATAGAGGAGAACCAACTATGGAATACCAAGAGCTCCACTTATAAATCATCTAATTCTGTAGCTTATTAATCCTTGAATGCGTTCCACCCATTTTATCTTTAACAAATACAGCAGATTCAAAATTACGTTCATAAACGATGGCTCTCAATACAGAATTATGTCTGTGTGCACTAGGAACTAAAACTCCCGATTATTAGACAAAAAAGGTTGCTCAGCAACATTACATTAGTAAATAGTACGCACCGCTCAAAAGAACGCTACTACCAACTCCTCCTCAGAAATATTATTGAAATACTCGCTACTTTTGATTTCCTTTAATTTATCTAATACGGTTTCCTGGCGGTGCTCCAATCCTATCAAAGCTTGTTTTACTTCGTCTATGTCACGGTTGACGAAGAAATCACCAAAAATTTCGAGTTCAGTAATTACCCCTTTATACACATTAAGGTGCACCTCCACGTGCCCTCCGTTTGTTTTTACTCCTTTCTTTAAACCATACTTGGGAGAGTAGCCATAGTTCCATGCCCAGGTGCTGTACTTTTCATCTGCTAATTTTTGAATAGCGGCTTTATCATTTACAGTTAATTGGTAAGGGATAGCATCAGGGTACATTTCCGTAATGTGGTTCATCACCTTTTGGCGAAACTGGTCTACGCCCATATCATCTTTTAGATGGCTAGAAATATTTGTCACCCTACTACTTACCGACTTTCGAGCTTTCCCTTCAAACTTTAAGGGGTTTACATTCAGGGCATCCGATATATCCTGAATCTCTGAGGCGTAAAGCAACGTACCATGATGTAAAACTCTTTGCTTTTGATGATAGATGTGTTCTGCATTGCCCGAAAACTTTTGGTCATCAATTAGGATGTCGTTTCTTCCAGAAAAATGAGCCTTTACTCCCAATCCCGCTAAAACATCAATAATAGGCTGATTGTATTTTTTAAAATCTACTTTTGCTCCTTTCTCGCCATAGCCCATTATAAAGGTATAGTTGATGTTTCCCAAATCATGAAAAACAGCTCCACCACCTGTAAGGCGTCTTACTACTTTTATCCCTCGATCTTTTACATGTTTTACGTTGATCTCGGCAAGAGTATTTTGATGTTTACCTACGATAATAGCATTGTTATTCCGCCACAGCATGAAAATATTATCATCAAAATTCTTAAGGAAGTACTCCTCTACCGCTTGGTTAAAATAAGGATCAAGACTCTCACTATCTATACAAAACATGGCCATGAAAATAAGATTTAAAAGGAATCAAAAAAATTAGAGGTATAGGTTACAGTAAAAAATTTAGGAGTTTGATAGGCCTTTTTTGAACACTTACAGCTCTATCAGCCTCTTGCCGTATAATTTATGCTAGATACTCTTTGCTATTTTTATTTGTTTTAAACTGCTCTACAAATTCTAACAAACCATACGCATTAAATATGTCCATTATACGCCCTATTTATGGACTCTAAAATACGTAATTATATATTGACCACCATGGTTCGAAAACCAACTTTAGTGAAGTTTCAAAATTTAGTTACAGATTTTCAGCCTTAGCTTTCGCCAAAAGTACATCGCAAAAATTGTGGTGATAATTGGAAGCATCATTCCGTATTCATCTATCCAAAAAGTAGTGCTCTCGTTTGTCGAAGTTAGCGTAGTGAATATCTTTTGTATGAATATATTATGAACCGAATGAAAAAGTGCCAAAGGCCATAAACTATTTGACTTAAAATTATAATAATCCAAAATAACAGACATTCCTAATACCATTACAGTAAACGAAGAAATATGGAATATAACATGGCCACTTCCTTTGTAGGTTAGTAAAATAATCGGCCAATACCAAATTGACCAAATCAAACCACTAATTATTGATACCCCACCAAAAGAACATATTTTTCTAAGTTCGTAAATGAAAAATCCACGCCAACCAATTTCTTCGCCCAAAGTGGAGCCGAAATTTTTTACGACACCTACAATTGACAAAAGTACGACCATCGACAATATAATAATTGGAACACTGAATTCTTCCATTCCCAATTCTTAAGACCATTCTGAAGTAGTATCTTGATTAAGAATATTCCCAAAACCAAAAGCCCAAATTAAAACATAAGCTATCTATATATAATACAGGAAATACATATAATAATCTGAGATATTTGGACTTTTTTAAATTCCAAGGTAGGCTTGAAATAGGCCTTTTCATAATTTTTAAAGTAGTAAAAGCAGACAATGCAGGACACATCATTAAAGCACCGACATAAATGCTTGTCGGATTTAATTTTAATATCGCATAGTAGCAGATTTAGTACTAAAATCTAAGTGAGTATCTTTGTACAAAGCCAGTGCTAAATTGAAAGGCTCTAGCCTTGAAATTCGCTACTATTCTTATACTAAACGTTTTAAGTAGTGTGCCTTAACGGACATTTGAGATAAAACAAAAGAATGCCTTTACTAGTTGGAAGACAGGTTCTGGAAAACAACATATTCATCAGAATTGAAAGGATAAACGAAAGGAATTTTTTTTTCAATTGACAAGTGGAATAAAACACTCTTCTAGACGACAAAAAATTGACTGATAGATTAAAATGGTTTCTCAAAAGAATAGAACGAGCCGAAAAATGATTATGGCTTTAATTAGTCAGTTGGAAAACTCAGTAACTAATTCTATTCTGGATTATAGGACTATCAAAATTTGAGCATCTTACAAAATTTAGGGGGTTTTCGGAGTTGAATGGTTACGAATTGAAAACTCATCTTTTAGACATTTCAAAAGAAACGCAGAAAGAGGAGCCATTTTTGAATTTGTAGTAAGTAAGGCTGGTTTTTATTTTATGGAAAACTAGTTCGAGAAACCAAATGAAAAAAGAAATGATTGACGGAATAATCATAGCGATTAAAAGCGTGAGCCAACATCTCTTGAAAAAAAACACCGCATTTATGCTTACTCAAAGAAAATTGTAAACAAGCTTGAAACGATACTTTAAACAGAATTATTCGGTAAAAATATATAAATAAAATAGTATGAAAAAAGCAGTATTCTTCGACATGAACGAAACCTTATTAAACTTGAGTTTACTTAAGGAACAGTTTGATAAGCACTTTGATGATCAATATATTCTAAAATATTGGTTTACAAAATTATTACACAGTTCAACTATCATGGGGATTATGGACGAATACAGAAATTTCGGAGAATTAGCAGCTGTAGCTTTAGAAAATCTGTTTTTCGAGAACAATAAATCTTTGAGTAGCGAGGTAAAAGCTGAAATACTTGGAGCATTTAGAAAGTTACCCGCTTATGAAGATGTACGACCTGCTCTTCGTGTTTTAAGAAACAATGATATTCGTGTTATTGCTGTTTCTAATTCGTCTTTAGAAATGATAAAAGAACAGCTATCTAATGCAGGAATTATGGACCTTTTTGATTCTTATTACTCCGCAGACAAGGTCGAGAATTACAAACCTTTCAAGGATATTTATCTTTCAGCAGCTAAACAGGAAGGATTACAAACTGAAAATATTGTAATGGTTGCAACACACGATTGGGATTTGTTTGGAGCAAAAAAAGCAGGACTCACCACAGCTTACATAAAACGAAAGCAAGAAATTTATCATCCCTATTATTTACAGCCAGACTTTAAGGCATTAAACTTACTCGATTTGATACGACAGATAATTAAGGCTGAGAATTAATAGGTGAAAATTTGATTCTAATTTAGTGATTACAAAATCTTGTCTATACCCAGAAAGTATAGAAGTTAGACCTACTACAATGTATAAAATTACACCTGAGATAGATGTAAATTTAAGGTTAGTATCCCTTTAATTTTCTTGTAACTTGATCAAAAATAGAACGCTATCAGCTACCTATTGTTAAACGAACCAATATCTAAAAGAAGAAAAAAAACAAATGCCAATAGAAAACATACCTGAAATTTATTTTCAGAATAAAAAGACTACTCAAGACATCTTTGTCTACGATTTTAAGATGTCGAGCGATGTCGTAAAAAGTAAAGTCAATTTAAGCATGAATATGTTTAGCTTTCTACAAGTTGGTAAAAAGCAGGTACATTTTGCTGGCACATCGGTTGCCGTAAATAAAGCCCAATCTTTGTTGCTTAAAAAAGGAAATTGGCTTTGGACGGAGTTATTAGACACTGAAGCCGCTTACTACTGCAAACTTTTCTTCTTTTCTGAAAAAAAACTAACCGATTTCTTAAGTAAGTACACTAACGATGTTAAGCCATATAAAGAAGATGTGCCCTATTTTGTGATTGAAAATGATGATTATATTGCTGCTTTCATTAATTCTTTATCGTCTTACACCTTTACAGATCATAGTTATAGTGATGCTTTATTGGTTTTAAAATTTGAAGAAATTATGTTGTATTTGCTCAACAAGTACGGTTCTACTTTTGAATACTACTTGCACTCATTAATCTCTAAAGAAGTTTCACCATTTATAAATGTCGTAGAAAGCAATGTAAATTCCAACTTAAAACTGGAAGAAATTGCTTTTCTCTGCAATATGAGTCTATCAACTTTTAAACGTCATTTTACTTCCGAATATAAAGAACCTCCCGGGAAATGGCTGCAAAACAGGCGCCTACAAAAAGCAAAAGAACTACTGCAAGGAGGTGATTTAAAAGCGTCTGATATTTATTTAGATATGGGCTATAATAACCTGTCTAACTTTAGTATAGCTTTCAAAAAAAAGTTCGGAATTAGTCCAACAGATCTTTAAAATTAATATTTTTTATTTTAAATAGCTATATTTCAGTGTTTTAAAAATAATAATCATATCTTTTTATTTAAAAAAACCTTATACTGAACTTTTTTCATAAGCTACTGACCCTTATGAATAACTTCACAAGTAAGCGCTAGCCATACATTTGCATCAGAATTAAAAATGCTTGTATTTAGATAAGCATTCCTTAATAATAAAATTTAAAACATACAATTATGGCAAATGTAACTAAACCCGTATTTAAAGAAAGATATGGGAATTTTATTGGTGGTAACTTCGTTGCTCCTGTAAAAGGTCAGTATTTCGATAACGTATCTCCTGTAGACGGCAAGGTATTTACACAGGCGGCTCGTTCCACTCAAGAAGATGTCGATCTGGCTTTAGACGCTGCACATGAAGCGTTTCCCTCGTGGAGTAGCTCTTCAGCTGCAGAACGAAGCAATATGCTATTGCAGATTGCGCAGGTAATGGAAGATAACCTAGAGTATCTGGCAACTTTAGAGACCATTGATAATGGAAAACCAATTCGTGAAGCTCGTGCAGCAGATATCCCTTACTGCATTGATCATTTTCGCTATTTTGCAGGAGTTATTCGTGCAGACGAAGGAAGTATTTCAGAACACGACAAAAATACATTAAGCATCGTATTAAACGAGCCTATTGGTGTTGTTGGAGAAATCATTCCATGGAACTTCCCAATGCTCATGTTAGCTTGGAAAATCGCGCCAGCTCTAGCAGCAGGTTGCACAGCAGTTGTAAAACCAGCAGAACAAACGCCTACCAGCGTTATTGTTTTAATGGAACTCATTGGTGATATATTACCTGCAGGCGTATTAAACATTGTAACTGGTTTTGGTGACGAAGCTGGTCAAGCTTTAGCGACATCTAAACGCATAGCTAAACTTTCCTTCACTGGCTCTACAGAAACAGGTCGTAAAGTATACCACAATGCAGCAGAAAATATCATTCCTGTAACTATGGAATTAGGTGGGAAATCTCCTAATGTGTTCTTTCCATCAGTAGCAGAGCAAGATGACGAATTCTTTAGTAAATCTATTGAAGGTGCTTTGATGTTTGCTCTTAACCAAGGAGAGATCTGTACGACACCTTCTCGTATTCTAGTTCACGAAGACATTGCTGATCTTTTCATAGAAAAGATGCAAGAACGCTTAAAGCTAGTTAAAGCAGGTAACCCTCTAGATCCAGAAACAATGATCGGTTCTCAAGTTTCTAAAGCACAATGTGAAAAGATTCTTGACTATATTAATATCGGTAAAGAAGAAGGTGCCGTTGTATTAGCCGGTGGAGAAGCTGGTAACCATGAAGGTGATCTTTCTGGAGGATACTATGTACAACCAACAGTGTTGAGAGGAACAAACGACATGCGTGTATTTCAAGAAGAAATTTTCGGCCCAGTTGTAGCATTGACTACATTTAGCTCTACAGAAGAAGCAATAGCTATCGCTAATGATACCCCTTACGGCTTAGGAGCAGGTGTTTGGTCTCGCGATGCTCATGAATTATTCCAAGTTCCACGTGCTATTCAAGCTAGTAGAGTTTGGGTAAATCAATACAATACTTATCCCGCCCACGCTCCTTTTGGCGGTGTAAAAGATTCAGGATTCGGTCGTGAAAACCATAAAATGGCATTAGATCATTACCGTGTTGTAAAAAACATGCTGGTCTCTTATGACAAGAAACCTATGGGACTCTTTTAATTATAAGTGCCATTTAACTTCAATGACAACCCCAGAAAAATCTGGGGTTTTTTGGTTTATAACTTAAGCTGCAAATAACCTATTTTAAAACTTCTACTTAAATGAAAAAAAAATATCTTATTTGAATACAGCAGCTTGTGATTTTTGTAAAATCATTAAGTTAATGTATTTTTATCGCTGACTAAAAAAACTCAAATAGTCTAACATTGACTCTAAATAATTACGTATTGCTTTAAGAGAGCTGCAAAAGATTAAAGCCGTAATGATAAAGAAGCGTGCTTTATGTCAATTTTGATGATCATTATTTTATTGAAGTCAACAAAATCAGATAGCTGTAATCACTTGAAATTAGGTAAAGTAAGAATACCCTAGTAAAATTTAAAAAGAAAACTACTGCTAATGCCCAACCTTGAAGTAATACAAGAAAACAACGATTATATAGTCGTGAACAAAATGGCTGGACTTATTAGTGAAAAAAGTCCTTATGAGAATCACACTGTAGAGGATCAAGTTGTGAATCACCTTTTAAAAAATAAACAAAAGCCTTATATTGGGGTTATACATAGATTAGATCGCGTGACAAGTGGGGTGTTGGTTTTTGCAAAAAAGAAAAGTATTCTTGTGGAATTCAATGATCTGTTTAGTACCCGAAAAGTTCAAAAAACGTATTTGGCAATTGTCGGAAAAAAGCCGTTAAAGAACAAAAAAACCTTGACTAATTTTCTTGTAAAAAACAACCTAGAAAAAAGAGCCGATATAGTGCCTTTAAAATCTAAAGAATCTCTAAAATGCATTCTTTCCTATCAAGTTATAGATGAAAACAGTTTTGGCTATCTTTTAGAAATAAAACCTAAAACTGGTCGGTTCCATCAAATAAGAGCCCAGTTAGCACATATGGAATTCCCTATTATAGGTGATGAAAAGTATGGTTCAAATCAAGAATACCTCCCTTTATCAATTTGCCTACATGCTTGGAAATTAACCTATCAAGTCACTGATTCCAATGACTTTAGAACCTACGAAGCTCCTGTTCCAAAAAACGATTTTTGGAAGTTTACAAAAATCTAAATTTTACGGCTACAATCAGGTAAATTCCATAATTTATAAAACACTTCATAAAAAACTACGCTGTATAAACTGTCAAAATCCTATGGCATACTTGAAGGTTAAAACCCTGTCTATTTTGTTCTAATAGCACCTAAAGATGGCTGGATGGCTAAAGGGCATTCTTCAACATCATCTAAACCATGTTCTGAAAGATAAACACTAAGATTTGTAGATAAATGGTCTGTATTCTCAAAACATCAAAAAATAGACCTGATCCTCTAGGTAAGCTTTTGTACAAAAAAAAGTGGCTTGTAACCTTTAGGGGTATTTGAAACACAGGGTGTACCGATCAATTATGAATATGTGCATCGATGGTTACTTTTGATACATCGATACCAATAACATCTGAACAATTTTTCGCGTTTGTAAGTATTATTTCTTGTAAATAAGAATTGATTAACAAGTGTTGCAATGACTATCAGCTTTAATAGAAAGTAGTTCCTTGTGTTTCAAATGCTCCTAAAGCAACCTAAGAAAGACAAGAGGACTGATACGCGCAAAGGAACTGGTATTCAAAACAAGGTTTTAGTTTTCCTATTGTTACTTAGTAAGTATAATTAACTCCTTTATTAAGGGTGAAAATAAAAAACAAGCTTGCCAAACATTTAAGAAAAACCTTGTAAAGGTTTTTATAGTAACAATTCTAATAATAATTTCGAGCTGTAAACAAAATGCCGAAAATAAAGAAACTACGCAGTCCGAAACGAAAGGAACGGTTGAAAAGTAATTGCATCTCACTTTAGGATACTCCCATTTGATCACAGTTGGTATCGAATTTTTAAAGAGGCTGAACCGACTGAACTCACTGATACGAAAATCAACGAAATACAACCGGTTTTAGAAAAAGTTATTGTAAAAAATAATAAAAATAGAAAGGAAAATTTAAAAAGACACAACGAAAAGTATCCTAAATATCAATGGAAAGAAACAGGTTTTGAATTGGATGTAAACAAAGGGTATCGTAGGCAAAATGTTCCCGTAATCATTGAAAATGAAGAAAAATAAATTTGGATTAATTTCTTCTGTTCATATAGGATAGACCATTGGAAAACTGATTTAGTCGTAAAAGCAGAGAGTCTTATCAATGTTGTCAAAGTCTAGGCTTCACCGTTTATAACAACCTTAATTCCCTCTTTTGTTCTTTCTGATTTATAACCAAATTTAAAAGGAATTAAACTTAAGAAGAACTGAGGTAATTATAAAAACTATTTTCTGTAATTTGATGCATCACTCTGATTAATGGTCCTATGCTCAAGAATTAGACCCTAATAAAAGACAAGTTGATTTCATTTTTAAAAAACCTTTTAACCCCTTGACCATCCACTTTTCTCGAACCACTAACCGCTAGATTTATATCCGTTATAGAATCCTATCACAAAATCTAGAACCCATTTTATGGTTAAGAATACCAACCATAATGCAGCAACTCCTATATGCCATAAAAGTTTAAAAACAGTTGCGACAAGACTCCATACGATACCTATTAATTGAAGGGCAGCTGCATTTTTACCTCTTACTTGGACACCAGCCAATTTAAAACTAGAGTAATTTGGTTTAAAGAGGTTATAAGAGCCTCTTTTATTTTTTATGGAAGTGCTAACTCCACCTTTTGAAATATTAAAGTTAAATGGACCACTTTTATACCTTCCTATAAATTGGAAGTTTCCACGCTGAAAGCCCATTCTCGCGCCTTTAAACAGCTTTTTATGTAATCTTAGTCCGTGATTGGTGTTTATGGTAGCCCCATAACCGTCTTCTGAAATTGTTTCTGTAACAGAAATGCCTCCTGTTCTAGAGGCTCGGATATTTTTACCGCGATACTCTATTCTTTTTTTAGGAGCTTTATTATTACTAGACATTGCTAATTATTTTTTGGTGTTTCTCCAGACAAGACTTTTACCACTACTATCTCTTTAATAGCAAAATAGTCCTAAGTCAAAATATAGACAGCTATTTAAAATCAACTGTTCACGACCGAATCTGTATTTACCTAAAATACATAGCCAAAGAACTTTCTCCAAAAGAACTGCGCTTTTTTTTATGGTAAGATCGATCAAAGCTTTTTCTATTCCAGCTGTAATATTTATCGTGCTGTTGAACTCATAGGCTAGAAACAACCCGGACTATGGAGTGTAAAAATCAGCTTTGATTTGATTCATCACTGCCTTGGATATAATTGTCCTTCAGGCAAAAGAAATAAATCAAAGTTGTAAAAACAAGTGTTTATTCATTAAATAATTGTGGTTATGTGGTATTTTAGTACGTATGTAACTAATTTAATTACAAGTATTTGCAGCAAATATTTTAGTCCCAACACAATCACCTAGACAAGGAGTAACCAAAATGAAAAATAAAAACAGCTTCTATCCAATTGAATTTCCTCATTCGGAGGATATAGAAAAAATTGCTCAACTTCTTCAGGCAAATCAACAAAGTGGATTAACAGAGCAACAGGTACAAAAAGGAATTAAAGACTATGGTTTAAATAGCTACAAAGCACAAAAACAAAAAAGCATCTTTTTAATCCTTCTTGCTCAATTCAAAAGTCCTATTATTTTATTGTTGGTTGTGGCTGCAACACTTTCCTTTTTTTTCCAACATTGGTTGGAAGGATTTTCCGTTATTGCAGTACTATTTATTACCGCAGCCTTAGGCTTTTTTATGGAATTACAGGCACGCAGATCCATGAGTGCTTTAAAACAGATGGATGTTAGTGTTTCAAAAGTTATAAGAGATAACTCGATAGTTGAAATCCCCTCCGAAAGGATTGTACCCGGCGATATTGTGCTGTTAGAAGCAGGGGATATGGTACCTGCTGATGGTCGCTTATTTGAACTTCATCAACTCGAAGCAGACGAATCAGCGCTGACAGGTGAATCTTTACCAGTAACCAAAAAGCTGGAATCACTTAAAAAAAACACTCCTACAGCAGCACAGACCAATATGATTTTTAAAGGCACAGCTGTTGTAAATGGCAATGCTAAGGCCATTATAACGGGTACAGGCATGTACACTGAATTGGGTAAAATTACATCTCTGGTAGAATCTGCAGAGCAAAGTAGTACACCACTTGAACAAAAACTACAGGGTCTTACAAAAAAACTAATTTGGATTACAAGTGTGTTTGCGTTAATTTTTATTGTTACAGGGGCTATTCAAGGTAAGGATATCTACCTCATTGTTGAAACGGCACTAGCACTAGCTGTGGCGGCCATTCCCGAAGGACTGCCCATCGTAGCCACCATTGCATTAACATATGGAATGCTGCGTATGGCCAAAAAAAATGTATTAATAAAAAGATTAGCAGCAGTGGAAACCCTCGGAGGTATCAATACCATTTTTACTGATAAAACTGGAACCCTTACTGAAAATAAAATTGAAGTCAGCGATATTTGCATTTTTGATGAGTCCATAGCTGTTGAGAAAAATAAAATAGGCGCTAATAATAATAGAGCGATTATTGACCAACTGCTTCTGATCTCTACCCTATGCAACAATGCGGTGATCTATGAGAAAGAAAATGATAAAAACAATTAGGTGACCCGATAGAAATTGCATTGTTGCAATTTGTAGCTGATAACAACATCGATTCCGACAAAATCAACAAACAGTATCCCCGTGTGGCAGAGGAAGCGTTTAGCTCTGAGACTAAACTAATGGGAACCTTGCATAAAAATGGCAGCACTAACTTTGTAGCTGCTAAGGGAGCTGTAGAAGTGCTCATAGAAAAATGTACTAGGTACAGTAAGGGAGATACCCTAGAAAAATTAACTGAAAAGGAGAAAAAAATATTTTTACAAAAAGCAGAAAAAATACAGGCACAAGGCACACGCGTACTTGCTTTTGCGTTCAAGAAAGGTGCTAGTATCCCAATCGATAATTTCTTGCAAGATTTAACTTTTGCCGGTTTTATCGGGTTTTTAGATCCTCCAAGAATGGATGTAGTCGGTGCATTGCAATCTTGTAGAGATGCCGGTATAAAAGTGATAATGATTACGGGGGACCATCCCGCCACTGCTCTTCATATCGCTGAAAAAATAAAATTATCCGACAAAGAAAACCTCGTTATCAATGGCAAGGAATTGGAAAGTAATCAGCCCGAAAAGAATTTATTTGCCGCCACCATATTTGCAAGAGTAAATCCCAAACAGAAGTTAGATATGGTTAGCCTTTACCAAAAAAGAGGGGATATTGTCGCCATGACTGGTGACGGTATAAACGATGCCCCGGCATTAAAAAAAGCAGACATCGGAATTGCGATGGGGCTGAGAGGTACTCAGGTAGCAAAAGAAACTGCTGAAATGGTACTGAAAGACGATTCTTTTAGTTCTATTGTCTCAGCCATCGAACAAGGCAGGGCAATCTTTGAAAACATTAAACGCTTTTTAGTGTATTTGCTCTCTTGCAATTTGAGTGAAATTTTTATCATTTTTGGTTATGGCTTGTTGAACTTCTCCTTCTCAATTCTTCCTTTGCAGATTCTGTTTCTCAACTTAGTTACCGATATTTTCCCAGCATTGGCACTGGGAGTGAGTAAAGGCAATGTACTGATCATGAAAAATCGTCCACGAAATCCCGCAGAAGCCATTGTTGTCAAAAAGGATTGGGTACGTATAATCGTATATGCCTTCTTAATGGCATTGCCTATTATGTTGGTAAGCTGGTATTGTAGTTATTACCTTAAATACGAGCATGAAATTTGTAACAACATTACTTTCTTTAGTCTTGCATTAGCTCAATTGTGGCATGTTTTCAATTTATCTTCTTATAAAACATCTTTTATAAGAAATGAGATTACCCGTAATGCATTCGTGTGGTACGCTTTGCTATTGTGTATAATCATTATGGCAGTTTTTTATATAGTAGCTCCGCTTAATGAAATACTCGACCTTCAGACGCTTGATACAACTATTTGGTTAATAATAGTGGGTACAAGTTTTGCGCCTGTTCTATTAATACAATTGTTAAAAAGAGCCATTAGAGTCATTGATTAAATTAAAAAAGAGATAGAAAGTAAGTCTTTAAAGGTAAACTTTAGAAATGCTATTTTACGACAGTACGTCAACGGCCAGCAAAGAACTGAGGTAAAAACTACACTTTTCTTCTTTAATTTTAAGACACTATAATATTAGCCTCCTAGATTCGAGCACTTGATTCTAGGAGCTTTTCTATGCTGATTTCTTTTACTTATTTCACCCATACTAGAAAGATAGGTTTCATCAAACAGCCTGTCTAATTTTACCATTTCTAATATCACTATAATGGAAGGCTATTTGAGTGGACGGGTAATGGTCAAATAACCACCACTGCGCCCCCAACCCTCCAACGCTACAAAGACAACTAACTCCTACGAGCAGGTGTTTCTTTTATACAGCCACAGGAATTCTTCCGGCGCACTTTCTAAAGATCGCAATCAAAGAAAGGTGTATACCAGACCTTTGAGGAACGCTTCCTTGATTTCTAACTCCACCAAAGGCCAAAATATCTTTTATTTTATAGAAGCTTTTCATCAGTTACTAAATAGATCTTCAACTGTACGCTACAGCTCTACGTGCTTTTAATCTTGATGGAAAGATTCCTATAATGTTCAAAAGTACCAGTAGCCTATGATAAATATCAATGCTGTTTAGAAGAAATTGGTTGTAGAATGAAGTAAATTTAGGCCAAACTATACCTCATGAACAACATTATTATACCAGTAGACTTTTCAAAATATTCTGAATACGCTTTAGAGATAGGTGCTATGCTTGCTAAAAAACACAATGCTACCTTACATGTGCTGCACATGCTCGAATTATCAGACTCATTGATCTCTCACTCTGATAGTGACAATAAAAATGAAATGATGTTTCTACTGGCACTTTCTAAAAAGAAATTTGAACCTTTTCTTGATAAAGACTACCTAGAAGGAGTTCAAGTAGAAGCAATGATTAAACACCATAAGGTTTACAAAGAAGTAGATGAATTGGCCCGAAACGTAAATGCAGATCTTATTATAATGGGATCACACGGATTGATGGCACACGAAGGTGTTTTTGCAGGATCAAATGCTGAAAAAATGGTGAGAAACAGTAATACTCCTGTACTAACAGTAAAATCAAAACCACAAAGTTTTAACCTAAATACGGTGATTTTTGCAACAGACCTGACAGAAGCAAGCGTGGCAGCTTATAAGAAAGCTGTAAATATATTTTCTACTTTAGAGAGCAAATTGCATGCTGTGTATGTCAATAGACCTCACACCGACTTTATCAGCTCCAAAGAATTTAAAGAAATGACACAACAATTTGCCGCTTTTGGGGGTACTGATCAAGTGGACTTTATTTCTGGATATACGGTTGAAGACGGCTTGCTACAATATGCAGAGGAAACTCAAGCAGATTGTATAGCGATAAGCACACATGCTAGAAAAGGACTTTCACATTTCTTTAGAGGAAGTATCTCAGAAGACCTCGCTAACAGCTCCCCACTTCCCGTGATGAGTTTTAAGATCTAAAAAGAATCCTAGCGCTAAGTCACTAGAGTATCTGAAAACTGGCTAAAACAAATAATTGAAGGCAATTCTTCTTTATGCTATTAATGATAGCAGGTAAAACACCCCCTTAAGAAGGAACCCAAACACTTTTTATTCCACAACAAAACCCATTTAATCTAATGATTTTAAGGGTTTTTATCCTTGTACAGCTATAAAAATAATCCCAATCTATTTGTTTCGCGTTTACTACACTAGTTTTAATAACCATCATTACTTTTGTGACATGAGAATTTACAACTAGAAAAGGCTTGGACCTTTTTAGAAAGTGCTCCACATATCTATGTTGCTATCTGGATTTTTATAACTAATCATGATGTACAGCTTACTGATTTTGAGAACGAGCTTATTCTATTAGTTGAAATGCCATAGCAACTAAAACAAACCTTAAAAGCAGCAATTGCAATACATACTGATACCTTTGTACAATCTCAAACAATTTCTGTGACGAATTAGCGCCCTACAGCATTAGTCCAATACCTTAAAATTAAAAAATGAATAAACTAAAACTTTTACTATTGCTAATTATCGCCACGAGTGTGGTAAGTTGTGCTGATCAACCAACCGCAGACAGCACCGTAAAACATCAGGGCGCCTTAAGAAATATGATGTCTGGAAATTTAGAAGCAACAATGTCTCTAGATTCTTTAAAGCAATTACCTCATCTGTATGCTCTAGGTGCATTAGAACATCTCAAAGGAGAAATTCAAGTGTTTGATGGAGTTTCTTATGTGAGTAAATCAGGCCCAAATAACAACGTGGAGATAGCGTCCAGTTTTAATCACAAAGCAGCATTGCTAGTCTATGCTCAAGTTCCTGAATGGAACTATGGAGTTGAACTGGATCCGTTCTCTAATAACGCAGAACTAGAAAGGCAAATCAAAGAGGCCGCACTCAAAAATGGGTTAGATGTCGACCTACCATTTCCGTTTTTATTAAAGGGGAAAGCAATATCTTTAGACTGGCATGTGATCAACTGGCCAAAAGGTGACAACGTGCACAATCATAAAAAGCACCAAGAAACTGGATCAAATGGCATTTTAAAGGAGGAAGATGTAGAGATTATAGGCTTCTATTCTGAAAAGCACCAAGCGATTTATACACACCACACCACATTCTTACACATGCATTTTAAGACAGATAAAGAACATCCCATCGCAGGGCATATAGATCAACTTATAGGTGTAGATTTACAACTTTATCTACCAAAGATCTAATGAAACATACCTATCAAATATCTGGAATGACCTGTAATGGTTGCCGCAGCGATGTGGAAAAAAGGCTCAATGCTATTCCTGGTGTTAAAGAAGCCATGGTTACTTTAGAAAATGAGCAGGCTGTTATTCTTATGGCATATCACATAGGCATTAAAACCATTCAAGAAGCACTCCCTAAAAAATACGTAATTACAGCAATGACAAAGCCTGAGGTTATTGATTCTAGTTCGAGTTCCAGCTCGATTATAAAATCGGGAAAGTCTAAATGGGTACAACTACTGCCCTTGTTTCTTATATTAGGTTACTTGACGGTTGCAACAGTGCTGCTCAACTATCAAAGAGAAAACTGGGACGAAGCCATGCTGGATTTTATGGGTTTATTCTTTATCGTTTTTAGCTTTTTTAAAATGCTAGATGTAAAAGGCTTTTCAAAAAGTTTTTCCATGTATGATCCGTTAGCTAAGATTATTCCGATTTATGGATGGGCCTATCCTTTTCTAGAAACGGCACTCGGATTTATGTTTTTAATACGATTTGAAATAGATATAGCCCTTATAGCTACATTGATCATTTTAGGAATCACTACTATTGGTGTGACAAAAACACTACTAGATAAAAAATCTATTCCATGCGCCTGTTTGGGAACAGCGCTTAAATTACCCATGACTGAGGCTACTTTTATGGAAAATGCAATCATGATCGTTATGGCCGTCTTTATGTTGTTGCAGGGATTCTAAAGGTGTATCTTATTGTTCATTGTACCGCTTTCTATTTTCTTTCTAAACAGAAAATTGTGGACTGTCTCGCTTTCGCGAAAGCGAGATCATCACAAGATATTTATTCCTTATTTCCTTCTCTAAGCCTTTTGTAAAGCTTAAAAAGGAGCATCAAAATTACAGCAAAAACTAAAAGTCCTATCAAACCGTAAATCCAGTTGATCGCACTCTTAACAATGACTAAAAACACTACTGCAAACAAAATAAGCGTAGCACCTTCATTGTAGATGCGCATGCCATTAGAAGTCCATTTGACCACATCATTTTGTAATTCCTTTTGGATAAAATGAGTTTTTATATGATAAATAAAGAGTAAAACCACAAAACCTAATTTTACCTGCATCCAAGCAGCTTGCAACCAATAAGGGTTTAAAATAAGTAACCATATCGCAAAAACTGTCGTAAGAACAGCGCTAGGCCACGTAATGATATACCACAACCTGCTCGTCATGATCTTCAGTTGTTGAAGTAAAATACCTTTTTCAGGCTCTGGCTTTGCATGGGCTTCTATTTGATAGACAAATAATCTAGGGATGTAAAACAGTCCTGCAAACCAAGTAACAACAAAAATGAGGTGCAAGGATTTTATATAAGGATAAAAATCAATTTCCATAAACGCGGTAACATAAAGCATAAGCATGGTGTGAATCCACAAATTTAGTCATTAAATAACAAGATTATACGCCTGATTTTCTTTATTAAAAAAGCAGGAATACAAGAATTAAATAGGTCTATAAATACAGTAGAAGCTTTCTTTATTTGTAATCATTTTAAAAAGAAGGCTGTTTTAATAAACAAGATTACAAATAGCTCTTTACTGACTATATGACTTTTAAGCGGTACTATTGCATACTCAAGTATAAGTTATGGAATTAGGTACAGAAACATTAGATCTAGTAGGTTATGCAGCAAGTGCAGTCGTGCTATTTTCTTTCTTTATGAAAAACATCATCACTCTACGCACTGTGAATTCCATAGGTTGCGTATTATTTCTACTGTACGGATTTCTATTTGACTCGCCTAACCTGCCTATCATTGTAACTAATGCAGGCATTTTAATAGTAAATGGGTATTACCTATTTTTAAAAAAAGAAGAGAAGCACAACCAAGTAAAAGAGGGAAAATGAAAATAGGTTTAGCACTTTCTGGTGGTGGCGTTAGAGGTGTCGCACATGCTGGAGTCATTAAAGCTCTTCAGGAGCACAGTATCAATGTAAATCAAATATCTGGCACAAGTGCTGGAGCATTAGTAGGTGCCCTCTATGCAAAGGGAATAGGAATGGAAGAAATCTTTCATTTCTTTGAAAAATCCAACCTCTTCGATCCTAAAATATTTGCTTTTGGACAAGCTGGATTTATCAATTCTTCTGTTTTTATAGATCATTTAGCTTCCTATATTCCTGAAAATAGTTTTGATTCCTTAGAGATCCCGCTAACGGTGACAGCTACTGATCTTAATGCTGGAAAACTCAGAATATTTAAAGAAGGCGAGTTGTACTTACCCATACTGGCAAGTGCTGCTTTTCCAGGAATATTCACACCAGTAGAAATTGAAGGAAACACCTATGTAGACGGTGGTGTTTTAAATAATTTTCCTATTGACTTATTAGATGATTGTGACCTTAAAATAGGCAGCTACGTGAATAAAGTAGATCTTACAAAGCAAAAGCTCAAGCACTCTTACGATGTGGCGGGTAGAGCTTATACCATCAATCAGTATCAGCAAGACAAAATAAAATTTAGTCAGTGTGATTTATTGATAGAGCCTGATTTATTTAACTATGGCTTGTTCAGCTTTAAAGCGATGAAAGATATATTTGAAATAGGTTATAAGTCAGCATCCCAAGATTTAAAAAACACAACTATTTTTGATTGAAAATAAACAACAAAGCCCGCCATGATAATAGGAGGGCTCTATAATTACAACTCAAAAATACAACTGCTATTAACTATAAAACTCTACAGCCCCAGTAGCGATATCGTACATTGCCCCTACTATTTTAATGTCCCCATCTTCTTCTAGTTCTTTTAAAACGGGACTTTCTTTGCGTATTCTCTCAATAGTAAGCTCTACGTTTTTTACAGAAACAGCGTCTACAAACTCTAAATTTTTAGAATTGCGTAAAGCTTCTTCTTGAGGTTCGTTTACTGCGTATACTGCCGGTTCTATTTTCTCTATAAGCTTGGTAAGATTGCCTAGTCTTGCATGATCACAGGCTCCTTTTATAGCACCACAACTGGTATGTCCTAAAACCACTACAAGCTTCGTCCCAGCAAGCTTACAAGCAAACTCCATACTTCCTAAAATGTCTTCGTTTACAAAATTACCAGCAATACGAACACTAAATATATCGCCTAAACCTTGATCAAAAACCAACTCTGCCGACACACGTGAGTCTATGCAACTAAGAATGGTCGCAAAAGGAAACTGACCATCGCGAGTATCGTTTATTTGTTGTAATAAATTTCGGTTTGCTTTTAAGTTGTTTTGAAATCGCTCGTTACCTTCAGTTAAAAACTGCAACGCTTTCTCCGGCGTCATGGTAGCTTGCGATTCTTTAGTATGTACTTTCATTATTTATATCTTTTGAATTTAAATTTGTCTTGCTTAGGTCTCAATTTAAAGAATTCTATAAAACTATCTGGGTTTTCTACTATTCCTCTTTCTGAAATCAATTTGATATCAATCTCCTTATAAATTGCTTTTTCTCTGAAATCATCTAGAATCTCTACTACATCATAATCCAGATAACTGGTATTACTTACATCCAATTCCAGATAAGTGTTTCTAGGTAGGTTATCTAGCTCTCTTAATATCGTCGCTTTATTAAAGAAAGTAACCTCTTCTGCAAGAACCATTTTAACTATATGTCTTCCTGATACATCGCTTTCTACAGCATGAAGAAAATGAGAGTTTTGATAACTTTGGAAAAGTGTGATGATAATTCCTAATGCCAGACCTACTCCTACACCTAGTAAGAAATTAAATTGCAACAATAGTACCGTCACAATAAAGGGAATAAACTGACGCCATCCAGAACTCCACATTTGTTTAAATATACTGGGCTTTGCTAGCTTATATCCTACAATAAGCAATATAGCCGCAAGAACTGATAAGGGAATTTTATTCATAAGAGTCGGTATTAAAATGACCGACGCTAATAAAAGGAAACCGTGCAAAATGGCACTCATTTTAGTTTTTCCACCAGATTGAATATTTGCACTACTCCTAACGATTACTTGTGTAATAGGAAGTCCTCCTATGAATCCAGATGCTACATTTCCCACTCCTTGAGCAATCAATTCTTTATTAGTAGGTGTAACTCTTTTAAGAGGATCTATCTTATCCGTAGCCTCTACACATAATAATGTTTCTAATGAAGCAACTATGGCTATCGTAAATCCTGTAATAATCACATCTACATTAGTTATCTGACTGAAGTCTGGAAATTTAAATTGCCCTATAAAGGAATCAAAACCATCAGGGACAGGTACATTTACTAAATGCGCTTCTGATATATTCCAGTACACTGCATCGCTAGTGATGATATAATAAATAATACCCACAGCTACAGCAACTAAAGGACCTTGTATAATTTCAAAAAATTTTGATTTTTCTTGGAGCACATTACTCCACAACAATAAAATGGCAAGTGCTATGCACCCAACTAGTGTAGCTCCTGGACTGATATATTCTCCTATACTTAAAATCTCACTAAAGGTATTTTCTCCATCTATCTGGAAGAAATTCCAGTCGCCTTCTGGATCTTTATCTAGTCCGAAAAAATGTGGGATCTGCTTTAAAAATATGATGATCCCTATACCAGTAAGCATCCCTTTTATGACAGAGGAAGGAAAATAATACCCTATAATACCTAATTTCAAAAGGCCAAAAACGATTTGAATCAAACCACCTATAACAACGGCTACTAAAAAGATCTCAAAACCACCCAAATCAGTAATTGCGACAGCCACTATAGCTGCAAGCCCTGCGGCCGGACCACTTACACCCAATTGAGAACCACTCAAAGAACCTACAAGAATCCCTCCTATAATACCAGAGATGAGTCCAGCAAATGGCGGTGCGCCACTAGCTAGTGCTATACCTAAGCAAAGTGGTAATGCCACAAAAAACACGACAATACTTGCTGGAATATCTTTTTTTAAATTTTTAAACGGATTTGATGAATTCATAAAATGGGATATGGTTCCTTAAACAACAGGAACATGAAGCATGATTTGACTTGCAAATCAATGCTTTGATAAATAAAGTTTTAAAATGATCTCGAGTTGCTTCTAGACAAATAATTCCGGGGGCGGAATCAATATCTCCTGAGAGCAATCACACCAAAGAGGAGGTGTATAATCAACTGTATAAACTGGAATAAATGAGCCGTTTTTGGATTCAAATAATAACAAATCAGTAATGGTCTTCTCGTTTTCTAAATCGGTGTCCGTGTACTCTTCCACATCAGATACTCCATCTACCTCGACGTCTAAAATAGACACGTCATAGTTCCTATTTAAACACACCTCAACAACAGGTTGTCCTAAAAACAAAGCGCAAATAAGCAAAACAAATATGTTTCCTATAAAATTATGATTTGCAAATAAGTTTTTCAATTGAATTACTGCTTATGATATATATAAACAAATATAATGATTACCATAAATAAGTCTTATGGATGACACGCTTTTTAACATAAACTTTTATTTCACTAAGCAACATAAAAAAAGATCACTCCGTTAGAAGTGATCTTTTTAAATAAATAAAACTGGAAATCTTATTCTGTTGGAACAGGAATACCCAATTCTAAAGCTACAGCCTTGCTGATATTAGCTTCTTCTGTCGCGTAAGCTACGGCGCTAAGATCTACTATAATATTGTAACCCCTAGCAAGAGCCACTTTTTTAATAGCCTCGTTGAGCTTCTTAGAAAGTGGAGTCAATAATTTATTTTGCTTTTCCCCTAACTTTAACTCAGCTAGTTTTTTACTATTCAGCAATTCATTCTCTAATGCGGAAGCCTGAGACTTATAGATTTCTAATTCTTGATTAAAAGCCACTTCATCTGTCGCAGTCTGACGTAATTCTTGAACCTTAGCTTGAAGAAGTGCCATTTTTTCTTTTACATTGTTTTCTGCCTTCGTATCATCTGCTTTTAATGATGCTGCTAGTTTGCTGATTTCCTGCTGAGCTGTTTGAAACTCTGGCATAGATTGTAAAAGAGCTTCAGAAGCTACATAACCTGTTTGTGCCATCGCCGTTCCTGCTGCTAGGAATAATACTAAAAGTAATTTTTTCATTTTCTCTTTAAATTAAGGTGCGCAATATAGTTAAGTCTTTTTAGATTTTCGGACATATCACACCACCACTTTTCAACTATTGGACCACTTTTGTACCGTTTAACGTTAATTAGTGTTATGCTTGCTTTTTATCTCGCTTTCGCGAAAGCGGAATCCCTAACAATATCGGAAACTCTTGAGACACTATATACAAAGAACAGGTTGCCTTAGGCTCTCCATCTCTTAAAAACATATTCAGAACGGCACAGGTAACCAAAAACAAGAAAGAGCTATTAAGGCATTCCTATATATGGATGATACATTACAAAAAAAGAACCTGTGTTTAGGAACCTTTACCTATCGTTAGAAAATCGTTAAAATCACTTCTAAATCATTTTCTGATCTTATATTAGTCCGCCAAACTAAAAAACATGAAAAAGACATTATTATTTATCGCTTTATGTTGTTGCATGATCACAACAGCTCAATACGATATTGTTTACAATCTTGAAAAAGATGGAGTATACCCACAAAACTTAGTGGTTACTAGTGAGCAAAAGCAAGTTATTAACGGCATGCCTCAAGATATCACGACTATCATTTCTACGGAGTCCGATTATATAGTAACAGGTATTAAGGATGGTATTTATTCTATAGATATTATTGTTAAAAGTATGTCCAACACTACTAAATCTGCTATGGGAAGTGAGACAATGTCTTCTGATGGAGCTTCTTCTAACCCAATGAATCAGATGTTTAAAAACATGATTAAAGACCCTATAAAAATCACCATGAATAATAAGGGAGAAATATTAAGCTTTGATAATAGCGCACAGCTTGTAGGATTAATAGAGGGTATGGAATTGCCAGAAATGCAATTATTACAGATTGAAGGGGCTATGAAAAAAGAAATGAGTGCTGAAAAGCAAATAGATAGCTACAATAAAATCACTCAAATATTGCCGACAAAAGAGGTCAATATCGGTGATTCTTGGGACCAAGTGATTATGATTAGTTCTATAGCTACTTTTGAATCTACAACCACTTATACTTTGGAAAGCGTCACAGATGAGTCGTATATCATCAACTCTTCTGCTATGATTGCAACGCCTAAAGACGCCACTACCGATTTAATGGGCATGAAGGCAAAGTACGATTTGGCGGGTCCATTAAAAGCAAGCTATACCATTGATAAAAAAACAGGCTGGATCAAAAAAGCTAATTTTGAGCAGAGTCTTGATGGAACAGTATTGATTGAAAAATCTGAGACCATGCCTCAAGAATTGAAAATGACTATGACCTCTACCACTACAACGGTTATCGAGTAATCCATGTAAAAAAACAGAAAAGCCGTTTAAGAAAAGTTTCTTAAACGGCTTTTTTTATGCTTATTTCTTATGGCGCCTGTTAGCTCCTTTATCACCTCGGGTTTTAGGTTTTTTATACTTTGCTGCTATAATGCGACGGTAACTACCGCCTTCATTGGTCTTGGAGTTTTTCTCACTCCTATCGTGAAAAGCAGCACCTCGCTCATCTTCAATTGCTTTATGCGGATTGAAAATCTCCCGTATTATAGGTTTTTCTTCCGGAGTTTTTTGCTCTGAAATCTCTACTTCTTCAGGAAAAGCGAGCGCAGGAATCTTATAATTCATGAGCTCCTCAATCCTTTCTTTATCTTCCTTTTCTTTCTCTGTATAAAACAGAATAGACCGCCCTATTTCTTCGGCACGACCAGTTCTTCCTATACGGTGCATGTAGTTTTCTGGAAATGCCGGCACATCCATATTGATAACATGAGAGATTTTATCCAGATCCAGACCACGAGCCATAACATCTGTAGAAACTAGAATACGGCTTTCACCAGTATCAAAAAGCTCAATGGACCTCAATCTGTAATTTTGAGTCTTGTTAGAGTGAATAACAGAAATCTCCCCGCCGTAATGTGGACTCATGACTTCTTGAAGTCTATCGGCACTTTTTTTGTTTCCTACAAAGACCAGTACTTTATGAAACTTCTCTTGATCACTTACTAAGTGCATAAGCAAATTTGCTTTGGTGTAGAAGTTCTCTACTGCATAACAAGACTGTTCGATATTTTCTAATCGCGTACCTGAAACAGCTATGGAAATCTTATCTGGATTATAGAAGTAAGCTTTTATAAAATCTTCTATTTGATCTGTCATCGTTGCTGAGAACATGATGTTCTGACGTCGCTTAGGCAAATGATCAAAAATATTAGTCAGCTGAAATCTAAAACCTAGATCCAGCATCACGTCTACCTCATCAATCACCACCTTTTTACAGTTCTTAAAGTTGACCGTTTGACTCACGATAAGATCGTATAATCGTCCTGGAGTTGCCACCAGAACATCAACGCCTTCTGCATAGGCCTTCTTTTGAGTATTGATATTGGTGCCTCCGTAGATCCCCAATACCCTTAATTTCATATACTTAGAATACTCTTTAATATTTTCTGTGACTTGCACTACCAGCTCTCTAGTAGGAACAAGAACTAAGACTCTAGGGTCATCTATCTGAGCATATTTTAACTCATGTAGCAATGGCAACATGTAACCCAAAGTTTTACCAGTTCCTGTTTGCGCGATTCCTATCATATCACGTCCAGAAAGAATGACGGGAAAAGCCTCTTCTTGAATTGGTGTCATGGTCTCAAAACCCAATTCCTCTAACCCGTTCTGTAAGGGTGTTTTGAGGTTCAGATCAACAAAGGTTTTCATAATTGAACATTTTTGCAAATGTACGTTTTTATGATGATGATTTTATAGCAACAGACTTTTTGACGACAGAAGTCAGACAAAAGACTTCAGTAAGCTTTTGCTGCGCAAAATATAAAGACGAAATAACGGCGGCCTACTAGTTGACGACTCACTTAAAGCTTAAATTGGAATCTAAAAAAAATAAACTTGCTTTAAACAGAAAGCTACTTTATTTTTGATAGGTTGGAATGGATAAATTTCAAGTAAATGTATTCCTTCCCTCAAAAAAAACATCGGCCGTTTATTGTCAAAAGGCGCTGCCAAGTAAGAACCGGAGATCGTCGGTCTTCAAAAAACATAAAAACTGGAAGCCCTTTGTTCGTAAGTTATACATTCACAGTAACTTAAATTCAAAACCTAAGTCAGCAAGTCTTTGCAGTTGTTACTGATGTTAAGGTGGTCTCCCTACAAAAACTCTTAGCCTGGAGGGCTAGGTAAAGGAACTTTTAAAGCTATAAAACCGCTGAAAACAGCTCACTAAAAAGTATCTTTGCATCATGCATTTAAGAAACATACATAGGTACGGTTACGACTTTCAAAAACTAATCGTTACGCATCCAGAATTAGAAAATCACCTTGTTGAAAGCCCCACTGGCACAGCAACTATTGATTTTAGTGATGCGGCTTCTATTTTGGAGTTCAACACCGCCTTATTAAAACACCATTATAAAATCAAATACTGGAAACTTCCAGAAGGCTCCCTTTATCCGCCTATCCCTGGTCGCGCAGACTATATACATCATTTGGCAGATCTGGTTGGAAAAGGAAGCAAAAATGGTCTGGACATAGGTTGTGGTGCGAGTGCGATCTATCCTATTCTGGGAAATTCGATTTACGATTGGAAGATGGTAGGTTGTGATGTAGATGATGAAAGTGTCGCTTTCGCTAAAAAAAACACCTCCAAAATTGACGCTATAGAAATACGCCAGCAGATTGATAAAGGCAATATCTTTAAAGGAGTGATTCTGGAAGGCGAAAGTTATGATTTCACCATATGCAACCCGCCATTTTATGGGAGTGAGGAAGAAGCGGTAAAGGCAAATATGTCCAAACAGAGAAAGCTAGGTACTTATGAAGAGCGACGCAACTTTGCTGGTCATGCACACGAGCTTTGGTGCAATGGTGGAGAAGCCCTTTTTATCAAGCGCATGATTAAAGAGTCCGTTGCTTATAAAGGCCAAGTAGAATGGTTTACTTGTTTGCTTTCGCGTAAGCAAAACTTAAAAAAACCATTAAAGCAACTGGAAAAACTTCAAGCAGAAGTAAAAGTTATAGAAATGGCCACTGGTAATAAAGAGTCCAGATTTGTAGCATGGAGGTTTAAAAGTTAGAAAAGATTGAAGAAGAGAAATGGACGATAAGACAATTCAAAATTTACGAGAAGCACTGGAGTTTTCTCCAGACAATATCCCTTTGAGATTGCATCTTGCAGAATCCCTACGACTGGCAAATATGCTGGAGGAAGCAGAGGAAGAATACGAGATTATTTTACAATACAAAGCAGAGCCTAAGGCGAGAATAGGACTGGCGCTTATTTCTTATAAACAGAAAAACTATTCTAAGGCAATTGTGATCTTAGAAAGCCTGATCCAAGAAGGAAATAAAGATCTGGACACCCATTTATTTTACACCAGGTCTTTAGTGCGATCTAACGACACGGCACAAGCTATTGATGCTTATCAAGATTTACTAAAATACCATCCTGAATTTAGTGATGATGAGCTAGATAAGGTACTGAGAATGCCTTCTAATGGCACTGGAGATTACGAGGACGACGAGGACGATTACGAGGATGATTATGACGACGGCTTTAATGAATCAAGCGTTTTTATAGAAAAACCAGAAATCAGTTTTAAGGATGTAGGCGGCATGGAAAATGTCAAGCGAGAGATAGACCTTAAAATTGTACAACCCCTACTCCATCCAGAAATATATAAAGCATACGGTAAGAAAATAGGTGGTGGAATTCTACTTTACGGACCCCCAGGCTGCGGTAAAACCTATATTGCAAAAGCTACTGCTGGGCAAATCAATGCCAAGTTCATATCGTTAAACCTCAACGATATTCTGGATATGTGGATCGGTAATTCAGAGAAAAACCTACACCGTATTTTTGAAGTCGCAAGAAATAACACCCCTTGTGTTCTTTTTATTGACGAGATCGATGCACTAGGCGCCAGCCGTAGTGATATGAAACAAAGCGCTGGAAAAAACCTGATCAATCAGTTTTTACAAGAGCTAGACGGTATTTCTAACGATAACGAGGGCTTATTAGTACTAGGAGCGACTAACATGCCGTGGCATCTGGATACGGCATTCCGTCGTCCTGGAAGATTTGATCGCATACTTTTTGTACCGCCACCAGATGCTCCAGCAAGAGAAGCCATTTTTGATCTAAAGCTAGAAGAAAAACCCACTACAGACATAGATACGCAAGCGCTGGCAAAAAAAGCATTGGAATACTCTGGTGCTGATATAGAAGCAGTCATCGATATCGCTATAGAGAATAAACTAGAAGATGCGATCAAGTCTGGCGTACCTCAACCACTCACTACCAAAGACCTTCTAAGATCCTTAAAACAACACAAGCCCAGCACCAAAGAATGGTTTGTCACCGCAAAAAACTTTGCGGTATACGCTAATGAATCTGGGCTTTATGATGATATACTTCATTACTTAAAAATTAAAAAGTAATGACCGAAGCCTTATATGAAAGAGCCTATTTGCTCTACCAGCAAAGAAGATTTTCCCAGTCGGAAGAAATTCTCAACCAAGCGCTCACTCAAGATCCCAACAGCATCTCTTGTTTGCACCTTCTCGCAGAGGTCAATCTTGCCCAAGACGATCCTAAAAAAGCAAAGCATTTTATAGATATTGCTTTAGGGCTCTCGCCTTCCATGGCACTATTATTTGCCACTAAAGCAAGAATCATGCTGAACGTGGAGCGTTATGATGAAGGGGAGGAATTACTTAAAGAAGCCATTAGACTAGATGCTCAAGAGCCCCAAAATTATGCGATGCTGGCTCATATTTCGCTTTCGCGAAAGCGGTATAAAGAAGCAGAGCAACTCGCTGAAAAAGCATTATCACTAGATCCAGCTAACCTGCTTGCCCTAAATGTGAAAAGCACGTCACAACTCAAACAGAATAAAAGAGCAGCGTCAGAAGAAACTTTAAAGGGTGCTTTGGGAGAAAATCCAGAAGATTCTTATACGCATACCAACTACGGTTGGAACAAACTGGAAATGGGCGATCACAAAGCAGCTCTAGATCATTTTAAAGAAGCCTTGCGTTACGACCCTAATAACTCTTATGCCCAAGCCGGAATGATGCAAGCCTTGCAAGCCAGGTATTTTGTCTACAGATGGTTCTTGAAATATCAGTTTTGGCTAGGAAATATGGGCGCCAAATACCAGTGGCTTTTTATCATAGGATTTTATTTGGGAACCAGAGCCATTAGCTATGCAGCAGAAACAGTTCCCGCATTAGAACCTTTTCTAACTCCTATAGTAGTTCTTCTGGCTTTAATTGCATTGAGCACATGGATTATCGGTCCTTTATCTAAATTGCTTTTCAGCTTTAATAAATATGCCAAGTTCCTTTTAAATAAAAAAGAAAAACAAGCGGTTATTTTTACGGCTGTTTGTATCCTTATCTCCCTATCAGGAGTGGCAAGTTATCTTCTCTTAGACGATTTCAGATTCTTAATGGTTGCTATAGCTGGACTTATTTTAATGATCCCGTGGAGCATGTTTTATAGGGAAACCAAACCCGCATTAATGATGCCGCTCGCCGCTGGAATCATGACACTGATCGCAGGAATCGCTCTTTACATTAGTTTTACTACAGAAGACGTTATGAATATTTTTGTGACTGCCTTTTTGATCAGCTTTTTTGCTTTTCAATGGTTTGCAAATGCCGTGAGCATTAAAAGAAGTAATATATAGTACGTTGATGTTGGAGTATGGATTCCAGACAAATTTTAGAATCAGATCATAATTCTATTATGAACTGAAAAAGCAGGAACAGATATAAAACCATTTGGGACAACTCTTACTCTTATCTAAAAGTATGGTAAAGTCACTGTTAATGGGATAGCAATTGTGGAAAGTTGTTTGTATATTCTCGACTACCTAAAAAAGAAAACGATGTTCGGATTATTTAAAAAGAAAAGTGAGATGGAAAAATTGCAAGAGCAATATGAAAAACTCATGAAAGAATTCCATACCCTCTCTACTTCAGACCGCACTGCAAGTGATAAAGCATATGCCGCAGCTGATGTGATTGCTAAGAAAATGGATGCACTGAAGTAAGTTTTCAGTCGCGATTTTCAGTTTTTAGTTTCAATTAGATGCTCCTGCTGGAAAATCAGTGTGAAGAAAGTCTAACCTGTAGCAATAGAGTAAAGCTGATTTGCTTAGCATCCATTATACCTTCTTGATGATTTCCTATACCTAGATCCAAAATGGATTCCAGACTAATTTCAGTTCTGGTACGTTGCTATAATTCAAAAATGCGCTCTGAAATTTTCTGGAATGACAAAGGTTCGAGCCGTGTTTTCTGGAGTAGCTTGCACTTGGGACCTGTTTTGTGGAAAGACCAAAGGTGATGGAAACCTAGTTTGTACATCAGATGCTGCTGCTGGAAAATCAGTGTGAAGAAAGTCTAACCTGTAGCAATAGAGTAAAGCTGATTTGCTTAGCATCCATTATACCTTCTTAATGATTTCCTATACCTAGATCCCAAATGGATTCCAGACTAATTTCAGTTCTGGTACGTTGCTATAATTCAAAAATGCGCTCTGAAATTTTCTGGAATGACAAAGGTTCGAGCCGTGTTTTCTGGAGTAGCTTGCACTTGGGACCTGTTTT
>Ga0307935_1000092_pt1 | contig 41609 bp, 36 predicted proteins | sample OrgLakmetageno92_FD_201827 | JGI IMG/M metagenome (GOLD analysis project Ga0307935, IMG submission 201827) | Saline water microbial communities from Organic Lake, Antarctica - #92 | ecosystem: Environmental > Aquatic > Non-marine Saline and Alkaline > Saline | place: Antarctica: Organic Lake...
CAGCTTTTAATGTAGTCCGTCTCCGGAATACCCGGAATAATCGGATGGTCAGGCGCCTGATGGCCCTGTTCCAGCAGTTGAACAAAACGATCAATCTTGCGGCCGCTGCTGCGGATAATGTCCGTCACCTTGTCTTGGGACAGGTGCATGGAACAGGAGGCAGACACCAATAGCCCATCTCGTTCCAATAGCCGCAACCCAAGCTGATTCAATCGGGCATAGGCCTCTTCGCCGGCTTTCTGATCGCGACGTCTGGGAATGAGTGCGGGCGGGTCCAATACCACGATGTCGAACTTTTCTTTTTCATCGCACAGGGCTTTCAGGGCCTCAAAAGCATCTCCCTCAAGGGTTTCGATGTTATCAAGGCCGTTGATCCTGGCATTGTGATGAACAGACTCAATGGCACTGGCCGAGCTATCCACACAGGTTACCTGCGTAGCCCCGGCACAAGCGGCCTGAATGCCCCAACCGCCAACATAACTGAATACGTCCAGCACGCGTTTGCCCGGCGCATAGGCTTGAAGACGCTGTCGGTTCATGCGGTGATCATAAAACCAGCCGGTTTTCTGCCCGCCCTGCATAGGCACCTCGAACCTCACCCCGTTTTCTTCGACCGTAAGCAGGTCAACCTCAGGGCCGTGGGCCTGTTCCACATAGGTGTCCAGCCCTTCGACCTTGCGCATTTTGCCGTCGTTCTTGAGAATGATGGATCCTGGATGCGCGAGACGCTGAACGGCCCTGACAATGGACTCTTTCAACTGCTCCATGCCAGCTGTGGAAATCTGGACCACCACCACATCATCAAAACGGTCGATCACCAGCCCGGACAGCCCGTCACTGTCACCAAACACCCAGCGGTAAAACGGCCGATCGAACAATCGTTGCCGCAACGCCAACGCGGCCTCCAGGCGCTCGGTCAGACGCTGGGGTGTCATACCGTGGGCCGCATTCCGGCTGATCAGGCGACCGCAAATCAACGCGTGTGGATTAACAAAGATCGTGCCCATGGGCTTATCATTAGCCGCCCGCAGTTCGGCCTGTGCCCCGGCCTCAAAGTCGGTCAACGGCGAACGATGGGTATCCACTTCATTGCTGTAAACCCACAAGTGACCGGCTCTGAGCCGACGTTCAGCGCCTTTTCGAAGATATAAGACCGGAAAATCCATAAAGTCACCGCCTGAAAAAACGCTAAAGGTTAGCTTCTCCGGCTTCTGCCAGCAAACGACTTTCAACACAGGGCCCGAAAACTTTTTATTTTCCGGCGGCCAGGTCTCGCACCCGCTCAAAATCAGCATCGGTAAACGCGCCGTTGACACCCGAGATGGCCGCCAGCCTCATGCCGTGTTTCAGCCCCATCTTGTAGATTTCCCTCACCTTTTCCCACTCGATATGCCGGCCCAGAGTGAAATTTTCGAATCGTGCCTCAAGGGTAAGTACGATGGTCTCAGCCAGGCAGGCATAGGCGATTCCTGCAGGGAGACCGATGTCCTTCATCCGGACATCGCCAGGCAACTGAATTTCTCCGGATTCAATCACCAGAACATCCGGCCGTTTGGCTACATCTTCTGGCGAAATATCCAGAGGCCGGGCAACATCCGTGATGACACAGCCAGGCTTCACTTTCATGATATCCAGAATGCGTTTTCCGGCGCCGGACGTCGCCGTCACGATCATGTCCATGTCGGCCAGGTTGCGATCTGAAGCTGCGGCTATGTGAATAATGGCCCCCGGGCTTTCCTGCTCGATGCTTTCCTTGAGGGCCAGCAGTTTCGCCGGTTCCGGGGCAGCCAGATACACTTCGTCCACCGCTTTTGCCAGCAGCCGCGCGCAGACCGAGCCAATGGCCCCGGTGGCGCCCACAACCATTGCTTTACCAGCAGCCTTACCGTTTGCGCCGATACCAAGCCGCCCTATCCGTTTTACGGCATCGTGGGCAGCCCAAAGTGCACCCGATGCGCTGTAGCTGTTGCCGGTGGTAATCGGTAACGGCGCGCGCTTTGCCACCGTAATGCCGGCATCGCCCACCACCTTGGTAAAAGCACCAAGCCCCATGATCTGGGCACCCAGCTTTTTCGCCAGCTCGGCCGCCTGAAGCAGTCTCGCGTAGGTGAACTCCGGGTCATGAGCCATGATTTCCCTGGGCGTACCGCCGACGGTAATCAGCCAGCCTTCTGCTTCGTCGCCGGAAGGCGATCTCACCCCCGACACCTTTGAGTAAATGAACGGCGGCATGTAAGCCACGGCTTTCTCAACCAGATTCATCACCGGAGGCGGTGACACATTGGCAACCCAGTCCAAAGGGGACGTTTTCGTGAGGTATTGCTGAGAGAGCGGGTGGATCACGAAGGCAAAGCGATTCACTCTACGGTATCCATTGGGGAACAGAATTCTTGGCTCAATACCCAGGGTCTGAATAACGTCCAGATAATCATCTGACCCCAATTGCAGAGGCGTGCGCGACAGAGAAGCACAGATCATGGCTTCCATCACATTAACCCCCACCGGGCGACCCTCCACCCACGGGCTGTAGTCCACAACCATGGCTACGCGCCGGGATCGCATCCAGTCCAGAGCGGCATCCGTCACCCGGGAGGTGATCACGGTTTTGCCGTCCAGCTCCCTCTGGCTGAATTGCTCCAGATCAGCAATCGTGGAAACAACCACATGGGCTTCAGAAACGGCTTTGTGCAATGAGCCTTTGACCAGCCGCTCGCCAAGTCGATAAAGCGGGGTTTTCAGAAACGTTCCAACCGCTCTCATCGCAGTAGGCTGGAACATGACAGGCGCCACCAGCGACGTGTAGATTTCCAGCTGCCTCCGCGAGGTCAGTAGCCGCGGCACACCGAAGTCGATGTACGGGTCTGCAAAGAAGAGGTTTTCAGTGTGTTCAGACAGGGCCCCGGCAATTCGGTATCCCGCCTGGCCATTCATGAACAGGACCCGGGCGTTATCAAAAAAATGCCCCAGTTCAGACTGAGTGTGACGGACGGCCCATTCCTGCAGAATACCCCGCAGGCCTGCCCCGGTTGTCACCGGTTTATCCGGCACGCACGCTTCAAGTCGGACCGTGTCCGGATGCTGAAGCTGTTCACGGCCTACCTGGTAATGATCATGGAGCATGCTCAGCCCAATGGCATCGGCTTGATCGCCCACTGATTCAAGGGCCGCTTCTGCCCGGGACAGGTCGCCGTCTGTACCGATGCGGATAATGCGAAAAAGCTGGCCTAAAAACTCGGTTTTCAGATCATAATCGTCGTTGCTGGATCCCTGACTGACACTGACAATGGTCTTCATATCAAAGTCCTCCTTTACCCTGACTGTGAGTATCTCAGACTCCGTGCAAAAGTCATCAAATTACCCTTGAGGCTCTTACAATGACAAAGGCAATGGAAGCGATGACCAGTGTGGATACCGCATGGCTTCGAATGGATCAGGACACCAACCATATGATGATCACCGGGGTGCTGATACTGGATCAGCCCCTGGAACCGAGTCGTTTTAAAACGCTATTGGAGAACCGCCTGCTGTGCTTTGACCGCTTCCGGCAAAAGGTCGTTGAACAAGATGGCAAGTTTTACTGGGAAACGGATTCGAATTTCCACCTGGACAACCACGTACACCGAATCGGCTTACCCTATCCCGCCGGCCAGACAGAGCTTCAGGACCTGGTGTCGGACCTGGCTTCGGAACTCCTCGATGTCCACAGACCACTCTGGCAATTCCACCTGGTTGACCGCTATGAGGATGGTGCAGCACTGGTTTGCCGGATACACCACTGCATTGCCGATGGCCTCGCGCTGGTAAAAGTAATAATGTCGCTGGCTGACGAGACCTGGAATCCGCACGAAGCCGATCCCCAGGCTCAGGAGGGCTCACTGTTAGAGCGACTTTCCCGTCCTTTCCGGCAAATAGCGCAAGTGGGCACAAACCTGGGACACACTGTGATTAACGAGGGAATGGCGCTGGCGCGGCATCCGGAAAAAATCCTTCACTGGGCGGAAGAAGCCGAGCATATCGCCCGCGAGTTGGTGCATATAGGCCTGTTACCGCGCGACCCCGGAACCCGCCTTCACGCACCCATGACCGGGCGCAAACGTGTTGCCTGGGCACAGCCACTGGACCTGGGAGCGGTCAAAGAGGTTGCGCATCGGCTCGAAGGAACCGTCAACGATGTGCTGATGGCCTGCGCCACCGGCGCCCTTAGGCGCTATCTCGCTGAAACCGACGCCGACCTGAAGAGTGACATCCACGTTGCAGTGCCGTTCAGCCTGCGCCCGCGGGACCAGATGATTACCCAGCTTGGCAATCAGTTCGGGCTGGTCGTCGTTCTACTTCCGATTCAGGAAGACGACGCACTTGAACGATTCCACAAGGTCCGGAAAGCCATGAGGGACCTCAAGGAATCCGTTCAGCCAATGGTTACGTTCGGGCTGCTTGGTTTACTCGGCAGAGGCCCTGCGGCCGTTGAAAAGTTTGCGCTGGACACGCTCAGCGACAAGGCATCACTGGTCATGACCAATGTGCCCGGGCCCGAGTCACCACTGCGAATCGCCGGTGCCCGCCTTTTGCAGCCGCTGGTCTGGGTGCCGCAATCAGGCCATCTGGGCGTCGGATTCAGCGTCCTCAGCTATGCCGGGTCGGTCCAGTTTGGTGTCATTGCGGACAGCCAGAGAGTTGGCGACCCAAATCAGCTAACCCGCTACTTCGAAGAAAGCTTTGTTGAGATTCAGGGCATGGTTTAGTCCGCCCACCGCGCAATCGCACACGCCCCGATTATTCGGCGTCAGCCACGTGCGCGGCATAGGCTGTAGCGTCCATCAGGCCTTCAAGCTCACCCTGGTCTTTCAACTTAACCTTGAACAGCCAGCCATCTCCGTACGGATCTTCGTTAACCAGCTCGGGCTCCTCTTCAAGAGCCTCGTTAATCTCGATCACTTCACCGGTCACCGGGCTAAAGACATCAGACGCTGACTTCACTGACTCGGCCACGCCAGCTTCCTCGCCACCATTGACGGTCGTACCCACCTCGGGAACGCCAACATAAACCACATCGCCCAATTGGTCCTGGGCAAAATCGGTAATACCGACGGTCGCCGTTCCGTCGTCGGCCGGTCTCGCCCATTGATGGGTTTCGATGTATTTTAGATCTGGAGGTGTTTCGCTCATATTCATGCTCCCGGGTGGATGATTCCGCGCAGTTTAACCGAAGAAGCGGGCTCCGGCGAACCTCTCTAGCCTCGCAAGGACGGAAGTACTTTCAGGTAAGGCCCCACGTGGTCGTCCGTGCCATCGCCAGAAATGACTGCAGATATTCCACATCGGCGTCCCGCTCCCGCAATCCCAGAAAAATCTGCTTATCGATGCCTTTAGGGCCCAACCTTACCGGGCAGATCGGCATCTGGTGGGCATACTCTTCCACTAGCCAACGGGGAAGCGCCGAAACACCACGTCCCGCTGCGACCATCTGAAGCATAATGTCTGTGGTTTCGATGGTTTTATGCCGGGCTGGACTGCTGTGAGCAGGCACAAAAAACCGGGTGTAAATATCCAGCCGCTCAACATCCACCGGATAAGTAATCAGGGTCTCGCTTTCCAGGTCCGCCGGCTCAACCCACGGTTTCGAGGCCAGCGGATGGCTTTTCGACACCACCAGCACTTGCTCGTAGTCAAATACTGGCTCATAGATCAGGCCCTGGCGATGAAGCGGGTCCGGCGTTACCAGCACATCAATATCGTAACCGAAGAGCGCGCCGATACCACCGAACTGAAAGCGCTGTTTCACATCCACATCCACACCCGGCCATTGCTCAAGGTAAGGACCCACGACCTTTAGCAGCCACTGATAACAGGGGTGACACTCCATGCCGATCCGCAGGCTGCCCCGCTGGCCGCGGGCAATCTGGCCGACCAACTCCTCAGCATGCTCGAACTGGGGCAGCAACCGGTTTGCCAGTGATAACAGATAAAACCCGGACTGGGTCGGCCGCAACTTTCGCCCCTCCCGGACCCAGACAGGCGTGCCCAGTTGCTGCTCAAGCTTCTTAATCGCATGGCTCAACGCCGACTGGGTCAGATAGAGAGCATCGGCAGCCGCCGTCAGAGAACCACACCGATCCACTTCCCGGACAATCTCAAGGTGATTCCGCTCAATCATCGCCGCCCCTAATTTGAAATAAATTCATTGATTGATGAAATAATACCATTATTTTTCATGATCATTCATCGCTAGGCTTGGCGCCTTATCCATCAAAGAAAAACAGGAGATTCACCATGGTGACCACCCACAATCTGGGTTTTCCCCGGGTCGGCGAACGCCGGGAACTGAAGTTTGCCCTTGAGGGCCACTGGAAAGGCGAGCTGACAGAATGGGACTTGCAACAAACGGCGGCGCGCCTCCGTCATCGCAACTGGCAAGATCAGCAATCCCTGACACTGGCGCCGATCGGAGATTTCTCCCTGTACGATCAGGTACTGGACATGAGCACCACTCTGGGCAATCTGCCGGACCGCGCCGGCAACGCCGATGAAAACGAGCTGAACCGCTACTTCCGTATTGCCCGCGGCCGGTCAACGGCTGATGGAGACTGCTGCGGCGTTCACGCGGGCGAAATGACCAAATGGTTCGACACCAATTATCACTACATAGTCCCGGAATTCAACGCCAGCACCCGCTTCACGCTGAACCCGACACGCCTGCTCGACCAACTGGCAGAGGCCAGGGTCGCCGGCGTCAACGCCAAACCGGTGATCATTGGCCCGGTCACCTATCTCTGGCTTGGCAAATCAGGGAGTGGCACTGACAAGCTCGACCTGCTGGACGACCTGCTGCCAGTTTACGCGGAGTTACTGCAACTGCTGGCAGACAATGGCGCGGAATGGGTGCAAATCGACGAGCCGATACTGGTCACCGAACTGAATAGCACCTGGCGGCACGCCCTCAACCTGGCTTACCACAGCCTCAAGGCCAGCCCTGTAAAGCTGCTACTGACCACCTATTTCGGCCAACTGCGGGAAAACCTGCAACTGGCCTGCGAACTCCCTGTAGCCGGCCTGCACCTGGACGCCATCAGCGCCCGGGAGGAAGTGATCCGCGTTACTGACTGGCTGCCAGGTCACAAAGTGCTGTCATTGGGCGTGATTAATGGTCGCAATATCTGGAAAACCGACCTGGGGGCGACGCTGGACTGGCTTGAACCGGTTTACCAGAAACTGCAGAAACGGCTCTGGCTGGCACCCTCCTGCTCCCTGCTGCATGTGCCGGTGGATCTAGAACTGGAAACCGCCATGGACCCGGAGATTCACTCATGGCTGGCCTTCGCGCGACAGAAACTTGGGGAGCTTCAGATCCTGGCAACGGCCCTCACCAAGGGCCGAGAGGCGGTCTCTGAAGGATTGAAAAGCAACGCGGAAGCCACTCTTAGCCGCCGGCAGTCTGCACGGGTGACGAACCCCGAGGTCCGAAAAGCCGTTACCGCGATCACTTCGGCACTGGGCCAGCGGACCAGCAGCTACGAGCAGCGCTCGGCACTTCAAGCCAGCCACCTGAAATTGCCCCATTACCCGACGACCACCATCGGCTCGTTCCCGCAGACCAGAGACATTCGCCAGACGCGCCTCAAATTCCGCGAAGGTGAGCTGACGGCGGAGGACTATCAGGCACGCATCCGTGATGAAATCAGCCACTGCATCCGCGAACAGGAGCAGCTCGGGTTGGACGTGTTGGTGCACGGCGAAGCCGAACGCAACGACATGGTGGAATACTTCGGCGAGCAACTGGAAGGCTATGTTTTTAGCCGATTCGGTTGGGTGCAGTCCTACGGTTCTCGCTGCGTGAAACCACCCATCCTGTTCGGCGACATTGCTCGCCCAAAGGCCATGACTCTGGAATGGATTCGCTACGCTCAGTCACTGACCGAAAAGCCCGTCAAAGGCATGCTCACCGGGCCGGTGACGATTCTGAACTGGTCCTTCGTGCGTGACGACCAGCCCAGAAAAGACACCTGCTGGCAATTGGCCCTGGCCATCCGGGAAGAAGTACTGGACCTGGAAGCCGCAGGCGTGAACATCATCCAGATCGACGAAGCCGCTCTTCGCGAAGGTCTGCCCTTGCGACAAAATGACTGGCACGTCTATCTGGACTGGGCCATCGAAGCATTTCGCCTCACCGCAAACGGCGTGAAAGACGAGACCCAGCTTCACACCCACATGTGTTATTCAGAGTTTAACGACATCATCGAAGCGATTGCACGGATGGACGCGGATGTCATCACCATCGAAACATCGCGATCCGACATGGCGCTGCTGGATGCTTTCGAAGGCTTCCAGTACCCCAACGACATTGGCCCAGGCGTTTATGACATCCATTCGCCCAACGTGCCGGAGACCGCCCACATTGTGTCGTTGATGAACAAGGCGGCCGGTCGAATTCCCGCGGAAAAACTCTGGATCAACCCGGACTGCGGCCTGAAAACCCGGTCGTGGGAAGAAGTGATTCCGGCGTTACAGGCAATGGTGGCTGCGGCTCAGGAATTGCGGAAGGGGTGAAAGCGGGGAAAGTTTTACGCGAATTGCAGTAACCTAAAAGCTTATCTCCGCCCTCTCAGGTATCTGGGAGGGCTTCTCTGGTGCGCGCGTTTTGAAGCTGTTAGAGAGCTTACGTTCACGTACCTTATTCACGGTAGGGTCAAACCTTAGCACCATCAACGGAATTTTATCCCCCTCCCGAAGTTTATCGAAGAGCTCAGCCTTACGGATAAAGGCTGCTCCATTCTGAACTTTGCCGTTGAACTGAAACTCGAATTCCAGATAAAGATCGCACAGATAAATGCCTTCGCCCAGAGGCCGGTTATTGCGATCGTACTCCTGATGAAACTGACACTGTGCTTCCTTTTTTGTCAGCTCTGCAGTTATAGCGACGCCATGCTTACGAAGCAAAGCCTGACTGTAGTAATAACTTACGCTCGAGAATGAGCACATGAAAGCAGCAACAACCAGCGCAACACCAATCAAACCAAACAATCCGCCGCCAAAAAGCTGACCCAGATCCCGGTAGCCTTCATCAGTTATCAAAAGGAAGACTCCGACCGAACTGAAGCACAAGCCCATTCCCAGCAGCTGGAAGAAAAACATGGCGTTATCTTTAGTAGCCGAAAATAACAGGCCCCAGTCTATTTGCGCGTTCCTTGGCACCGTAACGCTGTCCTCTGGTTTGTTAGTTAACTGGTTTGGAGCTATTTACGACGCAGCGGAAGCCCTGATAGGGCGAATCCATGCTGTGGTCAGATCGAGCATAAACGGTTGCCAAGCCACCGGTATGATCACCATGACCAGCCAAGTCTCTCACTACCCTCTCCTCTGAATGCACACTTAGCGATTGATCTGCCACTGGACTAACCGAAGGAAGATGATCGAACCCAGGATGAAACCAATCCCTCGTCCATTCAGCAACATTACCTGTCATATCGTATAGACCAAGAGGGCTCGGTGGATAAGAGCCAACTGGACGACGTTCTACCTGATTAGATGAGTGTATCAGTACGTTTCCTGAAACAGGCTGCAATGGATCTGGAGAAGGACGCTGAAGGTATTTATCAAGATCTAACTTCCCATCGTCTGTAGCGAACGCGATTGGTTGACCTCGATTTCTCGCCGCGTATTCCCACTGCGCTTCTGATGGCAGTGAGTATGGGAAACCGGTCTTTTCAGCTAACCATAAACAGAAGCCCTCAGCCTCCTGAAAATTGGGGCTCCGCGCAGGTTTGTCCTTATAGTTCGGTGAAGCAGGATCGCTACTAACTATTATTGGCAACCTCACAGCGCGCCTGAAGCCATTCTCAACTGTGTAGTCGTCAGCTCGCTCAACATCCTGCAGGAAAACCAGGAACTCGCCCCAAGTAACTTCTTTTTTAAGCATCGAAAAGCTATCAACCTCGACCAGTTTTGGAGGCCGGTTATTCTCAAGGATCGGCGTAAAAGGCGCTCCAGATTCGTTACCGACATCACCTAACCAGAATTCGCCTCCCTCAACAAACACGAGATTACGCTTGGCCCCCGTCAACACCTCCTCAATTTCAGTGTCCGAGGGGGCTTGTGGCGATGAACAACCGGCCACAAAAGCAAGGAGCAACATCGCGCCAGCAAAAGTCGTAAACTTCAAAATTAACTTCCTCAACATCAGACTATCCCCGAGACCCGGCAAGCTGAAAACGGATCTAAGCGAACAGGACCAATGAGATTGGCTGTCTTGCTCTCCAGAATTCTCTTGTAGAGCGTAAGCGTTCATTCTAGGACATCCTGCCACCCCGGTGAATTTCTCCCTATAGTGACCTCATCTTTTCCAACACGAGGTTACTCCCATGAGAAAACACCGCACTCCAGAACAGTGGCAAATCCTGGTTGATCAGCAGCGTGACAGTGGCCTGTCAGCTCCGCAATTTTGTAAACAAGAGAGCATCGGCTATGCCAGTTTCTGCAACTGGCGTAAGCGCCTGCCGAAGGAGCCAGCCGACGATTCAGCCGGTCCCGGTGAAGCCAGCTTTCTGGATCTATCGTCTTTAGTGGGCGCATCGTCATCCCGCGAGCCAAGCTGGAACATTGTGCTTAGCCTCGGCAACGGTGTCGAATTGCGGCTGAGCCAGAACGGGTGATTGGGCTCGATAGCCAGGCCCGGATCTGGCTGTGCACCGAGCCTACCGACATGCGCAAGTCCTTTCCGGGGCTGAGCGCCTTGGTGCGTAACCAGCTTAAGCACGATCCGCTTAGCGGCCAGTATTTTGTCTTCGTGAATCGCCGCAAAACCCAGATGAAGATGCTGTATTTTACCGCCACCGGCTATTGCCTGTGGGCCAAGCGCCTGGAGCAGGGGCAGTTCCGCGTATCGTCTTCAGCTTCTGGCCAGAGGGCCCTGACCCTGACGGATCTGCAGCTGCTGATTGATGGCATTGAGGTGCAAAAATACCGTCAATTCAAACGTTTTCGAGGGGTATAAATACTGCGATTCGGGTATAATATCAGCCATGAATTCAACGGCTTCCGCTCCCCATCCCAACACACCTTCTTACTCGGCTCTGGCCGAGGAGAATGCGCTGTTGCGGGCGCAGCTGGATGCTCAGGCGGAAGCCATTCGCCAGTTGACCCATCAACTGGACTGGTTCAAAAAGCAGCTGTTCGGCTCCAAATCCGAGAAGCAGGTTTATGATATTCCGGAGCAGGATAGCCTGTTCCGGTCAGATGAAGCACCGCTGCCCGAGAAGCCTGCCGAGGAAGAAAAGCGCACCATTAAGACCTATCAACGCGGCACCGGCAAAAAACAGCGGGACGACGACTGCCTGAACGACACCGGCCTGCGCTTTACCGCCGATGTACCGGTGGAAGTCATCGAGCACCTGCCGCCGGAGCTGACCGGCCCGGACGCAGACCAGTACGACATCCTGGGCACCAAGACCACCTACCGGCTGGCCCAGCGGGCGGCCAGTTACGTGGTACTCAAGTGTGAGCGCCCGGTGTTCCGGCGCAAAGGCACCGAGAAGCCGGTGACAACGCCTGCTCCATTCAGTGTGCTGGACAACAGCCTGGCCGATGTCAGCCTGCTGGCCGGGTTGCTGGTGGACAAGTTCCAGTTCCATCTGCCGCTGTACCGCCAGCACCAGCGCATCCAACAAGCCGGTATCACCGTCAGCCGCAGCACCCTGACCAACCTGGTCAAACGCGCCATCGACCTGCTTCGGCCCATTGTGGATGTCCAGACCGAGAACGTCCTGCGCAGCCGGGTGCTGGCAATGGATGAAACGCCCATTAAAGCGGGCCACCAAGGCCGGGCAGGCCCACAAAAGGGTAAAATGAAATCCGGTTGGTTCTGGCCCTTGTACGGCGATGCCGACGAGGTCGTGTTCACCTACTCGAACAGTCGAGGCCGACAGCATATCGAGGACGTTCTGAACGGCCAGTTCAGCGGCACCCTGATCAGTGATGGTTACGCCGCTTATGCCCGATATGCTCAACAGCAAGAAAACGTCATCCACGCCCAATGCTGGGTGCACGGCCGCCGTTACTTTATCGACGCCCAGAAGGATCATCCGGAGAAGGCCGCAGAAGCCCTGCAACAGATCGCAAAGCTGTACCAGAACGAAGAGGTCATCAAAACCCGGGGACTGACTGGCGAAAAGAAACGCCAGTACCGTCTGGAACACTCAAAGCCCGTCATCAGCGACTTCTTCCAGTGGTGCCAGGGTCAACTGGAACAGGGAGGGCTGCTGCCCAGCGAACCGCTGACCAAAGCCCTGAACTACGTGCTCAACCGGGAAGCAAGCCTGACCGTGTTCCTGGAAAACCCGGATGTACAGCCGGACACCAACCACCTGGAACGGGCCTTGCGGCCCATTCCAATGGGCAAGAAAAACTGGATGTTCTGCTGGACCGAACTGGGCGCTGAACACCTGGGGATTATCCAGAGTCTGATCAGCACCTGCAAATTGCACGACCTGAATCCTTACACCTACCTGGTGGATGTGTTGCAACGCGTCAGCCAGCATCCGGCCCGTGAGGTAGCGGACCTGACGCCGCGACTCTGGAAAACCCGGTTCGCCGACCATCCGTTACGCTCGCTGATCGACCCGCGCCACCCAGACCGACAAAACAAACAGTTGGAGGCCTCCGTCCATGCGCATTGACGACATGAACATCGATCAGTTGCTGGAACTGAACCGATACATCTGCCGGCGCATCGATGAACTGCAAGATCGGGAAAACCTACAAGCGCTGAGCCAATTACGAGTGGGCTTAAAAGTGTCTTTCCAGGGCCGGGAGGGAGCGATTCTGGGGATTGTGACCAAGATCAATCGTAAGAGCGTGATCGTATTGGGTGAGGACGGCATCAAACAATACAAGGTCTCGCCGGAGCTATTAAGGCCACTTCGTGACGTGAAGTAAAGTAAGTCCACTACGTCGTGGAATGAACGCTTACTGTAGAGCCGATAGTGGTTAATATTTTTTCCAATGAAATTGAATACTTTTCGAGCGTTCTCATCGTAGTCGTCTTTTATCGGCTCGTTTACTTCATTGATACGAACCATAGTCTCCTCAAAGTCCCTCCAACTCTGCATCGATTGCAGAACGAGCCCAACCGCTTTCACCTTTGTGAACGTCCCGTCAAACAACTTGGGCGTCAGCCAGAAGTCATCGATTAGCAGGTGTAAAAACTTTGCCTTCACCTCGGGTGGCGAGTGACGCAAGACACTCTCCTCACCTCGCTCATCATCGGCGATAATATTCTGGGCAACTTCTAGACCAACCCTCTCTCTCTCCAGGTTGGACTGAAGCGCAATAGCAAGATCATCTATGAACTCATCTATCGTTGAAATACCCTGTTCGGCCATCCTTGCAGCAGAGACAGTTAAATTAGCACCTGTTCCGAGCGCGTATATAGCGAGCTTGATGTACCAATTAAAAGCGTCTGTTGCCGGATCGAAAAGCTCCAGATATCGAAAATCCACATCTCCCAAAGCTTTATATAGATAGTGAATCATCGTAACTACATTTTCCGGATCCACCTCAAGAACAAAGCTTCCAGATGCACCGACACCCAAAACTACACCAGCGTGAAAATTAAAATAGAACTTGCCAGTATTCTTACTGAAGTCCAAACGCAGGCGAAACTCTCCCCCAATACCAGCCGCACCCTCAACTTTCTTGCCTATCTCACAAAGCGTTTTCCAATCAGCCTGCGTTGAAAGTACATCCGTCCAAAGCAACGCCCCCACTAATTCACAACCGGCACGAATTCCCGCGAATACGCTCCCGTCAACTGATGCCCCCTGCCCCGCCTTTCTGGCCGCGATTCCCTTCAGATTCGGAATTCCGTCGCTGGAATCTATTTCCACATTTGCCGCGATGAGTGCAGAGCCCCCCGCAAACCCTGTCAATGACGCACGCAACCTTGCCTGGAAATGCCCCAGAGAAACTTCTCTCCGCTCGCCATCCCAGCCACCAATACGGTAGTGAACTTTGACTTCAGATCGGTTGTTAACTGGGAAGGCCTGTTCAACACCAACCTTGCCTTGTGCCAGGGCATATTGCCCTTCCGCTTTGGCCTGTAAATGAACCTTTCCTTTGCTCGGATCAAATTCTCCAGAAGCAGTTGCGCCTGACGCAAAGCGCATGAACTGAGCCTCTGCTGAGGCATCAAATCCTGTCTCGTCCACTGCCTGTTGTTGGGCCTGTGCATCACCCCAAATGGACCAGGATGCTTCATCGTAAAATTTGTTCAACGTTGTCATAAGCGCGCCATTTTCGTCTGGCTCCCACAACGTCGTATTGAATCTGACGGTAAGCTCGCTCCTGATGGCATCCCGAAGTTTTGACGGATTAATACCCTCCTCAGTCAACCAACCCTGACTCCTGGCTCGATCTCTCGCCGCTATTGAGTACCGGCGAGAATGATTTTTCAGCTTGTCAGAGCGAACAAAAGTGACATGTTTGTTGCCAGCCAGCCGTTTGATCTCGGTAATAGGTGAAATAGTCTGCATATCTCCAGCCAGCACTGACCGGGCTTCTAGCTCTGCCACCAAACGCTCTTTCTCTTCCTGAACCTCCGAAAGAAGCTGGCCCTCGCCCTCGGTTGGACTGACTTCAGAATCCGTGTCGCCATCGTCGAAGTCCTTTAATTTCGCGTAAAAATCGTTGATTGGGGCGCACACGAACGTTTCTTCTTCAATCCATTCGGCAAGCTCGTCCTCTGTGAGCAGTATCAGCTCATCAGAACCTGTGACATGAACAACCTCCACGATTTCCTCTGCGCATGAGGGTTCCTGAGCAACCTGGCCTACCTCACAGCTCGAAAATCCTGCACCGTTCTCTGCGGGCAAATTCAGCGACTGGCCGGGGTGAATTCGGTCAGGATTCTCGATCTCGGGGTTTAAACGTAAGAGACTGCTGAGCGTGGTTTGGTGACGTTGCGCAATGGCGCTGAGGTTATCCCCTATCCGGACGACATATTCACAATTCATGAGGCAACTCCATATGCCAACCGTTTATCTACTTCACTTAGTTTTGCGCTCGCCGACATTTCCGGAGTCGATAGAACTGCCTGAACCTCCGGGTGTTTGATTCCTTTCCCATGAACCACTGCAAGCTCCGCGAAAAGGCTCACATCCTTTTCTCGCCGAAAGCCGAATGAATGGGCTTCGCGAACCAGATTATCGAGCTTAACCCTGTCATCTATTCCGAGGTACCGGCCCAATTTGCCGGCGAACTCTTCTCGTGCTCCGATGGAAAATGACTCAATGTGCCGCTCCGTGAAGACAAACCAACCTTCCTCGGAGGCTTCTCGATATTGACCCAAACCGCCTGTCATCGTGCGGTGCCACAGCCCATCACTCCGGAATGATAACCACTCTTTTACTGGCCCGCTGAATTGACTAAGTTCCACGTCATTAAGCGCGCCCATCAGGCGCTGGGTTTGTTTGGGAGAATAGAACCTAAGGTAAGAATATCCCCCATCTGGTAAGCGCACACTCAACACACTACGCAAATGCTCAGCTAACACAGTCAAGCTTTCGTTGGACGTCATTACAACAGCGTATGCTCGCCACTTTGCCTGCTCTTGCCATATTCTCGACATTGGGGATGGTTTTACCAGACAAGGACTTACCTCTAAAGCCTGTTTGTGAGGCGTCCCCAGGTAAAGGTATTCCAACTCAGGCTGATCATCATGTTCGTAAACAAACCGGGGAGCATCAAGAACTGCCCCGTCGATCAGTATATAGGCGTGCCGGATGGTTTCGTGATCAAGCTCCCTCATGCGATTTCTTCCTCGCAGGAGCACGAAGCCAAGGCGCATGAACCATCTGCCTGGCGCCCGCACTGTTTCAAGAGAGCAACATCCTTGCTCGCCGCCGCCCTCAGCGCCTGAGCTGAGCTGGATGATGGGCCAGCCACTTCCCGATTGTCGGTTTCAGCAAGCCTCACAGACTCGGCGCTTTCAGGCGTCTCATCTGAAGTGTTTGGCACTACCGGCGCATCAGCCGCCGCAGCTGTCCCACTCCCCGGCCCACCACCAGAATTCATCTTCACCATCGGCCCCGACACGGTCACGCCGCTGGGGTCCACCTTTATAAAACTACCACCGGCTTTAAGGGTGATTTCTGCGCCGGCTTCGATGACGATTTTCATGCCGGCTTTGTGGTGGATCTCGCTGCCCGCTTCGATGAGCTGGTTTTTGCCCTGTTTGCTGTGATGGCTGCCGTTGACTGTGAGGCTGTAATCACTGCCGATGGATTCCCGTTTTTCGCCATCCACCGTGCTGTGCACGTTGCCTTTGATATGACTGAAGTCGTTATTCTCGACGGTTCGGTGGCTGTCGTTTTTGATGACTTCGGTGCGGTTGTTTTCGGTCAGCAGATCCAGATCCTTCTGGGCGTGTATGTAAACCTGTTCTTTGTCCGCTTCGTCTTCAAACCTGAGCTCGTTACTGCCCTCGCCCTTGTGGGTCTGGGTTTTCAGTGTTGTCCGGGTTTTGTGTTCCGGCAGCGCGTAGGGCGGGGTGTTGGTGGCGTGATAGGTTCTGCCCGTGATGATCGGCTGATCCGGGTCGCCGTCCAGAAAGGACACAATCACTTCGTTTCCAATTCTGGGGAGCGCCATAAAACCGTATTGGCCGCCGGCCCAACCCTGGCTGACTCTTAGCCAGGCGCTGCTGTGTTCATCGTTTCCGCTGTACCGATCCCACGGGAAGCGGACTTTGACTCGCCCATGCTCATCGCAATGAATCTCTTCTCCGGCCGGGCCAGTGACGATGGCGATCTGGGGTCCGTCCATCAGTGGGCGGCTAAGAGTTTGCGGGTTCGGGCGCCAGGTGCGGTCGGCGGGGATGGCTTCGAAATCGTTGTTATAGGTGGTCGGGCCACTGCCGCCCTCTTCTTCCAGGGCCTGGGGCTGTTCGCCTTTGTGGGTAACGCTGGTGAACAGCCATTCCCGGTTCAGGCTCTGGTTGTCGTGTTCGGTGAGTTCCGTTTTGGCACCGGCGGTGAAATCCGGGCGGTTGCTTTTGCCGGTGGCGGTGGTGGCGTCGTTTCTTAATCCGTCCAGCCTGGATTCGATAAAAGGCTGGCCGCTGGCGTCGGCTTTGAACCGGCCGGGATAATCGTAGTGTTGGTAATCTTCCCGTTGTGAATCCAGTTTATCCGCCTGGTGTTCGTGCATAAGGGCGTAGGCCGGATTCTTGAAGGTGTAGTCCTTCATGACCACGGAGGCGGCTCTAACTCGTTCCTGATATTTAAAGCGAAAGATGGCCGGTTGCTGGCTGCTGCCGCCGGCTTTGGCGTTGTATTCAGCGGCTGATAACCGAGGGGCGTCGCCATGGTGGTCGGCGATGATCAGGGCAGGCTGGTCTTCGCCATCTACGGATCCATGAGTGTAGCGATAGTGCCAACCTTCTTCGGCAGCGAGGCGTTCCAGGAATGACAGATCAGTTTCCCGATGCTGAACGCAGTACTCCCGCTCTTCCGGCGTGCGCTTCAGATCAAAGGAGGTATCAATGATGCCCCGTTCTTCCAGCAGTTTGCGCACAATGGCGTCGGTGCTCTGGGTCTGAAAAATACGGCTGTTATGCATCATACCCAAACGCCATAAAGGCGGCTGGATGATGACTTCATAGCGGGTACGGCGGTGGCCAGTGTCGCCCCGGGCGAATTCGTTCACCACGCCGGTGAAGCGGCGCAGAGGCTGGCCGTGATCCCACACCACCAGGTCCACGGGCTGTTCCAGCACGTCAGAAGCGGCAATATCGGAAAAGGTACTGGCCAGATCCAGGCGGCCAGAGCCCAGGCCGGAAAGGCGCTCGGTCAGCTCAAAGCCAACAACGGTAAAAAAATCTTTGGGGAGTCCGCCAATGGTGGCGGTGAACTGCAGTCCACTTGCCTCGGGCATGTCTTCGGTCCTTGAAGATCGTGATAGCTTTTAAACGCTGACCCGTCCTGAGCCAGATCGAAATTATATACAGGTTACCGGAACGATGACAGTACCCTACCCAACGCAAACTGGCTGGATCAATAGCCGGTACTGTTCATATCCAGTTCAAACGAAAAATTCTCGGAACGCTTTACCTCGGTTTGGAAATCGCCATTCGGCATCATTTCGAACCAACGATAACCGGGTGACTTTTCCTCTACCGAGAATTTGACGGAGCCGGCTGTGAACTGGATACAGGTCGATGGCGTTGCAAGCAACCTGACACCTTTGCGATGTTCATCGAATTCCTGATGAATATGGCCCCAGAGAACTGTTTTCACCTGCGGAAACCGGTCCAGGATCCGCCAGAATTCGTCGTTATTCTGCAAGCCGATACTGGACATCCAGCGGGCATCAATATCCACAGGGTGATGATGGAGTGCGATCATTGCGGGTAAGTCGGGATTCCTGGTCAGAGTGTCTTCCAGAAAGGCCAGTTCCGACCCGGCAAGCTCCCCGTGCACTTTCCCCGGCACCGAGCTATCCAGAAGCACGAACTGCCAACCTCCCATAAGGATATGGTTTGCACTGGCGTCCTGCTCGGCAGCGATGCCCATCAGAACCGAGGCATCATCATGATTGCCCGGAATCCAGGCTGAGCCACAACGGAACACTTTCAACTTTTCCCCAAACAGGCGGTAAGCCTCGTCGGAGGCATCCTGCGCAATGTCTCCTGTGGCCAGGATAATGTCGGGCTGGCCATGGCTTTGCAGTACCTGGGCGATAACTGCATCCAGACTGTCCCGGGTGTTGACGCCCAGAAGCGCACCCGCCGGGTCGGCCATAAGGTGGGGATCGGTCAGCTGTAACACCTTGAGAGGCGGTTGATCGTCGTTATCTGTCATGACACTCTTGGCTTCAATCCTTGCGCTCTTTTGAACAGTCTGTGAAAGACGTCAAGACTATTGGGATTTTCACAACTCCGACACACAACCTTAGTCCACGCCTTCACCCGTCCAGACGGAGTGCTCCATCGGCAAATGACCAAAGCGCAGGCAATAGTCTAACCAGTCGGCAAGAAAACTGTTCACTTGAACCTTCTCATCCGGGTGGTGCATAAACCGGTTAGGGTAATCGTTGACCGCCGCTATCTGGTGGTCGCGGTAACAGCTGATCACCTCTGCCATCGATGCGTCGTGATAGACGCGAACGGTCAGTTGCGGATTGTTCAGCCAGCGCCCGGCATTGTGAATCTGTTCAAGAAGCAGGGTTTCGGTGAATTTTGCCACTTGAAGAACCTGAATGCGCACCCGGCCCAGGTACTGATCCTGCCTGCTGAGTTCAAACTCAGAGATAGGCTCACCCCCCGCCTCAAGCTTTCGGAGACGATGCAGGCGCATGTAATTGCCGTCACACAGCGCACCAAACCTTCTCAGATCCGGCACGTAGCGGCGGGGCTTCATTGCCCATTCGGTCATTCTAACTCCAGCTTTCCCGCAGGCGCGGGCGGTTCAGTTGCAACCACTGCAGCGCGATAATCGCGGCAGCATTGTTGATACGTCCATCATAAATCATTGCGATGGCTTCGTCGGCACTGAATACATGGGCCAGGATGTCTTCGTGCTCGTGCTCCACCCCAAACAGTCCGCCAGCCGATTCTGTGCTGATACGACCGCAATAGAGGTGAATCAGTTCCGTGGTTCCGCCGGGGGAAACCAGATAATCGCAGATTTTATCCAGCGGTTTGAAGGTCAAACCGGCCTCTTCCTGACCTTCACGCTGGGCAACTTCCTCCGGCGATTCGCCCTCTTCGTTCATACCAGCAACCAATTCCAGTAGCCAGGGCGACCGATCTCGGCCAAGGGCACCGAGACGAAACTGTTCCAGCAGGACGATTTCGTCACGAACCGGATCGTAGGGTAGTACGCAGGTGGCGTCGCCGCGGATGAAGAGTTCGCGGGTAAAAACAGGCATGTCGGTGCCATCGAATCGTGGATGGGTCAGCCATAGCTTGTCCATGCGGAAGAAGCCCTGGAAGACGGTTTCACGTTTTTTGATGGTGACGTCGGTACTCTTGAACTGGAACGGTGCGGTCATTTCAGGTCCGTTTTTGGGAACGAACTTGGACGATAGCCGTTGTTCTGGCCTGGGTGCAAGGCTCATTGGCGGCCTCGAAGCCTTGGCTGAGCTTTAGTCATTTAAAAGATAATAGCTTTCAGCTGGCGATATCTCGCTGCAAAAAGAGAGGGGCGGATAGCCTTGTTCAGGAATGTGCGGAGCCATGGATGGCGGAGCCCAAGCGACCCAGGGATGGGCCGCAAGGAGCGTTTCCTGAACAAGGCTATCCGCCCCGACCAAACACCATGATTGGCAGGCTACGAAACCAGCTCAGACCTTGTCATAAAGCTTGGACCCACCCTCCACAAACTCTTTAGACTTCTCCTTCATGCCAGCATCCACGGCCGAAATCTCGTCAATGCCGTGCTCCTTGGCATAATCCCGCACTTCCTGGGAAATCTGCATGGAACAGAACTTCGGACCACACATGGAACAGAAATGGGCCACTTTGGCAGAGTCTTTCGGCAGGGTTTCATCGTGGAACGCGCGGGCGGTATCCGGGTCCAGACCCAGATTGAACTGGTCCTCCCAGCGGAACTCGAAACGGGCCTTCGAGAGCGCATTGTCACGAATCTGGGCACCGGGATGACCTTTAGCCAAATCTGCCGCATGTGCAGCGATTTTGTAGGTGATGATGCCGGTTTTCACATCGTCCTTGTTCGGCAGCCCCAGGTGCTCTTTAGGGGTGACATAACAGAGCATGGCGCAGCCAAACCAGCCAATCATCGCCGCACCAATGCCGGAGGTGATGTGGTCATAACCCGGTGCAATGTCCGTGGTCAGCGGCCCAAGGGTGTAGAAAGGCGCCTCGTCACAGCATTCCAGCTGCTTGTCCATGTTTTCCTTGATCAACTGCATGGGTACGTGGCCAGGGCCCTCGATCATGCACTGAACATCGTGCTTCCAGGCAATCTTGGTGAGCTCACCCAGGGTTTCCAGTTCGCCGAACTGGGCTTCATCGTTCGCGTCCGCAATAGACCCGGGGCGCAGGCCGTCGCCAAGGCTGAAGGATACGTCGTACGCCTTCATGATTTCGCAGATGTCCTCGAAATGCTCGTACAGGAAGCTTTCCTGATGATGAGCCAGGCACCATTTGGCCATGATGGAGCCGCCGCGCGACACGATGCCCGTGGTGCGTTTGGCAGTCATCGGCACGTGATGTAAGCGCACTCCGGCGTGAATGGTGAAGTAATCCACGCCCTGCTCTGCCTGCTCAATCAAGGTATCGCGGAAGATTTCCCAGGTCAGGTCCTCGGCTGCGTCGCCTACTTTTTCCAGAGCCTGATAGATGGGCACGGTGCCAATAGGAACGGGAGAATTGCGGATGATCCATTCCCGGGTTTCGTGGATGTTCTTGCCGGTGGACAGATCCATGATGGTGTCCGAGCCCCAACGGGTGCCCCAGGTCAGCTTCTCCACTTCCTCTTCGATAGACGAGCTGACGGCTGAGTTGCCGATGTTGCCGTTGATCTTCACCAGAAAGTTGCGGCCGATGATCATCGGTTCGGTTTCCGGATGGTTGATGTTGGCGGGGATGATCGCGCGGCCACGGGCAACTTCGTCCCTGACAAATTCCGGCGTGATTTCCTGCGGCAGAGATGCCCCAAAAGACTGCCCCGGATGCTGGTCTTTCAGCAGACCTTGGTCCCGCGCTTCCTGCAGTTTCATATTTTCGCGAATGGCGATGAATTCCATTTCCGGCGTGATGATGCCCTGGCGGGCATAGTGCATCTGGCTGACGTTTTTGCCGGGCTTGGCCTTTAGCGGTTTACGCTCGTCCATAAATCGCAGCGGGTCAAGCTGAGGGTCTTTCATTCTGCGCCGGGTGAACTCCGAGGTGCAACCGGCGAGTTGTTCCACATCGCCACGCTCCTCAATCCAGGCGGAGCGGATGGGCTTCAGCCCCTTGCGCAAATCAATGATGGCCTCCGGATCACTATAGGGACCGGAAGTGTCATAGACTGTGACGGGGGCGTTTTTTTCGCCGCCCATATCGGTTGGCGTGTCCCCCACAGTGATTTCCCGCATAGGCACTCGCAGATCGGGTCGGCTACCTTGCACGTATATTTTTCGCGAATTCGGCAGCGGCTTGATAGCGGCGGAGTCGACTTTGGCGGAATCGCTGAGATAAGAAGGAAAATCGTTCATGTTGCGCCCCTGAAGGTTAGAGTTCGGGTCGCGTATGACGGAGGCGGAATCACGCCGAGGGCGTAATGCACTGTCGAGAGCCTTGGGCTCAGCCGAGAGCGTCAAGCTCTGCAGCAAGTCTTAATCCCTACGCCGGTATTATCCGGATCAGGTCGCGGGTTCTGCGTTGCAATCTCAGCCAACGTCCAAATCGTTTTAATCGATCTGGCGCAAGCACCCCGTCAAGACGCGAATTCATTTAGTGTCACTGGTAATCAGTGTCAATAACAAGTGTAGAGGTCGACCGCATTATTGTCCATAATGCGGCTTCGTCGTATGCGCTAACGTTAGGAGATACCATGAAAAAACGACTGCTTTCCGGGCTTATCAGCCTGCTGGCGGCTCAGCCTGCTCTATCCATGGATTTGGTGGAGACTTACCAGAAAGCGCTCTCCTACGATTCCGGTATTGCCGGCGCCCAGGCCAGTTTTGAAGCCCAGCAGGCCGCCAGTGAGATCAGCCGCAGCACGCTGCTGCCGCAAATCAACGCGTTCGGCGACGCCAACTACACCGACAGCGACGGCCCTAACCTGGAGACCGACTACACAACGCTTGCCTACGGCGTTCGCCTTAGCCAGCCATTGTTTCGCGCTGACGCCTGGTACCAGTACGATGCCAGCAAGTTCCAGACAGAATCCGCCCGCGCCCAGTACAACCTTGCCCAGCAGCAGCTGATTCTTGACGTCGCCACTGCCTACTTCAACGTGCTGCGGGCGGCCGACACGCTGACTACAGCCCGCGCCACAGAGACCGCCATTCAACGTCAGTATGAGCAGGCACAGGAGCGTTTTGATGTGGGGTTGATCGCAATTACTGAGGTGTATGAGGCAAGAGCCAGCTTCGACGACAGTAAAAGTCAGCGAATAGCCTCCGAGAGTGATCTGGATATTGCCCGTGAGCAATTGGCGCGGCTAACCGGCGAATATCAAGAGAAACTGAACAATCTCCGGGAAAATTTCCCGCTGGGGCGCCCGGAGCCCGGCGATCCTTCAGCATGGGAAAACACCGCGCTTAACCAGAACTGGCAGATCCAGGCCGCCCTATACGACCTCAACACCAGTGAAGCTGATCTGAAGGCTGCGAAATCAGGCCACCTGCCGACGCTGGACCTCAATGCGTCCTACGGTAAATCCGACATTGACGGACTGGACCAGCCCACCACGAACCAGAGGGCAGGCACCACCACGGAGGCTGTCATCGGCGTCACCCTGAACGTCCCTTTATACATGGGCGGTGGGACCCAGGCCGGCGTTCGACAGCAGCGCTCACTGGTGAATGTCGCAGAGCAGTCACTGCTAACCGTCCGCCGCGACGTCCGTGTCAATACCCGAAGCCTGTTCCTCACGGTGAACACCAACATCGAGTCAGCCTCCGCTCTGGAGCAAACCATTGTATCTCGCCGCAGTGCCCTGGATGCCACACGAGCGGGTTATGAGGTAGGCACGCGGAATATCGTGGAGGTGCTGGACGCCGAGCGAAATTACTATGTTGCGCTGCGGGATTTCGCCGATGCCCGTTATGACTACGTTATCAACACCCTGAGCCTGAAGCAGGCAGCAGGCACCCTGAGCCCGCGGGACCTGATCGATCTGAACAATTGGCTGAGCGCTTCTGCCCCCGGCATTGAAGCGCTGGCCAATGAAACAGACACGCTGAACGACCCTGCCAATCAGTAACGGACCCGCTCGACAATTCCGTCAACGACTCGTTCAAGAGCGCCCCGGTTTGCATTCACGACCGCCAAGGCGCTCTGTCCCACTCTACCGGCCTCTTCCGGATCATCAAAAAGGCGGATGACGCACGCCGCCAGCGCCTCGGCAGAAGGCGTCTCAAAGAAGCCCTGCCCGGCATCAAGCTGACGGTAGATCGTCTCGAAATTGAAAATGTGCGGGCCCGACAGAACCGGCAGGCCCCATGCCGCAGGCTCTAACGGATTGTGCCCCCCACGTCCAATCAATGAACCGCCTACGAATGCCACGTCTGCTGCACCGTAAAGCATCAGCAACTCGCCCATCGTATCGCCCAGGTAAACATCGTAATTCTCGTCCTCATATTCGCCCGCGCCCTCCGTTTCCAGTGAACGACGCCGCGCAATCAGCCCCATGGACGATATCAACGCCGCCACCGCTGAGAACCGCTCCGGGTGTCGGGGCACAATGATCAGCCTTGCAAGGGGGTAACGCGACTGTATGATCTGATGGGCCTCGAGAAGCTGGCGATCTTCGCCGTCGTGGGTGCTTGCGGCAATCCAGACCGGCCGGTCCGTGCCCAGCTTTTGGCGCAACGCACCTGATTCCGCCCGGATCTGATCGGAGATCTCTACGTCATACTTGATACTGCCAGTAACCGACACCGAGGAAGGCGTCGCACCGATACGCAAAAACCGCTGAGCGTCTTTCTCTGCCTGGGCCGCAATCCATCGGATGCTCCGGAGCAGGGGCTGCATTGACGAAGCCACACGCATGTATCTCTTGGCCGAACGCTCTGACAAACGGGCGTTGATCAGAAAAATCGGGACGTTTCGCCGGTGGCTGAGAGCAATCATGTTGGGCCAGAGCTCGGTTTCCATAATGACCAGCGCCCTGGGCTGAACCCGATCCACGAAACGCTTCACGGCCCCCGGGGTGTCACAGGGAGAAAACGCATACAGCACCTGATCGCCGAACAGGGCCCTGGCCCGGGCCGAACCGGTGGGCGTCATCGCCGTTATCAGAATCGAAATATCCGGGTTGCGCCGTAACAGCGCCTGAACCAATGGTGCCGCTGCGATCGTTTCACCCACTGAAACCGCATGCACCCAGATGACCGGTTTGGACGAGGGCGTCACATAGCCCAGCCGCTCCTGCCAATGCACAACCCCCCCTGAATTCTTCCGGCCATTCCACCACAGCCGGAAAATCACGAACGGCAGCGCGATGCGAAAAAACAGCGAGTAAAGAAGGTGAAGCATTGTTACCCCAGGCAAGATCGGTGCGCCGCACATTCTACAGAAAGCCACTGCGAACGTCTGCCGTGTGCGGGCAGTGCGTCTAAGTGACGGAAAATGCAGCTTTAGCCCTTCACTGCGACCCTGCTAGACTCCAACAGTTGTTAATCAGTAAGAGCGTAAATAATCGTGGCAAAAACGAAACAGCGGGACACCCGATACTCCCACTATCTGCACCCTCGCTGGTGGCCGACCTGGCTGGTCGTCTTCATCCTGTGGGCCATCGCCCAACTGCCGTTGCGGCTGCAATGGTGGCTGGGTGAAAAGCTGGGCGAACTGACCTGGCGTTTCGCCTCAGGGCGACGTCACATCACCGACGTCAATATTCGCCTGTGTTTTCCGGAACTCTCGGAGACCCAGAAGCAGGCGCTGGTAAAGCAGTCCTTCCGGGCCAATGGCATTGGCGTGATGGAACTGGGGTTGGCCTGGTTCCGGGACCCGGCCTCGTTTCTGCCACTGACCCAGGTACACGGACTGCATCATCTGGACGCGGCGCTGGCCAGGGGCAAGGGAGTGCTCTTGCTTGGTGGCCATTACAGCACTTTGGATCTGGGCGGCAGCCTGGTGACCGAGTTCATTAGTGCGGACGTGATGCAGAGAGACCACAATAATCCGCTGTTAAACGCCGTAATGACGCGTGCGCGTGAGCGTCGGTACGGCCAGGTGCTTGAGGCCAGGAATCTGCGAGGCCTGCTGAAACAACTGAAGAACAACCGTGTTGTATGGTATGCAACCGACCAGGATTACGGCCGCAAGGACATCGTATTTGCCCCCTTTTTTGGCGTCCAGGCCGGGTCAATTACCGCAACCTCCCGAATCGCGAAAAGCAGCGGGTGTGCAGTTGTTCCCTTCAGTCACTTCCGACGCACCGACGGGCCCGGGTACGACATCTACTTCCAGCCACCGCTGGAAAACTTCCCCAGTGGCGATGATCTGGCGGACGCAACGTTGGCCAACCAGGCTATCGAGAATGAAATTCGCAGGCAGCCGGATCAGTACCTCTGGATGCACCGTCGATTCAAGACGCGGCCATCTGAGCAGGAGCCAAGCCTGTATAAAAAGGATCACCGCTGAATGACCAGCACAGATTCCCGCGCCCGGGCACCCGTTGTGTGGCTGCTGCAGGACAAAAAACCCGGCCACATCAGCCAGCTGAAAGGCCTGGGCAACCGGCTGCGAGTGCTCGCCGGCGCCGATGTCAGAGAGGTTGACGCCACACAGGTTACGGTGCCGCTCTGGCGCGCTTTACTGGGCATAGCCCCAGCGTTCGACGCACCTGACAACAAACCCGACCTGATCATTGCCGCCGGACACGGCACACATCGGCTGCTGCTGTCACTCAGGCGTAGGAAAAAAGCGAAAACCGTCGTACTCATGAAACCCGGATTCCCACTGAACTGGGTGGATGCCGTGGTTGCGCCCACTCACGACAATCTTGCGACGGAAGATCGTCACATTCTTTTGACCGAGGGCGTCATTAACTCTGTTACGCCTCTGGCCAAAATTACAGAAAAACCGGAAGCCCTGGTTCTGGTCGGAGGCCCATCAAGTCATTTCCAGTGGGACGACGATGTCGTCATCGGCCAGATCACCGAACTCATGGGGCGCTACTGCGATTGGCGATGGACCCTCAGCGGTTCAAGACGCACACCGGATTCTGTGCAGTCACGCCTGAATGAACTGGCAAGCCTGAAGGTAACGGTGGTCGACCACACACGAACTCACGAACGCTGGCTGACGCATCAGCTGGCATCCTCGCGAGCAGCCTGGGTAACACCAGACAGCGGCTCGATGGTTTGTGAAGCGGTAACCTCCGGCGTGCCAACCGGAGTTTTCGAGCTGGCACCGACACCGGGCAGCCGTGTAGCCAATGGATTCAACCGGCTGCTTGAAAAGGGCTATGTGGCCTCATGGTCAGACCATGCCACGGTGATGGCAGGCCGGATGTCCGAGTCCCGGCAACTCTGGGAAGCGGACCGTGCCGCACGGTGGCTGATTCAGAATCTGATGCCGGGTACCCAATCGTGAGAGTGCTTCAGGCATTGCCAGCGCTCCACAGCGGCGGCGTTGAGCGCGGCACGGTGGAGTTTGCATCGGATCTGGTCAAGGGTGGCCATGACTCCTTTGTGGTCTCCAACGGTGGCCCCATGGTGGATGCTCTCGAAGCCAATGGTTCAACGCACATTACCCGCCCGATCCATCGCAAATCCCTGGCCTCTTTTGCCCAGGTGTTACCCATGCGTCGGCTGTTGCGGGCGCTGCAGCCGGATATCGTTCATGTCCGGTCTCGCATGCCCGCCTGGATCGTCTGGCTGGCATGGCGCGGTTTACCGGAACATGAAAAGCCAGCGCTGGTGTCCAGCTTCCATGGCATGTATTCAGTCAATTCCTACAGCGCGATCATGGCGAAAGCGGAGCACGTAATCGCCGTATCCGAGTGCGTCAGGGACTATGTGGCCCGCAACTTTCAGGTGCCGCCCGAAAAGATGACGGTGATACAGCGGGGAGTAGACGTCGATAGCTTTCGGGCCCGAAGCCTTGAAGATTCCTGGGTGTCTTCTTTCTTTGCCAAATTCCCTGAACTGACAGGCAAACGCCTGATCATGATGCCGGGCCGCATTTCCCGCTGGAAAGGCCAGATGCTGTTTCTGGACATGATGGCCCGGCTGGCGCCCGAACGGCCCGATTTTCACGGGATTATTGTCGGCGGCGTAGAGCCGGGAAAAGACCGTTTCATGAACGAACTCATTGCCAAACGAAAACAACTAAGAATCGAACACAAGGTGAGCTTTCTAGGGCAGCGAAATGACATATCGGAACTCTATCGCCTGAGCAGCCTCGTTTGTCACATGTCGACAAAACCTGAACCTTTCGGTCGAACCGTCACCGAAGCTCTCGCCTCGGGCACACCCGTTGCCGCCTTTGATCGTGGCGGAGCAGCAGAAACCTTGCGGGCCTGTTTCCCCGAAGGCCTGGTAACGCCGGATGACACGGAGGCATTTGCCGCAACGGTGCTTTCGCTCCTGGACAATCCCGCGCCGACCATCAACATCCCTTGGCGTTTTCGCCTTGAGGCTCAAACCGAGACAACGCTTGGTGTTTACCAGCAACTGCTGTCCCGGCGCCATCATCAGCATGAATGATCAAAAAGCCCTGACCATCGCGTTTTTGATCGCAACACCCGGCACTAGCTGGGGCGGCATGGAAAAGCATACGGCAGACCTGGCCCGGGCATTGGCCGACCGCGGACACAGAGTGCATGTCATCGGTCACAGGCGCTATCACGACCGCTTCTCCACCTCGGTGCACTTTCATCCGCAGCCAGTCCAGCTGGGACGGCGCAATCCCTGGCTCAACCTGTCCCTGAAGCGCTGTATACGAGGCATTGCACCAGATATTCTGCATGCCCAGGGCAACAAGGCCGCCCAGCTTGCAGCGCACATGAAACCCGGCAAGATAAGACTGCGGGTCGGCACAGTTCACGGCATCAAGTCCAGCCATCGGGCGTTTCAGCAGCTCGACCGGGTTATCGCTGTCAGCGAGCGGGTTTTCAACAATCTTGAACACCCCCGAAAGCAACTGATCTTTAATGGGGTTTCAGCAACGCCCAACTCCAGCCAATCGTCGTTAGAAGAGACGCTTCTGCCCACGGGAAGCATTAACGTTATTGCAGTAGGACGTCTTGAACCTGTGAAGGGTTTTGCAACTCTGATACAGGCGTGGGCTCAGTTTACGCAAAGGCCTATCAAGGCCCACCTCACCATCTTCGGTGAAGGCTCTCTGCGCCCAGAACTCGAACCTTTAATCAGTAGGCTCGAACTAGGTCAACAAGTCTCTCTGGCAGGGTTCCGTCATGATTTGACAGACGTCTACCATCAGGCGGACCTTGTGGTAATCAGCTCCGAGCGGGAAGGCTTCTCCTACGTATTGATTGAAAGCCTCTTGGCCGATTGTCCGATCATTTCAACTCCGGTTGCAGGACCCGTTTTTTTACTCCCAGATTGCGCTATTAGCAGCGATTACCAAGTTGGCGGCTTGACAGATCTCCTTGCAAGCGCCCTGACTAACCTTCCCGCTTTAAAAGCAGCAGAAGGTTCCGCGATGGCGTTTGCCCGAAAGACGCTTACCCTCGATCACATGGCTGACCAGACCGAGCAACTGTATCTTGATGCTCTCGCGGCGCCGGGATAATCAAAGTGACTGATAGTTCGGCTTTCTAGTCCGGTTGTTCTTTTTTGAGCCTTTCCAGAAGCTGCAGTTCTTTGGCCTTTGCCATGTTTGCTGAAACTGAGGCGCTTTATCAGGACCTGCGGCTTGCCAATCAGTTGTGCTCATGGAGTGGCCGCAGTTAATCACGGCCAAACCAAGATGTTACGCTACCATCTCTGGCCAAACCGGATTGTGGTAGCCTTTCAAGCCCTGAGTATTACAATCACCATAAGCAATACAACCTTCCATACACTCACTTCCGTTGGGCAAGCAACACTCATAGGCAACCGATGATCGACCTTAAAGGCCAACAGCCTTTTGCCTCTGGCTCCAACCGGCATTGTTACCGGCACCCGGGTGACCCTGCATTGTGTCTCAAAGTCCTGCGCCCTGAAAACATCGAAGCCCGATTTCGGCGGCAATCCTGGCCCAAAAAGATCCTGGGCAAGCGCAGAATCAATGACAACCTTCAAGAACTGAAGGCACACCGCCAGCATGCTATAGAGATGCTTATTGCAAACGGGCAGCAATCCATACTCTGGTCACATTTACCGTGCTTTCATGGAACGATTGAAACCTCGCTGGGTGAAGCCAATGTCAGCGAGCTGATTACAGGCAGTGATGGCGGGCCAGCTGAAACGCTGGAGCACCACCTGAAACATCAAGGTTTCACACAACCCATTCAAAGTGCCGTAGCGCGCTTCTGCACATGGCTTGTTGAAACCGGCATTCTGACACGGAACCTCTTGCCCCATAATCTGGTGATTGCCAATGCCGCCGGGCGACCAGAGATTTTTCTGGTCGATGGACTGGGAGCGCCGACCGTCCCTGATAAACTTGCTGTGTTCCCGCCGTGGCGCAAACGCTATATCGACCGGCGAGTTCGGCGGCTATATCTTCGTATCGACTGGGAGACCGGCGACCGAAAACAAACCTGGGAATCCTCACAAAGGCTTTAGGTCTCTGAACTCAGTGAGGATGAACGTCAAAAAATGGCGCTGGGTTGCGGTGCCATACCTGCAGATCGTAACCCACGCTTCTGGTAATGTGGACGTGGTCAACAACAAGCTATAGCCTTTGCAGCGATACCGGCTGAGGGCTCTGTGTGACCACGACAATTCTGGACGAGCTTCCCGGATTTCCAATTCGATGCTGTTAGTCAATGATTTGAAAATATTACAGGACCTTAGACATGAAACTCTCTGTCATCATGACTACATACAATTCACCCGAATGGCTCGAGAAGGTTCTCTGGGGTTACAGTGTCCAGAACCATAAAGACTTTGAAATCATTATTGGTGACGATGGTTCAACAAATGAAACCCGCCAGGTAATCGATCGCATTCGCGAACAAACCGGAATGACGATTAAGCACGTTTGGCAGGAGGACGAAGGATTTCGCAAGTGCCGAATCCTGAACAAGTCCATTCTCGAGGTCGAATCAGACTACGTCGTGTTTACCGATGGCGACTGCATACCGCGCGAAGACTTCCTGCAGGTACACGCAAATGAAGCCGAACCCGGGCGCTACCTCTCCGGCGGATATCATAAGCTTCCGATGACCACCAGCAAGGCCATAACCAAAGACGACATCATCAGCGGCCGCTGCTTCGACTTGAAATGGCTGAAAACCCACGGGCTCAAGTCGAGCTTCAAAAACAGCAAGCTTACAGCGACACCCTTCAAGGCTCGTGCATTCAATGCACTGACGCCAACTGCGTGTAATTTTAAAGGCTCCAACGGTTCAGCGTGGCTAAAAGACATACTGGCAGTCAACGGCTTCGACGAGCGTATGCCCTGGGGCGGACTGGATCGTGAATTTGGTGTGAGATTGGTCAATTCAGGAATAAAGCCAAAGCATGTTCGCTACAACGCGCTTGTTATCCACCTGGATCACAAGCGAGGCTATAAAGATCCGGAACTGGTCTCTGCGAATAAGGCGCTGCGGGTGGACAGCGAAAAGCAGCGCAAGACTCGCACTGACCATGGCATAGAACAACTGAGTTAATGCGTCGGAGGCACTCAGGCCTTTGCGTGCGGATCTTGCGATCACTGTTCCCAAAAAATGCTCTGAACCGGCCCCGAAATCTGGGTAGGGTGTTTTTTCAGCTAAAGAGATTTTATACTTTCTCTGGTTTTTACGCATGTTTTGAACTGACATAGCATAGCCCCCGATAAACACTAAAGAGATGAGATTCAAAATCAAGACGATATCGGCCAATATTGCCTCACTGCCGAATAGACGGGAGATGCTGGAAAAGACTATTGAGAGCTTGTATCCGCAGGTTGATGTGATCAACGTTTGCCTGAATGACTACGATAGTGACCCCTACATTGACGACCCCAAGATCAACACGACCTTCTCAGACAATTCACTGGGTGATGCCGGTAAGTTTCTGTTTCAGGAAAATGTTGATGGGTATTATTTTACCTGCGACGACGACATCATTTATCCACCAACCTATGTAGAGGATACTATTGAAAAGGTAGATAAATATGGCCTGGTCACTTACAACGGAAGAATCTTCAAGTCATTCCCACTTAAGAGTTTTTCTCGCGACAAGGCTAAGAAGTACCGTTATGGCCGTTTAGAAAGAAAAACATTAAAGGTGCAGTTCGGGGGGACGGGGGTCATGGCATTCGATACTGCCGTTTTTAGAATCCCGATGAGTGAGTTTCAGAGAAAGAACATGGCGGATATATGGGTAGGCTGTTATGCAAGGAAAAACGGTTACCAAATCTGGCACCTGGCCCATAAAGAGGGCTACCTGATCCCCCAGAAAACCCCAGGCTCTATTTACCGAGATGAACGGGACAAGGATAAGGATGCCTATCAGGCCGCAATTATTAACGAGGTGTTTCAAAAATAGTCATCGTGACTTATCCGTGCGTTGGTAAGCGCCCAAATCCAACCTGTTCCACCCGCTGTTACTCTCCAATCGATTGCAGCAGAATGAACTCAACGTTCCGCTTCGAGCGGGGCGCTCAAGATTAATTTCTCGCACAGCTGGCGAAAGTTTTCCGCGACAGATTCGGAGCGATAGTGATTCATTTCATCAAAATGCAACTGCAGGTCCCTATATTTTTTATTGTTGACCCAGCTAGTCAGGGAAGCTGCCAAAGATTCCGGCGTTGGCTCAAAATAATCGACAACTTTGTCGATTTCACCCTGGATACCGTAGATAGATGTTACCAACGAAGGTTTGCGATAAAGCAGTATGTCGTTCTCTATCCCTGACATTTTACTCTTGCCGTAGATTTCTCTGTACTTTCTAAAATGAGTCTGGACCCTGATCGGAGCCAGCAGAAAATCGACTTCAGCAATCTTCTGTTCAAACTCTTCAGGGCTAATGTAGCTGGTACTGTAATCCAGCGAAAACTTGTCCGACTCCAATGAGTGAAAGTCCGCAACGATCCTTGCGGCCTGCTTATCACCCGCCTTGCCCAGCAGGATCAGGCGCGCCGGTGAATCCAGCCTGTGCAGGCAACGCTTCAGGGCCTGGAAAACCAGATCATAGTCTTTCTTGGAGTTGGTCACCTTCCCCGTAATAGCGACAGTGACGCCGGCATGCTGGTTCGTTTTCTTCGTAGTCCGGGGCTCTCCGAGAAATGCAAACGGCACAATGGGCGGCAGAATTCTGGTTTCGTCGACCCACTTATGCCTGCAGACATAGTCGGTAATCGCCTGGTTAGGAAACATAAAGTAGTCGATTCGTGCCAGAAATTGCTTTCTCTTGCGCCACTCCCCTCCTATCCAGACCTTGCGAATAAGGTGAGAAAGAATCGCCGGAAACATCAGTAGGGGGCGATCAAAGTGGCTAGCCGGTGCAAGATCCGTATGTACATTGTGAACACGGAGGATTGCCGGACAGGAGCGAGGAATAGCATTGAGCTCCGTCCAGAAGTGCCGAACAGTGTTGAAGTATAGAAGGTCCGCAGACTCGAAGATTGGCCCCATTCGCTCGATATATTGAGCGACATTCTCATGGTCTTCCTGGCAGAACGCCTGCAACCAGTCACCCGTCTGACTCCAGTCATGTCCAATGTTCTCATAGACAGAATTAACGGTAATCAGCGTCATTCGGAAACGCTCTCTTCTGAGCACCTGAATGAGGTTATCAATCAGATCACTGTGATGGTGCAGTTCCACAACCACAAGGTGAATCGACTGATTCTGTCCGGAATTCTCAGAACTGCTCTCATTGACCATCGTCCAGCCTCCCAGCGTCAGAATAGATTCCGCAAAGCAAGCTCCAAGCTGTTCAGCCTTTTCAGGAAGCGACTGCCTTGCATTGGATAGTATCCCCAGGGCTTTTCAAGATCAGGATTCGCGCAGACCAGGAAATCCTCTGCAACCGGCAGAACATCCTGAGAGCGCGCCTGCAGGCTCTCGACTTCACTTTCGCTCAGGGTTTCAAACGGGAAAAGGCCAGACCCGCGACGCTTTTCCGCAAGTCTCAAGGCCAGGGTCTTGCGTTTGCCACGATACGCCGGCACCTCGGGAAGCCACATGGCGAAGGGAGCAAACAGGTGCCCGATGGTCTGAAAATAATCACGGGCCTGTAGATCGTTCGCAGGCTCAGACGCCCGGAAATGCCAATTCTTCTCGAGCAACAGCGAGGGCCTGGTGATTAGGATTGCGGAAAAATATTGCCCGGCGCTCTGGTCGGTAGCCCGCCGCCTGAATGCATTCAACGAAGCATCGTAGGTCAGCGTAGCCCCATCTCTCTGCCGGTTAATGCCCTTCAAGAAGCAGGGGTGTAAAAAAGCAAGCTTGGGATTATTTTCGAAGGTTGTCTGTAAGTCTGCAATCTCTTCTTGCCTCAGAGGCCTCACTATCTGCATGTCGTCCTGAATAAAACACAAGAGATCACGGTCGCGTGCGTGCTCAAGAGCCGACTGCATGTTTCCGTACAAACCACCCAGCTTGTGAGATGACTGGTTTCCGGGTTGAACAACCTCATGGCGCTGGGACAAGCTGCTCAGTGCCCGCAGAGTATAGGGCTCGTTACTGTCATCATCAAAAATCACAATGTCTGCATCCGGTACGCAGTTTTCTATGGACGCGACGCAGTTTTCGAGAAACTCCCCCCGGTTGTAGGAAAATACGCAAAAAAGAAGTTTGTCAGACATAGTTCATATTCCAATTGATAAAAGACCGATCAAAGCCCTTTTTGGGGCAGTCCTGAACGTAGACGCGCCTCTGAAATTCGATACACAATCAAGGCTGAGTAAAGACTAAAAAAAACAAGCGGGGGCCCATACCCCATCACTGAGTCAGTCAAGCCAAACATGAAATAACCGACCATCAGCACCAGCCCGGCCATACCCAGGATTCGTATATCCGTGTCCTGCTCTTTGACAGCCTTGATAAAAACCACGCTCAAAGCTCCCCAAATACCCAGGAGCCCCGCCAGTCCAACCAAACCTTGCATTGCGAGCGTATCGAGGAACACATTGTGGGGCATAGTCTGTACTACAGAGTTCGGATGATAGTGGCCGAGCGCCACACCTTCCTTCAAAAAAGTATTGAAAGAATGGCCGATGCCGCCCCCAAAGAATGGCTTTTCAAGAAACATATTCCAAGCCGCCCGCCATAACTCAAGCCTTTGGCCAACGGATGTACCACCATATTCAACCGGGTCCGCAACATACTGATCAAACTGGATAACAGCTTCTTCGGCACGATCACTCACACCAGTCTGCGGCAGCGAAAGAGACAGCCCAATACAACCAATCAGCAACATGCCGATAATGAGTGATGCCCGCCGGAAACCCTCTCTCCAGAAATGCCAAAGCAATACCAACACCAACGCAGGCAAAGCGATCCAGCCGCCCCTGCTTCCGGAAAGCAGGCTGGCCAAGAGGCCGAAAATAAGAGCCAGCGCGGGTATGGCCAAGTATAAGCCTCCAAGTTTTCGGAAATAGGGAACGCCTACGGCAGAAATCGTGCCCATCAAAAGCGCAGTATTTCCAAAGATGATTGCGCTGGTTGCCCCATCAGCGCGAACGTAGTGGTCGGTGATAATCGACTCATACAGAGCGCTCGAGCCGGCCACGACAGCGCCCAGTGCCAGGCCAAACCATAACAGTGCTTCAGAAGTGCGGACCCGGACGAACAGGTACATAATTGGTATGGCCCAGAGCGGTCTGAGAAGCACATCGAGGTCTTTCACAGCCTCCCTGCTGAACCCTGTTTCGACCAGAGAAATCAGTACAGCTGCCGTGAATGCGAAGAATCCCACACGCGCCAGCTTCTCATCCTCTCCGAGCGCGCGGGGCAGCCTTGGTCGGCGAACAGCCAGGCAGACCAAACCTACGAAGGCAGCTATGTGATACGGAGTGCTTCCTCCGCTTGAAACCACAAGAATCAATGCGGGGCATGCAATTAAAATTAACGTCACAAAGGCATTGAGCAAAATAGGTTTGGTGTCTGGTTGAGCCTGAGCTAACACTTGAATCTCCAGTCGTAAAACCACCCGTCAGGGCGGTTACAGGTTTAGCTTGATCGCAGCCTTTGGCGGCTTTCCCGTTTCATCCATCGTCTCAGGACGACCTCCAGATTATTGAGGTATTTGTATAATCGCAGCCCTGTCAGCGGGTTGTAGGTCCACGGCTTGGGGGGATCGTATGGCAGGCACTCGAGCCAGTCCTCTGCAATTGGTAGCTTCTGACCCGCATTGTGTTGAGCCTTTTCAGTTGCCTCTGATGTCCAGATTTTGAACGGAAAGAAACCAACTTGTTTTTTACTCTCTGCCAGCCTGAGGCCCAGTGTTTTGTGCTTCCCCCTGTATGCCGGCACCTCTGGCAACCACATTGCAAAGGGCAGCCACATGTATGACATCATCCCGAACAGATCCTTTGCCTTCCTGTCGTTCTCAGGCTCCGACTGCTCGAATGTCCATCCAGCAGTGAGCAGCCTTTCAGGTTTAAAAACCACCAGATCCGAGTAATGAATACCCGCACTCTGGCCGGCGTCTTTCCTCAAAAAAACATCAGGGCCAAAGCCTTCAAGCGGGGTCAAGGGACGTTTTCTGAGGCTGACCCCACGAATGAAGCAGGGATGCAGGAAACCCAGCGTCTCCTCTTTGAGGAAAAGGTCGTTTATGTTCGACAAATCCTGTCCCGACAAGGGCCGGACAACCTGGGTATCATCCTGGAGAAAACAGACAAGAGGCTTGTCACTGCATCGCCTGAGCGCGTTATTCATATTGTGATACAGGCCACCATGCTTGATGTCTCCCACCTTTTCTGGCCCAACCACCAGACAGGAAGAGGCGACATCCGCCAGATAACTCCGGGTTTCAGAATCGGTACTGTTATCGTCAAAAATGATGATCTCGGCGGACGGTACACATGCTCTTACCGACTCAACGCAATTTCTGAGAAAATTTCCGCGGTTGTAGGAAAAAATACAAAAAGTGATTGAACGATCTGTCATCGCCAACACCTTTTCTCAGCTGATCGAGTGGGCGCCAGAATAGAACTCAATTCGGCCCCCCACCCCTTTGGTCCCTCAAATCGGAAAGAATCGGCACGAGAAAATCCTCGGCGGACCATTCGTGCCGTCCGCTAGCCTGAGAGTGAATGGTAACAAAGTGCACCTGAGGATCTCTCATAAATGAGCACACCTGATCCACAACGGTCTTGGGATCGCGCGTGTCAAACAGATAACGAAAAAATGCAGGTTGTCGCCACTCAATATCGATCTGATTCTCCCGGCTTGCCAGGAAAGCTTTGTAATACCCGAATTCTGACCAACGACGCGGAGGGCGAGCCAGCAAAGTCGACCACCAATCCTTGCCAGAACTCGATTCCAGTTCACGCAAGGCCCAATCAAGCAGCTTCCGGTCGAACACAAATGGCGTGTCGAAGTAGACATTCACGTCAGACTGTTCGGAGGTCATACCAGCGAGGCGTTCAGATTCCAAAGACCAGTTACGCACCTTGCCACGGAGTTCCGACCGATGCTGCCAATGAGCAAAGCAGACAACCCCGGAGTCTCCGAAAAAATCGCCCGCATCCGCATGGGGCGTCACCAGCACATCCGAATCGATCACTACGGCCGTATCACAATCCAGCTCCGTTGCCAGCTTCAGCTTGCAGAGCTGTTGGGTGTGCCAGCCGGTGTAAGAAGGCCACAGCGGCCAGGACACTACCCGCTTCAGACTTCCACAGATTCGGGTGAAATTCCTGCCAAAGCGCTCTGAAAGCCTCCGAGCGCGGACCCGTCGCCGCTCCACTTCCGCGGGCAAAACATCCCGGGTCGATAGCAGCGTCAGCCCGGGGCTGTCACGAAATTCATCAAACAGCGGCAAATCTTCCGTCTGGACAACGGCATAGTGCGGATACTTGCCCAATGGCGATTGCTCAAGGGAAGCCCGCATCAACCTGAAGTGATCAAGATCCCCTGCCCAGGTCGGAGTAATAAAGACAAGGTCAGGCTCATCGCTCATCCAGCTTTTCCCTGTTTCCAGTCCCGCCAACGAGACTGCCACACCCGCAACCATGTTCTGAATTTGCTCCGTGTGTCGCTGCCGGCGTATCGGCCCTTGGCGACGTGCCGTATCCGGTAGATCCCGGGCACATCAATCGGGTGTCCCTGACTGCGCAGTAGCCAACGAAACGCCCGGTCCTCATGGCACTTGGCAAAACTGTCTACCGGTTGCTGGTACAGGCCGATATTCCGGCAATAGCCAACGGCCCGGCAGACATCGCCATGGGCAATCTGCAGTGGCCCGGTTGCCTTGCTGATGGTGCGGCTCGAAAACGAGGACGTGTCTATATCCAACACCTGAGGCACTTCGTTGCCGGCCCGAAGCATGGGGTTATCGGAAGCCAGCAGGTCGGTGGTGCGTTCCTCTGCCGGGAACAGCAGTGCGTCACGTCGTCCTTGCAGCACATCAGACAAGGCATCAAGACTGCCGTCCCGGAACATCAGGTCGCAGTCGGTAAACCAGACCCAGTCTGCCTGCGTTGCCAGTGCCGCACGGTTGCGGCCGATACCCCGTCGAAACAATGCCTGTTTCGGGATCGGTTGCCAGTTCCAGTTGACTCCGGGCACCGGCTGTTTCTCGAAAAAAGTGAGCAGCTCAACTGTTTTGGTGTCCTCAGGGCTGAAAAAAACCGTCATGGTGACGTCAAGTTTGGTCGGCGGAAACAACGCCAGAGAACTCAACTGATACACCAGAAAATGCGAGTAGTTCCAGCAGTGACTCACCACTTCGAGCTTGAGATGGCCTGTGCGAGCAGCTCGGTCCTGTTCTGGCGGCAGATCCGGTTCGAACCACTGAGGCGGAACCCAGCCGCCGGCGGCAAACCGGAAAAACGCTAACTTTATCGGATCCCACATACAGTCATCGCTCAAACCACCGTGTTTTCCGTGCGCTTTATTTATTGCCCACGGACCCTGCACTTAAAACCGATGAATTCTAACATGGAGGAAGGTCAAAAGCAGGCCGCTTACCCCCCCCACAAATGGTGGAGCGCCTTGTATGCTTGTAGCGACAGTGGTAGCTTTTTCTGCCATGTTTTCTTCTGACTGGATAGCACTGTGCCCGGCAAGCTCATCAAACTGATATTTCGCCTACTTTCTGCCCTTAGCCTGAAAAATGCCCAACGGCTTGGAGTGCTTATTGGAAGCATCGTATGGCGAACCGGTGGACGATCGGTAGACACTACCCGAAAGAACCTGCGGGCCTGTTATCCCGATCTGAATCACCAGGAAGTTGAGGCCCTGGGTCGCAATAGCATTCAGCAAACTGCCGCTACAGCCCTGGAAATTCCGCTTATGTGGGAGTGGCCGATTGAACGCTGCCTCGGCCTGATTACCGAAATTGAAGGCGAAGAACTACTCGAGGATTACCAGGCGGGCAAACAGGGGTTATTGTTGCTTGCCCCCCACTTGGGTAACTGGGAACTGGCCGGCTTGTTCTTTGCATCGCGCTACAAAATGGCAGCATTGTATAGCCCGCCGAACCATTCTGGTTTTGAGGATTACATGAAGAAGGTTCGTAGCCGCAGTGGCTCCGAGCTGGTCGCGACCGATCGCCGAGGCATCATGCGGCTGTTAAGCATTCTTCGCGGGGGTGGCGTGGTGGGCATCCTGCCTGATCAGACTCCCCGGCGCGAAGGGGGCGAGTTTGCGCCCTTTTTTGGTATCCCGACTATCACCATGACACTTGCCACCAAGCTCATCAACAAGACCAGAGCCAAGCCCCTTATCACCTATGCGCAAAGACTCCCGAACGCCCAAGGCTTCAAAATTATCATTCGGGAAGCCGAGCCTGGAATGGCTTCAGACAACACGACCGAATCCTTGACGGCCCTGAACCATTCGGTCGAGAAATGCATTGCTGACGTTCCGGCACAGTATCAGTGGGAATACAAACGCTTCCGCCGAACCGCACCAGGCGAGCAACCAGTCTATTAATCAGTCACCCTGGTAGCCGTCCAGAAGGGCCTGCCAAAGCTGACCTCGCTGCCCCATGTCCAGAGATGCCGCCAGGCATTTATGAACGGAGCGCTCCAGCCGGCTGATATTGGATGCCTTCCAGCCATCGCCCGCCCGATCCGTCATCATCCGCCCGCGATCGAAATCAATCAGGTATACCTGATCACTCACCAGGATATTCATACAGTTCAGGTCGGCATGAGAAACCCCGGCATCGTGGAAGCGGCGGATGCAGGCACCCGCCTCACGCCATGTTTCAAGGTGGGAGAGACTGGCAAACCCGGATAAGGGTCTCGCACCCGGAATTCGCTGAATGATGATGGACGCATGGTAGAAGATCTGCCCACGACGCCAGAAACCCGCAGCGACCGGCTTAGGCACAGGTAGACCTGCCTGATGGAGCTTGTTCAGCAAACGGAATTCGACGAACGATCTTACCGCATCGGCACCTGTGTATAGGTAATCCCGCCGGATAATGCGCCCAGGCAATCCCCCTCGACAAAAGTGGCGAAGCACGAGGTCACCTGACTCAAAGCCTATAAACCAGGCAGCCCCGCGGCCGCCCTCGGCAACCTTCTCGGCGCGCGCGCCCCAAAAACCAGGATCAAACCAGTCTTCAAGAAACGCTTGCTGATACGAGCTGGCTACCAGGTAGCCGCCCACAGGCCCGACATGCCGACTATAGGCGTCCGTCATATGGAACTTATGTTACCTGTGTTAGCCATTTCGCGTGCTTGTCACTTTTACCTTTGACTGCATCGAAGTACATCGTCTGGAACTTTTCCGTCAGCGGCCCGCGCTTGCCAGCACCAATCAGACGTCCGTCCAGCTCACGTATGGGCAACACTTCCGCCGCGGTTCCGGTAAAGAACGCTTCATCAGCAACATAGACTTCGTCGCGGGTAATCCGGCGCTCACGCACGGGCACATTCAGCTCCTGCGCGAAGTCGAGAATGGTCTGACGGGTAATGCCTTCCAGGCAGGACGTCAGCTCGGGCGTGTGCAAAACGCCATTGCGCAGGATGAAAATATTTTCACCGGAACCTTCAGACACATAACCTTCGTTATCCAGCAACAACGCTTCCTCGCAGCCACAGGCAACCGCTTCATTCAGCGCCAGCATCGAGTTGATGTAGTTACCGTTGGCCTTGGCTTTACACATGGTGATATTGACGTGGTGCCGCGTGTAGGACGACGTGCGCACTTTGATGCCCAGCTCTTTGGCTTCTGGCAACATGTAAGACGGCCAGTTCCAGGCGGCAACCATCACGTGAACCTGCAGGTTGTCAGCACGCAGACCCATGCCTTCGGACCCGTAAAACACCATAGGCCGAAGATAGGCTTCGTCCAGCCCGTTTTCCTTCACAGCCGCACATTGAGCGTCGTTAAGCTGCTCTTTGGTGAACGGCATTTTCATGTTCAGGATGTGGGCGGAGCGGAACAGCCGGTCCGTGTGGTCCTGCAGCCGGAAGATTGCGGCGCCTTCGGGTGTGCCGTAGGCACGTACGCCTTCGAAACAGCCCATCCCATAATGCAGGGTGTGAGTCAGCACGTGGATTTTGGCGTCCCGCCAGGGAACCATCTCACCGTCCATCCAGATCAGGCCATCACGATCAGCCATCGACATTGTACTTGCTCCTAAGCGCGCTTAACGGAAAACCGGCAGTATAGCAGGAAAACCCATCGGTACGAAGCGTTACGAACAGCGGCCAG
>Ga0307935_1000093_pt1 | contig 41597 bp, 43 predicted proteins | sample OrgLakmetageno92_FD_201827 | JGI IMG/M metagenome (GOLD analysis project Ga0307935, IMG submission 201827) | Saline water microbial communities from Organic Lake, Antarctica - #92 | ecosystem: Environmental > Aquatic > Non-marine Saline and Alkaline > Saline | place: Antarctica: Organic Lake...
TTATAGTGATAAGTAAAAAGAAAATTTTGGTTGGTATAGGTATCAGCATGAGTAGAAAAAGGAATCAGCAAAGCTGCAGCAAACAGTGCAGTAAATATTTGCACAGATATCACCCGCAGGAACCCAGTAAACATAATTGAACCATACGCTCATTTTTAAGTATGTCAACGGAAGACTCTATCGTGTCTTGCTGCAACATATTTGAGTGTCCGTAGGGGTGACGTGCTCATGCATAGTGGTATACATATCAAGCTTGCGACAGATATGTTGCAGCGAGGCACAATAAAGAAAACCGGCAGCCTGTAGGCCGCCGGTTTTCTTTATTGTTTGCAGAGCTACAGCTTCCAAATCCGTCGCGCGAGTTTGTAGCCGAATCGTGCTAGTACCAGCAGGATAATCACATACAGACTCCACTGTGCCACAAACAGTAGAAAGATTCCGAGATACACGGTTAGCCAAATCCCAAAGTTGGTCCAGGTGTCAGTTAACAGCTCCCAAGCTTGTTCCCATTCTCGAGCAACTTTGTCAGGATTGAGCGTGTATGAACGATCGACGTTGACATTGATCTGTACCACACCGATTCGCTCATTAAGATCTGCCGCTTGCTGGGCGAGCGCGTCTAGTTGTGAGGTTAAAGAAATTTTTCTTTGGGTGAGTTGATCTACTTGGCGCAACTTTTCAGTGATGGCTTCGCTGTAGGTTTCTGTGTCACGTTCCGCTCGAGCAAATGCAGCGATCTCATTGTATGCTTGCTCTGCTTCAATCAGCGTACTGGTCACACTATTGAGTTGCTGTTGTATGATGTTGCTTCTCGACTGTATTTGTTCTCGGTGTCGGGTTACTGACTCAGTCATCCTCGACGTCTGCACCCCTTCATTTTGTTGGAACTGAGTGAGGACATCGGCGGCATACCGTTCTTCGGTAAAGAACGTTGCTCGACAGTTGTTGAGTGAGCTCTGGAGTGTACGGAAGTCGTAGCGATCGTCTGCCTTGAGTGTCTCGAGATTATCACAAAATAATTCGAAAGCTTTGACTCGTCCACTGACTTGGTAATCGGTGGTTTCATATTGTTCGAGGTTTTGTGTGTAACCGCCGGTTGTAGGGACAGTTGGTGGAATCAATCCACCTTGGCCCATTTCCATATTGGCTGGTGCTATTGCTCGTTCTTGCATTGCTCGGTCGCCCAATGAAATAGAATTACCAGATAGACCGGTACTGCTACTCATCATATTTATCGTTCCCCAGAAAAGTATAAATACTATTAATAGAGCTCCAATTATCCAGGCTGCTTTTTTAACAATCGGATGGTTTTTAAAGTATGTATTTTGATCTTGGTTTGGAGTTGGATTCATACGTAATGTACATAATTGATATACATTTAGTGTAGCAAATAAAACAGCGGCCTAGGGCCGCTGTTTTATGTGATGTTCGTATAACTGGTTGTTACTGACTAAACAGTTCTATTGATGCAATCGTACCTGCGAGGTTTCGTTCCCACTCGATACTATTTCGAGTTTCAAGTTCGACAGTGACCGCTGGGATGTCGATACTTGCGAGCCAACCTTCGACGTCACCAGTGATTGGGTAGGCGTCAAACTTTGGTACCTTGCCGTAGTTACCAGCATCAGCATAGACATTCATTAAGGCTAGGGTGCCAGGCAGGATACCGTTTTCACATTCACTACCATAGACATTATTTGCCACACTGTGCCAGAAGACGGCTGCAGATGGATTCGTCGCTAGTACGTAATCACGTAACGCAGCTGCTTCTGGTTCAGAGAATGGTGCAGTTCCTGCACTGACTGTTTGTCCTCGCCAACTACTTTCAGGTGCCCACTTACAATCGAAGTTTCGGTTAAGGTCGACACCGTTGGCATTAAATCGTCGAGACTGGTCGCTGGCGGTCGCTGGTAGCGCGTACCCGTCTGGGTTCAAAACTGGGATGATATGAACAGTTATGTCATCAGGAATCAGGTCAGCATTTGCATGCAGGTGTTCGATCATGGCGTCTGCGAGTCTGACGCTGTTAGCTTCATAGCCACCGTGTACCCCACCAACAAATAGTAAATCAGTTTCACCGGTGCCAAATGTATGGGTGGTAATATCACGTCCTTCAACTGAGGTACCGATGATTGCTTGTGAAGATGTTGCGATTACTTCTGCAACTGGTTCAGGTGTGGGCAGCGGGGTGGTTGGTGCTGGAGGTGTTGGCCAGTATACCCACGCTGCGATCCCAACTACAAGTAGTGTAAGAACAACTCCAACCATGGTGAATTTGTTCATAAGGGGACTAGTTTGCGAGCAGCTCTAGAGCCGCTATGATTCCAGCTTGGTTTTTACTGAATTCAGTTCCTGAACGATCAGTCAGTAGCACACTGATTGCTGGAATATCTTCGCTAGCCATCCAGTTCACCATGTCACCATTAATTTGGTATGAGTTGAATTCCTCACCGAATTCGTAGTTAGCAGCACCAGCAAATGCTTGCGCTAGACTGATTGATGCTGGTGATGGATTTCCTCCACAAGCAGACGGGTATACCTTACCTTCAGCTGCAAACCACACAATCGCTCCACTAACGTTTACTTCAGAAACGTAATCACGAATTGCTCGTGCTTCTGGTTCTGAAAATGCCGCAGTTCCTCCACTGACTTCTTGGTCTCGCCACATGCTGGTTGGTGACCAGTCACAAGCAAAGTTTCGATTAAGGTCAACGTCGTTGGCGTTAAAGCGCCCCGCTGCTCCACCAGTTGCTAAGCCGTCTGGGTTTACGGTTGGAATAACGGTCACTCTCATATCAGCCGGAACCACTGCTTCGTTATCTGAGAAATACGTAATAAATTGATTACCTAGAGCGGTTGTATTAGGAGCATCACTTCCGTGGGTTCCCCCAATTAGCAGTACCTCATTCATTCCATTTCCAAAATGGTAGGCCGTCAGAGCTGCCCCGTTTACTGATTGTCCGATAATTGTTTGGCTAGTAAATGTATTTGTGTCTTCTACCGGTTCGTCACCTACTAGTTCGTCTAACGGTGTAGCTCCATCACCGATTCCTCCGTCTGGTTCAACTGGCATCATGTCAGTTGGATTTTCTGCCTCATTGGATGAGCCAGTGCTTAAAAGTGCATACGCACCAACGCCAATAAGTAGTAATGCAATAATTGCAATGATAATTTGTTTCATATGTATCTATTATAAAGCGAAATGGCTTTTTTACCTAAAATTCTATATACATGTTTAGGTGTGCATAAGTAAGAATTTCTAATTTAGATGGTATATTCTTGATGGTAAGAAGCGATAGTTGCTTCATTTCCAGCTCTACTGGAAATATTGATACCTAGGAGGGCCGCATAGGTCTTTTTTTGTGTCTATAAATAAAATAGTTTAATTATAATTTAAAAATGTATGCAAAAAGCCATTAATACAAAGCTCGTCGCGTTATTTGCCCTAGTGGCGATGGCGTTTGCTGCCGCAGCCCCTGCGTATGCGTATGACGAACTAGAAATTGAAATCGAAATTAAAAACGGCAAAACCGTGGTTGAAGTCGAATACGAAGAAAATGATGATGATTTTGAGGAAGAGTATGAATATGACACTGATGATATTGAAGAGGTTTATATTCTGTTAGCAGCGGATCTCGACCTGACTGTAGAAGAGGTTGAGGAAGCTTCATCAGTTGAACAGGAAGATGAGGATGAGGAAGAAGATCGAGTAGAAGCAGAAGAAGCAATCGCAGAAGCCGAAGCTGCAATTGAAACTGCGCAATTATATCTTGACGGTATTGATGATGCGTCAGAAGAAGACCAAGATAATCTTGATTCAGCTAACGTATCTTTAACTGAAGCCAAAGCTGCGCTTGCAGAAGAAGACTACGAAACTGCGGAAGAAGAGGCAGAAATGGCAAAAGACATAGCAGAAGATGTCTACAAAGCAGAAGACGAAGATGAAGATGAGGACGAAGATAGTGAAGATAAAGATTCTTCAAAATTCTGTGAAAACACTAAAAAAGCTGCAGGCTGGGGTGTTGCAAAAAAATGCGCAGGTGAAGAGGGATATGAAGTAAACGATAAATTAGCAGACAAAGTAGATCGATTTGCTGATTTTGGAAAGAGTCAGGATCGAGAAGTATTACAAGGTCAACTACGTGACCTGTTGATGTTACTTATCGAACTACTACAGACACAACGAGATCTACAGGTTGATGCATAATTAGCCTGAGTAAAAACCGGCGGCCCAGTTCCTGGGCCGCCGGTTTTTTATATTGGTATGGCATAATATATCTATATGGAACTCATACTTTTTGTTGCTGTTATTGTTTTAACCTTTGCGACTCGGTCAGCGCATTCAAAAATCACCACACTGGAAAAACGGGTACAACAACTAACACAAACCAAATCACAAGCTGCTACACAATTGCACACTCCTATTAATGCTGACGGTACAAAGCAGAGCGAAGAACCAGAAGTACCATTTGATTCAACTCCTGTACCAATACCGACCGCTATGCAAGACAATGGTACTCAATTTGAGCCAAACACGGTTTCTACAATACCGAAACCGACAGCTTTATATAACGAACCGGTTGGTCCGGCACAACCTTTCTTTTTGTATCAGTGGTTCAAAGAGCATACGTTAATTAAAATCGGCTCAATCATATTCTTTTTTGGCGCCGCTTGGTTTGTGTCATATGCCTTTGACCAAAACTGGATTCCACCGTTGCTGCGCGTATGTATGGGTCTCGCTGTAGCTGTAGTTGTTTACCTCGTCGGATATATTCGCCGTCCGGTTGAGTTACTACAATATATAGTACTAACCGCACTTGGAAGTGGTATTGTCTTTGCGACTGTATTGGCAGCACAGTTCTCGTTTACCCAGGCACTGCTACCAGAGTTGGTTTCTTTGTTAGTACTACTTGCAGCAATTACGTATACTCTGTGGGTATCGTACGAAACAGATACCCAGTGGCTCGCGGTCGTGGCTGCAATAGCGGCGCTCTTTGCGCCTCAGTTTACTGGCACTGAACCAGCATCGGCGGTTCCGTTTTTGAGTTATCTCTTTGTAATTGCAGCTGGGTTTGGAGCAGTAGTTCTTGCTACAACGTGGAGGTATGTATCGCTGACGCTCGTGGTAGGAGTTGGTATGTACCTACTAAGTATTAGCACTCTGGCTGCTCAAGGGAAAGTTGTCTGGTTTTTTGCCGTGCTATTTTCAGTGTTGTTCCTTGGTTTGACCACTATCAGCGTGTTGCGTAACCGAGTGCCACTATTTATTGATGGAACGACTTTGCTCGGTACCGGTCTTTTGTTTGCGTATTTTGTGCATACACAAGCGTTGGTGCCAGAGTTGGCTGCATTTGCAGCAGCAGTTACTACTGCCATGATTGGGTATGGTGCGAGACTCCGAGAAACAGATCCTTCAGTGGTATTGCTGTATGCATCAATTAGTATTATTAGCCTCTTTGCAGGAACTGCCTATCTGTTTGATGGATTTACAGCGACATTCTTCTTCGCAATTGAATCGGCTGCACTGGTGTTCTTTGCCATGCGATATGCGTTTCTGGAACGAACGATCCTACTGGCTTCTTCTACCCTACTCATTCCATTTGTACTTGGTATAGCAGCTTTGTCTGATTCGGCATGGGATACAGGAATTATCCACGCGCCAGGTTTGGCGGTACTGGCGGTCTGCGTCTGTCTTGTTTCTGTTGGTACATACATGTATGTGACAGCAGAACGGGCAACGCTTCCATGGCTCACTACACTCGCGCAAGCCACCCTATTTAGTTGGTATGGCTTTACCGCAATCGCACTTGTGGTGGTGGCACGCACGCTTGCGACTATCACCTCGGGTGACGTTTTGTCTTGGTCGCTTGTATTACTGTTAGTCCTATCAGTCTTGATTACAGCTGCCACACTCAGTCGAGCTGGTGTGCGAAACTTTACCTTATGGACATATTCATTGCCGGTTGGCGCTGCGTCGGGTGTGTTGATACAGTCTGGTTCAGACGGTTTCTTTTCTGCAACAGATATGTTTGTCAGTGGTGTCATGCTTTTTGCTTTAGTTACAATTACGACACTATATGGATTGATCGCACGAGGTAATCAATCCAAAGAAGATTCGCTTTCGAGCTACATATTCTTGTGGATGAGTTTTCTCTTTGCTAGTGCATGGATTGTAATACTACTCGGTACCTGGTTGAGTTCATCTCTTACCCTCACCCTCAGCTCGGTTGTAGTCGCAGCTTTGGTATACGGAATCATCAACGGGTTGCTGCGGCTTGATGTTCAATTTGATCGCATTGTTTCATTTGTTATTGTGCTCTTTGTTCCTGCGGTTGGACTTGTGCCAGCTATCTCATTAACTGGGTGGTCGGACGGAGTAGTTTCTGTTGATGCTGTCAGTCTGTACGCCTACACTACACTGATCTTTCTGACCGGCATCACGCTCTATCGGTATGCCATTGAGCGTAGTTGCACAAAAGCTAAGACACTTGCTTCCGCATTGTTTATTGTCAGTGGTCTATTCAGCTTTGCGTTGGTCTGGGTCGTGACGCACACGATCAGTAGTACTGCGGTGATCGCGGTAACGGCGGCACTCTTTACGTACACTATCTTTGGGTTACTAGCATATGTGTATGGTAAACGGACCAGTCAGCAAATGTTTGTTCGAGCCGGATATCTACTACTAACAGCAGTAGTGCTCCGCTTAGGTTTGATTGATGTGTGGAATATGGATCCATTCTGGCGAATTATTACGTTCTTGGGAATCGGGGCATTGTTTATTGCAGCTGCATTTCTAGAGCGCACACCAGAAGACTCACCAACAGTCATGGAAGAGTAGTACCTGGGTTTAATTTCAATCAAAAAAACAGCGACCGAGTGGTCGCTGTTTTTGGTTTTAGGCTGCCAACTCTGCTTCGCTGAAGTCAGCTGTAGTAAGGCTGATAGTGTCGCCTTTTTGGACAGTACCAGAAATGATTTTAGTGGCGATTTTTCCTTCGATCACGTCTTGAATTACTCGGCGCATCGGTCTTGCACCAAACTCTGGATGGTAGCCTTTCTCAACCAGTAGCGTGAGTAAATCTTCACCCACTTGTAGTTGGTAGCCTTTTTGCTCTATCCGTTTATAGAGTTCTTTGAGCATCAGGTTGGCGACCGTTGCTTGCTCACTGATAGAAAGTGGTTCAAATATAACTGTATTATCAAATCGGTTGATCAACTCTGGGCGGAATAAACCTTCGGTAATAATGTGATCGATGATGTTTTGATTCAGTTGGTCTAGCTCCCCTCTGCTTTGGACGGTTTCTAGGATCAATTTACTCCCAGCATTACTGGTCGCGATGATGATGGTGTTGCGAGCGTTGATCCGCTGACCTCGTCCATCGGTAAAGACTCCTTCATCAAGGATCTGCAAAAATACATCGTGTACTGACTGACTCGCTTTCTCAAACTCATCGAGCAGTAGTACTGAGTACGGATGCTCACGTAATAACGATGGTAGTGCACCGGCTTGATTAGTGTTACCGATCAACTGCTCCAGTGATTGGTCTCCGCTATATTCTGACATATCGAGTCGCTGCAGATTATGTTCTCCCCCGAAAAATACCGTTGCTAAGGCTTTTGCTGTTTCAGTCTTCCCCACACCAGTTGGGCCCAGGAATAAAAACGAACCAATCGGTTTGTCGATTGCTTGAATGTTCGTACGTGCTCGACGCAATGTTTTGGCGATGGCGGTGATTGCCTGGTCTTGTCCCGCTACAAGACCGTGCATTATATCCTCGAGGTGTAATAGCTGATCGCGTTCGGCAGGTTTGATTGGGCCAGTCGGTATACCAGTCTTATCGCTGACTACCTGGTGAACAAAATCTTCAGTGATATAGGCAGTGCCACTTGCTGTAGCAGCATCAGCTACATCTAGTAGTAACGCAACCGCCTTGTCCGGCATTACTCCTTCGACAATATGTCGGTCAGCAGCAATTGCGGTTGTGTCGATTGCATTGTATGTGAATAGTATGTTTCGTTTGGTTTCTTCTTTGAGCGCAATACTTTGTAATACCCTGGTGGTAGCACCATGATCAGGCGTCTCAATGAGGATTTCAGCAAAGCGTCTGGTAAAGCCACCTAATGTTTCAAGGTGAGAGTGGTAGGCGTGAGGGGTTTCGGTACCGATTATATGTACGTCTGGTAAAGATAGATACTCATCAAGTAACTCGGGAAGGTATACACCAAGCGCTTGTGCTTCTTTAATCACGGTGCTGATGTTTTCGATTACTACTATGACATGACCAGCTTGGGCTGCTTCACTGAACATAGCAATAATAGTTTGTTCGAGTGATTGTTTATCAGCATGCAGTGCAAATAGCCGATTAGTATCGAGCACAACCAGGTGTTCATTAGTGAGCGCGTCAAGCGATTGTCCGGTACGCATACGACGCGCGACCTCAATCAAAAGGTCGGTTTTTCCTACCCCGGATTCACCGATTAACAGTACGTTGGAAGCTTTCGCTCGAGCCAGTGTTTGCTCAATTTCGGTAATTTTCTCTTTGGCAAAGGCACTATCTCTGGTCAATGTGGAAAATATCGCAGTGGTACGAATGTCACGAGCGAACTTCTGTAGTAAGTATGCAGTTCCAAGTGATAGCCCACGTCCAATACTACTGGTCTGTGATAGATTGTCGCGACTCCACCAACGCAGTTGGCGTTTGTATTGGTGTTGTGTGCCAACTACCCAGCGCAAGGTAGCAATAAACGTTTGTTCTTGAATTCCTGCCTGTTTCAACATAGCGGCAAAGGCTACGTCGTTGGTAATTATGAATTTTCCTAAACCAATTAGACTGAATATTTCTTCTTCAGGAAGAGTGACCATAGAGGCTCTGATCGTCTGGCGACTACCGTCACGGTACGAGCCAATCGCATCCATGGTAAGCCCTGACCGAATCAAGATCGTTTGCCCAATCGTTGAGTCTACGAACGCTTTCCCGATATCTTCAGTATTCTTGAGTACCACTTCGGCAACGTCGTAGGTAGCCCCTTGCGCTGGGATTTCTTCTAGTCCAAGTACAGACTGCATCCCCTTGAAGTAGTAGCTATTATGATACATCGTCCCCATGAGACTATCGAGCCAGGCTGCCAACCCAAGCAATCCGACCCCCGCGGCGATATTACGGTACATCGTATACGGCGCTAGTGGTTCAGGGAAAAAGTATAGTGTTGCAGCAACTGCTCCTCCTCCGATCAACATCACTCCCCCAACAATACGGATCGTTCCCAGTGCGCGACGATTTACCAGGGTGGCGAGTGCCACTGCTGGTTTGAAGTTTTGAATGTCATCGTGAAGTGTATACATACTATATAAGGAATAGACTAATACTCATCCCGAGGAGCCCAATAATAATAAATGGAACCAGTGCCCATACCAAATAGGTTGCAAAGCCTCCGGCAATTGTTAGTACAAGTGTAATGAGCCCAACAATAATAATGAGCGTCCGAGCCACTGCACCGACGACTCTTGATAAAAAACCAATAATCACATAGCTGGCCAAATCTTCCAGGTCAAACTTGTCACCACGGTCTTCCGTAATGCGCTTAAACGGAGCAAACCACGAGCGCATGAGTTGTGGTAGTGAGAAAAAGTGGATCACAAACCACAAGAAATTTCGCCAAACTCCCCACAAGAGAAACCACGCTTTAGTATAGTGCCACACAAAATAGTCACGAATAATTGCAGCGAATAGCATCTGTTTAGTATAGCAAAGAAAAAGTGGGTGAACCGAAAGGTTCACCCACTTTTCCTACCGGTGCGTTAATTACGCAGCCGCTTCTTCTGGAGTTTCGTCAGTGTCAGCTGCATCGTCTGATGCCGCGTCATCTGTCGCTGGAGTTGCAGCCGCTCGATCTACGTTTACCGCCGCTGGTCCTTTTGGACCTTCTTCGATATCAAATGACACAACGTCACCTTCTTGTAGATCATCAAACGCTACAGCTTCTAGAGCTGAAGCGTGAAAAAATACGTCTTTATCACCTTGTTCTGGCTTGATAAAACCGTATCCCTCTTCTCGCTTTCGAATGATTGTTCCTTTCATCTTATTTTTCTTTATTTGTATTAATACAAAACGTCACTACTTTTTCACTTTGTCCGTACTTCAAAGGAGTTGTGTTTCGCTACCAGTATTAAAGCACAGCTGTAGAGAAATACAAGCTAGAATTCGGCTTATTAGCTAAACAAAAACTCTGGGTAATCCTCTACGTATTGCAAAGTACAATCTGCTGGCATGTGTTCCTTCGCGATGTGATACACGTAAAGGTTATAGTGCCCTAATTTTTCCTCGACTTCTTTATATGACGCATGAACTTCGACGTCACTCAAATGCGAAGTTTCATGAAATACTTGTATTTTGGACTCTTCTCTGCCAGAGAGAAAATCTATCGCCACGTCAGCATTGCCTATGTCCCCCGAATAATAGATCAAATGATCGTCCTCAATAAAGTGATATGCAAAAGAAATCATACCTGGTTTGTGTTGATTGGTTGTTTCGATAAAATCTATACCTGGAATATCCGAAATAGTGCCAAAGTCAGCCAGACTTTCTTCTAGTGAGCATGAAAGCAGTTTTGTTAATTGTTCACCTAATTCTTGTTTGGGCAGCAGAATTTTTGGGATGTCCTTATCTGTTTTATATTTACGATATGCAAGCAGAGTGGGCAAGCTGCCGATATGATCGAAGTGTAAATGGGTAATGAGGATGTAATCGATTCTTTCGATCAGCTCGAGCTGAGCCAGTTGCGAAAAGGTGGTAGACCCGCAGTCAATCAATATATTTTTGTTGTTTAGTTCGACAATTGCTGCTGCATTACCTTTTTTAAAATCAAACGCACCACCAGTACCAAGGAATTTTAGGTTGATTACTGGAGTACACTACAAATTACCAGCAAACGAAATTTACAGTGTCGCTTGGTAGATAAAATAAGTCATTGCAACGAGCGACTGGTGTATACGCTAATGTACTACTTGTTCTACGCGAATCGACCTGGAACCATTTGTTGGTATAGTATTAAAAAATCGGTCATTAGCGACCGATTTGAAGTCGGGGGCGACTAGCCAGTTGTAATTTTTGTGTGACCCAAGTACCTTCAGGGTCTTGGCCGATCATCACCTGTTCCGTTCCATGATTACAGGTGCAACGCAAACGAAAGGTGTTGGTGGCTTTTATTCTTTTTTTGGTATCGATCAAAAATGTGCCGGTGAAGGGCTTGATCATTATGTTTTTGATCAGCGCATCGGGCAACTCTCGAGCCAGCAGTTTTGGCAAAAGCTCCGTCAGCTCAGTTTTTTCTTCGTCTGTAACCTGTTCGGCAAATTCGAACTCAGTCTGGGCAAGATCCATTATGCATCCCTTTCTTGGCTTGCAATTGCTTTCTAATTGGCACTATACCTAATCATGCAAAATTGTCGATCCTCAGAATCTGCATGGTTACCAAACCAAAAATGCTATATATACAAGCATCGGGGTAATCCAGGTAATAACATCAAAAATACCTTTGCGGGTAGTTTGGCCGTATCGTTTTGGATGTAATAGGAATTCTTGCATAAATAATGCAATGATTGCCGCAACCATAAGTGCATAGAGAGCCACTTGATTCCCAAACAAATGATTAGCTAGCAGCGTAACTCCGACTAAAAAGATGATAGAGCCAACTAGATGCCAGGTGCCTCGATAGATCATAAGCCGGTAGCTGGTTTGCCCCGGGCCATAGATTTTGATTCCATCTGCAAGTACTTTTTGGTAAGACCGTATCCCGCGCACCCACTTTCCCTCGATCTCTTGTTTGAAGGGGTAGAGTTTATCAGGGATTGTCTCAAACCAGTGATGGATAGCGATCAGCATTCGTTTCATAATAAGTACTTGTTAGTATAACAAACCGTAGTAGTTACTCTCATGCTTGATATAAAAGAAATGTTGCTAATTTATTTACTTCACCCCATGAGCGCAATTGCTGCTACAGAAATTGTAATCGCAATTGCTTTACGCAGGTTCCAGTGTTCTTTATAAAAGATGATAGCCAATACAATCGGAATTAATATATATAATGAATGGATTGTGTAGACAATTGCTAGTGGTCCACCGGTCGCAAAAGCGAACAAAAACGCATTGAAACTGATAAATTGAATCACCCCAAGTCCACCGGCAAGTAATAGTAATTTTTTGTCAAAGTGGTGATGCGATAGGCTGAGTACTCGGGTGCTTCTCAATTTATGAGTGACAAAACCAAGCGCAGTGCTACCATAATGAGAAATAGCTGCAAATAGCAGTACTGATTCAAAGATGCTCACCCCATATTTGTTAATAGCAGCATTTACGGCGGTGATAGCCGCGCTAAACAAGAGCAGTGTCAGGCCAAGCCTGAGATTATTTTGCCGATCATTTTCCAATCGAGAAATAAGTAGTAGTGGTACGAGTACCCCAAGAATAATTCCCCACCACTCCGTCGTTGACAGCACTTCATTAAATAGAACTACTCCGAAGAATAGTACAAATAGAGGGCTGAGAAATTTGTGTAGCGGTAACAAGATCGCGGTGTCAACGTACTTCATCGCCTCCATGCGCAAGTTTGATCCAACTAAATACGTCGCTCCTGCCAAACAGGCGAAAATAACCATCGTCCACGATACTGTGTCATACCCACCAACAAAAAATGCTGCCACCAAACCTAGAGACCCAGAGAAAAAGCCGCCGTAGGTGTTCAATAAATTAGAGTTGTAGTCGCGAGCAGAGCCAATTTTCTGGATAAACACGTGTAATCCAGCAAAAACAGCAGCAACCAACGCCCAAATAAACCACGTTTCCATATGTTATGTATCATTTACTCGCACCTGTAGGCGTTTGCGCTCTAGATCGACAAATCTATATTAATTTGTAGAGATGTCACGATGCGTTACCGCCGGCGCTGTAGTGGAGTGAGTATAGCGTAGGGTGTTTTGGGTAGCAAGTAATCGAATAGGAAATAAAAAAGCCCAGCGAACGTGCTGGGTCTTTGGTTTTTTATGTGAAGTTAACAGTCAGATTGTCGGCAGCTCTTCCAAAACCCCTATTTCAACCAACTGGGGAATGAGGTCTCGGCAGTGCTCTTTGTCTGTAAATGTACGCACCGCATGACCCATTTTGCGGCCAGAGCGACTCTCGCCTTTGCGATAGTCTGTTACCCGGAACCCAAGCGCTTCGAGTTCTTGCGCCAAATAAATCTGATCACCGATCAAATTCACCATGATAAACGGCTGGATGAGGTCAATAGGTACCAGCGGTCGTCCCGCGAGAGCAGCAATATACAGATCGAACTGGTTACCGATTGAAGCTTCACGGGCATGAAAGCTGTTATGCGGCCGAGGGGCAAATTCGTTAAAAATCACTTTCCCCTCTTGGGTCACAAAGAACTCAACTGTCATCACCCCAACGAGCTCCAGCTTTTCAGCCAAATTCATGGCGTGCTTCTGAGCCTCTAGTTCGACATTCCGTGGGATGATCCCTTTACACCAGATGGTGTACTCCAACATACCGCCGCCGTAGCGATTGGTATGTTTGTTCCGCACTGCTTGGGATATTCCCCTGCGGCCATCAAGTGCACGCGTTACCTGCACAGAGCATTCATAGTCAAAGTCGATCTCCTGCTCGGCGATGTATTTCACGCCAGGTTTCCAGTTGTGTCCGGGTACTGCTGCCATGTTTGGCAGTCGTATTTGTCCTTTGCCGTCGTAACCTAGTGTGCGAGTCTTGACGATTACGGGGGCATCTTTATTAATGACGTTATTTGTCGCCAACCGCGTTGAGCGCCCGACATCAAAGTCAATGTAAGGAGTAGTCGGAATACTTGCTTCGTTCGCAACCCGCTTTTCGAATAACCGATCGCGACCAATACCAAGGACGTGTGACAGCGTATGGGTAGGCACCTGGTGGGACTCGCTTAGGTATCGAACTCCCGCAGGGTCGGCTTGCTCAAACTCACAAGCAACACCGATGATGCCGGTTTTGGCAAAGCGAGTAAGTGCTTGCCTGTCGTTCCATGCACCATAGATCACTTTGTCAGCAATACTGCACGCAGACTCATCTGTCTTTTGGCAGTACAGCACGACCTTGAATCCCATGCGTCGGGCTGCTTCAGCCAGCATATAGCCGAGCTGCCCTCCACCGTAGATTCCAATTGGCTGCAACCGCGGTGATTTTTTTGGTGTTTGAGATGTCATGTTGTTGCCCTCCTTAGGCAAAGCTGTGGTTCAGGTTCCACCTTGCACTATGGCAAAAACTACCAATTAATGCAATGTTTGGTACAGCAAGTATAAAATCTACTCCCCGCGCAGTTTGTGAAATCGGCGGATTAGGACAATTCCGTATATAGTGGCTGCTACGGCTAGGATGTGGTTGAGGTTGGTGGTGATTTGATCTATTCCGCCGACACCCTCGACTACTTGGGCGCCAATGACACCGATACTGAGAAACACTCCCACGTACAGCGCTGATGCAATCAGATTGATTGGTAGCCACAGATTAGGGCTCAATTTATACATTCCAAAAGAAAAAGGTAGAAACATCCGAAAATACGGCATAAATTGGTAGGTCCATAGTGCCCATAGCGATTGTTTGGTTAACAGCTCATTAATATTGGGTGATTGATCAGCAATTTTTTGCAGCCACCCGATTCTACCCTTGCCAAAGTAGCCGAGCCAGTACCATAGGTTGTCAGCCACCACGATAGTAACCCAGGCAATGATATACAGCTGTGCTGGATGTGCTACCACCAGCTCGTGAAAAAAGCCACCCAGTACCAACACCGTCAAACCGGGCGCAATGAGACCCGCACCAGGTACATTTTCCAAAAATAAGAATCCAACAATAAACCACAGCCCAGCCGCAGCCAAGCCGTCTTGCAATAGTGTGAGATATTGTTCCATAATCACGCATGATACAGGAAAATGCGCAAATGGTACGCTTTTTGCTATACTCAGGGCATGAAAATCTACTCATGGAACGTGAATGGGATCCGGGCAGTGCAAAAAAAGGGTCTGCTTGAGCCATTTATCAATAAACACGAGCCAGACATCTTGTGTGTACAAGAAACCAAAGCTCAGCTAGAACAAGTAGCGGAAGATTTTGAATCTCTGTACCCCGACTATTACCAGTATTGGCACTCGGCCGAAAAGAAAGGCTACAGCAGTACAGCAATCTTTTTCAAACATGAACCACTAGACGTCGTTAACGGATTACCGGCACATATTCAAAAAGCCTACAAGTTGACGGATACGTATGGTGACACCACCAATGAGGGTCGGGTGATGGTGGCTGAGTTCGAAGCGTTTTACGTGAGCAATGTCTATACCCCAAATTCCAAAGATGACCTGTCGCGTATACCGATGCGGCAACAGTGGGATCCTGCGTACCTCCAGTACATGAGTGAACTGCAAGCAGAGAAACCCGTGATCTTTTGCGGAGACTTCAACGTCGCCCACACTGAACTTGACCTCGCCCGACCAAAGCCCAACCAGGGAAAGAAAGGCTTCACGAAAGAAGAGCGAACTGGCATTGACGAAATGCTGAATCGTGGTTTCGTTGATTCCTTCCGTTTGCTACATCCGGACGCGCCTGATCAATTTACCTGGTGGAGTCACTTCGGTGGCGCGCGAGAACGGAACGTTGGGTGGCGCATAGATTACATAATGGTGGACGAGTCTTTAAAAAACCTTGTAAAACAAGCACGGATTCACCCCGATGTGCTAGGAAGTGACCACTGCCCCGTCTCAATTGAACTTGCAATCGAACTATAAAATCGCCTACGGGCGGTTTTCTATAACAACCCGAAACATATATTTGTCAAACAAATATCCTAAAAGACACTTATCCCCAAGCGTGTCCTTTACCCTGTCCTTTAGTAGGAGTATATTATCGGTAGGCCCAGAAAGGGCGAGCAGTTATCTAGAGAGACCTGAGTAGAACACTTCTAAGCAGATCTCTCTAGATAACCCTTAAAGAGTTCATTCAAAATCCAATTGAGTATTACCTCCAATAAGATCGCAAGATCTTAACTCAATTGAACGAAACATATTCGTTCATCACACCCACCCATAACTCGAAGAAAGTTTCAACGCACCACGGAGAAACAATCTTCACAAGTACAACATAGAGCACACTTTTGGTTAGCAAAAATAAAGCGCCAACCTGAACTACACAGTTCAACATAAGCTCTCCACAAAAGGCCTGGGGAAGCCAGCTGATGAGATACCCACCCTCTCTCGTCAACTGACTCCCCCAGGCCTTTACTTAACAAGCAGCGAATCGTCGCAGTCAAAACAGTTTGACTGATGGACATGTACATCTGTTCTTGATCTAGTAGATCATCAAACATTTCCGTGATGGGAAATAGTTGATACAGTTTCTAAAAACCGCCCGATCCAATTTGGTCTGCGCGGTTTTTTGTTTGTCCTTTATCCTACTTGGTGCGTGCGCTGAATGTCCTTGAGGACGGCTGCTTCTTCTGCCGCTTGTTTGGCTTTCCCCGCTTCTGCTAGTTTAATCAGTTCGGCTTCAGGGAGTGAAAATAGTTCGACTCCCCGGGTTTCCATATACTCTATGGTGTTCTTGGAGGGATCTTCCAACGCTTCTTCTAGTAGAGCGTGCAATACGTAGCCCAATTTCCTTCCCGGACGTTCACCGGTGAGATCCATCAGTCTATCACCGTTAGTTTTAAGCATTTTTACCGATATTGGGTCCCGTAATGCTTGATCAACCATAGCTTTGTACTTACGGAATCGAAATGGTTGTTCTTTGGGTCTACCAGTCCCAACACGGTCGCAAACCCGTAAATTAAGGAGATTTTCAATGTTTTCTTCCCCAATTCTAGCAATAGTTCGGCGGACAGCTGACAGCGTGATCTCGTCGGGGTCAGAAAAGAACATATGCCACCGCACTAAATTGACTACCTCGGTAATGGTTTCGCGGGGTAATTTCAGCCTTTCTAGTATCACTTTTGTCATCTTAGCCCCTACCACTTCATGGCCAAAGAAGCTGTATTTTTTATTCTTGCCCCCGGTCCGACGGGTTGGCGGTTTGCCAATGTCATGAAACAGAGCCGCCAAACGCATATTTTGGGAGAATCCCTTGTCGGCGGCTGCTTGTAGGGTGCGTAGTAGGTGTTCGTAGACATCAAAGGAGTGAATTCCTCCTTGCTCACACCCAATGGTATCCAATAGTTCTGGGAGGAAATGTTGCAATAACCCAAGCTTTTCCAGGAATACAATTCCCTGCATCGGAGTAGGAGAATTAATGATCCGTAAGAACTCACCAGCGACGCGCTCGATTGAAATACGACTTATTTCTTGGCTATGTCGGATAATTGCTTCCATGGTGTGTGGGTCAATCACACATGTATGTTCAGCGGCCAGACGAACTGCGCGCATCATGCGCAGCGCATCTTCGGCAAAGCGGTCATCTGGATCCCCAACTGTTTTGAGTCGGTTATGAGCCAAATCAGCTTGGCCAGCAAAGAGATCGATCAGTTCACCCGAACTTGGCCGATATGCCAGGGCGTTGAAGGTAAAGTCACGTCGTTTGAGATCTTCTTCGAGTGTTACCCCAAATTCCACCGTATCTGGCCTGCGTGCGTCACTGTAGGTGCCTTCGGTGCGGTACGGGGTGACCTCGATTATCTTAAGGGTTGGATCTTCACTTTCAGTTTTAACCCCGATGGTGCCGTAGTCATTATTAGCATAATGCTCAGGAAATAGAGCTTGGATCTGTTCGGGATGAGCGTCGGTGGTCAGGTCCCAGTCTTTGGGTGTCTTCCCGAGCAGTAAATCACGAGTGCATCCACCGACCAAATAGCCAGTAAAACCAGCCTGTTCTAAGGTTTCTGCCACCAGTACTACTTCGGATGGAATGTTTGATGGAGCGATTTTCATGTTGTTGTAATTGTAGCAAAGAAACCGATAAATGTATGTATGTGAACCGTGATATACTGATACCAATGAAAAGATTGGTTCAGGAAAAATTACAAGCAATAGAGCTACGTAAGAACGGGCATTCCTACGCTCAAATTTTAGAACAAGTTTCGGTTGCAAAAAGTACCCTATCGCTCTGGCTTAAAGACCTGCCGCTGACTGAAAGTGAACTGGCTGTACTACAAAAGATTAAAAACCAACGTATATCAAAAGGCCGCCTGCGGGCCGTGGCGGTAAATCAAGAAAGCCGAGCAGAGAAGCAAAAAACAGTTATAAACATGGCCAAAAATACCTTTACTAGTCACAAAAATGAGCCTTTATTTCACACCGGTATTGCATTATATTGGGCGGAAGGAGCAAAACGCAACGAAATGTGGCAGTTTGTGAATACTGATATAAGGATGATCACAGTCATGTTGTCTTGGTTGGAGACATATACTGCGTATGATCGCTCAGACTTAGGGTTTCGTTTATATAGCCACGAACCATACCGACATGAACACTGGGAAGGCTGGTGGCAAAAACAACTCGGTGTCAGGACGGATCAGTTCAAAAAAACCGTGTATAAACCAACCACAGTAACCACCAAAAAAAGACCAGATTATAAAGGCTGCCTGCGGATAGAGGTACCCAAAAGCGCCCAGTTATTATTGCAAACCAAGTGCTGGATCAACTTACAGGTTGAATATTATAAAAAAGAGTAGTAGACTTGCAATCGCACTGCACCCGTGGTGAAAAGGATATCACATCGGTCTTCGGAACCGCTGTTCCAGGTTCGAGTCCTGGCGGGTGCACATAAAGCAAAACACTTACCAAAAAGGTAAGTGTTTTGCTTTACTCTCACCCATTGGACGAGAAAGGCGGAAAAACACAGTCGGGGAGACTGTGAATGTGAGCCAGGGTCGTGAGCGTATAGTTTCAAGGAGTAAAACGACTATGAAACAAACGTTCTGTGTGTATTGTGGCAAGTGGGGACAAAGTGGACTATACTATAACCATATGGAACTCTCAGAACGCTGTATGAAAACTTTAGAAGCTGAAGGGTTCACCTCGGTATTTGAATGGGCGGATCCGGCTCGGACCGAATACCCTGAACATTCCCACGAAGGTAAGGTGTCGCTATTTGTCACCGATGGTGCGATTACGTTCGATTTTGAAGGGACACTTAAAGAACTGAAAGCCGGCGATCGGTTTGACGTCCCAGTTGGAGCCTTACACAGCGCCACCGTTGGTCCTCGTGGCTGGTCTGTAGTGGTTGGCGAAGAGTTTGAAGAAGGTCCGTAATATTGACATTATCTAGCATAACTGCATAATCAGGCCAGAAAGCACGACGATTGTGCTTAAAACAAGTAGAAAGAATCGAAATGGACCGTCCCAATCAACCATATGCCCGAGGACAGGTGGCTGTCATGCTGTTTGAGGTTCCACCGGCCGCGTTTTTACCGCTCGGTGATGCAATGACGGTGTTGATTAATAAACCTCAATTTGTCATGCAGTATTTGCAGTTCCCGGGTGGCATGCTCAAGCCTGGTGAAACTTTTGCTGATGCAGCCAGGCGGGAACCACAGGAAGAAACTGGCGTGATAGCGTCGAGTGACCCAAATGACCTGATCGAATTGTGCCGTGTACCAAAGCGCCGTTTTGGGCCGGATACTGGATCATTTGACTGGCTTTCTTTGGTTCGTTTAGGTGCGATTTTAGTGGCAGATTCAATCCCCAGTTGGGCCAGACTGGTACCGATGATGAAGAATCGCAATTAGTGAGGTTTCGAGATATCTTACACCCGCAATACAGTTGGCGCTTGGCGAACTGCCCATTATTTAAAGTGACATTGTTTCCTTCGAATTGGACGCTACTTACAACCGCAGTCAGAAACTGGCGGCTTGCAACCAAAAGTTAATGAATGACCGTCCGTACGCACAGGCGGCTTTTTTATACCCAAACGAAACATATGCTAATAGTGTATAATAGACTAACTATATGGTTCGAAATCAAGAAAACCTAGACCAGGCAATACAATTACGTGAACGCGGCTTTACCCTACAAGAGATAGCTAAGGTCTGTGATGTGAGCAAGTCCACTATCTCCAAGTGGCTGGCTGGTAGTGATATATCCGCTAAGGTCACAGAGCGGAATAAAAGGCGGGCTGGTCTGGCAAATGTCAGCCGACTCAAGCTTATAAACAAAGCTAGAAACATCGAACGAGAGAAAAAATATCAAGAAGCCGTCAAAGAAGCTGAAGTATCGTACAAACATTATCGTAACGATCCTTTATTTATTGCGGGATTAATGCTGTACATCGGCGAAGGAGACAATAAAGACCGAGCTAAAATCCGTATCGCCAATAGCCGTACGTCGGTGCATCGGATATTTATTGATTTTATGATTGCCTATTTTGGTATCGAACGTAGCAAGATTAGATTTTGGGTACTGCTGTACCCTGACCTGTCTGAACCTGTCTGTATGAAGCAATGGTCCAAAGTTCTCAAGCTCCCCTACTCCCAATTTTATAAAAACCAAGTTATCCAAGGGAAAAGTAAAAAACGGGCGTTGCAATTTGGTGTCGGTAATACTATAATCGTCAGCACTGTCTTGAAGTATAAACTCAATCGGTGGATTGAGTTAGCTGAAAAAGACGTATAAACAAAAGAATTTGCGGCCTTGGTTAAGTGGTATAACAGTTGCTTGCCAAGCAACAGTCGGGGTTTCGATTACCCCAGGCCGCACAGAAACAAAAAGAGCGCCAGAGAAGGCGCTTTTTTGTATGTGCGGCCTGGAGAAAGACACTGATGTGTCTTTCTGAGTAATCGAAAAAGCTTATGAGTCAGATTCAGAGCGCAGCGAATGAATCTGTCCAAAAGGTATACCGTTCCTGTCAGGAGGCGAATTTATCCCAGGCCACACATGAGAAACGCCCATTAGGGCGCTTTTTTGTGTCTTACCGCATGGGCTTATTGGTAATTTGTGAAATAACCACCCTCCCTTCCCGTATACTACCTATATAAACACCTATTTTACGTATTATGAAAACAAACGCCCAATCTGGCTTGAGCACGTTGCACATTATCATTATTTTAACCGGTATAGCAGTTATTTTTGGTCTGATCGCCACTTTGAATGATGACAATGATGTGGAGTCAGCCACTCAAAATAGTGCTGATGTAACCGATGGTGATACTCCTTTAGAAAATTTAGCGCAAAATATAGCCAAAAACAAAGCTGGCTCAGTAACAGATGCCGCTGCCAAAAGGAATAGTCAGCTGCAAGCAGGAATGGACAACAATGGGACCACACAAGCTGCCCCTGCCCCGATTGTGGCCGGTTCATTCGATACCTACAGTTCCGACAAGCTGGCTCTGGCAAACGACGGCACGGTGGTACTGTTCTTCCGGGCTGACTGGTGTCCATCGTGTCGTGGTCTCGAGGAAGATATTACTAAAAATTTGAGTCAGATTCCAGATAATACCCATATTTTAACGCTTGATTACGACACCGAAACCGAACTCAAGAAGCAATACGGCGTTATTCGGCAACATACCCTCGTGGTGGTGGACGCAAATGGTACCGAAGTCAAAAAACTCACTGGTTTGACCAATACCCTCGATCAGGTAGTAAGTCAGCTCTAGAGTCTATGGAAACGCTCACACTGCCGTTTTTAGCCCTCTCGTTCTTTGCTGGTGTGCTTACCGTACTGGCCCCGTGCATACTTCCCCTCTTGCCAGTAATCATCGGTAGTAGCGCTGGTAGCCGTAGTAAGGCTACGCCTTACATTGTGATCGCTTCATTGAGCGTTTCGATTCTGTTATTCACCTACCTGCTCAAGGCCAGTACGCTGTTGATTGATATACCATCCTCATTCTGGGCTTATTTTTCTGGGTCAATCCTGCTTTTGATTGGACTTGCCTTCGCCTTTCCTGCCCTGTGGAACCAAGTACCTGGTATTAACAACGTATCTAAAGGAGGAAACGCGGTCGTTGGTAGCGGTTATAGTAAAAAGAGTCTGTGGGGCGATATCACTATTGGCGCAGCACTAGGACCAGTCTTCTCCAGCTGCAGTCCGACGTATTTCTTGATTTTGGGTGCTGTTCTGCCGGTCAGCTTTGCATTGGGAACAGTCTATTTGCTGGTGTATATCGCTGGTCTGGCCCTGGTGCTACTCTTGATTGCCCTTTTGGGGCAAAAGTTTGTCGGTAATATCACTTGGGCAGCCGATCCAAATGGGTGGTTTAAGCGTGGATTAGGGGTACTCTTTCTGTTGGTGGGCTTGGCGATAGTTACCGGTTTGGATAAACAGTTTGAAGCACGCGTTCTTGATACTGGCTTCAACACGGTGCAATTTGAAAACAGACTGTTAGAGGACAGTGTATAACTGTGGAAAAGACAGGGGATATGTGGATAAAGGACAGACTATAAATCTGTCCTTTATAATTATTTGGTATAATACAAAGGTATTTCACGGGAAACAAAAATAAAGTGTACCACGTGAAACGTTTTACATGAAACAAGCTAACAAAAAAGGGGCTAAGAACGAAACCGGGGCTCTCGGCGAGCAAATTGCGGTAAATTACCTTATAAATAAGGGTTTTGCAGTGTTAGATGTCAATTATCTCAAAAAATGGGGTGAGTTAGATATTGTTGCACGGGAAACGCACGTAAATAAGCAAATAATACATTTTGTCGAGGTAAAAACAGTTTCATATGAAACTAAAACCGCCCTAACTAATGCTGTTACACAGGAAACGTGGTCTCCAGAGGACAATGTACATTATAAAAAGATTCAGCGCATGAACCGTACGATAGAATCGTGGTTGCTTGAAAACGATTGTGAATTAGAGTGGCAGATTGATATTGCAGCCGTGCGGATCGTTCCCCGTGAAAAGTACGCTTCAGTGAAGTATATACCTAACATTATTCTGTAGTTACACGGCTCTGTGCCATGTGGAACAGGGTATAAGTGTGCCACGTGAAACGTCATAAGAATGAGTTGGCTATATCCTATACTGTCTATGTTAGACTGTTTTACATGGAACAATCAATCGAGCAATTCTTAGCAACGCATCCAGACTGGACCGTTTCTGGTGAAACATTAGTAGGGAATTGGCAGCTGGCCGGCTTTGATGAGGTAAAGCCGCTGGTAGGCAAGCTATGCGACTTGGCTGATTCGTTTAATCATCACCCGACGGTTACCTTTGGCTTCAACACAATCCGCGTGGAAACCACCACTCATGATGCTGGAAACAGTATTACTGAGAAAGATATTGAGTTAGCACAGCGTGTCACACAGCTCATGACTGACTAAATAAACCCGGATAGTATCTCGGGTTTAGTGTTGTGTGTCATAGTGGATGACGTTAAAAAGGTCTTTGAAATGATATTTAGAATCCTTGATTTTGGCGCTTGGCTAACCGAGACTTAAAATTTTCAATTTCTTTAGTTAAATCAATCTCATACGTATTAGCAAGCGTAATTATTGAAATAACTAAGTCAGCCATCTCTGACCCAACGGATAATTCCTTTTCAACCCGGTCTTTTCGCCCGTCAGTTTTGCGAATTGCTTCGGCAACTTCTCCCAGCTCCTCTATAACTAAGAGTATCTGTTGTGCCAGATCAGGTTTATTTTTTGGATATCTCTCCCAGTCATCAGCAACCCATTTTTGTAATTCATTGATTTGCATATATTGGATTATAGCAAATCTCTTGTGCACCATGTGGGACGACGTTAGAACGGTTTTGATGGAGAAGGTATAATACCAATATGGAACTTTCGCTCGCGGGTTTGAGTAACTCAATTGAATCATTTAACATTCTCGTTGCTATAGGGGTATTGTTTGCGTATCTAGTTGTTGATGCGATGTATGCTTATTACACCTTAGCCATTACAGACCATAATGCATTTGCGGCAGCTAATACAGGGACATTGTTGCATTTCTTGCTGGCAGTTGGTGTGATTAGTTATGTACAAAATTATTTATATATAATCCCAATCGCGGTTGGTTCGTGGATCGGAACCTTTCTAGTAGTGCGGAGAAAAAGTATGTCTACTAGTTCAAATCTAAACACACCCACTTAAATATTCATTTTATATTGTGCGCCATGTGGGACGACGTTAGAACGGTTTTAGTTACGAATATATAAAGAAAAGCCGCTCCGAAAGCCAGAGCGGCTTTTCGTGCGGCATAACATCTTATGAGATGTTTTTGAGGAACTTGAGAAGGCGGGTGCGCAGTTGGCGGGTTTCTTCCGCATACTCAGCTTCCGCTATCTCGTCAGAGAGCTGCTCGAACACCTCATCCAGTGCGACGAAGTATGTGTCTGCTTCATCGCTCTTCGGGCGAGGCTTCACAATGTTTCCACCTTTGTCTTCGAAGATAAGCGGCATGTAGCTGGGGAACATCTCGTCGATGGTGTCATCTTTTTCATCTTCGAGATGTTCGTCGGAGCAACGAACAAGTTGCAGCTGCTTAGCATTGACGAGATGTGCAAACCTGCCGAGGTGACGTTTCACAGTCGCTTCATCAGCGCCAGCAAAGCAGTAGCAGACTTGCTCGTGCAGACTTTTCTCCAGCCAGCAGAGCTGAGCGAACTCGGCGTCGCTCAAGTGTTGCTTGTTGCGAAGCGTGAGAAGCGCAGCAGATGCTGCTTTGTGCACCTCCACATCGCCCCAAGCGAACGGGTCGTCACCGCTTTCAAGTTCGAGAGTATCGTTGATTGTGCAAGCGCCTTTAACGCTGTGCGTCATAAATGCATCGAAAGAAGCGTATGGCAGACCCCAAGCCAGTTCTTCTTCGAACATAGATTGCATCATTGGGTCTGCGAAAGACTCGGGAAACCGTGTTGTAGTAGCATTCATTTTCTCACCCTTTTCGGTTGTGATTGGAACAGTTATTTCATTATACATTATACATATAAATACTGTTTTGTCAATAAACAGAATTAAACTTTAGAACTAAAAAGCCCCTAGCTAGGGGCTAAATTGCGTGGTGCACCATGTGGGACGACGTTAGAACGGTTTACCAAAGGGAAAGGCCCGCGAGCGGGCCTTTGAGTTGTTCTGTTGAGTGATAGTGACTAAATCGCACCGGGTATGTGCTCGCATTAACTGCGCTTCCACTTTTTTAGCTTAAGCTCGCCACTTCTACTCGAATACAAAAAATCCTTAGGCAAGAATAATGTTAGGCCTATAACCCGAAGGCTCCCATTACACTGTTAACACCTATTCCGGTTCTGGCTTTGCCGTACTACAGAGTTTTTCCTGATTTTTTGCTCTGAATTAAATATATACAGCGGAACTGGTTCCGTCAATAAAAGTGAACTAATATTGTGCGCCATGTGGGACGACGTTAGAACTTTTTTCAAAGAAAAGGCCACCTTGTAGGGTAGGCCTGATTGCAAAATTAATATTGATTATTTTTCATTTAACTCCTTAATTTTTAAACGCTCTTCCAAAGCTTTTCTTTTTAATTTGAGTGTGAGCCAGTCATTTCCAGCGTTGTGACTGTAAACAAAAAATATATTTAGCGACAATAGTATTAAAAGAGCAAATGCGTATATATTTTCTTCATCAACAAACTCACCATCAACAAAAATAGCAATTGACAAAAAAGTAAAAAACAATAAGTTTCCCAGAATCACCAATAGTTTAATAACGATCATTTTTTAATTTTAACTTATTTATCAAATTCTCCTAGTTCAGCAAGTAGCTTTTTAGGTTCCGTTTTAAAATTATACCAGAGACTCGAACGGAGTGTAGATTGCTGAGTAAAGCTGAAACGAATTGTGCGCGCTGAGAGACTTGAACAAAAACAAAACCTCCTGCTAGCAGGAGGTGTTGTTTACTTTTGTCGGGGAGCCGGGAATCGATCCTTACAGGATCAGTGCAGGTTGTCGCTATTTTGTTCGCAAGCCTCATAATAGCTGACTAACCTTTTCGATCCCGGCCACAAAAGCAAATCAGCCAGACACAAGGTCTGACTGATTCACTTTTAGTCGGGGAGCCGGGAATCGAACCCGGGCCACGCCGTCCCAAACGGCGTACACTACCATTATGCTACACCCCGAAATATCCTGGGAGGATATTTCGTTGAGTGCAATACAATGCTTCAACAATTATCCTCCGTTCTATACTCGCAAATATGACCGAGCAACGATGGGGTGCAAGCTGTGCTTACAGTCCATCGCTACTTACTCGATTTGGCTGCAGTGCTACAGCCAAAGTCCGCAAAATATACCATCGTTCACAAAAAAATGCGAGCGGGTGAGTACGTCAGTCGGTGCAACTTCAGTTTTTCTTTATCCACAGGTTGTTCAAAAAGTTATCAACTGGGGCAAATAGTAAGAATTGCTACAATCAGATTATGAAATTACTTTCTCGCGCTAAACTAGCTCGTAGACTCGTGTTGTCTTGTGTCGCCATCTTGGCGTTTTTTTATTCCTCACCGGTGCTTGCGCAGCAGCCTTTGTTTTTGAATGAAACGAATTGTGTTCAGGTGGGTACCTATGAAAATGGTATCTGTACTCTGACGCAAGACGTCACTAGCCCTATATATATCGCCGTTGCTGGTCTAACGCTTGATGGTGCTGGTTATACTTTGGAATCTGGAGGATTTCAGGATGCCGCCATAGGTGTGCAGGCAGCAGGCGTTACTGTCAAAAATTTGAATATTGTGACTGATGCTCGGTACGCAGTGAATGTTACTGCAGATGGTGATGGGGCTCAGATAACTCAAGTCGTGTCGCAGAACGCTTTCTTCGGTACCAGGGTATTACAGGCGGAGGACGTTGTAATAGAAGATTTGTTTTTAGACGGAGGGAATGGTAATGGGTTTGGGATCGCTCTTAGTGAATCAAAAGACACCACAATTAATCGCATTACGGCAAAAGGTGGAAGATCAGGAATAAATATGTTCGCAGCGGACCGAGTAGTGATTGAGACTAGTAGTTTTGTCGAGAATGAAATCGGTGTTGATATCCAAGATACTACGGATGTAGTACTTAGTAATTCAACATTGATTGCCAATCAAGAGGCCGGTGTCAATATTGTTCGCGCGAATGAGATTGAAATTGTAGGGAATACAATTGATTTTACAGATTCATCTGGTCAACGGAATGGTTTTGTTATTAATGAAAGTACTGAGATCGATAGTGTAACGGTGTGGAACAATGAAATTATCGCAGCGTTGATTGGTATCGATGACCGTACTCAGTATGATTTTGGTGGACCAGGTGATCCAGGGGGACCAATCCAGCAATCATTTTTGGATAGTGTCAGGCAAACATTTTTAGTTCTGCGGTCGTACTTGGTGCCGACTGTGCTAGCGCAAGGTGTTGCACATATTACCTTCTGGAATAATGATTTTGTTGATGTATCAGTCGCACACACTATTTCTGATTTGGCATACGGAATCATGACGCTTAGTAATGGTAATGGTACTACTGGTAACTATTGGAGTAGCTATGATAGCGACGATGAAGGGTGTGTTGATGATAATACTGACGGTACCTGTGACGAGCCCTACATACTTCCTTCACAGAACCTTGATGGATATTTACCCGACTTTGCCGCCCAGACTCAGCCTGTCGCGGCAGTATCAATCGAAGCATCGCCAACATGCGAATTAACTGCTCCGAGTGAAGTATCGCTAGACGAACCATTTACCATTTCCTACACCACCCAAGACGCGACAGGCGGATTGCTACCCTCAGTCGGTATCATAGATGATACCGACGGTTCTATCACCGCCACTCCAGATGAAGTGGGCACCACCATCTACCAGCTAGTCGTATGGGGCGATGGCGCACCGTCGGATTGTGAGGTAACGGTAGAAGTAGTAGAAACCGCAGCCCCAACCGGCGCCTCCAGCGTCCTATTCCTCCCCGGGATTCAGGCCAGTCGGTTGTATACAACTGAATCAGACGGTAGTGAGAAGTTACTCTGGGAGCCAGACTTCTTATTTGATGATGCTGATGTACTACGACTAGCCATGACTCCTACCGGTGAGTCGATTGAAAATATTTATGTGCGTGATGTGATTGATTATGCTCCGGTGGACAATCCTTCAGCTGAGACGGCAGTGTACGGTGGATTTCTAAAGTTTCTTGACGAGTTAGTGAATTTGCAACAGATCAGTGAATATAGCGCCTTTGCTTACGATTGGCGTTATGATGTGTTTGATATTGTCTCCGACGGTGTGCAATACAAAGATGAACGTCGGTTTCTAGTCGAAGAGGTAGAACGCTTGGCGGCTAATTCAGCTTCAGATAAAGTCGCAATCGTAGCTCATTCAAATGGTGGCTTATTAGGCAAAGCATTGATTGATGAGCTGGAGCGACAAGGTAAGTCCGAGTTGGTTGAGTCGCTGATTATGATTGGGACACCCCAGTTAGGTACCCCAAAAGCAATTGGGAGTCTGTTACATGGGACTGATCAGGGTTTAAGCTGGGATCGTTTCGATAATATCCAACCTCCAATTATTACCGACAAAGCGGTGCGAGAGGCTGCGCGGAACATGCCAGGCGCGTATGGATTACTACCTGGTCAAGCCTACTATGCAGCGGCTGGAGACGTGATTGTGCTGTTTGACACCGGTATTAGCACCGAACCTTGGCGATCCAGCTACGGCAACGCCTTGCAATCGGAGTCTGAACTTGATGATTTTCTTACCAGTACTGCTAATGGTCGTGATAATGTACCTTTCAGTAATACTGACCGAGCTATTGTTGCCAATCAAGCGTTACTAGATAACGCAAGAAGTACTCGGCACCAGCTAGACACTTGGCAGTCTCCAGGAGACATTGCTGTGACGTCAATTACTGGGACAGGCTTATCAACCATAAGTGGGTTTGAGTATGTCACCATCAGTGAACGTTTTTGTGCTGGTAGTACTTGCACCCCCATCAATTTTTATCGTCCCAAAGCAATCCAGTCGTTTCGAGGTGATCAGACGGTAATGACTGTCTCAGGCGAGGGCGGGTCTGTAGTGGGACAAGATCGGTATTATGTCGATCTTGAATCCATCGATGTACAGTTGGACAAACTATTTATCCATAAAAACCTAACGGAGTCGGATATCATTCAAGGTCTCGTCGTTGATTTATTGTCTAATACTGACGTAGAGACTAATCAATTTATAAATCAAACCGGTTTTACCTATCCAGATCAACAACTATTCACCTATGGTGGTAATTCGCCTGTGTACCTACTGGTGACAGATGATCAAGGTCGGCGGACAGGACAACTAGATGCGACTACAGTAGTTGAGGAAATCCCCGGTTCCCGCTGGTTCGCTATTGGTGGCGCAACGTACGTATCGGTACCAACAGACATCGATCATACCGTGACAATGCAGGCTTATGACGAAGGGTCCGTCACACTGACTGTTGATGAGGTGACTGATGATCAGCAGGTGTTGTTGTATGCTGCCTCAATTCCGATTGTCACTAGTAACACTAATATTGAATTGGTGTACCAGAGTGACTCGTTTGGTCAATTACAGGTTGATCTAGATGGTGATCTAGATACTGACCAGGTGCGAAGCATCACTGACGGATCCTTGCTTACCAGTATTGAGATAGAACAAGATACATCGATAGAAAATCGTAGTAGTAGTGCATCGGCCACGCGCGTGGTTGGTCGAGTAGCGACACCACAAGTGCTAGGGGTCTCGATTTCTGATGCCTTATCTTCCGAACAGCAACAGTTAATTGTAACTATGGTGGCAGACATTCAAATACTAATGACAGATAATAAAATGAATGTCGAACAAACCAAAGTTGTCGAGACTGTCTTGCAAAGCCTGCTCGCCTTAGTTTCAGAGTAAACAATATCCTTAAACGTCATCGTCGTAATAGAGATAAGCTGTAAGGTATACTAAAAGTATGAAACTATCGCACTGGTTACGTAACCATATCTATAGTCACTATGGATCGTTATATTTAATCTTGTTTGGCTTAGTGTTGCTGTACGCCATAGGCGTGGAAAATACGGTGGGTTTAATTGTTATCTGTGCTGGATTATTATTTCTATTTTTACCAGCCAATTATTTTTTCTACGGATCTATAGGTTTACTCACCCCAATTCTTCTGCTCGCCATATATGGATATGAGTCTCAGGAGCTCTTCAATACAGGAATCACAACACCAGACTCAAATCAGTTAGGGGCGAGTATCATTTTAACACTCGTCTTTATCTCTTCCACACACACATTAGGAGAGAAAAAAAGGTATCGTTTTTTTATTTTACCACTACTTATCTTTGCTGGTTTAGTGGCAATAATGCTCACAGATCCTTTTCTCCGCAATGGTTTTATAAACAATTATTTGTAAAAGTTAGGTAGATTATAACCCTCGTTTTATTTGTCCTTTTTGTAACAGGACGACGATTATGGCGACAGCGAAATATTGGTTAACAATAAAATACATTAAGTATTTATTTTTGTATCTCGAGATATATACAATTCGATAATATAGCGATCCTTAAGAAAGAGAATAACAAATGGATTCCAGAGCGTGTCTGGGAATTACCGGTGAGGTAATCTGCTGGAGAAGTAATTACACATTCCTACTCAAAATACGCGAATCCTGTATACTCGTGTTATGGATGAGTCTAGTGAAAAACATTTTAACGGAAAGGTAGCCCAGAAAGCCGTTATTATGAAGGAAGGGAAGGTGTTGCTGATTCGTGACCCGCGCGAAGCGAATGAAATCTGGGAGTTACCTGGTGGCCGGATGAACGAAGGTGAGCTGCCAGCAGAAGGATTAGCGCGAGAACTAAAAGAAGAACTAGGAGCTGATTTCCAAATTGGACAAGTAGTACACCTCGAACAATTTTTCCAGCACAGTGATCAGAAAAATGCCCTGATGATAGCCACACCTAGTGACTATTTCTGATGAGGAGGCAGCATTCACCCTAGCTGAAGCAGAGATTTGTAAAATTGGCTGGTTTACCCCCAAAGAGGCTCTTGCTCTGACATTGTTCCCTGAATACAGGCGCACATTAGAAATTTATTTTAACCAAACCAACTAGCATATGGAACTCTGGTTTATCGCTGCAATAGTTGGGATGCTCCTGGCTGGTGCTTCCAATTTTATATTTGAATTAGTCGCAAAAAACAACCTAGACTCTGAAATATTTAGTTTAGTGGGAGGTGTCACCTCAATTATTTTTCTAGTCCCGTTGGTGCTCCTGTTTGATTCATTTTATGTCGAAAATACGTTGGCCGTATTTATTATATTTATGGCGAGTATCGTCGCCGCTTTTATCGGAGTGTGGAAGGTTTATGCGTTAAGGTTTATCGACACTACGATTTATTTCCCTTTATTTAAGCTGCTGTCACCGTTAATCGCTATTATCCTCGGGGTCGTGCTTTTCTCAGAATCTTTTTCTGGATATGAGTGGTTTGGACTGGGACTTGGTTTGACCGTACCGCTGCTGTTGATTACCAAATCAGAAAATGGACGCCAGAATAATCTCCTATACGGGCTACTATTAGTTGGAGTAACGGGGTCACTGTCAGCAGCAGTGGCGGCGTCGCACAAATGGGCTACCGACCTATCACCAAATGCCATTACTCTCACATTGGTGGCTTCAGTAGGGATTGTGTGTGGATCATTCCTTGCGATGGTGATCAAACGTGGCTGGTCAGCAGGCCTGCTTCATGTAAAAACCGTTCAACAAAAGAAAAAAATTGTAATCTGGGCAACTATTAGAAGCATTGTTGTGAGTAGTTCGGTAATACTAATTTTGTATGCCTACACGCTGGGTGGGTCATTGGCGATCGTTCATACCATCCATTCCATGTACATCCTCATCCCAATCGTCTTGGCGATTATTTTCTATAACGAACACTGGAACTGGCAAAAGGCGTTGGCGATTACTTTGTCGGTGGTATCGTTGGCGTTTTTGGGGTAGCTAGAAATCCTGTGCCACTTTTAGTAGTGCGTTTTTGATCTGGGTATGATCAACTTCATCGAGCTGGCCTAAGCGCCTGACTACATCTTCAACCGCAGTGACTGTTAGGCGATTAGTTCGAGCGGTTGACGTCTTTTGTAGATTATTAGTTACGCTTGGCTCTAATCGAACATCATACGGTGAGTGGATGTCAGTATTTGAAGTAATGTAGAGTACCAGTAATGATTGGGGGAGGTCTGTATTAACTACAATTGCCGGTCGTACCTTGTGGCTAGTTGCTTCAGCAAATGGAAATTTAACAAGTACAATAGTGCCAGTTGGATAGACTGATTCACTCATATTTCACAGGATCTTTTGCCACATCATCAAATGCTCCACTAATAGCTGCCATCCGATGTAGTTCGGACGCGGTTGGTTCTGGATACAAATCAGCCTTGCGGATCATGATGACCGAGTCGTCACCATGATGGGTAATCGATATAGCCTCACCGCCAAAACGCACATGATTGTAGGCTTCGTGGAACTTTTTACGCAATTCTGTAGCGGTGTAGGTTTTCATAATGTATATTATATACATTATGTATATTTTTCGCAACTGATGTGAGCTTTTGCTATACTAGTCGGATGGAAATCGAATACGAGGCGGTATTTACTAACATTGAACCAGACTCATTTCGGGCAGTGCTTACTAGTGCCGGGGCAGAACTGGCACGGGCTGAGTATATGCAAAAGCGATCAGCTTTTAATCTGCCTGATAGTGTAGTCACACACAAAGGCTGGGCACGAGTGCGTGACGAGGGTGACAAAATCACCATGAGTGTGAAATCAATCGAGGGTGAGGGGATTGAGAGTCAAAAAGAGTCGTGTGTCACGGTAGATAGCTTTAAGCAAGCCGAATCACTACTGACACAGCTAGGCTGCGATAGGAAAGCCTACCAAGAAACCAAACGAGAACTTTGGATGCTTGATGGGGTAGAGGTGACCATTGATAACTGGCCATTTTTAGAGCCGTTTGTTGAGATTGAGGGTGTGTCTGAAGCCGTGGTTCAATCGGTCGCAGAGAAGTTAGGGTTTGATTGGAGTCAGGCGAAATTCTGTGCGGTAGATACGCTGTATAGTGAAAAATACGGTATTTCTACCGATCAAATCAACAACCATACGCCCGAAATTACGTTTGGTATGGAAAATCCGTTTAGCCAATAGAACTATGATCACCCGATACTTCCGTACTCTGAAAGACTCCGAGCTCAAAGAGGTGCCCGAAACGCGCTCTGGTGTGTGGATCCACGCTGTTGCGCCCACCGAAGCCGAATTACTCGACCTCTTTGCTGAGTTGACCCTCGATGAGGCATTGGTCGAGGATGCGCTCGACTTTTATGAGGTACCGCGGTTTGAACGATCATCAGGGGCCACGTTCTTCTTTACCCGCTATCCCTTTGCGGAAAAGGAAGAGGATACCGATACGGCACCGCTCTTGGTGGTACTGGGGGAATCGTTTGTGTTGACTATTGTGCAGCGTGATATTCTGCAGTTCAAACCACTACTCGATGGGACAAAGATCGTGCACACCACCCAAAAGACCAAGTTGTTTATCCAAATGATGCATGAAATTGTTGATTCTTTTGAGCGTGAGTTAGTGCGGTTGCGGCGATCGGTTCATAAAGACCGGGCCAAGCTGCGCAAGATTGGGAACAAAGAGATCGAACGCTTTGTAACCGTCGAGCATAAACTGAACGACATGATTGCAGCGGTTTTGCCGACCAATACCGCCCTACAGCAAATCACCAAAGCCCAGGTAATTCAACTGTATCGCGATGATGTAGATATGATGGAAGACTTAATGATCGATAATACGCAGTTGGTAGACTCCGCCCGGTCGGTCTTAAACACGATCCAAAACGTCCGCAGCGCTGCCGAGGCTATTTTAACTAATACCTTGAACAATCGAATTAAAACCCTCACAGTTTTGACCATCCTACTGACGATACCGACGATTGTGTCGTCACTGTATGGTATGAACGTTCCGTTGCCCGGTATGGATGAGCCATGGGCGTTTGGGGCGGTCTTGGGCGCTATTGTGGTGCTGGTTGGTCTGGCTTTGGCTATTTTTAAAAGAAATCAGTGGTTATGATACAGTGACAGTATGGAAGAACAGCTTGTATACATTGATGATTATGGCCTGCTGGGAACCAATTTCTATTGGCATAAATATGAAGGTAAGGGTCTTTCCAAGCAAGATGTGCTCGATGCAGGTCTGACGAGTGACCGCGTGCAGGTGCATAAAGATATCATTTTGCCGCTGGTGGCAATAAATAAAGAGTTTCAAGAGCGAGGATACGTTATGTATTTGAAAGAGGGCTATCGCTCAAAAGCACTATACGAAATTATGTATAAAAGACGGGTGGAAAAGTTTGGCCAAACCGAAACCGATCGTTTGATCAACATGGCTGATATGCCGCACGCACTTGGTTTATCAGTCGATATTGCTTTATGGGATCCAGTGACAGATCAAGAAGTATATATGCGCAATGGCGACCATGGTACTGACGCATTGTTTGTTGATTACTATGCAAATAGTACCGATGAAGCGGACAAAGAGTATCAAGCACTACAGGAGTGGGTAATTGGAATTATGCAAGGTCACGGGTTTCGATTGGGGACCAGACGAGAGTATTTCCACTTCGATTATCGGCCAAACACAGAACGTAACTACTAGATTATGGAAAAACAACAAGTATTTTATATTCATGGAGGAAAGTCGTACAGTAATTATGCTGATTATATTGAAGATTTGAAAAGCCAGCCACTACGCAGTGTGTCTGACGAAGAGTCAGTAAAAAAATGGCCCCACACCCTTAGGAGCGAACTAGGGCAGGGTTATCAAGTATTCATGCCCAGTTTCCCAAATAGTAATAATTCACAGTACGACGAATGGAAAATTTGGTTTGAGAAACACTTCGAATGCCTAACAGAAGACATCATGTTGGTTTGCTGGTCACAAGGGGGGATGTTTATTGCAAAGTACCTGTCAGAGAATGAAGTACCTTTTACAATTAAATCGCTCATATTGTTAGCAGCGCCATTTGATTATTTTGTGTGTGAAGGCTCTAAAGAAGATGGTGGAGATTTCTACCCAATTGCAGCAAACGTGCCGAAAATCCAAGAAAAAACACAAAACATCACCATTATGCACTCAAAAGATGATTTTGTGGTGCCGTACGAACACGCGCTTAAATACAAAGCAGCCTTGCCTGAGGCTGAATTGGTGACTTTTGAGGACAAAAACCACTTTTTGGTGGAGGAATTACCGGAGTTGGTGGAGAGGATTCGTAGTTTAGCGTAAACTTATGTTGCCAAATTGGTTAGTTAAGGTAGTAGTGACACTAGATGAAAATATCTTAACCGAAGGAGACTACCATGGCCGTAAAACTACCGGTTACCCTCACAGCATTAGTTGATGTGTAAAGGCTTAGGATGAAGTGTACAAGTGCACTGAAGCTAGCCTACAACACCTGTGTCACACAAGACCTGGTCGCTGGTCATATTGAAAGAGCGTATGTTCGCCTTCAGGTTATTCCGTCTATGCCTGGCATGAGTGTCAAGAGATTGGCGCAAGCGCCCGTTTCAATGTTACTTGTGGAGTACTGTCATTGACTGAGAATGATGAACTGTCACAGCTCGGTGCCCTTGAATTGGCGGATGCTCATTGGAGTAAGTTTGTTCGAGTGATTGTGGCTGGACTTATTGTGACCGATGAGGAGAAAAACGTAGTCACCGGTAAATCAGAACAGCTTATTCTCCAAGTTGGTGTGTACATGCACGACAAAGATTTACAAAAGTGGGTCCAAAGATTTTCAGACATAAATCTTACTGAATATGGAATTATCCAAGCATCCGAGTGATCGGGTGCTTTTTCTCTGAAAGAAATCGCTAGTTGGTGCGTCTTCGAGTATAATGGTCACAACATGGCAGGCGAGCAATCAACTGATAACCAAAGTGGCCACGAAGCACGGTTCCTTGAGGCATATGAGCAATACAACGATGCGCTCTTTCGGCACGCGTGTATGCGGATCAGTGATCGCGAAAAGGCGATTGATTTGGTTCACGACACGTTCACGAAAGTGTGGTCGTATGTGCGCAAAGGATACGAAATCGAACAATTCCGGCCATTTCTATATAAAGTACTCAATAATCTAATTATTGATACCTACCGGAAGAAGAAAGAATCATCCCTAGATGCCTTGCTCGATATCGAAGGAGTTGACGAAGGTTCGTTTGACGAACTATCGGAAAGCTCGGTCGAGGCCTTGGCCGCGACGATCGACGGCCGCAAAGCCTTTGATCTGATGGACGATATCCCTGATGTATACAAGGAAGTCCTCATCATGCGGTTTGTCGATGGGTTAGGTCCCAAAGAAATGAGCGAACTGACCGAAGAAAAAGAAAATGTCATTTCGGTCAGGATTCACCGGGGATTGAAGCTCTTGCGGCAGAAGATCGAGGCCCAGGACGAATTTGCAGACGAAAAGCGCAAGGCAGCCGCGCGAAAAAAGGCAGCCGACAAAAAAAACTATATAATATGAAACGCTTTAGCGAACAACTGCATAAAAAATCACAAACTGTGAAACTCAAAAAGAGTGAACAGGCTGATTTGCGCGCACGCATTGTTTCGTACATGGAGTACCATCCATTACCAGCCGCGATGAAGGCGGCCGAAGTTTCTAAGACTAAAAAAGCCACCCGATCAACTATTTTTACCGATACGTTTGCTCACTACGCTATTCCGTACCAGATGCTATTTAAATTTGGATCCGTAGCGGCTGTCTTTGTGTTGGTTTTCATTCCCTTTATGGCCGAACGCAGTGTGCCTGGTGATACGCTCTATGCGGTCAAGGTACAATTTAATGAAGAAGTCCGAGGCAACCTGACCTGGGGTAGTTATGAGAAAGTAGAATGGGAAACCACACTGCTCAACCGCCGTATTGCTGAAGCACGATTACTGGCAGACGAAGGTCTACTAACCGAGGAGGTGGAAGCTGGAGTTGCTGCGGCAGTGAAAGAGCATAGTGATAATGCAAAACGTGAGATTGAAGTACTGCGTGCTTCAGATGTTGACGATGCTACCATTGCTACCATTGCATTTGATTCTAGCCTGTCCGTGCAAGCACAAGCATTTGGTGACGAAGCAGCAGTACCAGCGACAGCCACTGGAACTGAACGAACAGGAAAATTGATCTCCAATGCGATTGGCGAATCACTAGCTAAGGCACCTCAAGCAGAAATAGCGGCAGTACCAGCTTATAGCAAACTAATGGCGCGAGTAGAACAAAATACCACTCGGGTACGCGACCTGCGTGATTCGCTAGCGGGAACAGTGACAGACAAAGATCTGGCTGACGTGTCGCGTCGAATCGAAGATATTGACCGAGCGATCGCTGTTGCTATTGGTTTGGCAGCCGAGGAACCAACAGAACTCGAAGCCCGAATCGCACTAACCGATGTCGTTGTGCGCACCCAGAAGTTAATTGTATTTATGACCGAGCTGGATGTTCGAGAAAAAGTCACCATTGAAGAAGTGGTGCCAATGGTTCCAACCAGCGAAGAAATGAGCAGTGACCGGTCAAAACGAACCGCAGAGCTCACTGCTGTTATTGCTCAGATTACAACTGCCATTGAGACAATTGAGAACCAAGCTATTGCAGACAAGCTAACAGCGGTACAAAAACAACTACAAGCCTCATTAGACCTACTGACGACAATCGATGATTATAAAGTATTTGTAGTCGAAAGTAACGAATCACTCGAGTTGGCTAAAGACGCATTGCAGTTGGTAGCACAAGGAGGATCAGAGAGTCCGGTAGCAGAGGTACCAACAGAAGCGGTACAGGCTACTTCGACCGCCACATCAACCGATGATGGTACGTCTGAAAGTACTGATACCGATACTGAGGCAGAACCAAATGCTAGTTCGACTGAGAGTGTCATACCCGAGGCAACCAGCACCAGCACTGCTACGTCGTCAGATGCAACCGCCACCACAACCCAAAATACCCAATCTGGAGTTGACGAATTACCGTAGTCGAGTATAGTAAATATATGCAACACGCACACCAAACAATCATCAACACTAACAGAATTGCTTTTGAAGCAAACCTGCTAGTGCTCGTGATCCTCGCTTATGGCGGGTCAGTTTTGGTGTAACAGGAACGTACATACTCCAAAATCAACTGACCCGCCAAGTGCGGGTCAGTTTTGTTTTCGGGTCAAGGGGTTGGGCGGTGAGAATATTTTAAGGATTAAAATATTCTCACCGCTTCACACCTAAGCGAGCGGATCACTACCCGGACAGGGAGGAGTGATAGACAAGAACCTAGACAACGAGGATAATGATGGCGGACAATAACCTTAATCAAGGCTTCGACAAGCACCCCGTTCCAGGCAGCTATCTGACCATGCCAAGTGACGTATCAGTTGGACAAGTAGCAGCCAAGCTAGCCGTCGCTGGGCATGGCCAACGAGGACAAAGTGGCGCTTATGAACGTTGTGTCACCTACGGTGGGATCAATCCATGTTTCAGTTTGGATGACTGATCCGGTGAATTTAGATGTAACGGCGATGAGACTATGTCTCATCGCTACAACCACAGGGGAAGAAGATGGACGGTACCTTTAATGATCCAGAAATGGTAGCTACAAAGCCGCCAGGAAACCGTAGTGCCGCGCACCATGCATGGCTTGAAGCGGACGCTACTGACCGGGCAGCTAACTATGCAGCGTACCGTTTAGCGCGAGACGATTTCCTGGATGACGAAGTGTGTGCACAAGTGTTTGATCTGCACGATTCCGCTCAACACCATTTCATTACGATGATACTCTGGAAGCGTGGTGGCCACCCACTTACTATTGACGAGGCTCTGTTTGAGGCGAAAAGGCATCACAAGCAGGTGCAGAAAAGCTGAGAACAAAAAGCGAGCGCATGCAACGACATGCGCTTTTTCTATTTTGAGCCACCACTGAGAAGAGCCGTTTGCACCCATGCAAACGGCATTCCTCCTCCGGTTTCAATAGCTATTTGAACAAAAGAACAAGTTCCACTTACCTGAGAAACTATCTCCAATCTCACCACAATACTATATCTCTAATACCTGTTTCGGGTCGTCGTGCCCAAAAATATGGCTGCAAATTGTTTATCAGTCAACAATGAATCTCGATTCATCTCTTCCTTCTGCACAATTTTCGCTCATATTTTTGGGCACTTTGGACTCCGATGAGATAGGAGAGAGGTTCTTATTTCGGTAAGTGGAACGAACATAGTACACTGCTAGAGTAAAGCAGCAATGCTTGGCTGTGAATATTGAGCAGATGCGACACATTTGTTAGTCTATGGCTATGTTATTACTTAATTATTCTGTTTATGTTTGAAACTGCCACTTCCGCAATTGCGCAGTATGTCCCCGAAGTGACTATCACATTGCCATTACTTGGCGTAGTAGATGTCCAAAAACTGATTGTGGCAGCCGGTTTATTTTTTGGTTTATCACTGATTTTTTGGTTTATTCGATTGGTGGTACTAGCGCGGCTAGAATCACTAGCGAAAAAGACTAATCGACAGTTCGATGATACCGTCGTCGAAGCGATTCAAAGTATTCGCCCGTGGGTGTATATATTTATCGCGCTTTATGCGTCGCTACAGCTTTATACGCTTCCCGAAACACTAGGTTTGATTGTTAACGGCATTCTCTATACCGCCTTTGTCTGGCAGGGGATCCAGGTCATCAAGTGCTTTGTGCGCTATACGGTCACCAACTTTATCGAAAAAGACGAGGATGGCGATGGGCAGGTTGATCCGGGGGCAGCTACCGCCGCGGATATGTTGACACTAATCTCTTCAATCATCTTGTGGGTGTTTGGTGCACTATTTGTACTATCTAATTTAGGGATCGAGGTGACGTCACTCATTGCTGGTCTGGGGATCGGAGGTATTGCGATTGCTTTTGCGCTGCAAGGTATTTTATCTGACTTGTTTGCTTCGTTTTCAATTTACTTCGATAAACCGTTTCGGATTGGTGATTTTGTCGTCCTTGGTGCTGATTCTGGAAACGTGGAGAAAATCGGCATCAAGTCGACTCGTATTCGCACGCTACAAGGGGAAGAATTGGTGATAAGTAACGCAGAGCTGACCACAGCACGTGTACAAAACTTCAAAAAGATGACTGAACGACGGATTTCTTCGCAATTTGGAATTACGTACGAAACTCCTCAGGATAAGGTTCGTCAGGTTAACGGTATAGTCGAGCGTATATTTCAAGATATTACTGCCGCTAGGCTTGATCGAGTACACTTCGTAACGTTTGCCGACTCAGCGTTAATTTTTGAGTTGGTATATTACGTCGAATCTGCCGAGTATCCAGATTTCTTGAATGCACAACAGAAATTCAACTTTACCCTGATGGAACGGTTTGCCGAAGTTGGTATCGAGTTTGCCTACCCAACGCAGACGATCTATACCAAGGTAGTGAGCTAGTAGGGAATAGAAGTTATATAAAAGCTGCCACACGTATAGCGTGTGGCAGCTTTTATTATGTCTTTGTTATTGAGCGTTCTCTAGTATTCTCACCAAAAATGGGGTCAATGTTTCTTCAAATAATTCAGACCGGAGCGCTAAATTCCCTCCCAAACTTTCTTCTAAACCAAAGCCGGTTTCCTCTAAAATCGTTCGATGGATATGGGAAAGTGTAATAGCCCGGAGACTGCCAGTACCGTCGATACTGTCGTCACCCCGGGTCGAGATCATACCAATCACGTCACCGTTGGTATCTAACACCGGGCCACCTGACGCTCCTTCGGCGCCGACGACACTACCACGAATCGAAAATACGTCAGCCCGGTTCGATCCAAAAGTATACAATTCAGAAATTGAAGTTCTGGCTGAGCGGGGAATAAGGTCTACTTCTGATCCCCCTGCCAACAGTGCCCCTGCGGGATAGGCGGCTGCCACAACATTAGAATTTTTTGACCTGGTCGACATCAGATCGCTGTTAAACGGCAGGGCTGGAAAGCTAGATGGCAGTAAACTGTCGTCCAGGCTTGCGTTGACATACAACAGTGCGTAATCTCGCTCACCGGTTCCCATCGGTACTTCGTCGTTGAGGATACTAGCGTTCTCTTGCACCCAGGCTGGTGGAATATACAGCAAAGAGGCAGTGTACTTTGGACTGGCTGGATTACCGTTGCGAACGATACACTCAGCGTTGTTTGATGCCTCCGCCTCAGCTAGTAACAAAAATTGTGCTACGTGGGCATTGGTCATAATGACCCCGTCAGCATCGATAAAAAAACCCGTTCCGGTAGTAGTCCGCAGAAACTCATCCGTGCGGAAGGTGCAAAAAATATTTACAATCGCAGCGAGCGGATTAGTGGTGGTGGGTTCACTTTTATCTGTAGCAGCCGTGACCGCAGCTTGCTGATACGCGGCGTTATTTTGGAGTAGGTCAGGAATAGACCGTAGTCTGCTTGGAAGTGTGGCAAATAGTGACTGATTCTCGTAGCTCGTGGGATCTTCAAGCGCTACTGGAGTTTCTAGATTTGTGGTCTCCCCAGCAAACAGATTGGTGATCTGTATAGCCAGCGTGTTGGTAAAAGAAATATATACAGTCAGGACTGCAACTAAAGCATCAGTAAGAAATGACATAGCAAAAGTATAGCATCCCCCATG
>Ga0307935_1000100_pt1 | contig 39925 bp, 34 predicted proteins | sample OrgLakmetageno92_FD_201827 | JGI IMG/M metagenome (GOLD analysis project Ga0307935, IMG submission 201827) | Saline water microbial communities from Organic Lake, Antarctica - #92 | ecosystem: Environmental > Aquatic > Non-marine Saline and Alkaline > Saline | place: Antarctica: Organic Lake...
CAATCGTGATCGGAATAGTCGCAAATGATATTGCGAAGGAGGACGCCTCCAAGCACATCGCCGGTTACGCGGTGCTTTGTGATTTTTCAGAACGTTCGTTTCAGAAAGATCATGGAGGTCAATGGATGAAAGGAAAAAGTTGTGATACTTTCGCTCCTATGGGGCCTGTTTTGACAACAGTGGACGAGGTTGAGAACCCCCAGAAGCTTGGTCTTTGGTGTAAGGTTAATGGTGAGGTAAGGCAGAATAGTAGCACCAAGGATATGTTATTTGGAGTATACGAAATCGTCAGTTATATCAGCCGGTTCATGACTCTCCTACCCGGCGATGTGATTTCAACTGGCACGCCTAGCGGAGTCGCCATGGGTATGAGTCCTCCACGTTATCTCCAGGCTGGTGATCGAGTCGAATGCGGTGTGGAAAATTTGGGTAAATTGGAACAACTGGTGGTCTCATCGAGATCTGTAAGCGCTAATTAATTTGAAAAAAAAACGTTCCATACACCCTTGGCCGAAACCGAAAGGCGGGCCACATCATGTGATCTGTCATTTCTGTGACAGTGTTCATATCGCAGAGGTAATCCCCGAAGGATCGAGGGTAAACTGTGCGTGCTGCGGCGCGACTTTGTATCAAAATCGGGCGGCCTCTTTGGTTAGGGTCACCGCGTTTTCATGTGCAGCACTGCTCCTGATGCTAATCGTTCACACCGCGCCGTTTATTACGATGAATGCCGGCAGTCTCCAGACGAAACTGACTCTCCCAGCCGCCTCACGGTCTTTGGCGGAGGAAGGGTCTCCTCTTGTCGGCTGGGGAGTGGCACTTTTTACAATCGTCACTCCACTTTTACTTGCTGGCGGATTGGTTTATGTCTGCGGACCGCTGTTGTTCGGGCATAGCGCTCCGGGTGCGAAGTTTGTTACGCGGTGGATCAGTTTCACTGAACCGTGGAATATGATTGAGGTATTTCTTTTAGGAGTGCTGGTCAGTCTTCTCAAGCTAGGGAAATTGGCAGATCTTCATTTTGGTGTGGGTTTCTGGGCCTTTGGAGGATTGATGTTTTGCATGGCGGCGGCCGCAGCAGCGATTGACAAAAGAGAGCTCTGGGATCGCTTGGAGGTGGCTGAAAGTAAATGAAGGCTCTCGGACCGGTTATCCCACGAGGTTTGGAACAAGGCCTTGCTGGATGTCACGTTTGTGAGAAAGTGGTGCCTGTAGCGCAAGCCGTCTGCCCACGTTGTGGCAGCAAGCTACACTTAAGAAAGCCCGATAGCATAGGCCGGACTCTGTCACTGGTGGTAGCTGCGGCGGTTCTGTATATCCCAGCGAACCTGCTACCGATCATGAGTGTCAGGGAGCTTGGAGTGATGACAGAAAGCACGATCATCACTGGGTTAATACAATTCTGGAAGGCTGGATCCTACCCAATAGCTATCGTGATTTTCATAGCTTCTATACTAATTCCGATACTTAAAATCACGGCTCTTTTGTGGCTCTGTGGTGCCGCGAATGGGCTTATTCCCTATTCCGCCAAAGTACTGGGTAAGGTTTACTGGGTGACCGAATTACTTGGGCGCTGGTCCATGGTGGATATTTTTGTGGTGGCGATCTTAGTGACCATGGTGCAGCTTGGAAATTACGTTACGGTGACGCCTGGCCCGGGAGCAATCGCGTTTGCAGGTGTCGTCGTTCTGACCATGTTTGCAGCCATGAGTTTCGATCCGAAACTCTTGTGGGATCAACTCGACCGTGGCGACTCCAAAAAACTTTAAAGACTTAAACATTGAGTGAATCAAAGAGCATAAATGCAGCAACTCCCGTTAGGCGCGCAGCCCAACGTTGGAATGTTGTTTGGGTCGTTCCAATACTAGCGGTCTTAATCGGTGCCTGGCTCTTGTATAAAGATGTCAGCTCAAAGGGACCGACGGTTACAATTCGCTTTGAGACAGCAGATGGTATTGTGGCTGGAAAGACCGAGCTTCGGTGTCGATCAGTCACAGTTGGTAAAGTCACTAAGGTGGAGTTGGGCAAGGATTTGAAATCAGTTGTCGTTTATTGCTCAGTTGATGCAGGGAATGAGGATTTGCTGAGAAACGATGCGCGGTTTTGGGTCGTAAGACCAAGAGTATCTGCTGCGGATGTCTCCGGCTTGGACACCCTGTTAACGGGAAATTACATAGAACTCGATCCGGGTAAGAAGGGAGAGCGGGTAGAGTCTTGGGTTGGCTTAGAAAATCCGCCGGTCACCAGTTTGAGCGTGCCTGGTAGGCGCTTGCGACTGGTATCAGTTGAAGCTAGATCCTTAGTGACAGGTTCTCCGGTTTACTATCGAGGCTACGAAGTCGGGCGCGTTGAAAGCCGCACCCTTGATGCTGATGGAAGACGAGTGAGCTACGATGTCTTTATCGACGAGAAGCATCAAGATCTCGTTCGTCGGAATACTAAATTTTGGAATACCAGTGGTATTGATATCTCTTCTGGAGTCGACGGTTTCAAGATTAGGACGCCTTCACTACAGGCATTGGTTTCTGGGGGAGTATCATTTGGAATACCAGAAGGACTGCCACCGGCTAAAATATCCGAAGATGGTGATGTCTTTGTGCTGCACCAAGATGCGGAAACGGCTGCGTCGTCTAATTTCGAGCCAACCATGCAAATTCTGTTATTGTTCGATCAAACTGTTCGAGGTCTAAAAAAAGGCGCTCCCGTAGAGTATCGTGGAATCACGATTGGGCGGGTCCGAAACTTTTCGTTCGATTACGTGCCTGAGCGGAATAATCAGAAAATTCCGGTGCTTGTAGAAGTCGATCCGAAGTTGCTGCGTGCCAGTGGAAATGATGATGGACCGGACGAGGAGCTCACGCGGTTGAACAGAGAGGTGAAAAAAGGACTTCGCGGAACCTTGAAGACCGGAAGTCTTTTGACCGGAGCGTTATTTGTCGATTTTGACTACTATCCTGAGGAGCTACCCGCTGAACTGACCTACCAGAAAGAATTTCCTGTCGTTCCGACTTTGTCGTCCGGATTCGGGCAATTGGAGCAAAAGCTAGCATCTGTTCTCGATAAATTAAATAGTCTTCCGCTGGCAGCGACACTGGAGAAGATCACTCTTGCAGCTGACGAGACGGCGATAACTGTGGCCGATGCACGAGGTGCAGTTAAGCAAATGGAATTAGCGGCAAAGGCGGCGCGTGAAACAATGGATAATCCGGAGTTCCAGAAACTTCCCGCGGACTTAAGAAAAAGTATCAAAGAGCTCGAGACATCATTGGCGAGTTTAGGACCAAGCGGGACCATGCAAGGGGACTTGTTGAGGACACTCGACGAGTTCCGCTCCGCAATGCGTTCAATGGAGGCTCTGTCTGATACTATCAAAGAAAAACCGAATTCAATCTTCTTTGGTAAAGAGGGATCAAAAGACCCCAGACCAAAGGCAGCAGGAAGCCGTCGTTAGGATTATGAAACGAATCTTTCCCATTATTATTTGCGCGCTGGCGCTTGGCAGCTGTAGCATCGGCTACCCTTCATTTTACACCCTGAGCGCAGAGGGCCCGAGTCCGGATACTGATGGCATTAGAATCGGCGTTGGTCCTGTGATTCTGGCCGAATACATGGATCGGCCAAATCTGGTTGTTCAGACCAGTGCGAACCAAATGGAGGTCGCAGAGCGGCATCTTTGGGCGGGGGATCTTGATAATTCCATCTCACGTGTGCTTTCGGTGAATCTCGGAAGACAATTGAACACTGGGAACGTCAGAACGTATCCATGGTTGAGAGACAGCGAGGTTGATTACCAAGTCGCGATGGACATCCGTGAATTTGTGGCCGGTAGCGATGGCTATGCACATCTTGAGGCAAACTGGAGAGTTTACTCGCTCCCTGGACGGAAGCTTAATGCTTCCAAGACGTTCATTGATAAGGAACCAATTAAAAAAGAGAGCTTTGAATCAATGGTAGCTGCCCAATCGGAATTACTTAGAAGGCTCTCTGTGGATATTGCGAAGAACATTTCAAAACGCTAAGCAAATGGCGTTTGAACTAAACTCTAGGCTCGCTGCCGGTGGATTCGAAATAACCCGCTGCCACGGATGTGTCGTTTTACTGAAGAACGAAGCGAATTTTCCTTGGTTCATCGTGGTGCCGGAGGTTGAAGAAGATGTAGAAGATCTACATCAGTTGGACGAGAAAACCTTCACCGAGGTGATGACAATGGTTCGTATGGTCTCCGATTTTGTAAGCAATTACTTCACACCAGAAAAACTCAATGTCGCGTGCATAGGGAACATAGTGCGGCAAATGCACATCCATGTCGTAGGCAGAAATCCCGGTGATCTGGCTTGGCCGGGGGTTGTTTGGGCATTTGACGGAAAGAAAAAATATATTGAAAAGGAAGCTTCTGAAATTGTTGTCGCTGCTCAGGATTTTTTCAGAACTCGCCAGCTATAAGACAATTTTAAGATGATTTTTTTTGAGATCGCCTCGGAGCTCGTCGAGTGGTTCTTTCGCTAAGAGATATGAAGATTGGTATCGCTCAGATTAATGCCGTTGTCGGGGACTTTCCCGGGAATGCAAAACGTATTTTAGCTGCGTATCGCGAATGTTTGGAGAAGGGGGCTGATCTGGTTGTGACGCCGGAAATGAGCCTAGTGGGTTACCCGCCACGTGATCTGGTTTTTAAAAGCCAGTTCGTGCCCAAGTGCTTGCAGGCGCTGGACTATTTAGCGGACGAATCGAAAGCTGTGCCGCTGCTGGTTGGCTACGTAGACTTCCACTCCGGAGATGTCGGCAAACCCTACTACAATGCCGCCGCATGGTTAGAGAACGGAGAAATCCGCTCGCGTTTTTTCAAGACACTCTTACCCACTTATGATGTTTTCGACGAGCGCCGGTATTTTGAGCCAGCGGAATCCAGTGAGCCGTTTTTGTGGAAGGGAAAACGAATTGGGGTGACGGTATGTGAGGATATCTGGACGGATGATTATCTTCAGCGCCCGTTTTATGATCGTGATCCGGTGGATGAGCTTTGCGCGAAGGGAGTTGATCTGATCATTAATCTCAGCGCCTCTCCTTTTCATTTGGGTAAACCTGAGAACCGTCGTGAGATGCTTTCTAACGTTGCCCTGCGGGCCAAGGCACCTGTGGTTTATTGTAATTCTGTTGGAGGAAACGATCAGCTGGTTTTTGACGGTCATTCCATGTTGATTGATGCGACGGGGAATGTGGTTGGGCAGATGAGTGGTTTTGTGGATGAATGTCGAGTTGTAGATGCCTTCGCCGAGTCTGGAATCGAAGAAGTTGCGGCCGACGAAGCGGAGCAACTTTATGCAGCGCTGGTTCTTGGTTTGCGCGATTACGCCCAGAAATGTGGGTTTACCTCTGTCTGTCTTGGTCTGAGTGGCGGGATTGATTCTGCGTTGACTGCAGTGATCGCCGCGGACGCGATCGGTCCGGAGAACGTCTACGGCTTAACGATGCCAAGCCCGTATTCCTCGCGCGGTAGTGTAGATGACTCTTTCCACCTTGCGAAGCTGCTAGGAATCAGTTGCAAAGAGGTTTCTATTTCTGGCGCATTTGAAGCAATCAAAGGAAGCTTGGCTCCGCTGTTTGAAGGAAAGCCAGAGGACGTAACTGAGGAGAATATTCAGGCAAGGCTGCGGGGAGTTTTACTGATGGCTCTCTCTAACAAAGATAATCATTTGCTGTTAACCACTGGGAACAAAAGTGAGTTAGCGGTGGGATATTGCACCATTTATGGCGACATGTGCGGCGGACTTGCAGCAATTTCGGATCTTCCGAAGACCAAAGTTTTTGAAGTCGCTAGGTGGGTGAACCGGGATAGCGAAAGGATACCTTGGAACACGATTGAAAAGCCACCCAGTGCCGAGCTACGGCCGGATCAGAAAGATCAGGATACACTTCCGGAATACGAGGTTCTAGATGCGATTTTGGAGCTGTATGTCGAACAGCATCTGGGTTCCGAAGAGATTGTTGAAAGGGGTTTTGATGAGACCTTGGTCCGCTGGATCCAGCGTCGGGTTGATCTCAATGAGTGGAAGCGCCAGCAGGCAGCTCCCGGATTGCGGGTGACTTCCAAAGCTTTCGGAATGGGACGGCGGATGCCGATCGTGCAGCAGTTTGTGTGAGGCCAGATCTGAGCACCTGCTTGGCGATGCAAGTTGGACATGTTTTCAAAATTGCGTTAAATTCACATCATGGAAAAGCAACAACTAGCAGATGCTAAGCTGAAGGTGGTAATGGAGGAATTTGAATGCCAGACTGGAACTCTACATCGTGCAGAAACGAAGTGGCTTCACTTGGTGAGCCAAGCGGGCGTCCCCGATTTTCTTTTAGATAAAATTTCAAAGATCCCTTTTGGAAAGGGTATTGCAGGAGCCGCAGCGGAAAAAAAGGAGCCAGTGGAGCTTTGTAATCTTCAGCAAGACCTCGGAAATGTTGCTAAAGAAGATGCACGTAAGACTGGCGTTTCAGGTTCACTTGCCGTGCCTATTTTCGATGACTCAGGGGCTGTGATCGGGACGATTGGCGTTGGCAAAACAGTGCCGTATGATTTTAGTTCTGATGAAATCGACAGGCTTTCTTCACTCGGTCAGGAGTGCGTAGAGTTCCTCTAAGATCGGGAAAAGGCGGTTTATTCCTCCAGATACTTTGAGAGCGTTTCACGAAGTGCAGTCCGAGCACGGAATAGGAGGCTTTTAACGGATGAAACAGAAGTGTTAAGGATTTCTGCGATTTCTTCGTATGGCAGGTTTTCGTAGCGGCGCAGGATGACGGCCATTTTCTGGTTTTCAGGAAGCGCTTGAATCGCTTGATCAACAGCCATTTGCAGTTCGGATTGAAGAAGCTGAGAATCAGGGACCTTTGTTGGATCCGCCGTTTGGTGAAAGTTTTGATCCTCCTCAAGTTGATCGGATGAGACGGTCTTTTTACGAGAGCGACGGCGGCTTTCGTTATAAACGAGATTTCGAGTGATCGTGTAGAGATAGGTTGTGAATTTGTTGTTCGGCTTATAGCGCTTAGCGTGTTTCCAAACTCGGATAAACACCTGTTGGGCAATGTCCTCGGAATCGTTGTGATTACCGAGCATTTTACTGATCGTGCCAACAAGCTGATCCTGATGCCGTTCGACCAAGGATCTGAATGCTTGGTGATCCCCGACTGCAATCTTGGCCATCAACTGATGGTCGATTGCTGTTTCTTCATCAAATGGAACTGCTTCTGAGTGTTTTTCCATTGGGTAACTGAAACTCGGGTCTCCGACTAAGATCATGAAATAATCTAACCCCGAGCTTGAGGGAAAGTTGCGGTTGGAGAAGTTAATTTTGCAGTATTTCAGATACTTGTACAAATTCGCACGGCTTATCTGCCAACCATGGCTCTCTCCCATTGAGATGAACGGGGAAGATCGTAGGGTCTACAAATGATGATACCGGCGTGCTTTGAGCTGCCTTCTAAATAGTTGGTTATGGGTCGGTCGATAATGGTCATGCGGCCCTTGTCTCGATCAGAGGTGGCGTGTGTGAAATAAGCGCGTCCGTTGAGGCGGACGATAAGACCAACGTGCGAGGTGTAACCGAATTTCCAATTCGTGGTAATGGCACAAATATCGCCATTTCGCAGGTAGCTCTCTGCGGCGCGCACCTTATTCTTCGGTATGTGATAGACGGGTAATTTTGAAACGCGTGATTCTATCCTGTCCATAGGGCCTAATAAGGACGGATTGTTCCTTAAGTAGCGGTAGCTCTTCCACTGGACGGTCATCTCACGGATTTCGCGCTGTAGCCGCTGTGCACCGGGGATATTACGGGTGATATTGACGGCGTAGCCACGGCGCTGATTATCGTGGAAAACCTCCTCAAGGTGGTGCATTCGGGAAAGGTAATTGCCATTGCAAATACCGTTGCGGTAGCGCTCGATTTCAACCATGTGGAGCATGTCCTCCGGCTTGTAAGGGCCAGGCTTGAATGCAAGCATTCTGGAGATGGCCAGAGCGTTTTCGTAAAATGTCCAACAATCCATGCCGTTGAGATTTACTACCGGAGATTCCACGTGGTTATCGACTTCCAAGCTGTAGTTGACGTAAGGCGCACCAGTGAGCTCGCGGGCGACGCGAACTGTCCGGTCTCCTATCGGCAGGCGACGCCAATTTTCGCGTTCGGCTTTGGCAACGATGGCGTGGAATTTGGATTCTCCTTTGAATACCGTGCTCATTGGTAGCCGAAGTCTGCTAGGAGGGCTCACCTGATCCTGCCGGCCAGCGGCGTTCACTAGGATGGCTCCAGAACTGTTTGCCGTTGCTAAAGGGGTATTTGGCCCAGAGCAAGCAACCGAGACCGCGGTCACCAACAAAGCTACATATTTCCAAGGATTCATAGCTGAAGCATACAGTAGCATTCGGTTCTCAAAAGCACTCAATTCTGAAATATTTGATCGACTCGCTACCTCAGCAGCGTATCGAATAGAGATAATTCCTTGTAACCATGTTGAAACGCTTATTTTTCTTTCTGCCACTGCTCTTTCCCTTCGCATCTTTATTAGCGCAAACGCCTGAAAAGGAGGAGCGCATCGTAATGATCGGAAACGGGCTGGGAGAGCGTATGATCGATCATCCTCACTTTGAAATCGGGCTTCATCAGCGGTTTCCTGATCACAAGCTGTACGTCAGGAATTTGTGCCGTCCTGGTGATACTGCTGGCTTCCGTCCACATCCCTCACGTAATTCTCAATGGGCGTTTCCGGGAGCGGAGGAGTTCCATCCGCAGCATAAGGTTCATCAAGGTAAGGGCTTTCATCCGACTCCGGATGAATGGCTGAAGGAGCTCAAGCCGGATGTGTTGGTGGCGTTTTTCGGTTACAATGAATCGTTTGACGGGCCGGATGGTTTGGAAAATTTCAAAGGTGAGCTGACAGCTTTTGTAAAACACACACTTGCGCAGAAATACAATGGAGAGTCAGCTCCGCGGTTGGCTTTGGTCTCACCGATTGCGTATGAAAATTTATCTGCGTCGCGCGATCTTCCAGATGGTCGGGCGGAGAATGCGAATTTGGCTCTCTACACGGGTGCGATGGAAGAAATCGCCAAAAGCACGGGTGTTGAATTTGTGAATGTTTTTTCGAAAACTACCGAGCTTTTTCCAACTTTGGAAAAGCCTTTTACCCGCAATGGTTTCCTTCCCAACGATGACGGCTACAAGATTCTCGGAAAGATGCTCTTGGAATCGCTTTACAAGCCTAGTGAAAAGCTTTCGAAGGGATCAGAGGAAAATATTGCCAAGGCTGTCGCAGACAAGAACTGGTTTTGGTTCAATGATTACCGGATGCTCAATGGAGTCCATGTGGATGGACGCCGCTTCAAGCCCTTTGGTCCGAAAAACTATCCAGACGAGCAGAAGAAAATTCGTGAAATGACTGAGATGCGCGACCGTGCAATTTGGGCAATTTCAAATGGGCTGAAATTCGATCTCGCAGCGGCGGACGCAACGACTCATCCGCTTCCCAGTGTGGAGACGAACTATAAGCCGAGTAATAAAAACGGAAGTCTTGAATATGAAGCCGGCACGGATGCAGTCGATGAATTGGAGACTCCTGAAGGTTATAAAATTGAGCTCTTCGCCTCGGAAAAAGATTTCCCGAATTTGGCGAATCCAATGCAGATCTCATTTGATAATAAGGGCCGGATGTGGGTTGCGGTGATGCCTGCTTATCCACATTACCGCCCTGGTGATCCGAAGCCAAATGACAAGCTACTGATTTACGAAGACACTGACGGAGACGGAAAGGCTGATAAGGAGATCGTGTATGCAGATGGCTTACACCTCCCGATCGGTTTCGAGTTTGCTCCGGGAGGCGTTTATGTTTCGCAGGAGCCTCACCTCGTTTTCTTGCCGGATGCGAATGGGGACGACAAAGCGGACTCAATAGAGGTCGTTTTAACGGGGTTTGATTCTCACGATACGCATCATGCCGTTAGCGCTTTCGCAGCTGATGCGTCTGGTGCGTTCATGCTTTGTGAAGGAATTTTCCTTCATTCAAATATTGAAACCCCATATGGTCCGGTGCGTGGAGTTGACGGTGGGTTCTATCGCTTTTCTCCGCAGAAGACGAAGCTTGAGCGTACCTCACAACTCCGGATTCCAAACCCATGGGGCTTTGCGTTCGACAAATGGGGACAGGATTTTTTCATTCATACTTCGGGTCCTTCATGGAATTGGAATCTTCCTGTATCTCTCAAGCAACCCTATGGAATGAAGGCACCTAAAACTCAGGATCTGATCCCAGAAGGCCAACGTGTGCGCCCGACTTCGGGTCTTGAGTTTGTTTCTTCTCGGCATTTCCCAGACGAGGTTCAAGGAGATGCGCTCATCGGCAACACCATCGGCTTCCTCGGGCTAAAGCAGCATGGTATTTCCGACGAGGGCACAGGATATAAGACAGAGTTCAGACATGACCTTGTGAAATCGTCCTACGGGAATTTTCGTCCTGCTGATTTCGAGTTCGCTCCGGATGGCTCGCTCTACATTGTTGATTGGCAGAATATCCTGATCGGGCACATGCAGCACAATGCACGCGATCCGCTTCGTGACCGTATACACGGGCGAGTTTATCGGATGACTTATCCTTCGCGGCCGTTGGTTGAGCCTGCAGAAGTGTATGGAGCTTCTATCTCTACTCTACTTGATAATCTCAAGCTCCCTGAATATCGAAGCCGCTACCGCAGCCAGCGTGAGCTTCGAGGGCATGGTCCGGAGAAGGTTCTACCGGTTCTTAGCGAATGGATTAAAACTCTCGATGAAAAGGATTCCAGTTATTCGCATCATTTGCTCGAAGCTCTGTGGCTGACTTGGGGATTAAACCGAGTGGATACTGTTTTGCTTCGCAAGCTTCTTGGTTCTGAGAATTTCCACGTGCGTGCAGCTGCGGTGCGTGTTCTCCGATACAATTTCGAACTCTTTCCAGAAGACGCAATTGAGTTACTTAAAATCGCTGCAGCAGACGATCATGGCCGCGTGCGCTTGGAGGCTGCCATCGCAGCGACTTGGTATGACAAGCCAGAGGCTCTCGAGGTAGTGACCATTGCCAAAGGAAAAGGAACTGACAGTTGGAGCGAGGAGCCAATTGAGGCCGCTGAATCCATTCTCAAAGGTAAAGAGGTTTTACTTGAAGATGAAAACCCGATGCCTCCGATTCCTACTTACCTTACGGCAGAGGAGCAAAAGAGCTTCAAGGCAGGCCACGAAGTTTACTTCCGAGATGCGCATTGCGCGACTTGTCATCAACCGGACGGGAAGGGGCTCGATCCCGCATTTCCGCCGCTATACGACAGCATTTATGTGCATGGCAGTGCGGAGCGGCTGATCAAGCTAACGCTTCACGGGCTGATGGGCCCCTTGGAAGTAAATGGGAAAAAATACAACGGCCAGGTGCCGATGACACCATTTGGCGGGATGCTCAACGACAAGGAGATTGCTGAAGTCCTCACCTACGTTCGTAACACTTTCGGGAACAAGGCCTCTTCGATTACTCCGGAACAGGTAGCAAAGGTGAGAGCTGAAACCAAAGGCATTTCCGGTTTCTATCAGGTGGACCAGCTTCTTAAAGAGCACCCGCTGGAGAAATGATCGGCGATTCTTTTGTAGAGGTCTCAAGATGAGCATCAGCCGTTTGGGTTGATGTTCGTTATGAATCTCAAGGTCTCAAGGTCTCAAGGTCTCAAGGTCTCAAGGTCTCAAGGTCTCAAGGTCTCAAGGTCTCAAGGTCTCGATTTGCTTGGCCTTTTGGTAACGATACGAAAAACCCCGTGACCATTTAGATCACGGGGTTTTATAAACTAGTTCGTTCTAAGAAACTTAGGGTATTGAGGCCTAGAAGTAAGAGCGGAAAGCAAGAACGTAAGTCAGGGTGTCGAAGTCACCCTTTGGGGTGTCCATTTGTTGGTATTCGACGCCACCCATGAATTTGGCGTTGTGGTCACAGATGTAGTAGTTGAGTCCTGCATAAACCGACTGATGGGAATCGCCACGTCCACCGTTTAGGTCGGTGATGCCGTAACTTTCAGCGCGACGTCCGTAGCGGCTATTGATCCGAACGCCTTCTGGATCGCTCGCTGCCATGTGCTGGACTTGAACAACGCCTTGAAGCTTATCTTCAACTAACCAGTAGTATGGCATTGCCATGATACCGTAGAAGCTACCTTCACGGGCAGCTCTGCTTTGGTCACCGTTGTCACCAAAAATGAAGTCAGTAATCATTCCGAATCTGCCGTCTTCATAGTCACCACTGATGGAGACCGCCCAGTCATAACCTAACGAATCATCATCGCCACCAAGACGATCGACGTCGTTGTATACCATATCGGTTGCGAGGGTCAATTTATCGGTTGCTTCGTAAGCAGCGTGCAGCCAATAGACTTGGCCGTCTTGCCAACCGCTGAACGATTCGTTGCTACCCGCATCTTGTGACGAGCTGTAGATACCTGCGCCAAAGGTCCAATCGTTCTTTTCAGCATAACCCATGAGACCGGTAAGACGGGCACTTTGGTATACTTTGTTAGAGATAGCGGAACGCTCCGGGGTCAGGATCTTTTTGGAAGATTCGGTGGCCTCATGACCAAGGAGAAATTTGTGGTAGCCATACTTTAAGTTGATGGAATCGAAGTAGTTGTCACCAATGGCTTTGCCGAGGTCAAAGCTCACGTAAGCTTCGTCGAGGCCATCATAGCCCCAATCGAGCTCCCTGCGGCTTGGACGACCGTCGGAGACCACGTTAACTTGGTATTTGGCTCCAAAGTAGTTGAGGAATTTTATATTAGTGCCGATACGAGCGCGGCGGTATTCGTCGAAACTCTCGTTAAAGTCGTTTCCGTTGACGTCGCTACCGCTGATATGGGCGGCTTGATATTGGAGGCGGCCTTCTACGCCAATTTCTTGGATAAAAGGATTTTCCGAGTTTTTGTAGAGGGTAGGTTTGCTTTTAAGCATGGAACACCAGTCACCGTTGTTAGACGGCGCTGGGGATGTGATTTCTGATACAGTTTCTGCGATGGCAAATTGCGGCAGAGCGCTCAGTGCGATGGCGGTAATGATATTAGTTTTGCGATTCATTTTGTTGTTTGTCGGGTGATTTGCGAAACTGACACACTCAGAAGAACTAGGAGTGTCAGAGGCTTCACACCGCGGAACCTGATGATTTTCTGAAAATGTTGGAACAGTTTTGTGTGAAGAAACTGTCACATGGGCTATTGTTGATAGAATCTTACTTAGAAAAGAGATTTTAAATTTGAAAAAACTACCCGAGGAGGAAATTTCCGGGTTGCCAAGCGACTGGGCCGTCATGTAGGTTCCCGCGCCCCGGCACTGATGTTCCGGTTTAATAAAAGCCTCATGGTGTAATGGTAACACTACGGATTTTGATTCCGTCATTCTAGGTTCGAGCCCTAGTGAGGCTATTTTATTTTCTGGAATAAGTTTTTTCTGCCAATGGGTTGAATGAAGTTTTCGCTAAATAAAGAAAATTTACAGATCGTTGATCGAACCAAAGTCCGGTGAAAAAAGACGTTTAAAAGTTCTTACGGCATAGCCATCAGTCATACCGGCAAGGTAGTCGCAGATCAATCTGGCGCGATCTGCTTGGTTATCATGTTTCTCGATTTCAGCGACGGTGTCCCTTGGTAGCAGTTGGAAATCCTGCCCATCTATTAGTTCGTCATTGATGTAGCGGGTTTCGAGCGTTTCCCATAACTGGCTGAGCATGCGTGAGCCTTTGTGTTCGAGTTGCCTGAGCTGAGGGGAAAGGAAGACTACCTCGTAAGCTAAGCGTTTGAATAATGCAGATTCTTCTTTGACCGCTGGATCGATCACCAGCCGGTAGCGGTATCGATTGGTTGTGCCAGAGAGGAAGTTGACGTCCTGCTCAAGGTGAGTGGCTTTGATGTAGCGCCCGATGCGTTTTCCGACGAATGGATCGACTCTGTCCGCGCGCATTGCTTGGATCAAACCTCCCAGGGTAGAATTATCGGAAACATCAATATCATTAGTTTTCGCCCAGTTTTCGATGTTTTCGATACGCAGGAAACCGGCACGAACGCTGTCGGAAAGATCATTTAAAGAATAGGCGGTGTCATCAGCCCAATCCATGATCTGACACTCGATGGATTTAAATGAATCGCGAGCTTTCCCCGGTGTGAGTTCGACAGGAAAGTCATTGCCACCCATCGCCCAATCTAGATGTGCGTGTTGGGAATCGTAGATAAAATGGTTTTTTGGTGGGCCACCTGCTAAGGCGAGTTCGGACCACAGCGTTTTGTATTTAAGTATGCCATCGAGAAAGGCCCGCGATGGAGCCATTCCGGTTCTCCTAGTTGAAAATATACGCTCAGTGAGTAAGCGCAAAGTTTGAGCGTTTCCTTCGAAACCTCCGTGATCGCGGTTGAGGTAGTTTAAAACCCGCTCGCCAGCATGTCCAAATGGTGGGTGTCCAAGGTCGTGGGATAGGCAAATAGCTTCTACCAAGTCTGTATCAATGAAAAATGTATCGGACAACAAAGTGTCGGGCTGGCATTGTAACCAGGTGCATATGGACTTTCCAATCTGCGCGACTTCAAGTGAATGCGTGAGGCGTGTGCGGTAGAAGTCGTATTCGCCAGACCAAAAAACTTGGGTCTTATTTTGCAAGCGCCGAAAGGTTGGTGTGTGGAGGACGCGGTCTCGGTCTATCTGGAATGCTGAGCGGTAGTCGTCAGATGCCTTTTGTTCGAAACGTTCGGTATCAAATGAGCTGTAAAATTCGTTCCGCATGGTCGATTTTGTAGAGTGTGGGTAAAGCGATTCAAGGGCAGAATTTCCGGCCAAGGTTGCGGACTGGTTTGGGATCTGCTAGTAAGCAGTGTAATGGATTGTAAACAGGTCATCAGGGCGGCGTCAGGTTGGTTGGAATTGGGGATGCCTGAAGATGCTCTCAATGAGCTTAAATCGCTTAAAGATGAGAGCTCCAAAGAGGTTAAAGTCCTTGAGCTTACCCTAGCGGCTGAAATGGCGCGTGAGAACTGGAGTTCTGCATCAGAAAGTGCGATTTTGCTCTGCTCTTCGACCGTGGATGAACCGGAATATTTTCTTAGCGCAGCGTTTTGTTTACACGAGATGGGGCGCACTGATGAGGCTCTTAAATGGTTGCTTCGTGGGCCGGAGGTTCTGATGGAGATGGCTGTGTATCATTATAACTTAGCCTGTTACCTCTGGAAACTTGGGGAGAAGGAACGTGCTCATAACCACCTTGCACAAGCTGTGCAGATGGATGGGGAGCTTATGGAGTCTGCTCGTCACGACCAAGATCTGGTTGGAATGAAGATTTGAATTGGCTTAATTTCCTGAGTCTTTGTTTAAATCACACTTTGACAGTTTTCGGTAGATCTGAGAATTTCTTGGCATGCAGGCAGTTCAATTTGAAGAGTCGATCGCTGCGATTCTGAAACGGGATCAACGCTATGATGTTCATGCATATTTTTTTCTGAAAGATGCCTTGGATTTTACGTTGAAGAAGATTAGCGAAGACGACCCCGGATCCAGCCGGCATGTGAGTGGGGAAGAATTGCTTGAGGGCTTTAAAGACTGTGCTCTGAATCAATTTGGTCCGATGGCAGCCACCTTGATGGAAGAGTGGGGCGTCAAGGAGTGTCGTGACGTGGGCAACATGGTCTTCCGATTGATTGAGGAGCAGATTTTCGGTAAGCAGGAATCCGATAAACCGGAAGATTTCGAAGGATTATTCAATCTCGATCGCGCTCTACGAGATCCATTTTTGCCAAAAAAGAACCTTCGCAAGAACAGTAAGAGTTCTCGCTCGGAAGGCACGCTTCCGAGTTAGAGGTTTTTCATGTCTTGTTGCTATGCTGCAGTGGTGGCGGAGACGGTGTGTTTGCGGGTGGGGCAGGCATCCACTTTGGGGCTTTAAGTGAGCGATCAGTGTTCCAAGCTAGGAAGACTAGTAAAATCGCTCCTGTAATGCTCCCGAACCCACAGGTGAGGGCTGCGGTGAAGGCAATAAGAAAGGGTGATAAGCCGACAATTGTGAGAAGTGCCGGAGAGGGTTTCATTTCGAAACTCATCGTTGCTAGACGGAGTTTTGAACGAGCAATCATGAGCCCAAGGATCGAGTAGGAAGATATCATCAGCAAGACAGAGAGATGGTAAAATAAGGAGGCTGGAATCGCCCAAATTGAGTTTTTTGAGGCGTTCATTGTCATGAATCCTCCAATCATGCTCAAGCCGCCGCCACTTGCTGCTGAGAATAGTATTAGCGTGAAAACTCCAATCTTAGCGGCTAAATGCCGGAAAGCTGATGCAGCGATTGCGGTTGAAGAGATAATCGCAGCGGCGCTGATGACTGTGCCAGCTTTCATAAGTTCATCCACCCATTCAACACCACCGATGAAATAGCGAATAATAATGTAAGGTTGAAGTGAGACTAAAGTCAGGAGGCTGAGCCCGAGTAGCGTAAAAAACTTCCCAAGCACGATCTGGGTGCGACTGAGCTCGGTGAGAAGGAGGATCTCGTGATTTCCCTCCTCGATTTCCTGAGGCATGAGAAATAAGCCTGCAAAGGGCATGAGAAGGCCACACACGGCCATAGCAACCCACCAGAAGGGCGTTACGGTATTCGGTTCCCAGAGAAGCACAGCGTTCGTCCCAGTATTACTGGAAACGATGCCGTGTTCGAATTCAAAGAAGATGGCAACCGTCGCCAACACATGAATTCCGAGGAAAGGATAGACGAAGCTTGAGCGTCTGAGTCCCTGACGTAGCTCTTTTACGGTCATCGGACCGATACGGTCCGGTAATTCGGTGAACGTGCTTTTTGGCACAGCAAGGGTTAGGGAAGAATATCGGAATAGACACCGGGATCGCTACCTGGGATCTCGATCGCAGCGCAGTTTTTCTCATAAAACTCACGTGGACCGACTCCGCCTATGATCGCATAGGCATAACCAAGCTCGCGGAGAGATTCGAGGGCCTTAAAAAGGAGTGCCTTACCGAGTCCGGTTCCACGTGCTTGTTCGGCCACGCCGGTGGGACCGAAGAAGCCACGGTTTGTAGTTTCATAACAGGCAAAGCCGACAATTTCTTTGTCGCGTGTGGCGATCCAGCAGGAAACCGGCTGGCGTGTGCAGGCTACCTCGATCTCGCTGGCCCATTTTTCAGAGAAGTGATCGCGGGCGAATGCCGCGACGGTATGCTTCTCAAAAGCACGTGCTCGTCGCAGAATGATATCCTGTGCGGACACCTTCTCGTAGAGTGATCCGCTGTCTTCCAAGTCATATAGTCGCACCAGCATGTCTATCATGAGGTGATGAAACGGTTAATTGGATCAGAGGTGAAGCGCCGATTTTAGTAATTTGCTTGTCAGAATCGGCAGCCACGGCTCGTATTGACTACCATGAAAAGTTTCACAGCGATATCGGTATGCGCACTATTCCTTTGCCAGCCACTTTTGGCGGAGAAGAAATGGTATGAAAAGATGGATGTCGGTCCGGCTTGGATGAATACTTTTGGTGATTATTTTCACGGTGAAAAGCGGGTTAGTGCGCTCAAAGGGTTGTCCGTTGACCTCGGTGATGGCTGGCGTGCTCTATACGATACCGAAACGCTGCGGCTTGTTACGGTTTACAAAGGCGAAATCGAATGGGGGGGGACTCCGTGGACTGGACAGCATGGGAAGCTCATGACGATGTCTAACAAGGATGCCCTTCTGGTAACAGCGACCGGCCGCGGCTGGGCTGATGCCGAGGGATCATTTGAGGATCAACGCTCGGTCGAAGGATATGGCGATATTACCGGCGGTGCGTTTGCCGGACATTATCGCCACGGGCGGGAAATCGTTTTGGAATACAGCGTCAACGGCACCGGAATCATGGAGAATATTTCCCAAGACGGTGTCAGCGCGACCCGTTCGTTCAAGTTCGGTCCTCGCAAGGCTTCGCTCACACTTCTTGTAGCAGATGAAGCAGAGGTTTTCAATGTGAGCGATGATTTGGCTTCAGCAAGGGTCGTTGACGGTCTTGATGTGATAGCATCCGAAGGTTTGAAGCTTTCCACCGATCCCAAAAAACCGGGTCGCCTGCTGGCGGAGATTCCGGCAGGGGAAGGTGAATTTATTGCGCAGATATCTTTCTCGAAAGCCAAGCCACCTGAATTTGAGAAAATACCTAATTTCGCGGAGTTGACATCGGGAGGGCCGGGAATCTGGCCGGATATCATCACGACGATTGGTGAGGTTTCCGACGAGACGGATAAGCCTTATGTGACGGATCTTGTGACTTTGCCGGATAATAATCCATGGGGTGCGAACCTTCGCTTCGGTGGATTCGATTTCATCGACGAGGACACCGCCGCGCTTTCCAGTTGGAACGGTGATGTTTGGGTTGTGAAAGGCCTGAAAGGTGACTGGAAGGAACTGAAATGGCAGCGCATCGCAGCCGGGCTTTTCGAGACGCTCGGGGTCAAGGTGGTCGACGGTGATATTTACGTGAACGGACGGGATCAGATCACGAAACTCATCGATCTCAATGGCGATGGGGAAACGGATTATTTCAAGGTGTTCAACCGCGATGTTTACGTGTCCTCGAATTTCCACGAGTTCGCATTCGATTTACAAACGGACAAGGAAGGGAACTTCTATTTCGCCAAAGGGGGACCGGTTAGAGGTGGTGGTCGCGGTTTTGACAAGATCTTGCCGCATCATGGAATCGTTGCGAAAATTTCACCTGACGGGAAAAAATTCGAAGTGCTAGCAACGGGTTTACGAGCTCCGGGTGGTATTGGAATCGGCCCTGAGGGCCAGATCACGACCGGTGAGAATGAAGGGACCTGGCAGCCGTGTTGTAAGATCAATTATTTTGCGGCGAAAGACGCTCCTGTGTTCTTAGGAACCGAGGACATGCGCCATTCGCTGACCGATGAGCCCTTTACGAAGCCGTTGGTGTATCTGCCGATGGATGTGGATAATTCCGGCGGCTCGCAGGTGTGGGTTCCCGAGTTTGCGAAGTTCGGTTTGAAGGATGGCGAGCTGCTTCATCTTTCATATGGGAAATCCAGCATCTTCCGGGTGTTGCCGGTAGTACAAAACGGCAAACTCCAGGGTGGTGTGGTGAAGCTGCCGATTAAGCTGCAGTCCTCAGCGATGCGTGCCCGGTTCCATCAGGATGGTTCGATGTATGCTTTGGGCTTCCGTGGTTGGCAGACCAACGCTGCGACTACCAGTGCTTTCCAGCGCATCCGCTTCAACGAGGAAGTCGGTTTGAATGTGCCTGAGAAGCTCGAATATACTGAGCGAGGCGTGAAGATCACGTTTCCTGTGGAGCTCGATAGCGAGCTCGTTGAGGATACGACCAGTTATTCCGTGCAACGCTGGGACTATGTGCGCAGTTCGCAATACGGGTCGGGCGAATTTTCCGTGGATCAACCTGATGAGGAAGCCCGAAAAAAAGCTTTGGAGAGCGAATCTAAAAAACTGCGCAACCGGGATAATGTCGAAGTTCAAGCTGCCAGGCTTCTGGAGGATAGGAAAACCGTCGAGCTCGATATCGAAGGAATGAAGCCTTCGATGTCCCTGAAGGTCGGCTACGATCTGGAAGATCTGGATGGTGAGGTTCTGAATAGTGAGATTCACGCCACGGTTTACGGGGAATAATATGAATTTTACGACTGCGTTCAAAATCACTGTCGCAAGTGCGGTTTTGGTGAGCTCTGTCTGTGGCGATGTGGTCGCTACATTTAGGCAGGGAGATGAAACGGATGTTCGATTGGACCGATTGCCCGCGCTTTCAGTTCCGGCTGGGCAAGCGCCAACGCCGTTTCTTGAGCCGGGAGCTTTTCAAGTTGAATGGGTGGGGAACATCGACCTGAAAGAAAGGCGGAGGTTATATTTCTCATTTGAAGGCGAGGGTGAAGCGTTGCTGACGATCAACGGCAAGGAAGCTATTTCTGAAAAAGGAAAATTTGGGACGGCAAAATCAAAACGTCTTAGATTGAATCCCGGTTCGCATGAGATCGTTATTCAATACAAGAGCTTGGAGAATGGCTCAGCCAATTTTCGTCTCTATTGGGAGGAAAAGGGTATGGTCAGGCAGACGATTTCTCCTTTGGTGTATTCGAGTATGACAACTGATGTTGCCGCATTGGGGGAATTGAAACGGCATGGGCGTATGGTTTTCGCCCAGCAGAATTGTGTTAAATGTCACGCCCCAGAGAGTGGATTTAGTGCGAGCCCCATGCCCGAAGCTGTAGAAATTGCGCCCATACTAGCAGGAATTGGAGAGCGAGTTTCAGAAGAATGGTTGAGAAATTGGATTGCGAACCCAAAAGCTCTAAAGCCAACCACACACATGCCACAGATGGTAAACCCTGAAACTCCAGAGGGTTTGCAGCAAACGGCCGACTTAGCTGCCTTTCTCGCGAGTTCAAAAACAGGCGGGAAGCCCGCTGACTCACCAGACGCTTCACTCGCAAAATCCGGTGGAGTCCATTTCCATGAACTGGGATGCGTCGCTTGCCACTATCCTGCGGGTGGAACAGAAGCCACTGACGGGACCCAGCGAGTCCCCCTTAACAACGTCGCTTCCAAGTTTCTTCCTGGGCAGTTGGTGGAATATTTAAAAAAGCCTGAGGCGTATCATCCTTTTACTGCGATGCCAAATTTCCAGATGTCGGATCAAGAGGCGGATTCAATTGCAGCTTTTCTGCGCTCCGAGTCTGAAGGTAAGGAGACGGATCTGTCTCTTGATTTCCCGAAGGGGGATGCCGCGCGTGGAGCTGCTGTTGCAGAATCACTGCAATGTGGAACGTGTCACCCGGGTTCACCAGGTGGTGTGCCTAGAAGCGTTTCATTGGAGGGTATCTTCAAGCTCGATTGGGCTGAGAAAGGTTGTGTTTCTCATGTGGATACGCGGACTGACCTACCGGTGCCGAATCTTCAAGAGCTGGAACGGAAAGCGCTTCTTGAGTTTTCCAAGCTCGGTTCAAAATCATTGGGAAAGAGTGTTTCCTCAGAATTTGCAGAGCGGCAGGTGGAGGCAAAGCGATGCACGGCCTGTCACTCATTAGACGAGGAGCAAAGCCTGTTGGATTCAGTTCACATGACTACGGCCGGTCTTGTTGCCCACGTAGAAGGAATTAATGACAGGGTCGATCAAAGCAGGCCACAGCTTACTTTTATTGGTGAAATGCTCTACACATCCTATATCGAATCGATTTTGGCTGGAACTGCTGAACCGCGGCCTCGTCCTTGGCTTGGAACTCGTATGCCTGCTTTTAAGGCGTATGCGAAGCCTTTGGCTGAGGGATTGTCACGGATACACGGCGTTGAACCTAGTGGTCCGCTTGAGGTCGTAACCGATAAGGAGCTCGTTCAAATCGGTGAATCACTTGTCGGTGACGAAGGATTCGGCTGCACTACTTGCCATGGAGTTGGTGACCAAGGAGCCACTGCCGCTTTTGAGGTCGGCGCGAATAACTTCACACAGGTTTCCTCTCGTATTAGAGAGGAATACTATTACCGCTGGATGGACCATCCAGCAGGCGTGGTTCCTGGAAATAAGATGCCACGATACGCCGATGGTAATGAGTCGCAACGCGGAGATATTCTCGATGGTGATGCCTCGAAACAATATCAAGCCATTTGGCAGTGGTTGCAGGTCACGGGGAAATAAAAAAGCCCCGACCCAATATTGGGGCGGAGCTTTTGAGAAGTTTTTCGGAACCGATTAGAGAGACTCGTTGACGAGATTCTCGAGTTTAACGATGTCTGCAGCGAAGCTACGGATACCGTGTGCGGTTTTCTCCGTAGCCATGGCATCTTCGTTGAACATCAGGCGGAAGGTCTTTTCGTCGAGAGAGATTTTCTCCACAGGATCTTGTTTTGCTATCTCGGTGGTGAGCTTGGCCTCAACCGCATCGTCGGAAGCCGCTAGCTCAGCGAGAAGCTTCGGTGCGATTGTCAGAAGGTCACAACCTGCAAGGGAAAGAATTTCTCCTTTGTTACGGAAAGATGCGCCCATCACCTCGGTGGCGTAGCCAAACTTCTTGTAGTAGTTGTAGATGGCTTTGACAGAGATGACTCCTGGATCTTCATCGCCTTCGTATTCTTTACCTGTATTGGCTTTGTGCCAGTCGAGGATGCGGCCGACGAAAGGGGAGATGAGCTGAACCTTGGCCTCAGCACAAGCAACTGCTTGAGCGAAGGAGAACAGGAGAGTGAGGTTGCAATGAATACCTTCTTTTTCAAGTGTCTCTGCGGCTTTGATACCTTCCCATGTGGAGGCAGCTTTGATCAAAATACGGTCTTTCGAGATACCTTCTTTTTCGTAAGCAGCGATAAGTTGGCGAGCTTTGTCGATGGTGCCTTGAGTATCGAATGACAATCTGGCGTCCACCTCCGTAGAGACACGGCCTGGGACAATTTTGAGAATTTCCAAGCCGAAAAGAATGAGGATGCGATCAAGAACCGCGTCAGTAAGCTCCTGGCCGGAAAGTCCGCTATCCTTGTGTTCGTTGATTGCCTGGTCGATCAGAGGACGGTATTCGTCTTTTCCCGCTGCTTGGAGAATCAGAGATGGGTTGGTGGTCGCGTCCTGAGGCATGAATTCCTTCATTGCTTCGAAATCGCCGGTATCGGCAACGACTGTAGTGAGTTTCTTTAGTTGTTCGAGTTGTGTCATTTCTTTATCTTTATACAGGTTGGTTGGAATGGATTGAATGATAAAATTCCGCTAGTGCAGTTTAATCTTCAGGAAGCTTGAGAGCGGTTGTCTGAAAAGGTTGACCAGAAGCGTTCCAACAGTCGCTCCGGTGATATCAGCAACCCAGTCGAAGCCATCGTTTCCCGAGCGCCCGGGAGTGAAGGTTTGATGGTATTCATCAAGCAGGCCAATGAGGGCAAAGAATAAAATTGGAACCAGATAATGACTAGCCGGCACTTTGGTTTTCTTGCTCTTTAGGAGCATCCATGTGGTGAGAATGATACCGCCACCAAGGAAGTATCCGAAGTGGAGTATTTTATCGAGGAACGGGATGCTGGGAGCATTATCCGGCAGGGGCTGCGAAAATGACGAAAGGATAAAGAGGATAACGAACCATAGCAGCAAAGCCGAAAACCAAATTTTGGTTGATCCTAGAATGTGAAAAAAACTATTCAAAGAACAAGGGGTTAGAGGCAGGCTGGTCATTTCCTGAAGCAGCCGATCACTTTTCGACTTCGTCTTCCATTCGCTCCGCAAGCCATTGTTTCATCATCGATTGATAATTCAGGAAACGTGAGCGAGCGATACGCTTGATTTTGGATAACATGCGTGGATCGAATCGCAGGGTGATTGTTGTAGATTCACGGCTGCTGGATTCGTGTATGGACCCAGCCATCAGTTTTGGTCCGAGTTCATGTTCCTGCCAAAAATCATTTTCAGATTCGTGGTCTTCGAAGTCAGGAAGCTCTTCCCAAGATGTAATAATTTTCATGGATTTACCGAGTTTCGTTATAATTCCTATCGTAGAATCTGCGTTCTGGATCACTCATTTCACGAGCTGAGATAATACGTGCGATTTTCCCATCAGTGGTGAAAGCGATGAACAGGTGCCTATCCGCCACAGTCCTGCCAAGAGCGTAGTATCTTGAAGCGCCGTCTTCTCTGTCGTTATCAGGTAGGAAGCGTACGGCAAAAGGGTCTTCGAGAACTTCTTCGAGTTCACCCGGCTTGATAAATGATAGATCAAAAGGTGCGTTGATTAGGTCGAGTTCCATAAGGTTTGTTGGTCAGAATATGTTGTAACGTATTCTTGAATAGCTTCACACAGAAGACTCTAGATGTGGAAGGATTTTGTCGAGTGCGGCTTGCGGGCTGATATCGTGGAGTTCATGGAGGATCTCCGGTTTGCCATGCTCAATGAATTTGTCCGGCCAGCCAATGCGTTCAACTTTCGTATCAATATTGGCGTCATGTAGGTGCTCGATACAAGCGGCGCCAAAGCCGTGCATCAACACATGGTCTTCAAATGTGCAAATAACCTTTGCACTCCGAGCGACTTTTTCAAGCAACTCGGTGTCCAATGGCTTGATGAAACGAGGATTCACGAGACTGACTGAGAAGCCTTTCTCCTCAAGCAGGTCCTTTGTTTGAACGGCTAGGTCGAAAAACGTTCCCAGTCCGATGAGCGCGACATCGCTACCCTCTTGAAGTAGTTCACCCTTACCGAGTTCAATAGGTGAAACGCGGTGGTCCAAAGAAGTTGCGTTAATGACTCCTCGTGGGTAGCGGATAGCAGTCGGCCCAGCGTCATATTTAGCCATCCATTTCAACATGCTGACAAACTCAGGTTCGTTCCTTGGCTGCATGTGGATGATATTGGGAATGTGTCGAAGGTAGCCAATGTCGAAGAGGCCGTGGTGCGTCGGGCCATCATCACCAGAAAGTCCTCCACGATCCATGCACATTCGAACTGGGAGGTTCTGAAGCGCGATATCATGGATGATCATGTCGTAGGCGCGCTGCATGAAAGTTGAGTAAATAGCCAAGAAAGGGCGGATACCGTCAGTGGAAAGACCAGCTGCGAAAAGAGCTGCATGTTCTTCAGCTATGCCTACGTCGAAATAGCGGTCTGGAAGCTCTCTTTTGAAGACATCTAGCTTAGTCCCTCCGGGCATCGCGGCGGTGATAGCGACAATCTTAGGATCATCGATGGCGAGGTCAGTCACAGTCCGCCCAAAAATTTCAGAGCAGGTAGGTGTCGATGCGGTATCGGTTAATCCGTCTTTGATCCGGTAGGAACCGAGTCCATGAAATTTTCCGGGATTCTCCAGTGCCGGTTGATAGCCACGGCCCTTTTCTGTAATGATATGAAGGACGACTGGTTCATTGAGCGTTTTAAGGTGCTCGAAAGTTTTGATCAGTAATGGCAGGTTATGGCCATCAATCGGGCCGAAATAGCGTAACCCAAATTTCTCAAAAAGGACGTTCGGGAAGATAAGGTTCTTCGCGCTTTCTTCGACTTTGTGAGCGATTTTTCGTGCGGCTTTTCCGAGTATGCGTTCCACGAAATCTGCAGCCGACGTGCGAACTGAAGAATACGTGGAGTGTGTCTGCAATGCATTGAAATAGCGTGCGATGGCACCGACGTTTTTATCGATCGACCATTCATTATCGTTTAGCACGACAATGAATTTCTTGGTTGTCTCGGCAATATTATTGAGAGCCTCAAGAGTAGGTCCGCAGGTGAATGCAGCATCTCCGGCAACGGCCACTACATGGTTATCACCTCCCGTGAGGTCGCGTGCGGCAGCCATTCCAAGAGCGGCAGAGAGGCAGGTGCCAGCATGCCCGGCCCCGTAGGCATCGTGTTCTGACTCAGTACGTAACAAAAAGCCATTCAGTCCCTGATACGTCCGAATCGTATCAATTTTGGAGGCTCGCCCGGTGAGCATTTTATGGACGTATCCTTGGTGCGAGACGTCGAAGACAAATTTATCTTTCGGAGTGAAGAAAGTCGCGTGCATGGCAATGCAGAGTTCGACGACTCCAAGGTTCGGACCAAGATGCCCACCCGTAACAGATAGGCAATTGATGAGCGCGCCCCGCACCTCAACGGCAAGATCCAGGAGTTCTTGCTCTGAAAGAGTTTTTACATCTTCAGGAGATTGAATTGACCGAAGGATGGGTCCGAGAGCCGTAGCGTCAGGTGTTTCAGGAAAGGCTGATGTCATTAGAATCGTCTAGGTCTTCGTCATTTTGAGACGAAGCACCCTTTGGAGTGTTTTGTTCTTTGGATAGATCGGTGCCATTGTTCTCGAGATTGGCAAGAGTGATCAGTTCGATGCGTTTGCGGGCGGATGCCAAGACACTGTCACAATGTTTCAGTAGTTGAGAGCCTTTCTCGTATTGAGAAACCAGATTCTCAAGTGGGAGCTGATCACTCTCCATTGAATCAACAATGGTTCCGATTTTCGTGAGCGCGTCCTCGAAGCTCATTTCTTCATCCTTTGCAGGCGGTGATGTTTTTTTACGGGCGGGCATGTTTTGGCTTATTTAGACTGGGGGATGAGAGGATTTCTGGAAAATGCTAATTTCCGTTTTCTGTAGCGACGAGCGCGCGGTCAGAATAGTAGACCATATCCATGCCTACAAGCGAGGCGCGGAATGGATATCGGTTGGTGATTTCCTGGATGCTTTGGTCGCTTTGATAGATTGATGTTCCAGGCGGGTAGGTTGCGAGGAAAACACGACCGTCGAGGACCAAGGACGCGAAGTCTTTGTAGTCTCTCGCTATTTCAGAAGGCGGTCCAGAGCCGTGAGAAGAAGGTGAGATGAGAATGCCCGCGACCGGAGTGTCTAATTCGGAAGCAATAGTTTCAAGTTCTAGAAAATCGGTTTTCTCTGGTGGAAGCCATACAGAGACTCTGTCAGCATACCATGCAACCGCCCATGGCTGGTCAGAAAAGCAGATCTGCGATTCGGAAAGCCAATTATTCAGCCCTAGATTGAGTGCGGGTGCAAAATACGGCGGCCAATGAGGCACCCCACCGCTATCCTTGCGGCTCATACCAATCCGAACTTTTGAAGGTAAGGTTAGGATTAGCGGAAGTGCGCAAAGCCCTATGATGACTATATGATGGAGGTTCCGAATCATCGGTGCGGATACTACGACTGGTAGCTTACTCCATAGTATGGATATAAAGGCCAGCCCGTAGGCTGTCATGATCGGTGCAAACAGGAGATGTGTTTGATTGGGATCGAGCGATGTTGCGCTCACTCCAAAGATGGCGAGACCGAATGCGGAAGTGCCGAACATGAGAAGGATTGCCCATCGAAATTTTGCAATCGATGCGCGTTTGAACGGGTGCATCAGAGAGATGAAGAATAGAGGTGCGACGATAATTCCCGCAAGAAACGAAACGATATCGGTAGATTGAACTAAAATGGATCTTAAAATCGTTGAGAAAAATCCGCGATTCAGAAGATCTGGGGGAACCGTGCTACGCATGGCGTAATCTTCTCTTCCGCCGCCTATTCCGTTATAGAGATTGAAGAAGGCGGTTCCAAATGGAGTTCCGGTAATACCCACGTTACGCATGATTATGAAAACCGAGGGAACGATAAGGATACCGAGTATGGCGACGCCAATAATGCCCCGTGGCTTAAAGGCAACAGCGGCATATATTATGAATCCGAGAGCAATCCATACCGTTAGGTAATGAGTCATCGTCAATAGAGTGAAGAAAATTCCTGCAATCAATGCTGCGGTGAATGGGATACGACCTTCGGTAGAGTTCTCGACCGCACGATAGGCGAAATAAAGAGCGCAACTGAAAAAGAGAAGCATCAGCATCTGTGGTAGCCCGCTGAGGGAGTAGTCCCAGAAAGTTTGAGAAAACAGCATCAAGATCGCACTGACTCCTGCAATTTTGGCATCGAAAATCCTTGTAATGAGAAGGTAGCTCACACCGATGGCCATCAGGAAGCACATCGTTGAAACAGCCGCGATCACTCGGTCCAATCCATAGACCAGTTCTTTTTCCCCCATTTTCCATCGCTCAGCATCATCTGCACCGATGACTTTCAATACTGCGGCATTGAGTAGCGGGTTGAGCGGAGAGTGGTAGGTGTCTTCAAAGCCAGTAAAGGTGATGGAACGCTTTTGGTGGTCTGTGGCGCGTTGGTAATCAAGCGGCCGTATGAACTTGGTTGAGGGACCGTTTCCTCTCGCGATCTCACGAGCGATTTGCGCTTGATCCATTGCATGAGGCGAATTGAGCCCACGGAAAAGAGCAAATAGATTTCCAAAAGTGAGAATGATCAGGAGTAAGAAGAAGAGAATACGCCGGATTAGGGTTCCAGTGTCGATGGGGGTTTTCGAGATACTCATTTGGAAGGGATGGGATACGCTATTCGGAAAAGAAATTAAAGTCCTAGTTCTTTGATTTTTCTTTGGAGGGTTCGGCGGCTTATACCCAATAGCTCAGCAGCGCGTGTTCGGTTGTCTTCGGTTTGAGCCAAAGCGCCGCGAATTGCAGTCTCTTGAAGTTGATGCAGGTTGAAACCGTTTGGTGGAGCAACGGCTTGATTTTGGGATTTCGGACTCGTATTTGAATTCGGTATTTCTGTCTGCGGCTCTTGAACGAAGCGCGGTAGATGCTTTACCTCGATCATTTCTGCGTTGGACATGACGACGCCGTGCTCAATAGCTGTTCTTAGCTCGCGGACGTTTCCCGGCCAGGAATAGGAAATGAGCTGATGGAGGGCGCTATCGGAAAGCGGCTTGAAAGGACGTTTGTTTTCTTCAGCGAATTCGTGGAGGAAGGAGTTTGCCATTAATACGATATCTTCGGGGCGGGCCCGGAGGGTAGGCATGGTGATGGAGACCACATTCAGGCGGAAATACAGATCTTCGCGGAAGGTGCCCTCTTGGACCATCTGCTTTAAATTTCGATTGGTGGCTGCAATCAGGCGGACATCGACCTTAATCGGCTGATTTGAGCCGACTCGTTCGATTGAACGTTCCGAGATCGCCCTGAGTAATTTGACCTGGGTTGCTTGGTCGATTTCGCCAATCTCATCTAGGAACAAGGTGCCACCGTCCGCTTGCTCGAAACGACCGATACGCTTCTGGGATGCTCCGGTGAATGAACCTTTTTCGTGGCCGAACAGCTCGGATTCAAGAAGCTGAGGCGAGAGGGCCGCGCAGTTGACGACCACAAGCTTTGAAACAGGGCGCCCGGAAAGGTGATGAATCGAATTGGCGACAACCTCCTTACCGGTTCCTGATTCCCCCTCGATCAAAACGGTAGCGCGTGTCGTAGCTATTTGTTCAATCAGGTCGGTGACCTGTTTTATCTCTGGGGATTTACCGATGATACGTGAAAGACTGCTGCCTTTTTTGACCTGCTGAGTGAGCTGGGTATTCTCCGCCTCCAAAGTCCGGCTTCGAAGTGCCCGCTTTAGAAGCATTTCAACTTCATCAAGATTTAGCGGTTTGGTGACGAAGTGAAAGGCACCGCGCCTCATCGCCTCGACTGCGGTATCGACCGATCCGTATGCGGTCATCATTAGGATAATTGGAGCACTGGGGAGTTTAGCGGCTTCATCGATCAGATCCATTCCAGAGTCGCCACCCAAGCGGAGGTCCGTGAGCATCAATTCAATACGCTCATTTTTGAGAATGAATAGTGCCTCTGAGTTATTTGATGCGAGGTAGATGTCAAAATCATCCTCCAAAGCGGAGCGGAGGCCTTCGCGGGTGGCTCGTTCGTCATCGACAATCAGTAAAGTGGGAAGCATCGGGAAATCTGTGAAGTTCGTTAGCAGGATCTAATGTGGAAAGGCTTAGAGATCAATAGTTGGGGAGGGCAGCATACGTGGACTCGGGGCGGTGTGCGGCAGGTGTATTAGGATTAATGATCCTTGTTCCGGCTGTGATTGAATTTCGATTTCACCGCCGTGTTCGCGAATGATTCGGCGTACGATGAGTAGCCCAAGGCCGGTCCCGGATGATTTTGTAGTTTTGTAGGGTTCAAAAAGGCTGCCCATGTGTTCGGGTGGTATGCCGATACCGTTGTCGCGAATAGTGATAAGGAAATCCGTTTCGGTGGAACGGGTTTTAACATCAATAATACCGTCTTCTCCTGAGATCGCTTGATAGGCATTCCGTAGCAAATTATAGAAAACCTGTTGGAATTGATCAGGATCAATAATTGCCGTGGGAAGATCCTCACTGAGATCAAGGTTTACGGAAATGCCGCGTGAGCTTATTTCTGGTTCCAGTAGGCTGAGAGTTTGTCGTAATACAGAGTTGAGATCACGCGACTCACGGCGTGGGGTGGTCGGTCGCACAGCATTTAGGAACTGCTTGAGGATTGTATCAAGCCGTTGGATCTCCTGCCTTGCTGTCTCCATGTGGGCGGTTAGTCCCCGGCTTGCGGAAGCTGGCAGCTTCTTCAGTTTGCGCTCCATGAGCTGCAGGTGAATATCCAAGGAGTTGAGTGGGTTACCAATTTCGTGAGCGACACCTGCAGCTAGCAAAGTCAGTGCGTTCAGGCGCTCGGATTCGATATTTTCCTGCGTCTCCGCATGGGTGCTCGTGGTATCGCGTATTAACATCACATGACCGAGAGGGAGTTCGTGATTTTTAGGATCGTCAATCGGGGAGAGATAGAAATTAAGCCGGCGGTGTTCTGGGTAGAAGACTTCGATATCGCGGGAAACCGACTGTTTGGAACCCTTGAGGGAGATGTTTTCGATACCGCGGATTTTTGTGGAAATTTTCTCTCCCAACGAATCGGCCAAGTCTAAGCCAAAGAATTGGCAGGCTGCACGATTGAGAAACATAATCTTTCCGTCTGGATCGAGAATGATCAGGCCTTCCTGTAGCGCTTCAAAAACATTTTCGAGAAAACCTTTCTCCTGAATTAGGCGGGTTACAATTTGCTGTATCTCTCCCGGCTCGACACGGTCGAGACGTGAGACAAGTTTTTCAAGGAATCCGGACTTCACGACGAAAAGGATGTGACATTTCTGCACAGTTGGCCAATCGAATCTGAATTAGAAAACTCATCGGAAATAGAGTTGCAGGGGTAGGGAGGTTTGATTGAATGAAGGCGCAATTTGGCACCAATTGAATTTACGATAAGATATGAAAAGGAAACTCAGAATGGGAATGGTAGGCGGTGGACGCGGAGCGTTTATCGGGGCGGTTCATCGAATGGCGGCGAATCTCGACGGGAAAATTGAGTTGGCTGCAGGTTGTTTCTCCTCGGATCCCGAGAAATCCCGCTTGTCCGGTGAAGATTTCTTTCTCTCTCCTGATCGCGTGTATGCGAATTTTGAAGAGATGGCAGAAAAGGAAGCGGCACTTTCTGCAGACGAGCGTATCGATTTCGTGAGTATCGTAACCCGAAACGACCTGCATTATAAGGTTGCGAAGAAGTTTCTTGAAAACGGAATCCACGTGATTTGTGAAAAACCACTGACGCTAACTAAAGCGCAGGGTGAGGAATTGAGAGCAGTTGTGGAGAAAAGTGGCTTAGTGTTCGCGCTGACACATAACTACACAGGTTATCCAATGGTTAAAGAAGCCAAGGCGATGGTTGCGGATGGCAAGCTCGGGAAGATTTTGAAAATCGTTGCTGAGTATCCTCAGGGATACGCAATGATGGGCTACGAGGAGAAAAGCTCTGAAGATGGAGAAATCTCCAACTGGCGCATGGATCCGAGTATTTCAGGAATTTCCAACTGCATTGGTGATATCGGCTCGCACGCAGAAAACCTCGCTGAATATATTTCCGGACTGAAGCTTGAAGAGGTCGCGGCCGATCTGAATACATTCCTTCCGGGCCGCGGCTTGGACGATGACGGTTCCATGCTTTGCCGCTATGAAGGTGGTGCTCGCGGCGTGCTTTTTGCCTCTCAGGTTTCGACTGGGGAAGAAAACAATCTAAACATCCGTATCTACGGAACCAAGGCATCGATCGAGTGGCATCAGGAACATCCGAATGAACTCACGGTGAAGTTCGCTGAAAAACCACGTGAGATCTGGCGCCGTGGCAATAGCTACAACGGTAAGGATGCGCAGAAATACACACGCCTTCCGTTCGGGCATCCGGAAGCGTTTATTGAAGCTTTTGCGAATATCTATCTTGCCGCGACCGAAGCTATCAGCGATGCGATTGAAGGAAATTTCAAAGGCAACGAGGCTTACGATTACCCGAACGTGGCTGACGGAGTGCGCGGCATGGCGTTTATCGAAGGTGCAGTGAAGTCGTCCGAGAACAACGGGGCTTGGACTAAGCTGTAAGCACCCAACCCTAACTGCTTGCACCGTTCTTATCTGGCAGCAGGATGCAGACGCTCCTTTTGGAAAAGAGAGTTCGCTACTTGGTATAAGCCTTCTCGAAGTGTGAGCGGATGACTTTGTGTATATCGGGGCCGCTTGTGATGGTTTCTTGTGAGCCCATGAAGATGGGCTGTTCGGATTCGGGGACTTGGTCGCGGCCGTGTGAGCCTTTCACCAGGCTTGGATCGAGCGGGATGACGTCCAACAGGCCACGGATGCGGAGTTTTTTCTTAAGTAGAAATTTTGCAATTTTTAGTTTTGGAAAGCGAATTTCAGGATCAACGAAGAGCTCGCAGGGATCGTAGCCGGGCTTGCGGTGTATATCGATGGTGCGGGCGAAGTCTGGGGCGAGTTCATCGTCGATCCAGTAGTAATAGGTGAACCAAGCGCTGGGTTTGGCGATGGCGATGAGGTCGCCGGAGCGGTCGTGATTGCGGGTGCGAACCTCGTCCACACCATTGGTATTTTCTAAGAGTTCGCGAACTTCTGGGATGAGAGATTCATCGTTGCAATAGACGTGGGCTATCTGGTGATCGGCGATTGCGAAAACTTTGGAGCCGCCGCAATCGAGGGTTTCGCGCCCCAATTCATTTTTGATCGAAAGCCAACCTTTGTCGCGGAATAGACGGTTTAAGTGGATGGGTTGATGAACGGCGGAGATACCGTATTCCGAGAGGAGAAGAACTCGAACTCCACGAGATTCGTAGAAGCTGATGAGATCTGCTACAACTTCGTCGATGGCGAGGACTTCCTTGGCAATATTCGCCGCTCCGGGTCCGTCTTTCTGCAGGCAGTAGTCGAGGTGAGGAAGGTATGTGAGAGAAAGGGTGGGTGAGTGTTTCTTCTCGATCCATTTAGCGGAGGCTGCAATCCATTTTGAAGAAGCGATTCCTGCCGCCGGGCCCCAGAAGGCGGGGAATGGAAACGCGCCCAGATCGGCTTTGATCTCGTCTCGCATTGCCATGGGTTGAGTGTGGACATCAAAATGCTTCGAGCCATCGGCGGGGTAAAGCGGACGCGGGGTAATGGTAAAATCCGCGTTTGAATACATGTTGTACCACCAGAACAGTTTTGCGCAGGTGAAATCCGGGACAGTGTTCCTCAGGTCACGCTTGAGCGTATCCCAGATTTTTTCGCCGTGGACGATGTGGTTGGACTGCTTCCAGAAGCGCACTTCTGCGGTTTCCCTATCATACCAGCCGTTTGCGACAATGCCGTGTTCCTCTGGGTGTGTCCCGGTTAGAATGGAAGACTGCCCGGTTGTGGTGAGAGCGGGAAATTCGGGTGCGTAGCTCTGCAGGCCGTGTTTTTCAGCGAACGCATTGATGCCGGGGGTATTTTCTCCCAGCAGGGATTTTGATAACCCGACGATGTTTATTACTGCAAGTCGCATGAATTCAAAACGTAACCACCAATTTTATAACGCCAAGTGAAGAGAACGAAAAATCTGCACGTTTCTTCATAGATAGTTATAGATCAAAATTCGATTTCAGAACCGAGTTTTGCGACATGGATGTTATCTCCTGATGAGACAAGTGCTTTGCGGAGTGCGTGTGAGCTATCCAATTCTCCGTGGACCAGCCAGGTTTGTTGCTTCGTGCCCTGAGTTCGATTGTAGTAATCGACGAGTTCTGAGTGGTCTGCGTGACCGGAAAACGAATCCACAATCTCGATGTTTGCTTTCACGTGAAAAGTTTCACCGAGGATATTGACGTCAGCGGCGCCATCGCGGATTTTCCGGCCCAATGTTCCCTCTGCGCAATAGCCAACGAAAAGCACGGTGGCACTTGGGTCTTCGATATTGTTACGGAGGTGGTGCAAAATTCGACCCGCCTCGCACATTCCAGAGGCGGAAATGATGATTGCCACACCTTCCAAGTCATTGAGTGCTTTCGAGCCCTTCACCGATCGAACCAGGGTCAGGTCTTCGAAGCCGAAGGGATTCTGTTTTTTGAACAAGGCTTGATAGACCTCCTCGTTAAATGAGTCCGGATGAAGGCGGTAGATTTCGGTAGCACTAACTGCAAGCGGGCTGTCGACATAAACCGGTATTGGAGGAAGCTCGTTTGCTTGAAACATTTTATGAAGAACGTAGAGGATTTTCTGGGCCCGCTCGACAGCGAAGGACGGAACCAGGACTTTACCTCCACGTTTGACCGCATCCTGAATTACTTTACTGAAATGCTCGTCAAAGCCTGGTGGCGCTTCGTGCTCGCGTCCACCATAGGTGCTTTCCATTAAGAGAAAATCGACATCTTGAGCCACCGTCGGATTGCGTAACACTTCGTTGTCTCCACGTCCGATGTCTCCGGAAAAAAGAAAACGTTTCTTCACACCATCAGTCTTGTCTTCGACGTCGAGGATGACTTGTGCGGAACCAAGGATATGCCCTGCGTCGATGAAGCTTAGCTCAACTCCGTCTGCAATACGGATGGGTCTGTCATAACCTAAGGTGACAAATTGGCGGAGGCATTTTTCGGCATCCTGTTCAGTGTAAAGAGGTTCAACCTCTTCCAGGCCCTTGCGGATACGATGTTTGTTCAACCACTTGATATCTCCCTCCTGAATACGGGCAGAATCTCGGAGCATGATTTGGCACAGATCGCGGGTGGCGTGTGTCGAATAAATCGTCCCGGTAAAGCCCTTACTGGAGAGGTTTGGAAGGTTTCCGCTATGGTCTATGTGTGCGTGTGAGAGCACGACCATATCAATGGTTTCCGGATCGTAATGAGGGAAGCAGCAGTTGATCTCGTAAGCATCTTTGCGCCGGCCCTGATACAGCCCGCAATCCAAAAGAATGCGTGAGCCATTCACCTCAAGTAAATGCTGAGAGCCGGTGGTTGTGCCAGCTGCGCCACAAAATTTTAATTTCATAACTGACCATCTTCGCCCTGCGCTAAAGATAGGCAATAAAATTTGTTAGGTCACCAAGGGGTAATAGCTACCGCAAATTCAGGAATGGTATTGGTTTTCTATCCAAGATGTTTGTGAAATACCAAAGAGTCCCTGCCACTCGTGATGTATTGCTCACGGCGCTGTGCAGGAAGGGACTCGAGATCAGTGAGGACGTAATTGGCGCGCTTGAAGAATTCGGCAGCCCGATTTGTTAATGCGAACACCCTTGGAATCTTTTTTTGTATGGCAAGTTTTTCCACGTGCTCGACGAGTTCGACGCCGTAACCCCTGGCTTCATGAGCCATCTTCACATAAAGACAAGCGACCTCCGCACAGTTCTCGGAAGCATATGGGTGCAGTGCCACGCAGCCGACGACGTTGTCATCGATAGTCATGACATGATAGTCGGCTAGTTTCGCATAAATATCCTCGTAGTTCCGAGGAACGAGTTTGGTGCGCCGGACGACACGTCCAATCATGCCAAGAAGTTCTGGAATATCGTCCTCCCGAAGTTCACGGATCACACGGTAACTATCCGCGTGAATCATGGTTCCCACACCTTCGTTGGAAAATAATTCATCCACCAAAACTCCCTGTTGCCTACCGTTCAATACATGCACGCGGGGCACGCCAAGATCGCAAGCGGTGGCGGCGGCAATTAATAGCTCACGACCGTCCACATTTTCTGTCTCAAGGACTCCCGGGACGTCGGCGGCGCGAATGGCATGGGCGGGCTGGCCATTTACAAGGATACCACTCTGCAAAAGAGCTATAATCTTTGTGACCTCAATGCGCTTGGCGAATTCCACAACTTCCGTATCGAGTGGTCCGATGCCTGAAGCATCAATGATGGCAGCTTGGCCTCGCTTGAGGATATCGCGGACTTCTTGTGCAGCTCCTTCGTCTGAAATCGGAAGTTTGACGCGGGCGGCCTTGATTTCACACTCAAGGGTCCAATCGTAGAGATCGGTCAAATCACCGCCAAGAACACCTAATACGAGGCGGACGCCCAAGTCCTGCAGAGCAGCTAGATCCAGAAGAGTTTCGGCAACGGCAGGCTCGGGTAAAAGGCCAGCCTCAATGAGGACGCAAAAAACCTTTCCCCTGAATTGGGGGATATATTGAAGAACCGCGCGTAAGTCACTTTTTTCGACCACGGCGAAACGTTAGCTGCTCGATTCGAGAAAGGAAACTTCAATGAGGGATAGAAGTTAAAAAGAAGAAACCCCTGACCGCGCGAGGCGGGCAAGGGCTTCAAGTCTGGGGGGACTTGGGGGTTTTTTTTAGGGGGAAAATTTCGGGGGGAAACTTTAGGGGGAGATTTTGGGGGGAGGGGTTAGGAAAATGGAGAGTTAGACTTTGACGAACATCTGCCCGCAATCGCCGAGACGATGAATAAACAGAGAAAAGAAGCGAAGGAGGCTTGAGCAATTCCAGCGATAGGATCCGAAAATCCACTAAAGCCAATCGCCCCTGTCCCAAGAGCGAGGGCGAAGAAGAGGAAGGTCCAGAGGTGCATGTAATTACCTATCGCAGACTCGGTGCCAGCGTATGAAAACAAAAAACCCCTTATAAAATAAGGGGTTTTGAAAAATTGTAATCTGGCAGCTCAGTGGAATCACGTGCATTTAGCCATTTTTGCCTCACGCACATGGCAAAATGCACGTATTGAGCGTTCGAGAACGAAGATTAGCTTTCTTCATTTTCCGTATCTTCTTCCGAACAAGATTCGTTTTCGCATTTGCACAGGTAGTAAATTCCGGCGCCAACCGCGCTTAGAAGAATCAAGCCGCCAAGAATACCTGCGGAGGATTTAGCGGGCTGCGAGCGGAGGTGTCGGAACTGTGAGGCAGCGTATTTGCTACCGGCTTGGAGGTGATCTTTAGCGGAATCTCGAATGTCTCTCGCTCCACTTGGTAGTGTGTGACGACCAGTATGGCTGAGGAGGGATGCAACATCGCTTTTGAGTTGAGATACGTCTTCTCCAACGCGACTTAGTAGATCTTTCATTTTGCGGTCTTGTGTTATGTTGTTTGGCATTTTTTTGGTGTTTGTATGGATCTTACCAGATCGGCGTTAATTAAAAAGTATAGAATCAGTCATGCCAGAGTTGCTGAATCAAACCCTCTGCCTCTCGGGGCATTTTGTGCGCAGTGATTAAGAGGATTCGAGTATGAAAGTGGCGCTCTAGTAGATAAGATACATCGATGAATTACAAAAAAGCCTCATCGATTGCCGGCGGTGTCTTCTTTATTTCATGCGTCGCGATATTTGCTCAGGGGCACACAGACTTTTGGGAAAGGCCGCCAATTAGCTACTCTGAAACAGCGCCCACCGATCCTTTGGCAAAGCTAGCCAGCTCGAAGAAAATACCTTTTTCGGAAGCCCAAGGACTAGATGCGCTGAAACACGTTTTGGACCATCTTGATATTCCTGAAGATTCGCAGGTATTAGTTTTCTCTAAAACCAGTTTGCAGAACGATCGTATCAGGCCGTCCACTCCGAGAGGTCTCTATTTTTCAGAAAACGCTTATATCGGATACGTTCCAGGAGGTTCAATCGAAGCGATCGTGCAAGACCCGATTTTAGGACCGGTCTACTACTTGATTGAGAAGGATGACAAAGGCATGATTTCGGTTGAGCGAGATCATAATCGATGTCTCACATGCCACGCTTCTGCTCGCACCGAAGGGGTTCCGGGGGTGTTGATTCGTTCTGTATATCCCGATGAGGCAGGTCATCCGCAATTTGAGTTTGGGAGTCATGATGTTGATTACCGGACACCCTTGGAAAAGCGATGGGGTGGCTGGTATGTGACGGGTAGTAGTTCACTTCCTCATTTGGGAAATCGAATATTTTCCGAGGGAACCGGATACGATGCGTCGCTAACTCAACTGCAGACAGTCGACGGTGTGATCGACACATCAGACTACCTTCGCAATACCAGTGACATCGTTTCGCTTCTGGTTCTGGAGCATCAGGTTAGAATTCACTCTCTCCTGAATGCTGCTTCGATGAATTTCAGGCGCTCTCTGCATTTTATGAATATATTGGATCCAGATGCTCGACCGGATTCAGGTTCGGCGGGTTCGGTGGCAGAGAGTTGGGCAAATGATATCGTTGAGGGTTTATTTTTTAAAGACGAAGCAGACCTCGGAGACGGGGTGGAGGGCGACGCCACATTTCAGAAAGCGTTTCTAAGTCGGTTTCCAAAAAGCTCGGATGGTGACAGTCTCGCGGATTTTCGTTTGTATCGGCGAATATTCAAAAATCGGTGTTCTTACATGGTTTACTCGGATGCTTTTAATGGGCTTCCCAATTTATTGAAATCGAAGGTGATTTCCAAAATGAAATTAGTGATTTCTGGCGAGGCGGAAGGCTTTGATTCGCTTAAAGGCGCGGAGCGCGAACGAAGAAGAATAGGCAAGATTCTCAGTGAGACACTTCCTAGCTGGAATTGAGAAAGGTGCTGTATTGGTTGCTTGGGAGGAGTTAGGATTACTTTGATATGGGTTCAGTGACAGTAGAACAAATGCGGGAGATCGAGCGACGGGCAATGGATGTCGGCGTTTCTGAAGCTGAGTTGATGGAGAAAGCAGGGCTCGCCCTTGGACGGGCTATTGGTTTTCAATTTTCCGAAGTTGGAACTGCCGTGGCATACATCGGCAAGGGTCATAATGGAGGAGATGCTTTGATTGCATTGCGAGTTTTGCAGGATGAGTTTGGTTGGGACGTTGGCGTGAGAGCCGCCTATGAAAAAGATGAATGGGCGGAGCTCAGCCGCAAGCAATGGGATGTTTTACGGTTGGATGCAGTATCTGATGTTGGGTTTGAAAAGCATACATTCGGTCCGCTGCTGCTGTTGGACGGTCTATTGGGAATCGGCGCGAAAGGAGCATTGCGTGATCCATTGGATCTCTTAGCTGATGAAATGGAAAATTTGCGGAAGAGAATTGGTGCGAATGTCCTGGCGGTAGACCTTCCGTCCGGAACTGATCCAGATAGTGGGGAAGTCTTTCCCGGCGCGGTCATTGCTGATCGGACTTTTATGATCGGCGCTGCAAAAGTTGGTTTACTCAGAGGTTCTGCCGTGAATGGAACCGGATCGCTGGCCTTAGTCTCAGTCGAGGGCTTAGAAAGTGGTGGTGAAGGTGACTGTGAGTTGATTTGCCCTCAGACAATGGATTTTGGAAAAGCACCGCGGCCATTTGATTTTCATAAAGGAATGGCTGGACGGGTTGGTATTATCGCCGGCTCATCGGAATTTACAGGTGCGGCGTTGATTTCTGTGACGGGTGCGATACGTGCCGGAGGTGGTTTAGTTACACTGTATACTCGTGAACAATGTTGCGATGCGATACGTTCGCGTTTGCCGCTGGAGGCGATGCTGAAGACTTGTGATGATCCGCTGGAGCTACTGAATGAGAGGCTCGATGCGATTGTGGTTGGGCCGGGTTTAGGTGAAATGACAGAGAGCTTCGAAAATAGGCTTCTCGAGTTGATAGCTGAAACAACCGTCCCGATGGTGATCGATGCGGATGCGTTGAATCTCATCGCGCGACGGAGAATAACCACGGATCGGCGTCATCTTTTAACTCCGCATCCCGGCGAGTTCTCTCGAATAGCACCACAGTTTGCCGCTTTTAATCGGGAGCAGGCGGCTGCTGGATTTATTGGAAATACGGAGTCCATTCTCTTGCTGAAAGGAGCCCGCACTATCATTGCGTCCCAGGGGCGAAAGCTAAGGATGAATTCCACAGGTCATCCTGCGATGTCGAATGGAGGCCAAGGAGATCTTCTATCAGGAGTGATAGGTTCGCTTTTGGCTGGGGGTATGGAGATCTTCGATGCAGCGTCCCTCGGCACTTGGCTTTGTGGTCACGCGGCGGAGTTGGTCGTCGCCGACAGAGGGGAAGGCTGCACAGCAACTGATGTTGCGATGCGCTTACCTGAATCGATGAGGAATTGGAGAAGAGCGAACCGCTGAAGAAATTCAATCGAGCAGCAAATGCTATCGGCTACCTACGCTTCTTTTTTCCGCCGGTTTTCTTGCGGCGGATCGGTCGTGAAGGTTCGTCATCCAACAGAGCGGTGTAGATGTAGGGAAAGTCCTTGAGCTTCTCGCGTTTGATCGTCTTGTTGACGTAGATTTCCAC
>Ga0307935_1000106_pt1 | contig 38684 bp, 49 predicted proteins | sample OrgLakmetageno92_FD_201827 | JGI IMG/M metagenome (GOLD analysis project Ga0307935, IMG submission 201827) | Saline water microbial communities from Organic Lake, Antarctica - #92 | ecosystem: Environmental > Aquatic > Non-marine Saline and Alkaline > Saline | place: Antarctica: Organic Lake...
CAAAACAAAACAAAACAAAACAAAACAAAACAAAACAAAACAAAACAAAACAAAACAAAACAAAACAAAACAAAACAAAACAAAACAAAACAAAACAAAACAAAACAAAACAAAACAAAACAAAACAGTAATGGGGGTAAGAGACAGCATAAGAGCCTACAATGTCGTAATAACATGGATAAATAACTCTGGATACGATCTAGGGAAACCAGCTAGAAAGACTTTTAAGTCGGTCGATGCTCATTTGAATGCTATATTTATTTCCTTCGGTAGAAAGCATAATATACAAATGGAAAAAGACAACAGCTCTGCTTATAGAGGTTGCTACTGCCCCATGAGGTCAAATTGCATTAGAATACAAGCAAGGTTCGAAGACTTTAAAATTTGGATCAAAGAGAATTATAAAACCTTTAATGATTGAAGATGGATAAGACATAAAAATAAATTTCACCTTTTTATTGAAATTATTTTTTTAATAAGAAAATTTGTTTTACTTTTACAGTACACTTAAAAACAAACATATTATGAAAACTTTAAAAAAAACAAACAAATCATGAACGGTAAAGAATTAGATACAATTTTATTGGATCATAAAAATTGGATATTGAATAAAGAAAACGGAAAACGGGCCGACCTAACAGGTGCTAGTCTAACAAGAGCTGATCTAACAGGTGCTGACCTAACAGACGCTGACTTAATATACGCTGACTTAATATACGTTAATTTAACAGGTGCTAATCTAACAAGAGCTGATCTAACAGGTGCTAATCTAACAAGAGCTGATCTAACAGGTGCTGATTTAACAAGAGCTGATTTAACAGGTGCTAATTTAAAAGATGCTAATCTAACAGATGCTGACTTAGAAGGAGCTAATCTAACAGGCGCTGACCTAACAGGTGCTAATTTAAAAGATGCTAACCTAACATATGCTGATTTAACAGGTGCTAATTTAACAAGAGCTGACCTAACAGGTGCTAATTTAACAGGGGCTAATCTAACAGATGCTGACTTAGAAGGAGCTAATCTAACAGACGCTGACCTAACAAGAGCTAATCTAACAGATGCTGACTTAGGAGGAGCTAATCTAACAGATGCTGACTTAGAAGGAGCTAATCTAACAGGAGCTGATCTAACAGGCGCTGACTTAGAAGGAGCTAATCTAACAGGAGCTAATCTAACAGATGCTGACTTAGGAGGAGCTAATCTAACAGATGCTGACTTAGAAGGAGCTAATCTAACAGGAGCTGATCTAACAGGCGCTGACTTAGAAGGAGCTAATCTAACAGGAGCTAATCTAACAGGAGCTAATCTAACAGATGCTGACTTAGAAGGAGCTAATCTAACAGACGCTGACCTAACAGACGCTGACTTAACAGGCGCTGACTTAACAGGCGCTATTCTAAAAGGATAAAAAGGATAAAAAGGATAAAAAGAATAAAAAATAATTTCACTTTATTAGTGAAATTATTTTTTTAATAAGAAAATTTGTTTTACTTTTACAGTACACTTAAAAACAAACATATTATGAAAACTTTAAAAAATTTAACTGGAACTAAAAAAGTAAACATTGTAACTTGTACTGGTTATGAATCCCCTATTTTTAGGGCTACGTACGTACAAGTTTACAAAGGGGAAGAACAGGTTTTAGATTCTAAAGATTATAAATCTTTTAAAATGGCTGAAAAATGGGGGAAAAAGAAATTAAGCTAAATAATATAACACAATACTTTTCAAAATATAGAAAGTGTTGGATTTATTTTAGATGAAAATGGGAATAAAAATAGGAAGCAGAGTCAGAAAGATAAAAGGATACGGATTCGTAGCAGTGTTCAAGAACTACAACAATGAAATCATCGTTGTGGCTGAGCATGATCTCGATGCGGGTCACGAAAGCGATGGGGGTCGATACACACATTCAAAACAAAAGAGTTGGGAAGAAGCAACTTCTTTAATAAATTTTAAATAAATAAAACAAATCATGAACAGCTATAAAATGAAGCTAGAAGCATTCACAGAAGCACTTGTTGTAGTCAATGAGTATTTCAAGAGAAAGTATGGTATTGCTAGCTTAGAGGAACGTAAACCTTACGAGCGGGGGCCACACATCTTGAGCCGCTTGGAAATAGAAGAAAAAGCGACCTTATGCTATGATAAACTCATACTATGTTGTGACGGAATCGATGTCTTAAATGCATACAAGGAAGCACTGGATATGGGGAAAGAAACTAAAAAGGCTGACAGTATAGTAGATCTCAGAGAAGCTATCCGTAAAGAGCTTGGTTTTGGGATTTCTAATATTGATTCAGATGTTGCATGGAGGCTAGAACTAGTCAAGTAAAAATCTATAAACATAAATAAAATGGCAAACGAAAAACTAATTATTCAGGAAGAGGGCTTAAAACTCATACCCGAATCAAAAGCAGAAAAAATAAAAAGCGCTTTCGAGCCTATGTACACCATGTTAAAAAACTTTGAAAGTGAGTATAACGGAATAATGGTAGATGCATTAATGGTGACTGATGAGCAATTGATAGGTCGAGCTAAACGTTTAAGATTAGACATAGGAAAAGTACGTATTGCTTCAGGTAAGATGAAGGACAAGCAGAAAGAATACATAAAGCTTGAGGACAAAGCCATCATGGGTGTCTACAACACTTTAGTATGGGCAATAAAGGAGCAGGAAGATGAGTTGAAAGAGATTGAAAAGCATTTCGATAACCTAGAAGCAGAAAGGCTTAAAATAGTCCAATCCGAAAGGGTTGAAAAGCTCAGCCTTTACGTAGAAGATGCTGAAGAAAGAGACCTATCTAGGATGAACGATATTGAATTCAGTAGTTTATTAGCTATTAAGAAAAAAGACTACGAAGACCAAATGGAAGCGCATAAAGAAGCTGAAAGAATAGCAGCCTTGAATAAAGCGAGATCAAAAGAGACGGCTGCTGAAAATGATAGACTTAAAAGAGAAGCTGAAAATGATAGGGTCAAAGAACTAGAAAGAAAGAAAGCTTTTGACGCTGAAGTATTAGAGCAGACTATGAAAAGAAAGGAAGCTGAAAAGCTCTTAAAAAGCAAGATAGCAGAAGAGAAAAAAGCCCTAGATAAGATCGAAGCTGAAAGGCAATCGAAACTTAATAGAAACGATGTTGAAAAGTTAGCAGATTTGAAACAGGATCTGGTTAAAGTGCGGGAGGGTTATAGTTTCACCTCCGATGCTAACGTTAAAATCTTTTCTGAGATCAAAGTCGGTATAAATTCTTGCTTAAGCTTAATAGAAAGCAACAACAGTGAAAAAAATAAGTTTTTCTTATAAAAAATTTTTATAATCAGAAATTTTATTTTAAATTTACAACATAATAACTAAAAACAATCAAAATAATATTAAAATGAGTACAGAAATCAAAACTGGCAAAGTCCGATTCAGCTATGCCCATGTTCACGAACCTTATGCACATGAAGGACAAGCACCTAAGTACAGCGTTTCTCTTATTATACCTAAGAGTGACACTAAGACTTTAGAAACAATAAAAGCTGCAATCGAAGCCGCTTTATTGAAAGGAAAAGAGAAACTAGGTGGAAAAATACCTAAAGTCTACAAAAACCCGTTGAGAGATGGCGATGAAGAAAGACCAGACGATGAGAATTACGAAGGTGCTTATTTCTTGAATGCTAATTCAAAAACTAAGCCTGTAATTCTAGACATGGATAGGGAAGAGATTATATCCGACGAAGAATTCTACAGTGGGTGTTTTGGTAGAGCAGCATTGAGCTTTTATGCTTTCAACACATCAGGTAACAAAGGCATCGCTGTAGGGTTGAATGCTATTCAGAAAACTAGCGATGGGGAAAAGCTCTCAGGGCCTAGAACAAACGCAAAAGACATCTTCGATGACGGATTCGAAGACGAAGATGATATAATGTAAATAAGTTAGTTAGTTAGTAGGCACAAGAAATCTCATACCCTAGTAAGATCTCTTGTGCCAGCATGAAAAGGACCCTAAAACCCTTTAGATTGCATTTAGGATGTAGAGTAACTAGGTAAACTCGTTAGGGGGAAATTCTCCTTAAAGTTGCAAGTTCGAGTCTTGCCATCCTTTCTAAAAGCTATAGACATAGCTATATTAAAACTAACTTATAAAAAAAATCATGGACTTTAAGCACCAAATGGTCGACCTTAGGACCTCAAAGTACGTAGCAAAAAACGATGTTTATTCTTTCCAAATAGTGGGAAGAATTACCAATACAAAAACACTTCCTTTTTCAGTTTTCATTAGCCATGTACGTAAAGACATCATATATAATAGTCTTTGGGACAATTTAAGATTCATAAGCTTGAAACAAGCTAAGAACTTCTGTGTCGCTTTCGACCACAAAGAACATAAATGTGTAGGAGAACATGCTAAAAAACAACAGTAGATGGCTGATAAAATGTATTTAGATATAGAGACTTTCAGCTCTGTGGATCTAAAAACGTCAGGAGTTTACAAATATTGCGAATCTATAGACTTTGAAATTCTTCTAATATGTTATGCTAACAATGATGGAGAAGTGAAAAGGGTAAAACTAGCCGAAGGTGAACATATGCCCCTTAGTTTCCTAGATAGGCTGAGAGACCCTAAAGTTGAAAAGCATGCACACAACGCTTCATTTGAAAGGACCTGTTTTAAAGCAGTAGGATTAAACATTCCTGCAGAACAGTGGCATTGCTCCTCTGTGAAAGCTGCTTATTGTGGGTTTCCTTTATCACTGAAAGGTGTTTCTGAAGCTCTAAATCTAGGCGAGAAAAGCAAAATGACAACAGGATCGTCACTGATTCGCTATTTTTGCATTCCGTGTAAACCTACAAAAACTAACGGTCAAAGGTCTAGGAATTTATGGTACCACAACTTGGTTAAATGGTCAAATTTCATACTATATTGCGACTTCGATGTCATCTCTGAAAGGGAGGTAGATAAGGCTTTGCAGATATATAGAATACCTGATTTTGAAAGATTGAACTACCTACTAGATCAAAAAATAAATGACAGAGGGATCTTAGTCGACTTAGTTTTAGCTCATAGCGCTTATTCATTGGACAACGATCATATCTCTAGACTTAAAAAACGCCTTGGGGAAATAACAGGCCTCAGCAACCCTAATAGCCTTGCTCAGCTTAAACAGTGGTTAGGCTTAAAAATGGGAAGGGAAGTAAAATCGCTAACTAAAGACAGTGTACCTGTATTGATAGTAGAAACAGACAATGAAGAAGTCAAAGATGTTCTCAGGCTAAGAGTAAAATCTAGTAAAACCTCCACTAAGAAATATGCCGCCATGATCAAATGCGCTTGCGACGACAATAGAGCTCACGGCCTATTTCAGTTTTACGGAGCAAACAGAACAGGCAGGTGGGCAGGAAGAATGGTTCAACTTCAAAACTTAAGGAGAAACAACTTAAAAGACTTAGAGACAGCGAGGGATCTAGTCAGAAACGGAGGCTACGAAAACATCATAGAGAAATACGAAGATGTCTCAGATGTACTCTCTCAGCTTACAAGAACCGCTTTCGTTGCTGCTGAGGGTAAGCATTTAGCAGTCGCTGACTTTAGTGCCATCGAAGCTAGAGTTATCGCTTGGTTAGCAGACGAAAAATGGAGACTCGATGTATTTTCATCTCACGGTAAAATCTATGAAGCCTCTGCATCCATGATGTTCGGAGTTCCTATAGAGGAAATAACTAAAGGTAGTGATCTAAGAAGCCGAGGAAAAGTAGCAGAACTAGCACTAGGTTACCAAGGGGGGGTAAATGCTCTCAAAGAAATGGGGGGCGAAGCAATGGGGTTATCAGAGACAGAAATGGCTAATATAGTAAAGGTATGGAGAAAATCGAACCCTAAAATCGTTAAACTGTGGAAAAATGTTCAGGCTTTTGTTGTAAGAGCAGTCAAAAGTAGAAAAAAATTGGTTTTAACAGCCAACAAAAATCTGATCTTTGAAAGCGATGGAGATACTCTAACAATACAGTTGCCTTCAGGTAGAAAATTATGCTATCAAAGTCCAACAATATCAGAAAACAGATTCGGAACAGAATCAGTGAAGTATAAGGGGTTAAATCAGACAACTAGAAAATGGTGGTGGACAGATTCATATGGGGGTAAATTTGTAGAGAACACTGTTCAGGCAATAGCTAGAGATATTCTAGCCGACTCAATGCTTAGATTAGATAAAGCGGGTTTTGATATAGTCATGCATGTTCATGATGAAGCCATATGTGAGACTCCGACAGAAAGCAAAGAAGAAGACCTAAAAACCATGTGCGATATAATGGGGGGAGAAATAGGATGGGCTATAGGCTTGCCTCTAGATGCCGATGGGTACACCACCCCTTTTTATAAAAAAGATTAATATATTGCGGAACTTAACTAACATCGATGATAAATATTAAACCTAAAATAAACGAGTCTAAAACAATCAAGGAATTGAAAAAAATAGCACTTAAAAGATATGAAAACAACCGTGACCCTCTAGAAAAGATAGCGGCTTTTTTAGAAGGTGCTACATGCCTGCTCAAGATGATACGGGAAAAAACCCCAAAAGACAGCAAACTGCCTAGTGTCAGAAAGGTAAAACACCTAATAGTTGAAGCTAATATAGAAGGGGAAGTGTTTTGCCCATATTGCAGAAAGCCTCATTCCTATGACCCCTCAAAAGGAGACCGCTTGGTTGTGCCTTATTGTGATAACGATAGCGAGAACTTCACAATAGCTAGGAATCTTAAATCTTACTGCTATAAAGACGGATATGTTGTAACTTTTAAAAAGAATCAAGCATGATTGAATTCGACAAAATGTTGGACGTCGCTATAGGAAGAAGCTCTAACTCAAAAAGCTGGAAAAATACAAGAATGCCATGGTCTGACTTTGTTGAAAGATTAAAGAAAACCATATTTACTAATGAGACTCACAAAGAGTTCATGGCATCTAATAAAAACGACCAAAAAACTATAAAAGATGTAGGTGCATACGTTGGAGCATATCTTAGAGGTGGTAAAAGAGGAATGGCTAATGTTGTACATAGGCAACTAATTACTCTAGACATAGACGACTTTGCGCACTCTGAAGTGTGGGAAGACTTAAAGATGCAATTGAACAATGCTGCTGTTTTGCACGGCACTCATAAATGGACAAAGGATAGCCCCAGATACAGGCTAGTGATGCCTCTGTCGCGAGAAGTGACTCAAGATGAATATTCAGCCATAAGTAGAAAAATAGCTAGTTTTATAGGTATTGAAATTTTCGACAATACTGGGTTCGATTCAAACCGTTTAATGTATTGGCCGTCGACTCCTAGAGACACGGAGTATTATTTCAAGATGCAGGATGGGCCTTTCGTGGATGCTGATGAAATTTTAGAATCCTATATTGATTGGAAAGATTCAAGCTCGTGGCCGACCTCTAAAGCGATATCTGAAAAAATATATTCTGAAAGCAAAACGCAAGAAGACCCAAATGAGAAAAAAGGAATAATAGGCGCGTTTTGTAGAACTTTCCCCATAGAAGACGCTATAGAAACTTTTTTAGGGGACACCTATTCTTATGTATCTGACGATCGGTACACTTATGCTAATGGTAGCACTGCATGTGGTCTGGTAACATACGAAGGTAAATTTGCTTATTCTCACCATAGCACTGATCCTTGTAGTGGCAAACTGTGTAACTCTTTTGACCTAGTTAGAATACACAATTTCGGCCATTTGGACTTAGATATAAACTATGTAAGCAAAAGCCCTAGTTTCAGCGCTATGGAAAAGCTAGCCTTAGCGAATGATAAAGTAAGAGATACTATAGCCCTTGAAACTGTTTCTAAGTCTCAATATGAATTCGATGATGGCTACATTGAAGAAGTACAAGAAGAAAGTATAGAGACCGAGTGGATGAGGTCTCTAGAAGTAGACCAAAAAGGAAACTTCATATCCTCAGCTACAAATCTCAACATCATATTTTCCAAAGATCCTAGATTAAAAGGGTTGTTTAAGCAAAATGATTTTGATGGTAAAAGATATGTTTTCGGTAGTATGCCTTGGAGAAAAATAAAAAAACCTGAACCTGTTAAAAATGTAGACTATTCTGGAGTTAGGAACTACATAGAAAGCTTCTATAGGATAGCAAGCAGCTTAAAAATAGAAGACAGCATGGCGTTGGAATTTGAAAGGAATCACTTTCATCCAATCAGAGAATTTTTGGAGTCTTTAAAATGGGACGGTAAAAAAAGAATTGATCATTTGTTGATCAATTTCTTCGGAGCTGAGGACAACCAGTATTCTAGAGAAGCTATAAGGAAGACTTTGGTAGGAGCTGTTTCTAGAATATTCAAACCAGGATGCAAATTCGATTTAGTCCTAACACTAGTCAGCCAACAACAAGGTACAGGAAAAAGTTCATTTTTCGCATCTCTGGGCGGGGAGTGGTTTTCAGACACTTTCATGACTGTTCAGGGGAAAGAAGCACTAGAGCAAATACAGGGATCATGGCTAATAGAAATGGCAGAGCTTTCAGGGCTTAGAAAAGCTGATGTAGAAGCTACAAAACATTTCATTTCAAAGCAGATAGACACTTTTAGACCTGCTTATGGTAGAGTCTCTGAGACATATCCTAGGCAATGTGTTTTTGTGGCTACTACCAACAAATATGACTTTCTTAAAGATCCTTCAGGGAACAGAAGATTCATGCCTGTAAAAGTGCAAGAGACGAAAATAACTGAAAACCCTAAACTAATGAGTCTATTAAAAGACTCTAAAGAAATAAACCAAATATGGGCAGAAGCTAAAACATTGTTCGATCTAGGAGAAACATTATACCTAAGTGTTCTTGCTGAAGAAATAGCTCAAGGTAAAAGAATAGAACACTGTGAAGTGGACGAAAGACTAGGCCTAGTAGAAGAGTATCTAAATACATTACTGCCTGATAACTGGGAAAAGTTGGATGAAATAGAAAGAAGAATGTTCTTAGAACAGAGATCAAATGAGCGTAGCGGAAAGCCAAGAAGAAAAGTATGTATCGCAGAAATATGGGTTGAATGTCTAGGTAAAGCTAAACAAGACATGAGCCGATACAATACTAAAGAAATCAACGACCTCATGAGAGGGCTTGAAAACTGGGAGCAATCTGGAAAAACTAAAAACTTCAAGATTTACGGGAAACAAAAGTACTATATCAGGATCAAATGAAAAATATAGAAAGTGAAAAATCTGTAGAAGCGTTCTTGAAGAAATCCATAGAAAAAGATCTCAAAGGAAGATGCATAAAAATGTTATCAGCTCACATGAACGGACTCCCTGATAGGATATGCTTAATTCCTGGAGGCAAGGTTTTTTTTGCTGAAGTGAAGACAACTAACCAGAAGCCTAGAAAAATACAGCTCATAGTTCATAGAGTTTTAAAAAACCTAGGATTCAGAGTAGAGATCATAGAAACAAAAAGCAGAGTTAAACAAATCGTGATGGAATATGCAAATGCTGAGTAAAGAAAAATTACATGGCTACCAGAAAGAGTCAGTCAAACACATTATACGCAATAGAAACTGCGCTTTATTTCTAGACATGGGTCTAGGAAAGACAATATCCACATTGACTGCGATAAATAAGTTGATGTATGAAGATTTAGATATATCAAGCGTGCTTGTCGTGGCACCTAAGAGGGTCGCTGAAAATGTATGGTCGTCAGAATGTGCAAAATGGTCGCATGTTAGCCACCTAAAAATATCTAGAGTTATTGGGAATGTCAAACAAAGAAAAGAAGCTTTGAAAAACAATGCTGATATATACACCATAGGGAGAGATAACATTGCTTGGTTGTGCGGTCTCTATGGAGGAAACAGGCTCCCTTTCGACATGCTTGTCATAGACGAACTAAGTTCTTTTAAGAACCCGAAGTCTATAAGGTTCAAAGCTTTGAAACCTATTCAGTCCTGTTTCAGAAGAGTTGTAGGACTTACAGGGACGCCTGCTCCTAACGGATTAGCAGATTTATGGTCGCAGATATATCTCCTAGACCGAGGAGAGAGGCTAGGAAAGTTTGTGTCTCAATATAGAGAAATGTACTTCAAGCCTGGTAAGACCAACGGTAAAATAGTGTTCAATTACAATGTTGTAAAAGGTGGAGAACGGCAAATATATGAGAGAATAAACGATATTTGCATAAGCATGAAAGCAGAAGACTATTTAAACGTTCCTAAAAGAATAGACAACATTATAGAGCTAGATTTTAGCCCTGAGATGAAAAAAAAGTATGACAGTTTCGAAAGAGACAGATGCATGGAATTGTTAAATTCAATAGAGAGCGATCTAGAAGGTACCGAAGAAGCCGTCAACTACATAGACGTTGCTAATGCAGCTGCTCTGTCTAATAAGCTTTTGCAATTCTGTAATGGGGCAATGTATGATGAAGACAAAAACTGGCATGAACTGCATAATTTGAAAATAGATGCAGCTAAGGATATAGTAGAAGAAGCCAACGGTAATTCTGTCCTAATCGCTTATTCTTACAGACACGACTTAGAAAGGCTAATGAAAGCATTGAAGCAGTATAATCCCGTGAAACTGTCTTCAGAGCAACACATAACCGACTGGAATGCTGGCAAGATACAGGTAATGATAATGCACCCAGCTTCAGGAGGGCATGGACTGAATCTTCAAGATGGGGGAAACCACATTCTTTGGTTTGGGCCTACCTGGTCACTAGAGCTAGAGCAGCAATTCAACGCTAGGCTACACAGACAAGGGCAGACGAAACCTGTAATTATAAACAAGCTAATAATAAAAGGGACGCACGACATGGATGTAGTGAACTCTGAAAGAGTTAAAAACAATAACCAAAATAGGTTAATGGAGGCTGTCAAAGCAAGAATGAGAAAATACACAGACATTTTCTAAAACGGAAGTCTACACAAGAATTTTAAAACTTCACCTATAAAAAACCCAACTAAATGAGTGTCAAAAAATGTTACAACGAGAAAGGAGATGCAATACATTATGCGCGGAACAGATTAACTGCAATCGTAAAATATGAAAGAGTTTACGGCACTCTTGCTGTTATGACTTTCTGCGAAATGACCGCTGATAAATACAGGGAAAGAATAGGTAGAAAAGAGGGCGAAGCGATAGCTCAAGAAGCATTGAAAATTTCCTGGTATGAAAATGCAGCTGAATTTTACTATAAAAAGATAGGGACTGTAGATGAAATAATAGTAGATAACACTAAAAAATACGAATTACCATGGAAAAAATCATAGAAATGTATTTGAAAGACAAATTTCCTAAAAGGCAAGCCTTATTGGTAAGTTTCATAGATAACAAAGAGCAGGAAATGAGAGTCTACTATAAATTTTACAATTCGGGATGCGCTGTAAAATTCTATGCTTCTATTTCGATTAAATACACGGATATGTTGCTGTTTCTCTCGGAAACTGTAGTACAGCTTTTAAAAATGGCTAAATAGGTATCACTTTTTTATAGAAATAGTTTTCTATAAAGAAAAATTGTTTTACTTTTACAGTATACTTAAAGATACATAAATGAAAAACATCTAAAACACTAGCGGATTTTCGTTATATTTACTACTAACAATAAAAAAAATGATAAAAATGATAAAAATGATAAAAATGATAAAAATACTACCTCTACTACTCTTCTTTTTCTTGATGTTTTCATGCACTGAAAGAGGTCAATTCTGCGAATGCACAGCTTTCGTATACGAATTCGAAGAAAACAACTATACAGGTGAATCTTATTACTACTCTGATGACTGCTTAGACCACCAATTTGCTAAAGAGCTATCTCCAACTAGATTTATACGTATAAGCTGTGATGGGAAATAAGACAAAAGCACTAGTCCTAGCCCTTTTTATTTCGGTTAACATATTTCTATTTTCTTCGATCTTTCTAGCTAATCGGAGAGTTGAAATCTGCAAAGGGATTATAGAAGAAAACAATACGAAAATAGAGAGGCTCAAATACAGTAATAAAATACTGTCAGAACGTCTCGTTAATTTGAACCGCGCTATTGAATTCAGTAAAAAGATCAACAGGTAGATTCTTTCAATCTTTAACTAACCCCCTATTCTATATGTTTAAAACAACTTTCATATACTTAGCTTTTTTATTTCTAGCTTTTATCGTAGGTTTATTTTCTTCTGATTTTTTATTCGGTTCAAAAGGCACAGCAGTGATAAAAGAAGTCGTAGAGATAGTAGAAGTCTGCGATGAATCTTTAAACACTGTTCCTATCAGCATCGAGCCTATTGAGAACCTTAAAAAGAAGAACAAGATACTGACCATAAAAAAAGCACAGAAAAGCTATGTGGCTTCAAATCAAAGTGCAGGTTATATGAAATACACTTATGTGGACAGCCTAAAAAACGGGATAGTCACCTCTACTATAGAAGCTAAGAGTATAAGTAACAGAAAAGTAAGCTTAAAGACACACAATACTACAACCACTAAAACTGTTAGGGAGAATGTTAGGTATCTAGGCTCTTCGTTTTCGTATCAACCCGGATACGGTATGAGCGGTCTTAGCCTAATGGTGTATCTCTCTAAAAGGAGATTCTTAATAGGCACAGGACTAGAAATGGATCTCACCAACTTAAAGGAATCTAAAATTAAAGGTGTTTTAGCTTTCAGATTCTAACACCTTTTTATAGTTCTCTCAATGTAAAAAGACAGAACCAATTCATAGATCACTCTATTTCTTTCCCTTATATTTTCAATTTCTTTTTTTTCTTCTAAGGTTGTGTTGTCAGACCTTCTCATTGCTTATTTTTTGTTTAAGGTTGATAAAACAGCATCGAAAACTTTCTTCGATGATGCCTCCAATGTTTCAAGTCTGGCTAGTTGATTTTCTAAGTTTGATAGTACTGAATTCGTTTTAACATCTGCTATGTCATTCAGCATTTTTGTATGGTTCTTAAGGTCGTCCCTGTGAGCAGATACGGCTTGGACATGATCTTTTTCTTTGGCTAACACTCTTTTAAGCATCATTTTCCTGTCCGAAATTAACCCGAACACTATGACTGTTCCTAGAGATACCACTCCATAGAAATACCATACAGCAATGCAGCTGATGCCTTCGGGGACCTTGAAAACTTCAGGAAAGTCTACAGCATTCACTATTCAGCTTTTTTACGCTTTCCTACTAAGTATTTGAAATCCCTTTCAGGAAAAGCGATGCTTATTATTCTAAACATAGCATAGAGCATGAAAACCAATATGAATGCCCAAAATGGTATATCCATCCAATTTATATCACTCAATATGCCCATAATTGCTAAAAGCAACACTGCTGAGTCTTTAAGTACTCTCATAGTTATAAAATTTTAATTTGGTCGATTTTTGCCCCCGTTATATCTGCTGCAGAAACCTGCCCTTGAATTCCAGGGGGAGTAGTGTTCGCTCCTGCAGCTATATGCACGTGGGCATTGTATACAGATACAAAGGTATTAAAATTATTCTTCAATTCATCAAAAGCAGTTTTTAAGGCACTATATCGTACTGCATTGTCAGTGGCTCCGTCTCCTATTTCGCAAGTGCCATCCTTTTTAAGGTAGACAGAAAAGGAAACCGTGCCATTTTCTTTTAAACTGAATATCCTTTTTTCTCCTGGTTGAGACACTTGGTTCTTATTCAAGTAGCCTAAAATGATATCATCTCCCACCTCTGCTGTTTTCGCATATATAGCTATCATGTCCTTAATAGGCGCTGAATCATCCCCGAAGCTTGAGACTTGGTCTGCTGTTTTTGCTCCGTATTGTTGTATTTTCAATATCCTACGGAACTTTCTTATGTAGATATCTTTTACTATACTGAAAGTTATCATTCTTCGAATATGTTTTTAGGTTTTTCACCATTAAATGTTTCAGGCAAAACCAAACTCAATGTCATAGTTTCAGAAGAGTTGTTTTCTAACACCAACATTGAAGCTATCATCAGCCGACTCTTTCTATATAAAGAGAGGTATTTGTTTTGCACTTCTACTATATCTCCGCATTTTAAAGTTACGTCTATCTTGTTAGTCGTGACGACGAAAGATATGTTCTTCAGTTCATTAGATAAAGCATTGTCAACCGCCTTTTTAGTATCTGTTTCTGTTCCTGACGATAGGGTCTTAACTGTTCTCCTGCTAATCAGTTGCACTATAGGATTTACAGCTTCGTCTACTGGAGCTAAAGATACATTGTCTTTGCTTGGTTGTCCGATAACTGTTATTTTAGAATGGATACCTTGCCCATTAACATCTAACGCCATGCTAATGGTATTTGTAGTTGAAAAAGAAGCTTTGGGGCTACTTGCATCGCCAGGTCTAAAAAACAACAGTTTCCCATCTTGAGTATGGCTCAGAGTTACATTCCTTTGAGAAGCTAATTTAGAAATAAAAGCTTTGATCGACTCTGTAGGTTCAGCAGCGATTTTAGCATACTGTAGACTCATATCGGTTTGTACTGAACTATCTACTTTCACGGATATTCCAAACTCAGACACGAGGCTCTCAGCTAGCTCAGTTAGCGAAACGTTGGATCTCTCTAGAGGGTATAGGCTATAAGGCACAGAACAGTCTTCTAAAACTCCAGGCTTACTGTAGCCGCTCAATACTTGAAGAGAATCTTTTTTAGAGCTTTGAAAACTGTGTGAAACAATGTACCCTGTCAACAAAAGCTCTCCTGCATCAGTGTATATTTCTATGAGGTTGTAAGTCAGAGGCTTAAAAATAAATCTATGTTCTAAGTTGTCGGGGTCAAATCTTGCTTTTATAGAAAATGTAGACCCTACAGAATCCAATTTGTAGTTTATTGATAAGCTGCTAAAAAACTTGAAGAATTTCCCTCTTATTTTTATTTTCATTACACAAAATATTTAATGGATCTCCCTATCTTCAGTTTGAAAAGTTCGTTGTTTTTTATACCATTTATCTTTCTTAATGCTTCTATGTTTTTGTCGTCTACATCAAGTCCCATAAACCTATGGGCTATCAATATGAGATTGGAATCCTTTTTCAATTCTATTGTTCTTTCTTGTCTTACATTGAATGATAGTAAAAACAAAGATCTAGATGTGAATGAAACTAAGTCAGATAGCACATTCTGTATCTGAACTGTAGGCATCCACGCTGTTTCAACTTCATATATACCTACTTGGTAAGAATCTAAAGTTAGCAGATAGTCTCCATATAAATCAGATAGCTTTTTGCTTACTCTTTCAATGTCTCCTCTTGTCACATAGTCGCCCTCTTGTGGGTTTACAACAGATATGCATGTCGCTGCTATTGCAGTGGCTGCTTGTGCTTCAAAGTCGTATTTATTGAATAGAGATGCTTGAGGAATTTTCAGGTCTGTGTATGCTTTTAAGAAAGATTCAAGCTTTGAGAAAGAACTGCTGTTGAAAAATGCTGGGCTTTTTAGAATTCCTTGAATAGCTTCGAAAGAATCCTTTGTGTCTACAGATATACGATCTGCCGCAGCTGACGACGCACTGACAACATTAATATAGTCGTTGAAACTATCTTTATCGGGTTTGAATTTGGAAGAAACTAATGCTACATTCTCTTTGACAGCTCCTACATCTTCTGAGCTAGGAGAAGAATTCTCAGAGAAAAAAACCAATGACGCTTCATAAGCTGCAGAAGCTTTTTCGAGAACTTGATCCTGTATTGAAATTTCATCTTCTGGAAATTCTCCTTCTATGCTCTCCCAAAAATCTATATTCACTTCTGTGACATTGAAGCTTGTGTCCTTTCTTTTCAACTTTACTGGTTGCCCTTTTAAAGTACCGTAAAAAGGATGTTCTATTGTCCACGCTCTGTTATCATTCGCAGATTCTTCAAATCTATCACATTGCTCAATGTTATCTATACCTTGAAACCAAAACACTAAAGGGTATAAGTTGCTTTGAGGTTGTCGACGCTCAATGAGAGACCCAGGAGAATTTATGAATTCATATTTTGCAGTGTTGAAATCTTTAGATTTTTCACCGCTTTTCCATAATGGGCTGTACTTTTTACCGTCTCCGCACGTAATGGTGAAAGATATATCGTTTAACCTGTCTACCCAACTCATTTTAAAGCTTTTAAAAATTGAAATTCTGCGTGTTTTTTGAAACTAAAACTCATTTTTTCAGACGCTGCTATTGCAGATGATCTAACATACCCTTTACCTGACACTGAACTGTCAGGAGATCTCCTAACAGTGTAGAGTTTCTTGAGTTTGAAACGTACTTTTCCTGTTTTCACATTCTTACTGAGACCTTTTACAGAATATATCATTCCTATGCTTTTACCTTTAGTTTTTCCGCTAGCCAGAAACATATTTCTTTTTCCTGCTTTCACAGTGCTAAAAACTGCGGCTACGAATTTACTGCTGCCTGATCCTGAATGGCTCTTGAAAGCTCTAGAAGCATTGTGGGCTGCTACTTTATTAGCATAGTTTCTAGAGCGTACTGCTTTCCCCGAACTATTTGACGTTCTAGCCTCGTCATGAGGAACTATCTTACGTCCTACTATTTTCCCCCCTTCTTCGTGAGCTTCTAAGTTCTTTAGAAGCTCCTGACCTACAGACGAGTCTATCCCAGCTTTAGATACTAGGGAATTTATATTGAACCCGCTAGCTTTTTCAACTCTTGAAAATTTCTTGAAAAACGTTTTACGTCTAGTCACGAATTTTCCCGCAGCATGGACTGGAATATTCTTTTTAGTAGTGAAAGCTGCTTCGTTCAGAGTATTACGAACAGCGCTTGGAAAAGCAGATCTGTTTAGCTTTTCCAACTTAGCTGAATATGCAATAAGCTCTTTAGTGTTAACATTTAGTACTGCCATTTGGTAGAAGTGTTTCCATTAGAATAGTAAGTAGATCCGCCCAACTTAAAAACAATCCCGTCTATACCTGGAAAGAAACCAATTTGAGTCCCTGCAGAAGCATTCATCGGGTAAGAGGTTAGGACATTTTGGATAAAAGTGTACAGGAGTTGACTATTGGAATCCACGAACACATTCGTAGTTTTTTGAAAGCTAGAATCTATAGAGAAAGAACTAACTTCAGAGAGCGTCAAAGTATTTTCATCAAAATTTTGCTTGGACACGTCATTGTTATTAGCACTACTGTTCACTGATCCTGCTGAATTAGTAAAGTAAATGAAACTCCCGTCGCAATACATGTAAGGATAATTGTCAGTGCCGTCGGTTTTAGTAAAAGTGACTTCTCCTTCTAAAGTCATGTTGGAGCTTTCTAAAAATGAAAAGATCCTATATGAGGTTAATACAGTGTCAATTGTCAAGCATATTGCTCTTCCTTTAAAAAAGATGACCTCCAACACCTCTATACTGTTGTTAGAAGTAAGAACAGCAATAGGTCCTTCTAATGAAAAAGACTTAGGGAAATCATTGAATATTATACCTTTTCTAAAATAGTAAGCCTTTGTGCTTTCATTGAAGCTTAAAGGTGTTCCGAAAGAAGCATTCACCGATACGTCCCCCGAAACAGCCGAACTAAGATCAACAACAGTTGTTCCCGCGCGGTTTAAAACTATCAAAACTGTTGAAGATGCTTGGATATCGCTAGTTGAGTTCACTGGGATTGACAGAGCGCCACCGTTTCCGCTTACCATGTTATATACCTCAGAAGAACTTAAAGCGTCTGACAAGACTCCTATGAAGATGTATTCGTCTGGAAGAACATCGAAGTTAAAGCCCGTTAAAATGCTTTGAGAAGACACAGTTAGAACTTGCCTTTTATCATTCAGATTATTCACGAAAAGCTTAAGAGCGTCCAAGAGCTGGTAACCGTTGACCTCGTTATCTTCATTCCCGTTGAATACTAATCCAGCATCTCTGACTATTTTATATACGTTGGTTATTATGTCTCCATACAGTTCCCTGACCACAGGAGTACCCTGGTTAGTTATGGTTTCATTTAATATTTGGCCATCTGGAAACAATAAATCGTTTCCGTCTTGAGGGACTTGTAAGGTTTTTAGTGTTTTCATTGTGAATTTATTATATCCATATTCCTAAATAGTTGAGTCTTGGAGGCTCTTCTAATTCAGTGGCTCCGCATATCACTCTAACACTCGTCGGGTTAATTGTTGGGTACAACGCCCAGCGGCACCACATGTAGTCGTCATCATTTACGTCGCCGTCAAACCTGACCCTAGAATGTGAAGCCATGAACCCTTTCAAATCTGCTATTGTTTTACCTGCAGGAGGAGCAACATCTACGTAGTTTGCTAGGAAATTGTCGGCATTGTTTACATCGTCTTGCCAGTTCAAAACCGCCACATTTGAATCTGATGTTATTTTAATGTTGTCTAGGTTGAAGTCCTGTATGGCTTGTTTGTCCGCTGGTGTCATTAAGCCATTTCGCGCTGTGCCTATTTGGCTGGTTTCAATAGCTAGATAGTTAGAACTGCTTGCGCCATTTACCCTCTCTGAATAAGCTGATTTATTCGTCAGAGGAGTCGTCGCTTTAGTGTTTGTTGTGCCTGCATTCTCTTCAGCCTGGTTAGCTGAGGTTAAAAACCCCAAATCTGCTACAGCACTGTTTAGATTGAAACTATCTATGAGCCTGATTAAGACTACGGATGTGTTCGTGACTATCATGCGCACATATTCTGTAGCTTTGAAGTCTCCTAAAAACGTAACCGTTCTAGTCTCGTTGTCTAGCGTTCCTTTGATCTGTGTCTGTGTGGTTTTATCTACCGCAGCTTTAAGTATTACGCTTTCATTAGCCAACATCTTTCCTAGTTTTATAGGTATCATAAGAACGTTGGAGGATGAACTCATGTCTAGAACAAAATCATTTTTTGAGGCTAGCGCTCTTATAGCTTCGAGCAGCTGATACCCATTAGCCTCATTGTCGGGCAATCCATTGTATGCTATCCCGTACAACCTCGTAGCTTTCGCAAGAGTCTCGTGAATATCTCCATACACCTGTTCGTTGACTGGAGTTCCGTCGTTTCCGCCAGTATTGTTTTTTATACGACCATTAGGGTAGTTAGCAGGGTTAGAATTATCTATGTTTTGCTGAACTGCTTTATCTCTTGCCATTTTATAAGTAATTTATGAATGTGAATGCAACCAAATGTGCTGGTTTTAGTTTCAGTACTAGTTCTTTGAATTCTCTTAGTCTTTGCTCTGGCACAGATGCAAATTCCCCCAGGTTTGGTCCACCTATAAAAAAGGTAGCTCTAAGATTCTGAGTCCCTCCTATCGCATAGGATTCTAAAACGTCTACACTGTTAGCGATCAAGTCGAAATTGCCTCCGCCATGCTGAGTGCTATCAGAATGTTGCAGACTATCCCCATGTGGAGTTTCTAAAGTAGCTATAGCTAGTATCTCATTAGGGGTACGGTAAGGAACCGTATTCTCATGAACATACACCTGAAAACCTGCTTTTTGCAATTGATCCTGTATGAAAAAAGGATGCTGCCTAGCTTTTATGTTGTTCGGATGTCCTAGCTTTCTATTTATAGCTAGCCTTCTCAATTCAATAGAAGTGCCAGAATCCGTTATAAGCCCTAACCTGTACTCCCATAATTCCGCATCGTTTTCACTAAAGTTTACGTTGTCTGGAATATTTTGGTCTAATAGAAGTTTTGACTCTTCTATTAACCTCGCAAAAGATACATTTAAAGCCCCGTGAAACCTATCCCAGACTCCGTTTTCAGGTCTGTACCATGCTCGCCCTGTAGGATAAAGTTGCACCGATAACCTGTTCAAGACTTCTAGTAGGTTCTCATCATCAGAAGGATATTTGTGCGGGGTTTTAGCGCCGTGGGAAGTAGAGAAGTTATGCTGTGTATTTAAATTTGCCATCAGTTAAAGCTTATGTTCCTCAAATAAGGTATGTTTTCTCTAGTGAATAAAAAACTAAGTTGATTGACACCCGACACGAATACTGTGAAATTAGTAAAGAAATTAGAAGCTTCTAAAACATTCGTAGTGACCGACTGAAGGGCAGCTGAATACAATATATCGTTTTTATTTCTAGCTAAGTCTGCCCCTGATACATAAGGCCTAATGTCATACAGATATTTTTCTATGTTGTCTCTTAGGGACTGTGTTATGCTCGCGCTGTTTTCTTGCATGCCTGTGATGGTTATATCTACAGGAGTCAGAACGATAGACTCCACTTGAACATCTGCCTGTATAGGCCTGCGGCCTCTCTCGTTCAAAGGCAGAGATATATCAGGGTCGAACTCTATAACCTCTAAAACATCATTTAGAAGAGTCGCGCTAGGTGTCCCCAATGCGTCTGTACTGTCTCCTATTGTTGCTTCTACGTAGATTTGAACTGTTCCTGCATTGTTGTCTGATAGATACGGGTAAACCTTACGGACTCCTTGCGCATCTGCAGCCCACAGCTTATAATCTGTTTTTGCTCCTCCTTGAGGCTCAAGCTGTATGCTTTGAAGAATAGAGGCTCTAAAATCTTCTATGCTCTCTTCATCGAAAGGCTGGCGAACTATTGAAGCTATTGTAACTATTTGATCTACCCCTATCACGGGTTCTGTGATCGTCAATTTGTCTCCTATAGTTAACAGTGATTCCGACCCCCCTTCTAGGGACCTTATTTCTAATATGTCAGCGACCCCTACAAGTGTTTCTTGCTGATCTAAAACGAATAGCTTTCCAGCATTCCGACTGTCATCGTTAGACTTGAATGTTATCCCTCTTCGTAAAACACTCCCAGCTTCTGCAATTAGTGAAACTGTAAAAATTCCACTCGTGCTAGGTCTGCGAATTCTATTCAAGTGAATCAGACCAAATCTGTCTAATGTTCCTCCATTTTCACCCAGATCTGCGGTGTCTGGAAAGACGTTATTTTGGATGTCTGCTAGCGAAAGATACGTAAGCTTAAATTGACCCGCTAGAGATATAGCTATTGCATCTAAAACTTTTCTTAGCCCATCATCTGATATTTCAAGTCTGTTTCTTAGATCGCTGCTTAGGTTGCTGTATATTTCCGCTATTGTAGGTATTACTGCCATTTTAAATATCTCTATTGATTACGATTTCTCGTTTAGCATTGTCCCAAATGAATTGGATTTGCTTGTCTGCTTGGTTAGGTATCGCTTTCAATACCAATCTTATTTCTATTCTGTTGCGGCTCAATATAAAAATATCTACTGAATATTCTACAATATTACTTAGGAATTTTAAATCCTGTTTTACAGCTGATTCTATTTTGAGTCTTCCTGAACTGTTTAATACAACAGAATTCAAAGTTCGCTCTGTCTCACTGTTGTATCGCTTTTCAATTTTGTTAGGAAAAAGCAGAGAATTTGCCCAGTAGTCAAAACGTTCTTCGCTTTTTATCTCATTGCCGACCGTTGAGGCTTCTATATTACCTCCAAAAAGTGAAATGTATATGGCTTGGTAGAGCGCTTCTACTAGAACTAGATCATTGTTCAGAAAAGCGAATTCTCCTCCGCTCCCGCTCTCATATACGTGTATATCTTTAGTGCTGTTTGACATGGTTAAAATGCTCCTGCGGTTTCCCCCATAAATATAGGTATTTCTCCTGTGTTTTCAAGGATTTCCACATCGTTTTTAGGGCTTGAAATGCCTAGTCTTATATTATTGTTCTTTTCAGTTATCGCCTTTGTGACACTTTCACTGCTAGCTTGAGCAGTGCTTGGTAAAGGCTCTTTTTCAATGGTCAAATCTAGTTTCTGCCGCATGTCCCCTCCGAAGTTTAATGCTGGACTTATGAACTTCGAGACTCCTGGTGTCTTGGATAAAAGACCCACATCGTTTTTAGGGCTTGAAATGCCTGGTCTTATATTATTGTTCTTTTCAATTATCGCCTTTGTGACACTTTCACTGCTAGCTTGAGCAGTGCTAGCTTGCGCAGTGCTTGGTGAAGGCTCTTTTCCATTGTTCAAATCTAGTTTCTGCCGCATGTCTCCTACGAAGTTTAATGCTGGACTTATGAGCTTCGAGACTCCTGGTATCTTGGATAAAAGACCCAAAAATTGTTCTATGGGGTACAACAATGAGTCGATCAAAACATTTTTTATCTTGATTATCCCCGCCATCATCCCTTCGTTTTTAAAAGTCTCTTGTATTTCGCCCCAATGTTTCTTAAACCCCATTACGATATTAACTATTGCGCCTAAAGGACCCATGACCAGAAGTAAGGCTGCCCCCCAAGTATCGTAATTCTCTACTGCAATAGCTACAATCGCCACCAATGCTGCTATCCCAGCTATCACTAATCCTATAGGGTTTGCGGTCATGGCAGCGTTGAAAAGCCACTGTGCGGCCGTCGCAATGTTAGTAGCTACAGTGAAGACACCTATAGCTATAGCATTCCCGTTCATGGCGATAGACATGGCTCCAGCTCTTACTGCCATGAGTCCCATTATGAAACTATTCGCGATCATTATGACTCTGCTTGCAATCAATGCCACTTTAAATAGCACAAATACCCCTACAAGTCCTACAAGAACTTTCATAATCCATTTGTTTCTTTGTAGCATTTCCCCAAAGCTTTTTATAAGAGGGCCTATGAATTTAGTCAACTCGGTTATAACGGGAGCCAATTGTGTTCCTATAGTTATGCTTAAAGCTTGCATGTTGTTTTTAGCTAACTGTAGTTGTGCTGAATTTGTTTTTGATTGTTTTCCTACACCCTCAGTTAGCAAATCCGTGCTCTTTTGCATGTCTTTTAGAGTCGCGACGTACGTGTCTCTATTAGCTCCTGTTAAACTCAAGTATGCTGATATCGCTTCACTTTCACTCCAAGCTTTCTTTACATTTATCCCCATTTTTTTAGCTTGTGATCCTATAGCTTCCATGGCTCCTAGTAGTCCGCCTTTTTGTTTTATCAAAGCCTCACCTGAAGCGACTTTTAAGCCTTTGAAAATCTTGGTCATATCTGATGTAGGAACCATCAATTTGGAAACTGCTCCCCTGATTTGGTTTTGAGCCTGAGAAGCTTCTACACCAGTAGTGGTAAGGGCAGCTGTAGCGGCCTGAAAATCTCTAAGCTTTATTCCCGCAGACACTACCGTAGCTGCATTTGCTCCAAAAGACATAGACAATTTAGATATGTCTGTCTTTCCTGCTTTAACTGTCTTGAATAAAATATTAGCTATTTCTGAACTTTTCAACCCTTCAGACTTGAAAGCGTTCATGGCTGACGTCAGGATATTGGTGGCCTCTCCTACAGTGGATAATCCTGCTACTGATAAATTTCCAGCTGTTTCTAATGCTGCCATAGCATCTTTGGCACTTATTCCAGCAGATCGGATGTCATAGAGAGATTGAGTTAGTTCCTCTATTGGTTTTGGAATCCTTTTAGAGAGCTCTAATACCTTATCCCCCATTTTCCCCATGTCTTCAACACTAGTGTCTAGAAGAGTAGATACATTGCTCATTGATTTTTCAAAATCATTAGACTGCTTCACTGCTACTCCTAGAGCTACCCCGCCGCCTATAGCATGGTTTCTAAAAGAATTGAGCTTAGTGTTGACTCTTTCTAGAGACGCATTCGTTGATTTGCCAAAAGATTTCACGCTCTTGGACATAGTGTTGACTACGTCACTAAAATTGTCTTTAGCTGTAAACTTAGTGACTAAATTCATTAAAGACATAAGGGTGTGATTTTTCTAGCTTTTTTCTTTTATCTGCTCATGCATCTCCTCTATATGATTGTACCAAAACACTATCCCATGATGGTCATAATCGTCGCAAAACATTTGATCTATTACAGAAGGCAGCCAATGGTACTCATGTATGATGGTTTTTATTTCCCCAGACAACAGTCCTAATGACCACCTATTTAAAAAACTGAGCAGATCTGATTTAACGTTTCGTAGTCATCTTTGCCAAGGTTTTTAACATCTTGCAAATGCAACTGTGTTATATATGCTAGTATCTTTAGCATATATGTCCCTTTTTTGTTTTCTAGATCTAGCCCATCTGAAATTAATGCGATATCAGCTCGGCGCACTCTGCTTCTTAGAACTACAGTTCTAACTTCTAAGTCAGTATTTTCTGAACCCACATATAGTGGCTCTCTGAGAGTGTACGTGACGGCATCGTTTTCCCCGAATTGCATCAACCCATCTTCTATAGCTTCTATAGTGTCTAGGTACTTCTCAACAACTTTTTCAGAATCTAAGTTCCCCCTTCTGAATTCTTTTCCTAAGTGCTTTTTTAAGAAAGCTACCAGCTCTTCTAGAGCCACGCTTCTTTCGATTTTAGTTTTTTCTAAATACATTCCTATTGTAGCTTTTCTAATTTTCTTCCTCCTGCAACTTTGATCGTTACTTGAGCAGTGTTCGTATCGATTTGAATGTCCCCAACTACTTTCCCTTGTCCTCTCCATATCGCTCCTGAAAGATGCGTAAATGTCCAAGTCCCTAATTCTGGGCTTTCAGCTAATGCGGGAAGATTTAAAAGTTCCTCGTTAGAATTAAACCTAACCATTAAAGGGCCTTCGAAAGACCACCTTACGTTATTCACTTGGTCTATCATTTCGCCGCTACCTGTTACGGAGTTCGCATCGTCGTTAGACCGTCTTCCTCCAGGATCCATAGTGTAACTTTCATTGGACTTAGGAGCAAACTCAAAACTACCTAGACTAGGATGGTTGCATGTTATTTCTACTAGATCTCCTCCGATATATTTGCTCATTGTGTTCTATTTTATCTTGTTCTTTTCTTTTTGTTTTTCTAGAATCCTGCTTCAACGTCAGTAGACTGAATTCTAGCTATCCCCGTTCTTCTGTATCTGAAGAAAGTATTGAATCTGTTTGGGTTGCTAGGATCTATTTGAACTTGTAGACTGCTTTTAGAAAATTCAGCGTCCCGTATAAATCCTCTAGTAGCTAAAGCATCAAAGTAGTCATAGAGTATCGCTGCCCACTGCTTAGGTTTTATGCTTTTAGAAGCTGTAGTCACTTGACCATTTTCTAGCAACACTGCATCTTTGACGAATAACTCCTCTAGAACTCTATAGCCATCTGTTACGTTCCAGTCTAGAATAAGGTTACGAACATAGTTGTATTGCAATGGCTCTTCGCCTGCAGGATGGTAGGTAGTTACTAGTTCTTGTATTTGGTAAGCGCTATTTTCAAGAATAACATTAGAGCATCCTTTTTTTATCAAAAAGTCTCTATTGTTATAGTCAGACATGTCTCCTATCAGTCCATCATTTGGAACAGGGGTGTCAGCATAACTTTTACCTGAATAAGAAAGCTCAGGTGTATCTTGTGCGATTCTTGCCACTTTCAAAACTGCATCTGCTGCAATTTCTGAGAAAAGGCATTCTGATTTCGGCGCTGGGCAAAGAACGTTGGTCACCTGAGATACTCTAGCTGCATCATCGGTGATTAAGGCTAAGTTATCTTTGTCATCTTCAGAAGTACCGAAAAGAGCCACAAAAGGCTTAAATATTCTGCCTGCGTATCTGCCTGTTGGATTACTTTCATCAGGCTTACCGTTTATTTGCTCTAGCAATGTAAGTATCGTAGAATTCTCTCCGTAGGAATTCAGCACTATTGTATACCAATCACCCCCGAACTGGCTTAGAGCTGTAGAAATATCTACAGTTCCTGCACCTGCTACTAATCCTGTCTGCGCATATGTTAACCCAGCTGGGTTACCAAGATTGTCTACTCTGATCTTTAGCTTAGAGGAGGTTTCGCCCTCCCATTTACTTGTGATCGTTAGTACTCCTAGAGCAGAAGTAGCAGAAACTGGACTAGACAGAACACCATTTATAGCATCAGCCATCTTAGAAGCAACAACCGCCTCTGTGTCACCAGTACTAACCGTGTATTCATATGTTTTGAAGTCTAGACTTTCCCTGCCTGCGACAGCCAAAGTATGGGTGGCGTTTGAAGTAGCTGACCCTGCGATCGTCCATTCTATAACTGTTGCTGAAGCAGACACATCCGAAACTTGCGGGAAAGCAATGGTTGGTATCCCCCCAATCCCGTCACCTGATATGGGTCTAAGTATTCTGAACATCTGATGCAGAGGAGACCCGTAACCATACAACTCCGCTGCTTCTTTAGCAGAAGTTATTTCCTTCTTAGAAATGCTAAGCCCTGCCTGATTAGCCGTATTAGCTTCTCCAAAAACAGCCACTAATTGAGGTAGATTCGAAGTCACATTGTCGAAAAATCCCTTTTTAATCTTATACCCCGCTGTTCTTGACCGTCTCTCAGATCCTATAGCTGTTGAAATAGCTGTCATTTTATGTTTTTTTTTTTAAATGTTAAATTCGTATTTATACCCAAGGTTCGTGTCGTCTAATTTAACGTCTGTGAAAGTACTGCTTATGTTTACTCCCTCCCAGAGAGATTGATCTTCGTAGATCCTTACCGAGAAAGAAATTCTAGAAACTTTCACGAAAGAAGAGTCCTGAGAATTAGATGTTTCAAAGTTTTCGAAACCGTTGACATAAGTACCATTGACCATTTCACCTGAAAGACCTAATGTCTTGTAATGGTGATCCTGCAGTATGTACCTGCACATTCCTAGGAACTGATCTCTTAGCAGAGTAGAATTATACCCCCCGTCATTCTGCGCATCCTCTTTAGCGGATGTTGAAATATCAATGTAGTAATTAGTAAGGCCATGAACTCCATTCTCGTGGAAATGAGAGTAGTTAGAATTCTCGCAGTGTACATTTAGCATCAGTACTTCAGAATGATGGAAAGGAGTAGATCGTCCTATGAAAACATCTATAGGAAGAGTTATCCCTTTTAAAGCTTTCTGATTTTCGAGTTCTATTTTCAATATCGCTCCTATAGCATCTCGAACGATTTCAAACCCTTGAACAGGAATATTGCTGCTAATTACCGACATAATCTCCTAAAATGCAAACTATTAAACCGAAACTCTCGCTAGGAAAATGTTCTATGACCACATACTTTTTTTCTACTCCACTACTATCTTTCACGAAAACCCTATGCTTCAACATATACACCTCCTGATTCGCATTTCTTACAGGGTAACCAGCTAGGCTCAAACTTTCTTCATCTAGACAAATATGAGCATTCTTAGAATTAGCAGCATTTCCAACGGTATCGAAATTGATCCAATGCTTAGTTGCCCATCCAGTAGTCTCCAGTGAGGTTGTCCCGTCTGGAGTTTCTAACCGTATGTTCTCCTCAAAACCTGATTTAGTGATGTACTTCTTCGAATCTTTTCGAGCTCTAAGTAGGTATTTACCGGGCATAGCCTTTTATTTTTTCTTTGGAGATTCTTTCTCTTCAGACTTTTTCTTTTCAGATTCTACTTCTTTGCAGAAATTCCCTTTTAGAGACCTTGCTAAGTCTACGAATTCTGACGCTGATACAATATCACCTGATTTAGCTTGCTTGTTATTCTTCATAAGATGCACGAAAGTAGTGATCTTGTATTTTTTTTCAATAGCCATTTTCTACTTTTTTTTAATTTATCAGATTAGAATTCAGACTAAGCTAACACCTGCAAAGTGTAGATTTTATCTATAGTGTAAGGGACAACCAAAGGAGCAGAAGACAATTCTAAACCACTTGAGATGGTTCTAGGCTCAGAAAATGATCTGATAAGGTATTCTGTCTCAACCACTGAAGGCATGTCGGTTTTGACACCTCCTACATTGCCGCTTACCATAGTAGGCAGACCCCCAAAAATAGTTTTACCCTTAAAATCACTAGGCAACATGATCACCTTGTTGGCATCTAAGTAGTATACATTATTTCCTGCTTCGTCTCTGTACTTCTCGTTGTATGTCCACAAATTCAGTACAAAATCACCGCCATCAATTTGACCATGGTAAGCCATTCCTGAAGCTTCATTAAACTGAGGCATATTAAGATCTATTCTGTTGATTCTTCTTAAGTTTGCTGTTTCCTGAACAGATGCATTGCTAACGAAAGCTTCGTAAGCTTCTCCTCTCATAATAACATTCACTGTCCCTCCTGTAGAATTTCCTTCATCTCTTAAGAAAGACATTCCAGCTCTTAAATGGTCCATAGGTTTTACTCCTGTCACACCCCAATACTGTAGCGCTCCTAGATCCACCATAGAAGTTGCTTTTCTTCTGAAGTCTATAGAATCTCCGTTCTTTACGGTTATAACCCCAACTTGAAGAGCATCAACTTGCTGCTTAAGAATCGCTCTCTCGATCTTCTTACGAAGACTTCTCATGTTTTTCAAAGCATTCTGAGCTATCGCCTGATTAGAGCCTCTAGACCCTGTAACTCCTAAAGCTACTGTGTTCATGTATATCTCGTCTCGTGCAAAAAGATATTCTTCGTTGTAATAAGGAGGAAGATAAGTGTGTTCTGTTGATCTAGAGAACTTGTTCTTGTTCCCTTCTGTAAATCTTTGAACGTCTACGGCGATGTCCTCACTATCTCTTTGAACTTCAACGTCAACCATAAGAGTTGGGGTTGTATCTCTAGGAAAAAACCCATTCACTCCCATTCTCACTGGAATGTCTTCGTTGAACCTCGCTACTACTTTTTTAGTGATCGTTACACTATGTTGATTTGCTGGTATCATGTTTAATTGTCAAAATTTGTGTTCTCAGTAACGTTGTGTACGCTGAATCCAAGATCGGTTAATACATCCTTTAAAATTTTATCTCCTACAACAGTGTTGATAGTTGCAGCGCCTGGATAAACTAGCAAATTAACGTCTAGATCTCCTTTGTAGCAGAAAGTGACATTAACTGTTCCGTTCTGTGCTATTACTTGTTCTCCTCTGAAAGAAACCACACCAACGACTTTCTGCAATTCTGCCTCAGTGTCGCTTACGATCGCTTCTACTCTAGTAGGATCTGTTAAGTCTCTTTTGACTAAGATACCTTCTTCTAAAGTAAGGTCAGCAACCTCTTTATTGATTAGAGTCGCTTCGTAATATCTATTGTCATAGATGAATAAGTTTTCTCTTTGATAGTCTGCAGTAGATTGATTTCTAGTGCCTCCTCTTAATATTCTTTTAACCTGTCCCATTTTTTATGTTACCTTTATTAATTAAGCTTAAAATCGAAAGCTGCTTCTACTTTATCACCCAATGATTCTAGAGCTTCTCCTGAAACATTCGTTTTAGATTCTCCTGTCAACACATCTGGTGCTGAGTTGGTTATCATTTTAGCAGCATTTGTTATAGAATTCTGCTTCACAAAAAATTCCTCTCTTTGTGAAGAGCTGATATTTCCACCTGATGCTATTCCTTCAACTACTGCAGCTGAGTCTGTTGCCATGTGTGCCAACCATGCTCCTGCTCTGTCTTTTTCCATTGCCATTCCCTCAGCAAGAATCTCTGCGTAAGCTTCAGGGTTGGCAGTTTTGATTTCTGCTTTTGTCATCGTTCTTTTATTGTTTGTGTTTATTTGATTATTGTTTTTTAAATCTATGGCGATCTTATTAACTACCTCATCGAAGGATTTTATACCATCTATGAAAGTTCCTACAACTTTACCAGCTAAATGCGTTCTACCGTCGTCGAAAGTAGTAGCGCTTAAAACTGGTCTGTTGGACAATATAGTCTTTATAAAATCCTCGTTTATAGGGTCTAATAGACCATCTACCAACAACGTATATTTGTCCTCGTTTAATGCCTGTTCGAAGGCCTCATTTTTCCTAGTGGACTTGCTTGCGTATACTCTGATGTTCTTTAAACCTTCTGGAGTCTTGGCATTTGCTGCGAATCCTTCAAATTGAATCATAGTCCCCACTGAACCGACTACGCTCATTGGATCTTCGGCATATATCTCATTGCAAGCTGAAAGTATTCCGTAACAAGCTGATGCCGCCATCCCTCCTTTTTCAACTACTCCTATTACTCTTTTTTCCTTCTTTATCTCGTTTATAGCATCAACCATCATGCCTACCGCTGCACTAGATCCGCCTCCGCTATCTGCTAGGATTATGAAAGCTTTTACTGATTCTTCTCTGCTCATTGAGAGCATCATAGAAGATAGTTCTTTCATGCCTGATGATGATTCACCCCCGGATTTCGTTATAGGGCCATCTAGTTTTATCACGGCGATGCTGTCTATTTTTTCCCCTCTTTGGTTCCCCGTAACTTCAACTGTTCCGTTAGAACGATTTATAGGGGTATATTGAAAAGAATTCAACTTGGAAGTTTTGTTCTCAAGTTGTACACCTGATCTTATATCCTTTAGCAATGATGTCATCACAGGTAGACTGTGCGCGTCCATCAACCATGGAGTGATACCGTATATTTCTTTTGCTAACTTGAAATTCATAACGATGTAAATATAACAATAAAAATATAACAATAAAAATATTAATTGTAGAAATACTCTGATAAAAATTTTTATTACCTTTCTATAAACCTATGTTTATGCTAGAGAGGCCTATATCTTTGCAAAACTGAGGAACATCAAATGAAGGACAACTTTTGTTGGAAACTTGGTTGTGGCCAATTATTTTTATTTTGGGGTGACTTAGAACTGTGAATCTGCAGTAGATCGCTAAAGCTGTGAACTGCATATCTGTTCTCGTGTCTCCTCCTTTTCCTCCTACATATACAACGTGCCTTGCTATGCGATTGTACCCAGATGCGCCGTTGGACACTTCTTTAGTATCTATAATATCATCTTGGTTATACGGTATTAGATTTTCTAAAGAGCCGTCCAGATGGATCATGTCGCTATACCCGACACGGGACCAGCCTCTCTCTTCTATGTGCCATTTTTTTAGGTCCTCCTTTGTCACAGCTCTCATTGCTGGTGTATAAGTGCAATGGACCATCAAGTAGTCTAGACTATTTTTCATGTTCGTCTGTTTTATCTTTTCTATATTTTACATGCATCCAAAATTGCAAGAGAACTCCAGCTATCAAATAGTAGAAAACCTGATCCTCAGTGACAGGGATCTCAAAGCCAAAACTTTTTTCTATCCTAGGATTTATCCATTGTAGAAAAATATCTACGAACCTTACTAGCAGAAAAGATGAAAGTAGAGACATGGAAACACTCAAGCCATTGTCTCTGAGCCAGAAACTGTAATCGAATTTTGAGTCTGGGCTTTTACGTTTCTGCCAAAAATGATACTTGGACACTAGGACCCCAAAAAGAGAAAATAGAATACCTGCTAAGTGGAAAGATACCGCGTGTTCTCCTAGGAAATAGTTGAAAAAGTCTGTCATTTTTGGTCTGTTTTATAGAGTTTGTACTTATATGAAACATAGATCAGTAATATACATAAATAAACCAATACTACTACCCTATTAAAACAACCTGCAGCAATAAAAGCATAAGCTAAGACGCCTAAAGTTTCAAAGATTAAATCTTCTATGAAATCCACTTCATTGTTGCTTCGTTTCAGCTGATTAAGCTCCCAAAACACCCAGAAAGTTAGAACTATCGATATGTTGACTCCATATAAGTCTACACCAAATATCTCCTGAGGGATCATGAAACAGAATAAAGCTGAAATGCATATATGCCCAAACTGTTGTGCTATAAACACATATGGGTCTTTTGCTTCTCTAGGTCTAAAGACAGCTTTTAAGTTACGGACTGCTGTGATTATTTTTCCCATAAGACTTAAGGTTCATATATTTCAAAATTGTCACCCTGGAAAAGACCCGTTGCCTCCCCCTGAGCATTTGTTGCTATTTGTGTCTCTTGTATCAGCAGCATCAAATATATAATCTTCATTTTATCTGTGTAGCTATCTCTTCCTGGCTCTATTGAAATTCCTAGCTGATTAAAAACCCCATCCACGTATTCTTTTGGATAGTCGTATCTTCGGTCACTCATTAAATAATTCAACTCTGGGTAGCTCCTAGAGATTTCTACACCTAAGCTATCTCTTTTTATGATTAAGCCATGTATTTCAGTGAACACTGTAAGACCTCCTCCGCTTGAATTTCTTATTCCTCCTACTGGGATCGACCTGATCATTCTAGCGACATCGTTTTTAGCTGTGTAAGCATGCTCGTTGTCAGAGATGATTGCTAATTCTAAATTCTGGGAGAACATACCGGAACCTGTCACCAATGCTACTATCAGCACCAGTGTAAAATTTCTCATTTTACCTGTTTTTTTCTTTATCATGGTTTTATATTTAGTTTTCTATAGCCTTTCTATGTGTTTACTTTTATTTATCGCTGTTGATTTTTGATTTTTGACATTCTTAATATCTTGAACTTATTACCAATTCATCTGTTGATATCGGAGCTGATACGAAGGTCACTACCCCTCCTGCTATTGTATAATCTGATGTTAAGGTTTGCAATAAACCATTTAGGTAAACATGCTCGCTGCCTATTGACGGCACTTCTGCTAAAGTGAATACCGTATTTACTCCATCTTTGACACCTGTAGGGATTTCTCTATCTGAAAAACTAATAGGACCATTGTAAGACCACCCTTTCGTAGAATGGTTGACATAGGCACCTTCAACTCCGTCTGTTTGGTATGCATGGAGTCCAACCGCGGGTGTAGCAATTGCTAGCCTTTGAGCTTCCGTCATTTGCGAAAATGGTCTAGTGCCTTTCGTTGTGCTAATGACATCAAATTTAGAGGAGGGTTCATCGGTGTCTCCACCTAAAGTCGTTGTCTTATTGCTATTGTCTGTAAGTGCTTTTTTATAATCTGTCTCCACGCCAAACGCGCCCTGACCTAACGCCCTTGTGTAGATACTACCTTTAACATCGACAAATAATTGCATAGTAGTGTTGAACCCAGTTACAGACAGCATCATAGCGTCATACATTCTAGGGTCAATATTTGGCTCTATATTAAGTCCTGTGCTTGCGTCCCCTCCTAGCCCTTGATACTGATCTAGTAATTTATTAGAATAGGTATATCCCGTATGCAACAAAGTAGAGTTACCATACTCATTAGGGTTGTTATGGTACTTATTAAAGTCTATAGCCCGTTCTATATTGAAAATGTTATCGTTAGTAGATCCAAGCACATCAGCGTCAGTGCCAGAGAGCTTACAACGGTTAAATTTATTCCCTTTGTAAGCTAACGTAGCATTTTCTCTGTTTAGCCATATATTACCATACGCATAATAAACGTCCATATCATTCAATACAGTAGGCTCTTCAACTTGTGGGTAGCTCAGCGAGAAAAATTTATTATTTAACGCATTTATTTTTATCCTAGCAGGATAAGTTTGGGTGTCAGGCACTGCCCCTATCCCTATTTTCAAATCGCCATCAATTTTAAGAGCTATATTACCTGCATCATCTTGCACGTTAATTAGATCTTGACCAGGTACAGTACCTTTAACAAAAAGTTTCGTTCCATTAGGGTCGTTTGCTCCTAGGGCTACATCTCCGCTCTCCTCTACGACGAATGTTTCATCATCTAAGAAATTTAGAATGCTAAATACTTTATCAGTAGACACATTTACAGGAGCTTCAATCCTTACTTTTGAGTCGAAAACTTCCGTTTGCGAAAATGATAGGAACCCTAAAAGAAGTAAGGGGATCAATGAAAGCTTTTTCATATTTATATTTTTAGTTTTGGTCGAAATATTTAGGGTTCGAATAGCTAGCTAGATCTAGAATGTTTCCAGTCACATAAGTTCCTCTTGTCATGAATAACCCTCCGTTCAATTGGCCCATAACACTGTCCCCAGCTTCTACTGCAGAGTTGTTGGTGTTTCCTGAAGCTTTATATGTTATCAGAGATCCGAAAGGTATGATATAGTCATCGGCAGATTCTAGTGAATCCCAGTCTGGGGTTGCTCCTGGCTCTCCGTTGTACCCTGTTCTATTTACCCATGTTCTGTCTTGGTAGATCGCTGATTCGCCAACTCTAGGCCTCAAGTTTGCGGACCAGTCTATATCTAGAGTAGTTTTAATTTTTAACATCTTGCCCAGTATTTTGTTGGCTTAAATCTTCTTTTGATACACTTTTACTTTCCTGTGTATATTTTTTGTAGTTTTCGCTCCAGTCTCCTGACCCCAAATACTCAACTGCTTGTTCTCTGCTTATTAGAGGAGTAATGTCGTCGCCGAGCATCGATCTTACAGCTTTAGCTTCTTTGAGAGGGTCAATGTGCGGCATTTTCCTACCTAAAAATCTAGCATTGTAATATGCTTCTAAAGCCATTTTGCTTTCTAGTCCTCTAGCTTTCAGAAAGCCATTTGATTTTATGTTTCCTTTATATACATTGTAGTCGAGCCAAACCCTGTAGAAAGGTCTGTAAAAATCTCTAGCGAATTTTTTTCTGTATATACCAACAATGTAGTCCCATCCGTTTATGGCTGCCCTAGAGCTGCTGTAGTTCTGTTCGTATTTTTGCAGTGCTACCTCTTCGGGTATGTCTACTGAGGCGCAAAGTACAACGAAAACCGATCTGAAGAACTCATTGAAATTAGTCTCAGATGGAGCAGACAAGGAATTGATCTTCGATCCGTTAGGTAGATTTAAAACAGTTCCGCTTGTACTCTGACGCAGTGAATCCGCTGTTCTGCCTGTTTTCTCAAAAGTTGTTCTGCAATCGTCTTCTGCTTTTTTCCTACTGCTAAGGTTTGTCACCAGTGGGTTTTCTCCAGTACTGTTCTCATCATGCTCAAAAGCGTAAACTATATTGGCTGTCTGCTCTGCTTTACTGACTGAGGCTTCTACGTACCTGTCTAGTTTGCTAACCTTCTCAAGTATAGAGGAAATTCTAGGAATCCCCCTGTGGTGATCTATTCTAGCTTTATCTCCGTAGACCATGCGGGCTACCACATTCCCGTTATCGTTTTTAGCAAGTATTCGTTGATGTTTAACCTCTCCATCGATCTTAGTTTCAACACAAACCCAGAAAGCCACATGCTCTCCTCTACCGTTCATCTCTATACCGTGTTTGATAGTGTTCCCTTGAGCTTTACCTTTGTCATCGAATGGTGTTTCCACTTGCTGCCCATCTATTACCTGAATGTTAGGCCCTTCTTTTTCTACTCTTATTACAGTTAAACAGTCACCGCCCAGGAATGCCGCTTTGAACGCTTCTGCAGCTTTGTCGTGTATGCAGTCTTTCTTAGTGTAGTCACTATACTCAGATTCCGAATATAAGCTATACAATGATTCTACTTCTTCTTTGAATTTCTCTAGGTCTTCATTAATCCCGAAAATAGAAAGAACCTTTCCTTTTGGTTCAGCTTGAAGCTTTAAACCCGAGCCGACTACAAATTTGAAAAATTTACCTGTTATAACCTTTATGATGTCTGTTTTCAGATCTAGATCAAAAGCTCTAAGCCTTAACCCTAAATGATCAGGAACGCTTGACACTATGTCCCCTAATTCCCCTTGTGTTTTTTCACCGTCAAAAACATCGTAAACTATCCCTTTAGTTCTACTTATATCTTCTAGAGCATGGCCGTATGACGAATCTGCTAATTTTTCATCTGAGGTATTTTTTCTAAATAGCTGTTTTAAGAATTTCATGGTACTATCAATAGTTTAGTCTGCCTCTTAGAACAACAGCTCTTCCGTTTCTTTGGTTCATGAACATCTGCAGGATCTTCTCTAGCTCTGCGATGCCTTTAGCGACCTCGGCCAAGCTTCTATATTGGGTGCTGACTTTCATTTGACCATCATCCATCATATAAGATGCTGTACCTGCATTTTCCACCCAGTCTGGAGATGTGCCTGCGGCTATGTCTACTGTGTCCAGCAACATTTTATCTATTAGCAACTCTATGGCTACTATCCTCCCATCAAGTGTTTGTTTGGAACGAATGTATTCTTTAGGAGTGCATTCTATGTAAGTAAGTCCGCTCATTGTGTAAAAATACTAAAAATAATGACACGGTCAAAAGGTCACTTTTGTAGAAATGAAACTAGAGATGACCAGTCTAGGTGTTTCAATTTTGTCGGGTCAGTTTTCTTTATGAGATCCAAAAAAATGTACCTTGCTGATATGTTGTATACGAAAACATCCCAGAAATGGTTTTCGACGAGTGAATTTTTCTTCCCCCACTTGAACCCTATAGAAACTCCATCTTTGACAACTTCTTTCCTTGATTCGGATTCGTAGTGCTTGAAGTACCCTCTGACAGAATATTTGTTGTCTCTAGGCTGTGGATAGTTCATGAACCCTCCTTCTTGCGTTTGGTCGTCTGACACTCTTAGGTTCATGTTATCTGAAACCATATCTTTCAACTGTTCTGTGTCTAGCAAATATAGATTCGGAATATTAGGCGACTTCTTTACGATAGACGAATCCTTGTTTATATTTCTGTAGTTCAGCTCCTCTAAGCCTTTTATGGCGAAAACCCAATTGTCTCCAGTATGGCATGTTCTCACAAACTCATACGCGTGTTTCGTAAAGAACCCCGTATCTATTAAACTTAATTTTATATTGTATGTGTCTCCACTTTCGCTTGGGTAATCTCTTTGGATTATTTCTTTCAACAGAGGCCAAACACTATTGCGCATCCCATGCATGTAGGTGTATTTCTTCCTGAACTCGTCATTTTCCCTATCTTTTCTAGTCAATGTGTTGGATCTTTTAAAAGTTCCAAGACTGCCTTGGTCTATTGAATAAGTGGCTGAAGTAGATGAATGGGCGATGATCTCCCAATCTATTCTTACATCCTCCCTATCAGCGTTCATGACCCCACCTAGATCAGCAGCCAATGTCAATAGAACAATCTCTCCGTTGCCGTCTTCTTGGCAAGTTTGATCAGGGATGACACCTATTGGGTACTCCCTTATATTTTCTAGAATCTTCATCATTCTAGGTGTTTCTCCTCTTTCTTCGAAAGGTAGACCTAAGCGAATATTGTAGAAAACTTTCAATAGAGGGACGTTCGTTTTACCCCCCTTTGGGTTAGCTTTAAGCCATTCTAGAACTAGGGTAACCCAATCAACGAATCCTGGAGGTATGATGATGGAATTCATGTAATAGCTTCGGCTGTATCTGCTTTCAGGCTCAGCTGTAGGAATCCATTTCCCTTTCTGGTTCAGATCATGCTTTTCTCTATTGTCTATGAGATACCCACAACACTGGCACTTAAATTTCACTGAACTTTCAATGAGCTTGTCTTTTTCATCCAAGTCCCATACGATACCAGCATACCCTCCTCCTTCTAGTTTTGTTTGCCAGTCTGTAGGTATGAACTCGTTGCACTTAGGGCAAGGCCAATGCCATTTACGCTGATCACCTTCTAAATAAGCTTCATATATGTTAGAGGTCTGCGTTGTCGTGGCAGTACTTACGTAAAATGTTTTTGATAAATTACCATACGATGTTTGCCTACCTTCTACTAGTTTTCTTATAGACCCTTCTTTTTTGTCTTCTCTGGGAGCATTGTCATAATCATCCATGAACACTGTTTTCACAGAAAAGAATCTAAATTTCCCCGCATTGTTGGTACCTTCAATAATAGCTGACCCTCCTGAGAATTCTTTACTGTGAGAAGTGTCTCCTGATCTCTGCCCTTTGCTTCTAACTATGTTCGATCTGATTAGATGTTTCAAGCCGCTAGCTTGCATGATATTGTCGAATCTTGTATCAATAGTAAGTTTCGCGATCTCTTTATCTGAAGCCGTGAACAGGAAATTGTCAGGATGCTCCGCTATGATCCACGCCATACCAGGAACTATTACGCCCTGTGTTATGCCCGACTGCGCACCTTTCATAACAGCTATGACCTTAGAGGGATCAGAAGGATGCAAACAGTCTATGATCTCTCTAGCGTAAGGAGATAAATTGTAGGAAAATTTCCCGCTGAATCTGGAAACTTCATTGGGCAGAATTATGTTTTTTTCAACCCATTCTGAAGGTATGTCCTTGATCGTTTTATACCTATATAGCAACTCGTGACGGTCACGAAGTGTTTCTTCCCAAATGTCTATTGTATCCATTCTTTTCTATTTACGCTCCCCTCTATTTCTTGTTTCTCTATATTCTTCAATAGCATTTTGAATGCTTGCCTCGGCAACTTCTGAGGCTCTGCTAACAGAACTATCAAGCTTCTCAGAAAGAGCTTTTGAAACTTCAGCTAGTTTGCTTCTGTTTCCGTTAGCCATTATATCACAATATATAGACGCTAAATTCTCAACATCGTTTTGGAAAGTTGCAAAAATATCCCTGTTGTGTATCTGCACTATATTCAGAGCTAAATCTACAGGTAGCAGCTTACCAGCCATTTTCTCAAGAGCTAGTTTCTCTTTTTCAGCTTTAGCCTCCTGCAACAGTGTGTCTGCTTTCTTTTTCCTGAAGCTCCATCCCTCTCCATTTGAAGAATCTTCATCTTCATCCGTACCATTTTCAGCACCCATGCTATCGCTATTAACAGGAGCTACATACACAGGTACTGTAGGAGGTCGCTTTTTCCCTGTAGTCTTAGTTGTCTTCTTCGGAACTTTTAGAAGTTTAGTCTCAGCCTGCTGCTTTTTATGAAAGCGCTCATTGTAAATGTTGAAGAACCTTTTGTTTTTAGTGACCGAAACATTTATAAATCTGCCATCTTCGTCTACCTCTTCTATTAATTTTTTTCTCTGTATGTTCATGTGGACAACTGCAGCGGTCGTATGGCACAAGGCAGCGAATTCAGATCTCGAATATCTATTCATGTTAATTTTTTAACAAAAGTTCATTTAAAGTGATGGTTACCAATCAAATGTTGTCCAATAAGGGTTAACATATGAACTGCTAATATAACAAATTCCAGCTACATCATTAACACTCCGTCAAATCTGTGTTGAGTGTCTGAAAAACGCGGGCTACGATATAT